>JFJP01020463.1_pt1 | contig 17151 bp, 14 predicted proteins | sample 431651 | NCBI WGS metagenome assembly JFJP01 (sample SAMN02602958, study PRJNA72255) | Microbial mat metagenome, whole genome shotgun sequencing project. | biome: fresh water; feature: sink hole; material: water; isolation source: purple microbial (photo- and chemosynthetic) mats found in... | reverse complement strand
GGCGAGCCGATCAATCCCGAGGCGTGGCGCTGGTACTACGAGAACATAGGTGACAAGCGCTGCCAGATCGTCGACACCTTCTGGCAGACCGAGACCGGCTCGATCATGATCACGCCGCTGCCGGCGGCGATCCCGACCAAGCCCGGCTCGGCGACGCTGCCGAGCACGCGCAGGCTGCTGCGGTCGTACTTCTTCGGCCACTGATCGCCTTCGCGCATGATCGCGCGGATGGCGGTCGGAGCGGTGTAGAACTGGGTGATCTTGAGGCGCTGGACCACATCCCAGTAGCGCCCGGCATCGGGATAGGTGGGGATCGACTCGAACATCACCGTGGTCGCGCCGTTGCACAGCGGGCCATAGACGACGTAGCTATGGCCGGTGACCCAGCCGACATCGGCCATGCACGCGAATACATCGCCCTCGCGGTGGTCGAAGACATACTTCATGGTCATGGCCGTGCCGAGCAGATAGCCGCCGGTGGTATGGGCGATACCCTTGGGTTTGCCGGTGCTGCCGGAAGTGTAGAGCAGGAACAGCGTATCCTCGCTGTCCATGTGCTCGACCGGGCAATAGGGGCGCTCCTGGGCCATCAGTTCGTCGAGCCACACGTCGCGCGGGGCATAGAACGGGATCTTGCCGCCGGTGCGCTTGACCACGAAGACGTGCTTGACGCTCGGGCAGGCCATCACCGCCTCGTCGACGGTGCGTTTGAGCGGGATGACCTTCTTGGCGCGCAGACCCTCGTCAGCGGTGATCACCGCCTTGCACTTGGCATCGAGGATGCGGTCGCGCACGCTCTCGGCCGAGAAGCCGGCGAAGATCACGCTGTGGACCAGGCCGAGCCGGGCGCAGGCCAGCATGGCGTAGGCCGCTTCCGGGATCATCGGCATGTAGATGGCGACACGGTCGCCCTTGCGCAGGTTGTGGTGGCGCAGGACGTTGGCCATCCGGCAGACCTCGCGCTGCAACTCGCGATAGGTGATGCGCCGATTCTGCCCCGGTTCATCGCCCTCCCATAGGATGGCGACCTGGTCGCCGCGCGTCTTCACATGGCGATCGACGCAGTTCTCGCAGACGTTGAGCTTCCCGCCGAGGAACCAGCTGACCAGGCCCTGCTTCCAGTCGTTATCGCTGACCTCGCGGAACGGATGGATCCAGGTCAGGTGCTCCAGCGCCATGCGACCCCAGAACCCATCCGGATTGGCCAGGCTCTCATCATACATCGCCTGGTAGGTGGCGCGGTCGGGGATGACGGCACCCTGGCGGACGCGATCAGGGGCTTGGAACAGCGGATCGGACATGGAGAACCTCGCAGTGCTGCAAAATGCAGCGGTACACCAATGATGCCCGTGTCTCAAGCCTGATCAGGGCTGACCTTGTTTAGCCGGCTTCAGGCCGACGAGTTCCGCGACCAGGATCGCCGAACTCTTGCCCTTGGCGTTGATGCGCTGATCGCTGGCGATCTCGATCCGCCCTCGGCAGGCCTCAAAGAAGATGAAGGTGACGACGATGCCACCCGGTCTGGCGTGGTCGCTGACCCGCTTGGCGGTGTTGACCGTATCACCGAGGATGTCATAGGCCTTGGTCCGACTCGCCCCGACCAAGCCTTCGATGACTTCGCCATGATGCAGTCCAATGCCGACATGCAGGCTATAGAGGGCGAGGAAGGACCCCACCTCTTTACGCAGGGCCAGCGCCGCCTGCGCCGCAGCCAGTGGCTCGGAAAAAAACATCATCACTTCATCGCCTGTATGCTTGGTGCGCGCCGGCTTGAAGGGGGCACAGGCCTGCTCAGCGGCCCCGTACACGCCATCGAGCATCAATAGCACCTCTTCGGGGGTACGCGACTCGCTCCATTTGGTGAAACCGCGGATGTCGGCGAACAGGACCGACCGTCGAGTGCGGCGCGGCCGCAGGTCGTCCTCGCGACCCATCGCCCGATGCAACCGGGACTGGCCAAGCAGCATCTCAGAATACTGCCGCAGACGGGCGGCGATCTCGGCCAAGCGGGTACGGTCGCGGCGGTGGACCACACCGGACACCCCCAGGGCCAGACCTAGCATGGCGATGCCGACGACAAGGAAGCGATTCTCGGGCTCGACGAGGAAGCGGCCGGCATCGTCAGAAGCGACCACCGCATACACCGCGACGACAGCCAAGGCGCGCACGACGTTGGCTGCGACCTGCGCCCCCTCCCCGACCAGGCCGGGCAGGCGCAGGCCGACCCACATGCAGACCACGATCAGCAGCGACGAACCCGCATAGACGAGCATGAAACTGTCGGACCACCAGTTCTGCCAGTTCGCCGTCGCCAGAGTGGCTGCGTAGATGGCTGCACCAATCAGGTGCAGCAGCACCTCCGGCGCCTTGCCGGAATGCTGACGCGCACCGATCAGCCACGCCTGGAGGAAGGCGCCGGCAAGCAGAGGGACAAGCAGAGGCCAGTCGGCCACCGACTGCGCCAGCAGGGTGGCCAGGGCGATGGTCACCGGGACATGCGCGGTGGCGTTGAAGAATTCAGCCGCCACGCAGGCCGCGCGTGACGGCCGCAGCAGCGCATCGATCCCCGGCTCGCCTTCTGCCATGGCCCAAGTATCGCTCAGCGGGCGAAGGCTTCCAGCGTCTCGTGGAGAGGGGTTGCGCGACGGTTCAAAGCTTCCGCAGATCGACCTCGGCACCCTTGGCCGACGAACGGTAGATGCCGGTCAGGATGCTCTGCACCGCCAGGGCCTGATCGATCGTCACGCAAGCCTGCTCTCTGCCGAGGATGGCGTTGACGAAGTTGTTGAAGCGATCGCAGTGCGGAAACTTCACCTTGGCTTTGGGATTCTCGTTGCTGATGAACTCCTTCCCCTTCCGTGTGGTCAGCACGATGCTCTCCTTGCCACCGGCGACCGCCTCATCCTGGCCGACCCAGATCGATCCTTCCGTGCCGATGACCAGGGACTCCATCACGTCTCGCCGGGGCAGGTAGGCCGCCCAGCTCACGTCCAGGTCGATGCTCAGGCCGCCGGCCAGCCGGACGTGGGCGTTGGCGAAGTCCTCGACGTCGAAGTTCAGCTTCGCATCGCGGTCGCTCTTGCCCCAGCCGCCCTCGCCGAGACCGCGATGGCCGAACTTGCCATAGACCGAACCGGAGGCGGTCAGCGGCTTGAAGTTGCCGGCGATGTACATGGTCTGGTCGAGCATATGCACGCCGATGTCGAGCAGGCAGCCGCCGCCGGAGATCGCCTTGTGGCCGAACCAGGTCTGCAGCTTCGGACAGCCCCAGCGGCGCTGCCAACGCGCCTTGGCGTGATAGACCTCGCCGATGACACCACGGGCGACCAGATCGTGGGCCTTCTGCAACACCGACGGAAAGCGGCGATTCATGCCGAGCATCCACAGCTTACGCGATTTCTTCACCGCAGCTGCGACCTGGCGGGCTTCGGCGAGGTCCATGGCGAAGGGTTTCTCAGCAACCACGTGCTTGCCGGCAGCCAGCGCTTTGAGCGTGTAAGGGACATGGAACTTATTGGGCACCGCGACGTAGATCGCGTCGATCTCATCGTCGCCGAGCAATGCTGCCAGGCTGCGTGGGCGCTTGGCGATGGCGAACTCATCGCACATCGCCGTCTGCCGGCCGGCATGCACGTCGAAGACCGCCGTGACCTTGGCCTGCTTATGCGTGGCGATGGCGCGACAGAGGCTGGGGGCGATGGCGCCGGCGCCGATGATGCCGAAACGGACGGTGCTGGACATGAAGGCTCCTGGTTGATGGATCCGGTTGCGAGCGGCTCAGCATACCTGGGATATTATAGGGAGGCAATTGCCCAAACCGACATTTGATTGATGATTCCTCCACCATGGATGATTTTAGCCTAGAACATGTCCGCGGCCTGACCGGTTGCTCGCACTTCACCCTCCTCGCCGGCCACCAGCCGGGCGGGCCTCGGCTCGATGCCGGCCTGGAGAAGGTCGAACTGGTCACCGCCGGCCGCTGCTGGGCGCTCGATGGAGCACGTGAGGTCGAGGCCCTGCCCGGCACGCTCATCTGGCACCGCCCCGGAGAACGCCTGATCAGCCGCAGCGACGATCTCGCCCCCTACGCCTGCCTGGTCGTCACCTGGGCGGTCGATTGGCTGGTGCCCCGCCGCGTCCCACGCATCACGCGCTGGGAGGACCGCAGCGATATCCTCACATACGCAAGGCAACTCCTCACCGCCTACAGCGACAACCGGGTCGACCGCCGCGCCCTGGCCCTGGCCAGCTACGCCCATCTGCAATGGCGCGCGCATCTCTGGGAGACCACCGCCACCGATCCGGCCTTGCCTGCCCAGTTGCGTTGCGTGCTTGCCATGGTGCAGGCTGATCCGCAGCGCAACTGGTCGGTAGCAGCTATGGCGCAGAAGGGCTCGTGGTCTCCATCACGGCTGTACGCCGCCTTCCGCACCCATCTGCGCTGTTCGCCGCACCAGCATCTCCTCGCGCTGCGGCTGCGTCTGGCCCGTGAACTGCTTGTCACCACCCATGCCGGACTGAACGCCATCGCCCAGGATTGCGGCCTGGGCAGCGCAGCCGCCCTATGTCGGCTGTTTCAGCGTCATTTTGCCATGAGTCCGGGCACCTATCGTGACTCCCATTCTTGAATCAACATACCTTGCCGAATTGTGCCGTTGATATCCGGATCGACTAGTCCTCTTTTGGAAGATTCTTGATAGGGCATAAAAAGAGGTGTATGTCTTGAATTCCTGGGGTATCCATGATGAATTCGACTGATCTGAAGCTGCATCTGCACCAAGAACATCGCGAACTGCTCGTCCTTGCCCGGACCCTGGTTCCGCCGGATACGATCACACCCGCCGAGGCGGAATCATTCCGTCAGCGCCTGGCCAAGCTCGGCGAGCGTCTGGCCAGCCACCTCGAGTCCGAAGCCAGCACCATCCACGGCCTGTGCAGCCGGGGCGGCGGAGCCCTCTCGATCGCCTGCGCCACCCGCCAGCGTGAAGCCGATGGGCTCAGCGAGTCGATCAACGGCATGGTGCGCCGCTGGGGCAAGCCGGGAGCCATTGAACGCGACCCCAGCGCCTTCCGCAGCACCTGGGAGGTGCTCCTGGCCTCCCTGCAACGCCTGCAGTCGCGCGAAGAGGGCGACATTTATCCGTCGTCCGGCACCTGGAAGTCGACTCCCATTGTGGCACCAAAAACCACCGGGCTTCCAGGGCTCGACCGTGATCATGAGCATCTCTTCGACTTGATCGGTGGGCTGCGTGCCGCGATTACCGACGGACAGATCGAAATTGACGCGCGGCTCGTTGCCGAACTGGCCTCGTACACCGAGCGACATATGGCGGATGAGGAAGCCATCATGGAAGCGACTGGATTCCCCGGCATCGAAGACCATCGCGCCGAACACCACCAAGCGCGCACCATCCTCCTTGGCTTCCGCAACGACCACTCGGATGGGCGCCATGTCCAGGCCATCTCGGTGCTCGAGTTCCTTGAACGCTGGCTCGCCTCGCATATCGCCACCGTCGACCACGCCATGGCCGAATATGCACTCGAAGCGGGCTGGAAGCCGTGAATCATCCACAAAGGGGTGGGCTTCTGGCGAATTTGTGGATCGGATGACCGCCTGACGGCGTGGGTCGAGATCCTCTTGAGTCACGCCCTCAGAACGGCACCGCGCCGCGCACTGTCCTGGCGACCGCCAGCAGATCAGCTCCCAGGGCGTCCAGTTCGCTCGCCACGGAAGCCTGCGGCAAACCGGCCTGCGCTTCACCGAGCATCTCGTCCAGGGTCGGCGGATGCGGCATCGCTACCTGCGGCTGCACCGGGGCGCGATCCGCTCCGGAGGTCGTCACCATCACGACCGCGGTGATCGTCGCCATGAGCAGCGCTGCAGCCGCGAGCATGATCGGCAGACGACGCGTCGGGCGGGCAGGTGGCATGGCCAATGGCAGCCGCGCGCGGATGCGTTCCGCAAGCCCGCTCTCTGCTGTGGTGGGGATGGTCTGGGCCTCGGCGCGCAACCGGGATGCGAGATCGTTCATGACAGGGCCTCGGCAGGGGTGAAGGCGGGGTCGGCGCGCAGCGCCAGCTCCAGCCGCTTGCGCGCACGGTGCAACCGGACCCGCGCCGCGATCGGGTTGATGCCAAGGACACGGGCTACCGCCGCGGGCGGCTGGTCTTCGGCGTAATGCAGCCAGAGCAGGCGGAATTCGTCAGAGTTCAGCTCGCTGCGCGCGCGTTCCCACAGCCCTCCCGCCGGCAAGGGGTCGGCAGGGGCGGCATGCACATCGGCGAGCGGGGCATGCTCGCGACGACGCGCCGCGTGGTCGAGGCGGACGCGGTGAGCGATGGTGAACAGCCAGGTAGAGAAGGCCCAGCGAGCGTCGTAGCGGGCGATGGCGGCATGCGCACGCAAGAAGGCCTCCTGGACGATGTCCTCGGCATCGTGGTGGGCGACCCCGATGGCGACCAGCCAGCGATGCAGGCGCTGAGCGTGGCTTTCGACCAACGCGGCGAAGGCGACGGCATCGCCTGCCGCCGCCTGCACCGCCAGCTCCCGATCGCCGGCCTGGGCCATCAGCGGGCCTTACGCTGCTCGATCAGCCGCACGGCATCCTCGATCGGCAGGGTCAGGCGCAGGGAGACGGTCGAGCCTTCCCGGCTGAGCTTGGCCGACTGCACCGCAGCGATCAGGCTGGCATCGATCTGCGCCGGGCGCTGCAGCTGAAGGATCGCCGCCAGCCCGCGTCCGGCATCGACCAGCTGCTGGGCAGTGGCCTCGCTGATCGCAGTGGCCCGGGCCTCGACCGCGAACTGCGCACCATCCTCGACGATGCGGCCGGCGAACGAGCGGACATTGCGCAGCATGGCCGATTCCGGCTTGCCGGCGGCGAGGGCGGCGAGTTCGTCGGCGGCGCAGACCACCAGGGCGGCACCATCCCAGCCGGGCGGCAGCGGGAATACGGCCCCGGCCTGCAAGCCCTCGCTCAGATCGAGAGCTTCACGTAGGCGGTCGGCGGTCCGACCGAGGATGAGCAGGTCAGCGGCGGCGAGGCAGCCGGCGGACGGCTTGTCCCTGTCGAGCCAGGTATGGATGACGCGGCCTCCTGCCGGGATCGCAACATGCCCCTCGGCGGCTTGCGCCACCATGGTCAGGCGGTCGGCATCGAAGGTGCCACGTACGAAGACCAGACCGCTGTCGTCCTCGGCTCCGGCACCGCAGATCGTCACTGATCGGATGTCGCGCCGTGGATCCAGCCCGCTGATCGACTCGAGCATCTTCAGCCGCGCGGCCATCGGCTGCTGGGTCAGCTGCCGACCGATCCACTCGCCGGCCTTGCTGCGCAGCAGGGCCTGGGCGTCGACATGCACGACCCATTTGCAATCGGCGGGGATGCGCTCGGCGGCGGAGGCGAAGCTGGCAAGGCAGAGGAGGGCGAGACTGGCGAGGAAACGGGTCATGGGTGATCTCCGCCCATTGTACGGAGGTCGGGCCGGAACGTTACCGCGCCGCCGCCAGCCTGCGGAAATGGCCCTCGACCAGGTGGTTGCACGGTGCCACCAGATAGCCCGCCGCCAGCGTGCGATAGACCTCATGACGGGTGATCTTGACCTTGTGGGTCGGGTCGAGCAGGCGCGGATCGCGCTCGGCCCTGGTCAGGGTGCGCACGGCGAAATACAGCGGCGCCAGGCAGAACAGGCGCAGGCGGTAATCGAATTCCGGCAGTTCGAGGCAGTAGGCCAGGGCGCGGTCGAGATGGCCGTGCGCCTTGGCGATGAGCTGGCGCATGACCGCGTCGGCCTCGCTGCGCCGACGCGGATCAAGCAGCTCCTCCGGGGTGAAGCCACAGGCCGTGCACAGCTCGCGCGGCACGAAGGACCAGCCGCGCACGCGATCGTCGGCGACGTCTTTGATGATGTTGACCAGCTGCAGGCCGAGACCGAAGTCGGTGGCGTGGTCTTTGAGGCGGCGGTAGCACGCGTCATCGATGCGCGGCGAGTGCACGCGGAACAACTCGGTCAGCAGATGGCCGACGGTGCCAGCGACGTACCAGCAGTAGCGGTCGAGGTCAGCAACGCGCTCGAGCGCGTTGAAGGCGTCCGGACGCGACTGCAATCCGGCGAAGCCGGCCATGCCCTCGCACATCTCCTGGACCCACGGCCGGATGGCGTCGCGGACCTGGCGCGGAAACGAGTGGTACTCGCGCAACGTGCAGGCGGCCTCGCGGGTAAGCAGTTCGTCGGCGTTAGTCGGCTTGGCGAAGGCCTCGGCCAGGCCTGGAACCTCGCCGCCCCCCTCCTCGAGGCTGGCACGGAAGGCGGCCAGCAGGTCGCGTTTGCGCTCCGCCTGCATGCGCGCGCAATCCTCGACCGTATCGGCGATGCGGCAGAGCAGGTAGGCGACCAGCACGCGGTGCTGCACCGGCTGCGGCAGCAGGCCGATGCAGGCAGCGAAGGTGCGCGAGACCCGCGGCAGCATCGCCACGCAGAAATCGCGGTCGCCTGCCGCCAGATCCATCAGGGCACCGCCACGGCGGCATCGACCGCTGGCCACAGCCGTTTGCCGAATTGATCGGTGACCTCGGTCAGCTCGAGGATGAGGCCGGCGTCGAGCAATTCCTGGCGATGCACCGTCCCGCGGTCGTCACAGCGCAGCAGGGCGAAGCGCCGGCCTTCGACGCGCATCTCGACCTCAAGGAGGTCGGCGTTGCCGGCGGCGGTGCGCTGCTGTGAGCGCTCAAGGACGACGAACAGCGATTCCTTGGTCGCCAGACGTAGCCGCGTCGGGTCAAGGGTCGAGATGCGCGTCGAAAAGCGCTGCCCCGGCTTCAGGCCGGCGGGCAGCCCGGCGGTCAGCTCGCCGCTGGAGACACGCTCGGGCCTGACCTCGGGAATGACGCGCGTGCCGGTCGATCCTGCCGCCTTCCAGGTTAATCGCAGGCCGTCATGAGCGACCGGCCCTTCGGCACTGAACGGTACCCCGAAGACGTTGCCGCTGACATCGATGCCGCGCAGACGCATGTTGGCGTCGAGCAACTCATCCAGGCGCAGGCGGATGCCCGAGCGGGGAGTGCCACCGATGGCATTGCGCAGCATCGTCTCGCCGGGCAGGAAGCGCGTCTTGGTGATATCGAGTTGGGTCTCCAGGCGTACCCCGACGTCATCGGTGAATACTCCCATCGAGCAGGTGCCGACCTGGGTCGCGGCGTGGGTCGGCTGCGCCCGCCACAGCAGGCTGTATCGCTGCACCTTGTTCAGCCGCGCCGCCAGGGTGGCGCGGGGATCGGTCTCGGCGGCCAGTCCGAGGTCGGGCAGGACCTGACGGGCGACGTACCAGCCGGTCATGCCGAGCCAGGCGGCAAGCAGGGCGATACGGATGGTGTTGCCGATCATGACTCAGAATCCGAAGGCGCTGCGCACCGGATCGCGCGCTGATCCGGCCTTGCCGCCAATGGTGAAGGTCGCTGCAATGCGATGGTCGATGCTGTGCTGCGTCGGATCGTAAGCGTTCTCGTAGGATACGGCGGCGAGACCATCAACCATGCGTCGCGCCAGACCGAGATGCCACAGATCCAGATTGCGCCCGCCAGCCCGCCCCTCACTGCCCGGACGGACCTCGCCCCACAGATCAAGGCGGTAGCGGTTGAGCTGCAGGGCGCCGCCGGCGCGGTGCTGCCAGGTATCACCGACCAGGGCCGAAGGCGGGACATAGGCGCCATTATACAGCATCTCGACCCGTTCGGACAGCTCCCAGCGCGCGCGCACGTCGAACACCGTCCAGCGCGCCAGGCGGGCATCCCAGGTGCCGTCGGCCACCGCCTCGAGATCGGGACGCGGCGAACCGCGTGCGCTGAAGGTGACATCAGCCAGGGCTGTCGCAGAGGAACGCAGCGTGCCATCGACCTCGCTGGCCTCGCGGTCGGAGGGACGCAGACCCCAGCGTGCGACCACCGAGGAACTGAAGGATGCCGAGCCCGAGCTCAACTCGCCGTCAAGGCCGGTCACGGCGTAGCGGCGGTCTGATTCAGGGCTGTCCACCCGGTCGGCGAAATCGAAGCCGGGATTGCCCGAGCCGCCGGCATGTCCGAGCAGCTCCAGTCCGAGACGCGGTGAGAGCACGGCGCTGCCGCCATCAGCCCCATCGCTGACCAGGCGCAGACGCACCCCGGTCGTGGCGAAGGGCAGGTTGGTTCCATGCGTGCCCTCGACCGTGGCTCCAGCGAGCCGGGCATCGCTCCAGTCGACACCGCGCACCCCGGCGGTGGCGTCGAAGGCCAGACCCCCGACCCACTGCACGGCGCCGAGGCGCCCTTCCCAGGCGGCGCGGCTCGCCTCGTTGTCCTTGACCTCCTGACGCAGGCGTTCGGCGCGCAGGTGGCCGCCGAGCGCCAGCGGCCCGGCTACGGCCAGGCGGGGGATGGCAATTTCGGCACCAAACAGGCGTTCACTCTCATCGAAATGCTCGTTGGCCCGGCGCTCGATATCAGCGGTGAACGACGCCCACGGCGTGACCCAGGCGCCCGAGACGCCACGCCGCGCGAACGGCTTCTCCTCGAGTTCCTTCTTCTGGTGATCGGCGCGGAATCGTTCATCCGGGCTGCGCCCATCCGCCAGCGTCTGCGAGGGATCGGCGTCGGGCAGCACGCTGTAGCGCCCGGCCAACGCCCAGCCGCGCCCGGAAACGTAATGCTCGGCATCCCACGTGCGGACATCCCGTTCGCCTCCCTCGCGCGACTGGTCGGCTGGATCGGCGACGCGCTCGCGCGCCATGCTGTACAGCGTGGCGCCGCCCCAGCCCCAATCGGCGTTCTTCCAAAACAGTTCGCCACCGAAGCCGTTGCCCGCCCGGGTATTGCGGTCGGCGCGGAGTTCGAGGCGGGTGTGCCAGCCGCGCATCTCGGGCAGATTGCTGCCGACGCGATAGTGCAGGAACGAGCCGAGCCGCTCGCTCTGCCCGACCTCGACCGTCGACCAGGGATAGTCGAGGTAGTAGTCGCGGTAGAGGTAGGGGAACCACAGCACCGGGATGCCGGCCAGCCACACCGTCGGACGGACCGCGGCGATGCCTTCGACATAGCGGTCGATCTGGTCCTCACCCTTGTCCTTCCGCAACTCCTCGCGCAGATAGACGTGCAGCGCCGGGCAGTGCAGCGACATCGCCCCGCCATGGCCGAAATCGCTTTCGACGCCATGGAAGGTCAGGCGGTCGGGACGCAGTTCGACCCGTTCGGCACGCACGCGCAGGCGCACCTCGCCCTTCTCGATCCATGCCTCGACATCCCAGGCATCGCCGGTGCGCGCCCCGGGGCGCAGCCCGATGCGGGCGGCGTGCAGGCGTACGCTGGGCATGACCAGGACGATGCCACCGCTGGCCCACAGGCGGTCCCCGCGCTGGTCCCAGCGCAGCGCCTCGCCGGTGAGCAGCCAGTCTCCACGCCGGGCGACGAAGCCCTGACCGGCGACGGTGATGATGCCGCCGGCGACCAGTTCGGTCGCCGCGCCGGGTGCTTCGATGATCAGCGACTCGCCGGCCGGCAGGGCGGCGGCGAGGACGGCGAGGAACGGGACGCAACGGCGGAGCACGCGCGCATCGTGGGCCGACTGCCGACGCCGCCAGTCCCGAACCATGCACGGATCAGCAGGTTGGACATGCACCCGATGGAGGCCTTCCGGCTGGCCCCCCGGGCGATAGTCTGCCCGGACCATGCAGATCCTCGTCATCAACTGCGGCTCCTCCTCCCTGAAATTCGCGGTCATCGATCCGGCTGCCCGCAGCGAACTGGTGAACGGGCTGGCCCAGCGCCTGGGCAGCCCCGAAGCGTCGATCACCTGGAAGGACGCCAGCGGCCGCAAGCACGAGGACGCCATCCCCGGCGGCGACCACGCCAAGGCGATGCGCGAAGTCTACGAGGGCCTCAAGGCGCGCGGCCTGGCCGCCGGACTCGCCGGCATCGGCCATCGCGTAGTGCACGGCGGTCAGCTCTTCTCCGCCTCGGTGGTGATCGATACGCAGGTCGAGCAGGGCATCGAGTCGTGCTTCGCCCTCGGCCCCCTGCACAACCCGCCGAACCTGCTCGGCATCCGCGTGTGCAAGGAACTCTTCCCCGGCCTGCGCCAGGTCGCGGTGTTCGACACCGCCTTCCACCAGACCATGCCGCGCCAGGCCTACCTCTACGCCGTGCCCTACGCCTGGTACGAGCAGCACGCAGTGCGGAAGTACGGTTTCCACGGCACCAGCCACCGCTACGTCAGCGCACGCACCGTCGGCATGCTCGGCCTGCGCGGCGATGACCATGCCGTGATCGTCGCCCATCTCGGCAACGGCTGCAGCGCCACTGCGGTGAAGAACGGCCAGAGCGTCGACACGACCATGGGCCTGACCCCGCTTGAGGGCTTGGTCATGGGCACGCGCTCGGGCGACATCGACCCGGCGCTGGTCGCCTTCATGGCCGAACGCCTGGGCAAGAACGCCGCGCAGATCACCGACCTGCTCAACAAGCAGAGCGGCCTGATCGGCCTCTCCGGGGTGAGCAACGACATGCGCACGCTGCTCGCGGCGGTCGACAAGGGAAACGACCGCGCCGCTCTGGCGGTCGAAGTGTTCTGCTACCGCCTGGCCAAGAGCCTGGCCGCCCTGGCGGTGCCGCTCGGCCGGGTCGACGCCATCGCCTTCACCGGTGGCATCGGCGAGAACTCGGTGCCGGTGCGCGCCAAGGTGATCGAACACCTGCGTGTCCTCGGCCTGGTCCTCGATCCGGCGCGCAACGCCGTCAACGGCAAGGACTCGAACGGCCGCATCACCACTGACGGCTCGGTGACGGCGCTGGTCGTGCCGACCAACGAGGAACTGGTCATCGCCCTCGACACCGCCGGCCTGGTCACGGTCTAAGGAGCGCCGACTTCAGTCGGCATGGCCGGCGGACTTCAGTCCGCCGCAGGGGCAATGCGCTGTCGCTGCCTTGCCGGCATCAAGAACTCTGCCCATATCCATCGGCACGTGACAACTGCAACGCACCCGACGGCGGACTGAAGTCCGCCGGCCTTGCCGACTGAAGTCGGCGCTCCCGCAAGCGTGATTATTGGCGGTTGGCCAGCGCCAGCCAGCGCGTCGCGAGGTCGCGCAGCGTCGCCTGGTCGGGCGGCGCGGCGGCCTGTGCGGTGAAGCAGGCCCGCTCCAGCGCCTCGCGTTCCGCCGCCAGTCCCGTCCGTTCCTGATCGCCCAACCGCGCCTCGGCGTAGATGCGCGCCAACAGCGCTGCGACCTCAAAGGGCGTGCACGCTGCCGGCATCGTCCAGCGCACCGCCTGGGCGGGTCCATGGCGGCGGCGCAGCAGGCGCCAGACCGCCAAGCAGGCTGCCAGCAGGACGCCGACACCCACCGCCCACGGCCACCAGCGCGGGGCCGGACCGGACAAGGTGATGGTAGCCGGGCTTTCGACCGCCTCGCCATCCTGCCAACGCCGGAGCACGACCTTGGCCTGCGCATCCTTGAGCGCCGGGAAGGTGAAGGCGCGTGCCTCGCCGGGGGTCCAGGCGACACGCCAGCGCCGTTCGCTAAGCGGGCGCAGGACACCAGCCGCCTCCTCCTCACCGGTGAGCGAAAGACCGAGATCCTCGACCTTGCCGAGGGTCAACCCCGGTTGCTGCGGCTCGCACAGGGTCGAGAGCACACCGGGCAGGCCGCGACCGCGCGCTTCGATCTCCACGGTGAGTTGCGCCGGATCGCGCTGGTCGAGGGTCATCACCACCTCGCCCGCGGTCCACGGCCTGGGTACCGCCGTGCCGCGCGCATCGATCGCCACCGCCGGCGAACTGACCGGCAGGATGACCTGCCCGCCGCCATCAGGGAAGTCGAGGTCGAGACGTAGCGGCGGCAGGCGGTCGACCGCCGGATCGCGCGCACTGAGGATGAGATGGGCGAGCGGGGTCTCACGCCAGCCGTTGCGGCCGCAGCCGCGCGGCTGCACCGTCGGCGCCTGGAAGCGCAGGGCGAGGATGCGGAAGCGCGGTTCCAGGGCCTCGCGGACCGCCTTCTCGAAATCGCCCAGGTAGTTGACCTGCACCCCTGAACGGTGCTGGACCTGGCGGTTGAGGTAGCGGCCGAAGCCGCCCGATTCACGGCCCAGGGCGGTGCTGTGCTGCAGCGCCAGGGTGGCGGCGAAGGGCTCGTTGCCGACCGCCCCTTCGCCCTCTGGACGCAGCTGCAGAGCGACCTCGGCAAGGATCTCATCGTAGCCTGCCAAGCGACGACGCACTGTTTCGCCGGCCGGATGCTGGCCGATCAGTTCGACCGCCTTGCGCAGGAAGCGAGGACGCAGCGAACCTTCAACCTCATCGAGCGCACCCTCGACGGTGCCGGCGAATTGCCGTACGCGCTCCTCGGCCACCGCCTTGCCGCCACTGCGCAACGCGGTGGCGAGGTGACGCATCTGCCCAGGATCAGCCTCGTCCTGGCGGGTCAGCTGGGCGAGGTCGCTAGCGCCAAGGGCGGCGCGGTACCAGGCGAAGTGGACCTCGGCGGAGGCCGGCTGGTCGCTCGCTCCGGCCAGTTCGGCGGCGGCGGCGAAGTCGGCCCAGGCGCGGTCACGCAACGCGGTGTACTCGGCCAGCGGCGCTTTCTGGCCATAGCGGAACTCGCCGTAGTCGTAATGCAGCAGGGCGCGCAGCAGTCGGGCCTCGGCCTTGCCGGCCTCGCCAAGCAGCCCGAGGGCGAGGGTGTAGCCGCGTTCGACCTCGGCGGCGGTCTCGGCATCGCTGCGGTTGGTCTGCGCCTGCTGCTGGACCTCGGGCTTGCGCCAGAGTCCCGAGAGCCGCTCACGCATGGTCGAGGCGAGGGCCAGACGCAACGGCACCGGCAGCGCGGCCTGCTCGCCGAGCACGGCGGAAATGTCCTCGCCCTGGAAGACCAAGGCGTTGATCACGACCTCGGCCGAGAGGTGCAATTGGGCCGCGCGCATGCTCCCGAGCAGCCCGGCGAGTTCGCCGAGCAGGCGGACCTGGCGGGTCCGTGTCACCGGATCGCCGCCGTTGTTGCCACGATTGCCGTTGCGCTGGTTCTGACGTATGCCCCGCAGGTATTGCTGCCAACTCTGGCGCGACTGGGCGTTGAGCGTGGGCAGCAGCTTGCGGTAGCGGGCGACCTCCTCGCGGTAGTGGTCGTTGCCGCCGCCACCGCCCTGCCGCCGCACCCAGGATTCGAGCAATGCCTCGGCGAGCTGGTCGGAGGCCTCCGGCTGTTCGCCGCGCAACCCGCCGAGCAGGGCGAGACCGCGCGTGGTGTCGGCTCCGCGCACGATCACCTCGACCGCCAGGCGGCGCAGCCGCAGGCCCAGGGAAGGATCGACCTGGGCGAGCCAGCGATCCCTCGGGGCGATCTCAGCGAGGGCGTCGGCGGGGATCTCGTCTGGAGCCTCGCGGTCGTTGTTCATCCACGGGCGGCGCGCGGCATCGCCGCCGCCGACCACCAGTTCGGCTTCGACCTGCCAGGGCACGGCTAGGGCGTTGAGGAACGGCCGCCACGGTTTGCAGTCCTGTACCGCCAGCAGGCTCTGGGCGGCACGGTTGATCAGCTGCAGTGGCGCCAGGCGTTCGCCGGGCTCGCGCCCCTGCAGCCGATCGCCAACCGCGCCGATCAGGGCGGCAAGGGTCAGGCGGGCCGGCTCGCCGCCGGCCGTGAAGCAGGCGTCGAACCAGGCGTCACCCAGTTCACGGGGCAGGCGGGGGAGCATCGCGACGATGCGCTTGGCGGCGTCGGTGCGCAGGCTGGCGAGGTCGGCGCCACCCGACGCCAGCACCGTCTGCGAGCAGGCCCAGGCCTGGTCGAGGGCTGCGGCATCGTGGTCGCGGCCGGCGCGCGCCAGCAGCACGCGGGCATGCAGTTCGAGGGCGCGGATGTCGTTGGCGGCGCGCGCCTCGGCGAGCTTGGGCAGGAAGCGGCCGGCATCGGCGTCGCGCCCGGCGGCGAGCAGCAGCGCCGCCGCCCGTGCCCGCGCTGCCGCCTCGCGGCCTCCGAGCGGACCGGCCCCGGCGTCGAGCCGCTGGAGCAGCGATTCGATCGCGTCGCTCTGGCGCAATGCCTCGCGCAGCAGACCGCCCAGTTCCTGGATGCGCTCATCGTCGAGCCCGCCAGGGGCGATGGTCGCCAGCGCGAGGACATCCTCGGGCGAGATCAAGCCATGGCCGAGCGCATCGCATAGGCTGCTGAACAGCTCGGTGGCCTGCTTGGCCGGCTGGGCGGCGATGACCACCCCTACCCCGGCCCAGTCGCCGGCGGAAACCAGCGCCACGAAACGCTCGGCCTGGTGCTTGACGTCCTGATCGATCGGCAGCCCCGGCAGCCCCGGCAGCCGCGCCAGCGCCTCGGCCTGGGCCGACGGCGAACGCCGGATCTTGGTCTCGGCAAGCACCTTGGCCAACGGCTGCGGCTTCTCCGGCGCATCCTCGTCGGGAGCGGCCTGGTCAGCGATCTCCACGTCCAGCGGATGTGGCGATGGTGGTTGCGTTTCGACGCCTGCGCCGGGCAAGGCGAGGATGAGGAGCATCAGGCTGGGGACGATGCGGTTCACGATCCACCTCCGGTGTCGGGCTCTTCGGCGCTGGCGCCACGGTCATGCTGCTTGCGGATCTCCTGTCGGGCGTCCGCCGGCTTCTGCTGCTGGCCTTGGCTTTGCTGCCGGCCTGGATTCTGCCGCTGCTTGCGCTGGCGCTGGCTGAGATTCTTGCAGCCCTGGCATTTCTTCGGCAGCGGCAGGCCCTGCAGTTCGCTGAGGTCCATGCGCTGCAGGCGCAGGGTCGCCTCGAGGTTGCGCGCAGCGGCGGCGGCGAGTTCGGGCGTGGCGCTCTCGGCGAGCAGACGGAAATGCTGGCGCGCCTCCTCGGCCACCGGCATCCATTCGTCGCGTGCGGCGCCTTCCACGCGCATGCCCCAGGCTGAGGGCGAACTGCGCACTGGCGGTCTCATGGCGCAGGGCGGGGGATTGCCCGGCCAGTCCCGCGTCGGCCTGGCTGCGCCGCAGCAGGTCGCCGAGCGCGGCGGCGCCGCCGGCCAGATCGCCGGCGGCGATGGCCGAGCGCGCCTGCAGCCGGGCGAGATCGAGGGCGGCCGGATCGCCGGCCAGGCGCTCTTCGCCACGCGCCGCCAGCAAGGCGCCTTCGGCCGTG
>JFJP01018681.1_pt1 | contig 17152 bp, 13 predicted proteins | sample 431651 | NCBI WGS metagenome assembly JFJP01 (sample SAMN02602958, study PRJNA72255) | Microbial mat metagenome, whole genome shotgun sequencing project. | biome: fresh water; feature: sink hole; material: water; isolation source: purple microbial (photo- and chemosynthetic) mats found in... | reverse complement strand
AGCGGTAGGCGGTCAGTCATGATCTGCGGAACGCCGCGCGCGATGTCGCGGCAACGGTCGCGCAGCGTATCATAGTTCTGGCGGGCGTTAGTGTCGCTGTTCCATGTGCCAGCCTGAATCCCCTTGTGTTGTGATTCCATTTCGGTCATTTGCGCAGAGGAAAGGTTGAATTCAACCACGGCGGCCTGGACCGGGGCGTGCCACTGCCCATCGATCTTCTTCATTCCCCTCTTAATCTTGGCAAACTCGGCCTGGAAAGCATCCCGTTTGGTCTTGATGTCCGCGACGGCGGCGTCCTTCGGGAAGAGGGTGATGAATTCATCAAACAGGGCGATCGACAGTCGGTAGCGATCAGGTGCCAGGCTATTCTTGGAATCCAGGTCAAGCCGTTTCAGCCCGTTCACCAGATAAACGGAAAGCGGTGTCGCTGTGATGGACTTGACCTCTGCACGGGGAATTGCCCGCCGCGACCGGATGGTGCCTGTGCTAATGCGGAATACATACTCCGTTGCACTCTGTTCAAGCAATTCCGCTTGGAAGGTGCGACCATCCGTCAGCGTCACATCGAGCTTATCCTCGGGAGGAAGGAATTTGCGGGCATCCTCCGACAATTGGGTGCGCTTCACAGGCTGCTGGGCATAGCCTGTGGTGGCAACGGTAACGGCCATTCCAATGAGTACGAGAGCAAGGCGGATAGTCTTCAAGCGCATAATCGATTCCCTCTGTTAAACATTTGCAGGGAACTATGCAAAAGGTCCGGTCGCAAATCAAGGAATTAGTCGAGAGGAATAGGGGGCGCCGGGCCATTTTCGATTGCGGTTGACTTTCGGTCGTGACCGCCATAGACTTTCGCCTTTCGTTTTTAGCATAAATTGTAGCCGTGGCCGAGCATAAATTGTAGCCGTGGCCGGATTCCCTCAGGACGCCGGCCCATCATCAGAGGAAAGGGAACACACATGATCGTATCCACGCAGAAACTTTTCGACCACGCCTATGGCAAATATGCCGTGGGTGCCTATAACATCAACAACGCCGAGCAGATCATGGGCCTTTTCCGAGGCAACATGGATAGCAAGGCCCCGTTCATCATCCAGCTTTCCAAGGGTGCCCGCAGCTATACCGATACGCGCCTGCTCGAGGCGATGATCCGCGCGGCACCGGATGCGATCTTCGCGGTGCATCTGGATCATGGCGACGAGAAGACCTGTTATGATTGCATCGATAGCGGGTTCTACAGCTCGGTGATGATCGACGCCAGCCACGAGAGCTTCGACGAGAACATCGCCGCGACCCGTCGCGTGGTTGATCGCGCCCATGCAAAGGGGATCTCGGTCGAGGCCGAACTCGGCAAGCTCGGCGGTGTCGAGGAGCATGTTTCCGTGGATGAGGCCGATGCCAAGCTCACCGACCCGAAGCAGGTCAAGGAGTTTGTCGAACGCAGCGGTTGCGACAGCCTGGCCTGCGCTATCGGAACCAGCCACGGTGCCTACAAGTTCAGCGGTGGACAGGGCCTGCATTTCGATGTGATCGAGCAGATCGCCCGCCTGATGCCCCGCTTTCCGCTGGTGATGCATGGATCCAGCTCGGTTCCCCAGGACGAAGTAACCCGCATCAATGCGGCCGGTGGCAAGCTCAAAGGAGCCAAGGGCGTGGATGAGGCGCAGATCACCAAGGCGTCCACCATGGGCGTGACCAAGGTCAACATCGACACCGACGGCCGTTTGGTCTGGTGCCGTGTGCATCGCGAATGCTTCCGCGATGATCCTGAGAACTTCGACCTGCGTCCCGCAGGCAAGGTCTTCATGGCAGAGTATGCCAAATACATCGTGCATAAGAACAAGGTGCTGGGCAGTGCCGGGCAGCTTGATTCCGTACGTGCCTTTATCAACAAGTAGAATTCTATTAGGAGAACAGTAAATGGCCACCAAGAATATGATTATGATTGACGGCAACACCGCCGCTGGTGCTGTTGCCCATGCGTGCAGCGAAGTCTGCGCCATCTATCCGATTACCCCGTCTTCCCCGATGGGTGAGACCGCCGACGAGCTGAGCGCCGCCGGCGTCAAGAACATCTGGGGCACCGTCCCGGAAGTCGCCGAACTGCAGTCTGAAGGCGGTGCCTCCGGTGCGGTGCATGGGGCGCTGACCTCTGGCGCGTTGACGACCACCTTCACGGCCTCCCAGGGGCTGCTGCTGATGATCCCGAACATGTACAAGATCGCTGGCGAACTGACGTCCACCGTCTTCCATGTGACCGCCCGTTCGCTGGCGTGCCAGGGGCTGTCCATCTTCGGTGACCATTCCGACGTGATGTCCGTCCGCCAGACGGGCTTTGCGCTGCTGGCCTCCAACAGCGTGCAGGAAATTGGCGATCTGGCCCTGGTCTCGCATGCCGCGACGCTGAGGGCGCGGGTGCCGTTCATGCATTTCTTCGACGGGTTCCGCAGCTCGCACGAGGTTCAGAAGGTCGAGGAGATCAGCCACGACCTGATCCGTTCGATGATTGACGATGACCTGGTCATCGCCCACCGCCAGCGCGGGCTCTCGCCGGATCGGCCGATGATGCGCGGTACCGCGCAGAACCCGGATGTCTATTTCCAGGGCCGCGAGACGGTAAACCCCTACTACGATGCCACGCCGGCGATCGTGCAGGAGTACATGGATCGGTTCGCCAAGCTCACAGGTCGGCAGTACCACCTATTCGATTATGTCGGCCATCCGCAGGCCGAGCGGGTCATTGTGATCATGGGCTCGGGTGCCGAGACCGTTCACGAGGTCGTTGACTTCATGGTCGCCACCGGCGAAAAGGTTGGCGTGCTGAAGGTGCGCCTGTTCCGTCCGTTCGATGCCAAGGCGTTTGTCAACGCGCTGCCCGCCTCCGTCAAGGCAATCTGTGTGCTTGACCGGACCAAAGAGCCGGGATCACTTGGCGAGCCGCTCTATGGCGATATTCGCACGGCAATCGGTGAAATGATGGCCGAGGGTGCCTACAAGGGTGCCAAATATCCGGTGATCATCGGTGGTCGTTATGGTCTAGGTTCCAAGGAATTCACCCCGGCAATGGTTAAGGGCGTGTTCGATAACCTTGGTGCCAAGAAGCCGAAGACTCGGTTCACGGTCGGCATCATCGACGATGTCACTCATACGCACATTCCGTTTGATCCGACCTGGACGGTGGATTCCGGCAAGCGGATCGAATGTATGTTCTACGGTCTGGGCTCGGATGGTACCGTTGGTGCCAACAAGAACTCGATCAAGATCATTGGTGAGGATACCGACAACTACGCCCAGGGTTACTTCGTGTACGACTCGAAGAAGGCCGGTGCGATGACCGTTTCGCATCTGCGTTTCGGGCCGGACGTCATCCGCAGCCCCTACCTCTGCACCAAGGCGAACTTCGTGGCCTGCCACAATTTCAGCTTCCTCGAGAAGTACGATATGCTGGCGAATGCCAATTCGGGAGCCGTGTTCCTGTTGGCCAGCCCGTATTCGGCGGCCGAGGTCTGGCAGCATATGCCGGACGAGGTCGAGCAGCAGATCATCGACAAGAAGGTCAAGTTCTATGTGATTGACGCCGTCAAGCTGGCGCATGAGCTGGGTCTGGGTGCCCGTATCAATACGATCATGCAGACGTGCTTCTTCAATATTTCCGGCGTCCTGCCGGCTGGGGAATCGATTGATGCGCTGAAAAAGGCGATCAAGAAGGCCTACGGCAAGAAGGGCGAGGAGATCGTGCGCAGCAATAATGCGGCGGTGGATGCCGCCGTGGCCCGCCTGGAGAAGGTGGACGTTCCTGCCAAGGTGGCTGGCAAGATCAAGATGCCCGCCACGGTATCGGCCGATGCGCCTGAATTCGTCCAGAACGTGACTGCCGCGATCATGCGTCAGCAGGGCGACCTGCTGCCGGTGAGCGCCATGCCGGTGGATGGAACCTGGCCGACCGCAACGACGAAGTTCGAGAAGCGCAATATCGCCGTTGAGATTCCAGAGTGGAATACGGACCTATGCATCCAGTGCGGCCAGTGCTCCCTGATCTGCCCGCATGCCGCCATCCGCATCAAGGCCTACGATCCGGCGATCCTGAAGACCGCCCCTGCTGCCTTCAAGAGCGAGGATGCCAAGGGCAAGGATCTGGCTGGGTTGAAGTTCACCGTGCAGGTCGCCCCCGAGGATTGCACCGGCTGCGGTGCCTGTGTGCAGCGCTGCCCGGCAGCGGAGCGCGACAGCGTGACCAAGCAGCCCACCGGACGCAAGGCGATTGTGATGACCGAGCAGTTGCCGATCCGCGAACGCGAACGCGCCAACTGGGACTTCTTCCTGAGTATTCCCGAGACCGATCCCAAGCGCTACAACCGCGAGACCGTCAAGGGTAGCCAGTTCTGCCAGGCGCTCTTCGAGTTTTCTGGCGCCTGCGCCGGTTGCGGCGAGACCGCCTATGTCAAGCTGCTGACCCAGCTCTTCGGCGATCGTGCCATGATTGCCAACGCGACGGGATGCTCGTCAATTTATGGCGGTAACCTGCCGACGACGCCCTATACGAAGCGTGCGGACGGACGCGGACCGGCATGGGCGAACTCACTGTTCGAGGACAATGCGGAGTTCGGGTTCGGGATGCGTCTGGCGGTCGACCGGTTCAATGCCTACGGGCTGGAGCTGGTGGCCAGGCTGCTCGGCAGCGAGTGCTCCTGCAAGGATGTGCCGGTGGCACTGCTCACCGCGATTCGCGATGCCGACCAATCCACGCAGGCTGGCATTGAGGAGCAGCGGGCGCGGGTTGCCCAACTCAAGACCAAGCTGGCGACATGCGATAGTTGCTCGGATTGCAAGCAATTGCTGTCTGTTGCCGACTATCTGGTGAAGAAGGCGGTCTGGATCGTCGGTGGCGACGGCTGGGCCTATGATATCGGTTACGGCGGACTGGATCATGTGCTGGCCTCCGGTCGCAATGTCAATGTGCTGGTGCTCGATACCGAGGTATATTCCAACACGGGCGGGCAGGCCTCGAAGTCGACCCCGATGGGCGCGGTGGCCAAGTTCGCCGCGTCGGGCAAGCCGATGGGCAAGAAGGATCTGGGCATGATCGCCATGACCTATGGCAACATCTACGTCGCCCAGATCGCGATGGGTGCCAACCCGAACCAGGTGGTCAAGGCGTTCACCGAAGCCGAGGCCTATGACGGTCCCTCGCTGATCATCGCGTACTCGCACTGTATCGCGCAGGGCATCGAGATGGATACCGGTCTGGATAACCAGAAGGATGCGGTTAACTCGGGGCACTTCCCGATCTACCGCTACAATCCAATGCTGCGGGAAGAGGGCAAGAACCCGTTGACGCTGGACAGCAAGGCACCCACGATGAAGTTCAGCGAGCATGCGCTCAAGGAGAACCGGTTCCGTATTCTGACGAAAACGAAGCCGGAGAATGCCAAGAAGCTGCTGGACAAGGCCGATCAGATGTTTGCGGCCAAGTATGACCTGCTGACCAAGATGGCAGGAATGGAAATGTACAAGGAATAGTCGTTTCCGTTGCTCAATAGAATCCCTAGTGCCCCGTCGGAACCCTACGTTCCGGCGGGGCCTTTTTTTGAGGCGCGACACCCATATCAACAGTCTCACCGAACGCCTGCGCCGCATCGTCGAGCGCGTACTTATCGGGGAGTGTGTGGGTGTCCCGTTCCTCTTGTTGGCCTTTTGCTATCCATGCATTGGGGGTGGGGGGCGCGCAGCCGGTCCAGAATCAGTACACCGTGAATCGCGTCATCCCGAACTAGGGTACTTCGCGTCTTTCGTTGTTGATCTGATGGTGCTGCAGCAGCGCCTCAAGCTGTTCGCGAATCTGCCGCATCACCGGATCGCCTTCCCCTCCGCGTTCGCGGACCGGGCTGACCTCGATGGCCTCGCCAACATTGATAATCGCGCGGATCGGACCATGGATGGTCACATGATCGGTCAGGTCATCCTCGAACCGTTCCACGGTTTCGAGCATCTTTTCGGGCGCCACGCCTGGTGCGAAATAATCCAGCGGGTAGAAATTCAACTGCTGGGCAAGGTAGCACTCCTCGAGTTGCCGCCAGCGTCGGACCCGCTCGGCTTCCACAATATCGCCGGTCACCATGTCGGGCAGGATGGCGATGCGCAGCGCCTTGACGCGACCGACCACATCGGGCTCGCGCCGCCCCTTGATCCATTCCGTTTCCAGGGGAAGCAGCAGATGATCAATCAGGGCGTTGATCCGGGGTTCGATCTCCCCGCTGCGCACCTCGTCAAAGAACTCCATCTCCTTGAGCATCAGCAGGGCCAGGCCAATCTTGGCAATCCGCTCGCCCATAGTGCTTTTCGCCGGGCTTTTCCACGTCAGGCGCTGCTCGATATCATCGAGTACCGGCGACAGGGCGCTATCGAGATTCCCCTCGAAACCGTAACGCAGGGCCACGGGATGCACGACCACCTTGCCTGGTACCGGAAGGGCGGCCCGTTGCTTGGCAGCATTGCGGGCAATGAAGGCGGTTCCATCCATCAGCGGTCCCAGCCGGTCATTGGTGCGGGAGACCACGCCTTCGGGAAAGATCACCAGCGGCCGCCGGGCCTCGGTCAGTCGCTGGATCGCGCATTTGATGGCCTCGCGGTCCATGCCCTCCCGGTAGATGCTGAAGGCGCCTGCCCGCTGCAGGAGGAAGCGTTGGAGGCGCGATTCCTCGAACAAGTGCCGACTGGCCATGATAAAGAGCGTGGAGCCGCAGTCCCATGCCAGATGCCCGAGCACCATCGGATCGCAGGGACGGCAGTGATTGGGTGCCAGCATGATGCCGTGCCCGGCCGCGATGGAGTCGCGCAAGCGCTGCTCGCCGTGGACTTCCACGGTTCCGATGCCGTGTGAGCGTCGCAGATAGAGATTCAGGATTCGGCGCAGTACGGCAGGCCAGAACCGGCTTTCGCGCGGCGGATAGAACCGGTAGGGTTTTTCAAAAATAATCTGATGCACGGCAGCCTCCTTCCATAACACGACAGCCCGCTCCACGAAGCAGGGCGCTACTGCTGGTTGACCGTACACAAAGCCACGCCATATCGTCCAGTTTAATCCGCACAGACGGCAACGCGCCGTAGGCTGAAATTAGGGGGCGAACCGGTGGTAAGCCGGTTGTGGCAACGGCGGTGGTGGTTAGCCGTGCGCGGCTCGGCACGGCCTCTCAGTTTTCTATTTTTTTCTTGTTTTCAAATCTGGAAAGACTACTTTGAAACCATGATTAACCGTGTAAGAGGAAGTGCATTCTGCCGTATGGCGTTCGCCTTGGCCTTGGCCTGGCTTGGGGTGGGTTCGGGCGAGGCCGAGAGTGCGTCGTTCGGCACGCTGATATTGCAGGCTCCCGTGCAGGCGGTGGCGTCGTTGAATGGTGAAGGTGCCTTCCTGCTGGTTCCCGGGCAGGATCTGCAGTGGAGTCGCTTGGCACCTGGTAACTATCGGATCGCCGTTGTTGCGGGCACCCAGGAGTGGACACAGGAGGTTGACCTTGGCGCCGGGAGAACCGAGACGCGTGTCGCCGTGCTATCGTCGCCAGGTGTACCGCTTCGGGAGGACGGTGGCGGTTTGGTGTTGCTTCCACTCCCCCCCGCCTCCAGGCCATCAGCCGCAGCAGCCCGTCCTCAGACCCCTGTGACCGCAACCCCGCAACCAAAGGAGGAAGACCACCTGCAGGACGCAGAAGTACGCCGACAGCAGCAGCAGCAGGAGCAGCTAGGCATCGAGCGTGAACAGCGTGTCGCCGAGGAGCGGCAGCGCGAAGCCGAACAGCGTGCCCTACGGGCGGAAGAAATACGGCAGCAAGAAATGGAAGCACCGGAGCCACAACGGCAAAAGCCGAAGCGCCCCAAAGTTCACTAAACCCGAAAAAAAGGAATGCGTATGAAGAAGTTGACCCTGTGTATGATGACCCTGGCGTTCACCGCCGCCTTGACCAGCAGCGCCCTGGCCAGCAGTATCGCTGGTAAGGTGTGGTATGCGGATTGTAAACTGCTTGATGATGCTGCGCTGATGTATGGCGGTACGGCATCGCTATCGCTGAGTGAGAATCTCTGGATTTCCGGCATGTATCTGATGGGTACCTACGACGACGTTCTCGGCCTTTCCGGGTTGGCGTGGGATTCAGCGGATGGTGAGGCTCTGCTGGGCTATTCCTTCCCTTTCGTTGATGTCGGCGTTGGCGGGCGTTATTCGCTCTGGACTCTCGGGTTCCTGGGCGCAGAGGAGGAATATCAGATTTTCGGGCCCATGGCCTATATCGGTGCAGGCAGTTCGTTTGGCGATTCGCCGCTGGGCTGGTATGTAGGTGGGTCATACATGTTCAAGGACTTTGGTGATGCCGATGACAGTGAAGATACGGACGACGGCTTCGAGCATTACAACATCGAGGGTGGACTTTTCCTCTCTCTTGAACCGGTTAGCCTGACGGTTGGTTACCGACTCAAAGAATATGTCAACTTAGACGATCTAGAGTTCAAGGGTATCACCGCTACGCTGGGCTTTGGCTTCTAACAACCTGGGCATACTCAAGCAAGGTGGTCGGGCACACTTGCCCGACCGTCCGGGCCTAGGCCCATGGAGGGTGGCTTAGGCTCGGAGTATATGGAAATCTACAATGAAAATTAAATACCTGCCATGGATGGCGCTGTTTCCCTTGACCACCGTTGCACAGCAACAGACGTTTGAGCAGTGGCTGGCGGAGGATCGCCAGGCCTTTGCCCAGTATCAGGCCGAGGTGACGGCGCAATACAACCAGTTCCTGCGTGAAGAGCAGGAGGCCTTTGCCGTGTTCGTCAAGGAAGCGGGCATGCGCTGGGGAACTGACAACATCTGGATGCCGGAGCAGAAGCGCTGGGTGCAGTACACCGAGACACTGGACGAGCGCAGCGCCGTGCAGTTCGAGGATGGGTTGGCTGAGGTCGAGGTGATCGTTGCCCCCGGCACGAGCGATGCCGAGGTAAAGGTACTGATCGCCAACGGGGTTGAGAATCTTGTGCTCAGCGGCACGCTGGATCCGATCGAGATGATCCGCCGCAAACTGTTCCCGAAATCAGTCCGCGAGGCCAATGATCCGGATCCCGGACCGACGATTCCCTCCGCCCGGTCGGTGGGCAGGCGGGTTAAGTCCAATGCCGAGGCCCCGTCGACAACGTCGCAACCCTCCGGGTACACCGTGAAAAGCGGGGATACGCTCTGGGGGCTCTCAAAACGGTTCAACGTCTCGCGGCAACTGATTGCCGAAGCCAATGGCATCAGCGCCGATGGCTGGCTCAAGGTCGGCCAGAATCTTATCATTCCAGGCCAACGCGTCGAGCCAGCTGCGGCGGAAGCCACCACCACCTCCGTCGCCGCCGCTGCGCCTGCGGCAAAACCGGCAAGCGCCAAGCCCACCGCCAATCTCGCCAAGCAGCCGCTGCTGGATCGCCAGGTGGCCATGCCCGATGGAACCCCCGTGACGCGCGCAAACGCCCGTGAATTTGCAGAAAGCCAGGCCGCCTCAGCCACGGTCCAGCGCAAGACCGTGACGGGCAGCGACAATGTCCCGCGCGATGTGGTCAGGGTCGCCTTCCCACTTGTTCCGGATCACCTGCGCGTGCGCGCCGAGAAGTTCAAGCCGATCGTGTCCAAATACGCCGCAATGAACGGGGTTTATCCCCCCTTGGTGTATGCGATCATCCATTCCGAATCGTCGTTCAACCCACGGGCACGTTCGCATGTCCCTGCCTATGGATTGATGCAGCTCGTCCCCCGGTCTGGAGCCCGTGATGCGTATTTACTTGTCTTCAAGCAGGATCGCCTGGTGACCGACACCTACCTGTACGATCCCGAGCGCAACATCGAGCTGGGGACCGCTTACCTGCGGATTATTGACCAGCGCTATTTCAAGAGCGTGGAACAACCGATGAACCGGATGCTTTGCAGCATTGCGGCCTACAACACCGGGGCGGGCAACGTCTGCAAGGCCTTTGGTGCCGGTACCTCGCTGACGCGGGCCGCTCCCGTGATCAACAGCATGACCCCCGAGCAGGTCTATAATCGACTGCAGTCTAGTCTGCCCTACGAGGAAACCCGCCATTACGTGACCAAGGTCAGCGACCGAATCCCGCTCTACCGCGAATGGCAGTAAGCCCCGACGCTGATAAGCAGTACGAAAAACCCCGGCACATGCCAATCGGCATGCCCGGGGTGTTGCTGTGCATTAAGCACGATGAGAATTAACTTAGAACTTGAACCCTGCGGCCAGTTGGTAGGCCTCGTCGTATGCATCAGTCAGGCAAACAAACCCAGACGCCACGATGAACATGCATTCGCTCGGGGTGAACCGAATGCCAAGACCAATGTCAACCATTTCATCGCCGTCTTCAACCCTTGAGGTTGCCGCCGTTAGCACCGTGTTGATGCTCAATTGGTCGGTCACTGGCAGGATACCTTCCGCCGCACCGTAAAGCTGAAAGTCCTCCGTGCCCTCATTGGCATCGACAACATAACTGCCGCCGACATTGCCTACCACAACCACAGCGCCTAGCGTCTTGGCGGCAATAAGGGTAAGTTCCGGCTCGACCTTGTCGCTCCCGAATCCATCGTCCTCATCGCCGGTCGGCAGGCTAACCCCGCCCATCAACGCCAGATCAAATCCCGCGGTGGCTTCGTCCATAAAGCGGTACGTTGAGGACAGTCCGGTGTCCGTTATCCCGGAGTCAGAACCAACACCGTCAATATCCATGTATGCATATCCCGGGGCAACAGAAAAATTCCAGTTATTGGCCAACCCGTAGTTGAGATATAGCCTCCCGGAGACGTAATCTGCATGATCCGCTGGTTCGTACCATCCCCAGAGTGCCACCTGCACCTCGCCCTGATCGGTCAGTCGCGAATCCCAGGTACTGATCGTACGCTCCCACTCCGCGCTTGCCACGTGCGAGAAAATGCATACTGCACCTGCTGCCGCCAACATTTTTTTCACCAACATACGGTTCTCCTTCGTTACGAGGCCCTAAACACGGTCCCCGGGATTACGTTTCGTCCGTCAGGGGCACCTACCCCAGTATATAAATCCACGAACGCAACAATGTTTAGAAGATGCCAGATAGGACGGGGGCCGTCAACGTGAAAGCAATTTGCATTCACGGGTGATCTGCTGGATGACCAGACCGGCCAGTGTAAGACCGAAAATACCCGTGATGTGGGCCAGGGAACCATTAATCACCGCCTTGCGGCTGCACCATTCGTGGTTTAGCAAGGCTTGATCACCGGGACCCTCGCTGGCTTTCGGGCAGAGGCAGTTGGGCGTGCCGCAACCAAGACTCTCTCCGGCATTGGCCAAAGGTGCCTCTTCAGAGTAGACGACCTGAACCGGTTTGCTAGGAAGCAGGTTCTCCTTGCGCATGAGCTTGCGCAGCTTGCTGCCCAGCGGGCATCCCTTGACGTTGTTGAACTCTGACGTGCGTACCAAGGTCGGGTCCAGCTTGAGGGCGGCACCGAAGGCCGAGAAGACCGTTGCCCGCGACCGGGTGGCATTGTTCAGGAGCAGCGCCTTGCAGAAGAGACTGTCGATCGCATCGATCACGACATCGTAGGCATCGAGATCGAAACGCCCCTGGGTTTCCTGGTCATAGACGGACTGGATGGAAAGGATGTCGGCGTGGGGGTTGATGTCCAGCAACCGGGCACGCAACGCCTCGGTCTTTACCTGGCCGATGGTGGAGCAGGTGGCCTGCAACTGGCGGTTGATGTTGGTGACGCAGATCCGGTCGGAATCGACCAGGGTAACGTGGCCGATACCTGTACGGACGAGGCTTTCAGCACACCAACTACCAACGCCGCCGAGACCGAAAATAATCACATGGGCACGCGCCATGGCCACCATGACGGGATCCCCCAGCAACAGGGCAGACCGGTTCAGGATGGCGGTGGTTGGTGGGGTTTTCGTTGACGTTGGCGATGGCACGGAGGGCGCGGCAGTCTGCATCAGTGGTCCCTTTCATTTGTTCGGTGGATGGCGATCAGTATCGTGGCGTATTGCAGGGCGAAAAGGGAGGCGGTCGTCAGTTCGCCGAGGGCGATGCTGGGTAGGTCCAGGCGCTGGATGAGCGGATAGAACAGGAACAGGTTCCATGCCGGTCCGTCGGCCAATCCGGGGGCGGCGGCCAGACGGCGGATGATGGAGGGCAGCAAGGCGTAAAGTCCCAGTCCATAACTTAGCAGGCACCAGCGGGCAATCGCCGGGGAGACGGCTTTGCCCGCCTGCCAGGCTCGCCATACCCTCGGCACCGCCAATAGCGTGCCAAGCAGCATGCCCGCCGAAAGATGGAGCGTGGATTGTGCCATTATGAAACTCCTGTGGGTGTGTCATCCAAGTCGGTCTCGCGGCGGCGGAGTTCGCGCCAGGCCGCCGCCAGCAGTATTCCGAGTAGCAGTGCAAACGCAACGTTGAACAGGGGAGCGAGGCGATCGAGCGTGGCCGCCTCGAGCTGGTCAATGGTATAGTGCCAGAGGAAGATGTCGGTGCGCGGATCGGTGGCCAGCCTCCGGTATAGTCCGTGGGCACCCATCAAGCGCGGCAGGTCAGGGATGATCGCCCAGACGGCACCAATAACCATGGCGATCGGCGTCAGCAGCAGCATGCCGAGCGAGGCGCGTCCGCGTTTACAGGCGTAGATGATCGCCGCGATCAGCAGGGGAATGGCAGCGCCGAGCAGGGGTTGGTGCAGCATATCAGGGCTCCTCCGGTAGCTCGGTGGGGACGTCCACCCATGCACGCAATGTCTTCACACGCCGGTATGCTTCCATGGCACGCCGGTTGTCGCCGAGCTCCATCCTCCGGTCACCGAGGTTTTGCCACAGCGGATAATTGTTCGGATCATAGGCGGCTGCCTGCGTCAGGCAGCGTTCGGAAAGGAGACGGGAGGATTCGGTGTTTTCCTGCCAGAGCAGGGCGGCGAGGCGGCGCCAGGCGACGGGAGATAGGGGTGCTGCCGTGAGCGCACGGGCGGTATCGGTAAATCCGGCGCAGGTAATGCGGCCATCGTTGTCGAGCTTGAGGTCGGCAGGGACTAGGGCGATGAGCATCAGCAGCCCGGCTGCCGCCTGCCACGGGGGATTGCGACGGCGGGGCTCTGCGGCGTCTTTGGTCAGCATGCCAGCGAGAATGGCGAGGGTCAGCGCATACAGGGGTAGATGCAGCGGGAAGTCCACCAGTGCATGGGTGGCTGCAACGGCCATGGCGGTCACGGCGGCGGTGGAGATCATCAGGGATTCCGCGTCGGTCCGCTGGCGCAGGCTGCGGATGACCTGTCTGCAAAGCGTAGCGACGATAATCAGCGCCATCAACGTGCCCGCCACGCCGCTTTCGCAAAACCACTGCACATATTCATTTTCCGCATAATCCCGAGCATCCCGTGCCGAGGTTTGGCGATGTTGCGGATAAACCACACGAAAAGCGTTGGGGCCGGCACCGAGCAAGGGATAGGTTTGCCAGATGCGGATGGAATCGCGCCAGGCGTCCAGCCGATCCTGCAGGCTAGTGGTGGAGAGCGGATTACGCAGGCTGGCGATCCGCTCGCCAAGGTCGGCGTAGCGCAGGGATAACCCGACAAGGGCGGCTCCCAGCAGCAAGGGCAGGACGAGGGCGGCAATGCGCAGGGCGATGTTTCCGCGCCATAGCACGATGACCATCAGGCAGGCCAACCCTCCGAGTAATGCGACGAACCCGCCACGGGACAGTGAGGCGAGCACGGCACCGACCAATACGGTCGAGGCAAGCAGGCTGGCCAATGCGGCGACGATACGCCGCCGCTGCAGATCATGCAGGCTTAAGGCGAATGCAGCAGGCGCAAGCAAGGCGCAAAAGCCAGCGAAGTGGTTGCGATTCATAAAGCCGCCCATGGGGCCGGGACGTCCATGGGGCACCGGAATCATCCACCACAGCGTGCTGCCCTGGGGATAAATCCACTTGCCGATAATGCCAGCCAGTGCCATGACGGTGGCGATGAGCAGCAGGCCGCGCAAGAGGTTGACCTGCTGTGGACGCGAACACCCCGCACTCAGTCGCCAACCGCTGTAGGCCAGGATGACCAGAAGCAGCATGCGCAGGGTTCCGGAACGACTGCGAGAAAGCGAAAAAAGGGGGCGGATGCCATGCTCTATGCCAGCCGCACGCACGGCGTCTAGCGCTTCGATGACCGTCTGGTTTTGGGTTTGACGGGTTTCCCCGGAAAGCCAGCCCGGAAACGGGATCAGCATCAGTAGCAAGTAGACAAGCAGCAGAACATACGGGGAACGGACGAGCTCATGCCACCGCGGTAGCGGCTGCCTGAATACCTGCCAAGGATGCAGGGCAATGCTAAGCGCCAACGCGGCAATAAAAAGCGTCCATGGAAAAATCCCCGCCCCGCCAACGGCCAGCAAAAAGAAAACGGCACCAAGGATCAACGCAGGACATGCCGTAAGGTATCGCTTTAAAGCTAAAATGGACGCTGGAGATGTCATAGACTGTGCGGGATTAGGATGAATGTAACGTCAATTCCTGGAGGCTTTTGCGAATATCCTCGAGGTCGAATGCACGCTTTCGGATCGGGATATAAAAAGGGAACTGGCCGATCTGCTCGGGGCAATGCGCATCCGAGGCGGTAATGACCGGCACGTCTGGATAGCGATGGCTATAGGCATCAACACTGCCGGGCAAAACTTCGATGGCATCGTAAGCGCCGTGAGGGAGTGCCCCGAGTTGCGATTCGATGCTGAGTGAATTCCGGTTGATATGACTTGGAATGAAAAGGCCGCCCAGTTTATGTGTCTTTTTGCGGACGGCTCCGAGCGTATGCCGGATCGGGACACCAAGGTAGAACTCAACCGTTCCAATCTCGTTTCCGTCGGCATCAACAACCGCTTGAGGGCCGTAATGCTCCTCGTTGAGCGGGGTATGCGGAAGCGCCGCGCCGACCCAGTGATCCATGGCGATCGCCGGGGCGAGGCTGTCAAACAGCGCAAGCACGTGACACCCTTCGGCGGCGGTAATTTCCAGTCCAAAAAGGGGGCGGATACCGACGCGTTGGCAGGCGTCCTGAAAAGCCGGACAGTTCCGTGCAGAATTATGATCGGTCAGAGCGAGCAGGTCGATCCCCCTGGCAACGGCGGTTTCAGCAATGCACAGCGGAGTCATCTCGTGCGATGCGCAGGACGATAGGCACGAGTGATTATGTAGATCCGCCAGCATAGGCATCGGTCTCCGTGATGGGTTATCCGCGCAATCGGCGCGGGAAGGCGAATATGCCGCACCGGGAGCCGACGCGGCGTATGGAGGTATGGCGGTTTCGCAAGGCGCGCAGCAGGGTTTCCGATGGTTTTTGGGGATCCAGGGCGCACTCAATCAGGGTGGCGTAGCGCCCCGTCCAATGTTCGTCCCCGGTCCTGGGTAGCGGGTCGCTGCCAGCGATGACATGATACCCTTCGCGAGTGGCTCGTCGCATGGCCGCAGGTTCCGGCCAGAAGGTGGGTCGCATGGCGGAATCACCGATCAATAGCCGATCCGGGCCGAACTGGTTCAGGAGCTTCGCCACGATCCGCCGCCGCTTGAAAAGCCACTTCCCGACCGCCCAGGCCAGTACCGGCATCCCGCCAACCTCACTGATGCGCCGGATCGTCAGCTCCGCAGGCTCGCCATCGGGGATGGACGCGTCGCCACCCAGGCACAGGATCTCCAGTCGCTCGCGAGTGGCAATCTGCCGTCCAGGCAGCACGAACAAGGGAGACTCCCCGCCCCCCGGGCGGAAGACGATGCAATGCCCGTCTTCCAGCACTTGGTAACGCGGATCGTTGCCGCCATCCGCAGCCACCTTAGCGAGCAACGCCTTGTAAGCGTGACAATCGTGCCGTTCCGCCAGGCAGGCAAACGTAACGGTAGACGGTGCCAGCAACTCCAGCCGCTGCGCACAGGCGCAAAGCGCCGCCTCCCGGTCGTACTCAGGATACAAATGCACATGCGTATCAACGATTATCGCCATCCGCCCCCACTCTTTATCGTAATCGTAATCCTAATCGCAAAACCCACCCCCTACAACGGACGATCCATGGTTCGATACTGAATCGCCTCGCTAATGTGGTGTGTTTGGATCTGGTCGGCACCCTCGAGATCGGCAATCGTCCGAGCGACCTTCAGGATGCGGTCATATGCCCGGCCGCTGAAATTAAACTCGGTAATCGCCATTTTAAGAAGATCCGCGGCATCCCTTGCCGGCTGGCAGTACGTCTGCACCTGTTTCGCCCCCATATCGGCATTGCAGTGGATATGCCGCTTTCCAGCTTTGTGAAATCGTTCCCGCTGCACTTTTCGTGCGGCCGTGGCCCGGGCACGAATCGTGGCCGAGGGTTCGCCCGGTTGCAACGCGGAAAGCTCGTCATAGGCCATGGAGGGAACTTCGATATGGATATCGATCCGGTCCAGCAAGGGACCCGAAATCTTGCTGCGGTATTTTAAAATGTTGCGGGCTGTGCAGCGGCATTCGCGCTTGGGATCGGAATAAAACCCGCAAGGACAAGGATTCATGGCCGCCACCAGCATGAACTCGCAAGGAAAGGTAACGCTGGCCGCCGCCCGGGAAATGGTCACTAACCCGTCTTCCAGCGGCTGTCGCAGAACTTCCAGTACGTTCCGATGGAACTCGGGCAGTTCATCCAAGAAAAGCACGCCACGGTGGGCCAGGCTGACTTCCCCCGGCAACGGATGCGCCCCACCGCCCAGCAGACCGGCATCGGAGATCGTGTGATGCGGCGAGCGGAACGGACGATGCTCGATCAAGGCAGCGTGTGCGGGCAGGGTGCCGGCAATACTGTGGATCTTGGTGGCCTCCAGCGCCTCCTCCAGACTCAGCTCTGGCAGGATCGATGGAATGCGCTTTGCCAGCATGGTTTTGCCCGTCCCTGGAGGGCCAACCATCAAAATATTGTGCCCGCCCGCAACAGCCACTTCCAGCGCCCGCTTGGCTTGCTCCTGACCCTTGACATCCGAAAAATCAGCCTCGTGCAGTTTGATCTCGCCGAAGACACGGGTCACATCCACCGAGCAGGGCTGAAGGGGCAAGGTGCCGTTGATGAAATCCGCCGCCTGGCGCAGGGTGCGGATCGGATAAACCTCCA
>JFJP01027194.1_pt1 | contig 17156 bp, 21 predicted proteins | sample 431651 | NCBI WGS metagenome assembly JFJP01 (sample SAMN02602958, study PRJNA72255) | Microbial mat metagenome, whole genome shotgun sequencing project. | biome: fresh water; feature: sink hole; material: water; isolation source: purple microbial (photo- and chemosynthetic) mats found in... | reverse complement strand
ATTTTAATTAGTTGGTTTTTCTCTTTATGTTAATAGAAGAAGGAACACATAGTTTGATCGTTTTGAATATTAGATACAGTTTTAATGGAAGATTTTGTTCTTTTGTTCATTGTTTTTTTTTTAATAAAATTTACAAAGAATATTTATAAATAAATTCATTAAAAAAATGGGTTAACATTATTTTACAAAGTTATTCCCTGACTTACAAACATAATGTTTCTTTTTATTTCTAAAATTAAAAAAAAAAAATTATTGATCATCACCAATTCCCAAAATACATTTAAAAATTTCAAAAGTTTCTCTCATTAAAAAAAACTTCCCATTATTAAAATTATGCGAAAAACCACGAGTGCCAGTCCAAAGGATTCGCCACCAAACATTTTTTCTCAAAGCCCAAATCCCAGCAATATTGTCGATTCCTCATATCCATTAACTGTCTCTCCTCTTCATTTTTGGCCCTTTGTTTTATTAACCTCACATCCAATACTCTTAGATCCTCAATATTGTGCTTAACCTCGTCCTGATCCTCTCTTTGCAATTCTCTGGATTCAAACAAAATCAAAGCCTCCTCAATCTCTTTTCTTTTCTCATACAGCATATCCCACCATAAATATTGATTTGGCGGGTCTTCAAACATATTTTCCAATAAATTTTTCCAAAAATATGGTCGAGGCGCTTTTAAAATAGTAATTTCAATGGTTCCCATTTCAGTTCTTTTCCAACCCCAATTTTGAGCATTATTGTCCAAATTCTTAAAAGTTTGTAAGTAGAGATCGAATTTCACTGGAAGATCCCCTTCAACTGAGATTCCGGTCATCATAATCTGGTAACTGGTGATCGTTATATTGATCCTGAAAATTTCCATGAAACCAGGAACATCGATTTTAGGAGAGAATTTAATTTTCATAAAAATTTGATTCATATCTTGAGCCCATAAGTAGCAAGGTTTTACGCTAAATTAAGCGGTTTTTTTATTTTTTTAAAATAAATAAGGCAAAAATGATTTTACATATTTAAAAAGATCGAGTCTTGTGGTAATAGAAACACAAGTCTTTCAAAGTTGGCGAGGTAATGTGAAGGAAGTTTCTTCCTTGCTTCTAAGAAAGTCATATATAAATCTATATTATTTGGATTATAGTAGTTTTTGATCAAGTAATCGGTAATATTGAACCATCCCTTTCTTATACTTTGGAAAACAACCCTATTTTAAATTAGAAAAGATTGAGTTTTATGAAGAAATTTATGAAAAAAACCGACGGCCAATAAGTTGATTCTCCTCAACTTTTGGTTTGAAAAACTTCAGAGCAACCTGTTCATCCTCAAAACTCAGAAGTTCTGCCTCATAAGCAGTTTCATTGAATTTCGGATAAGCTTTATTTCCAAATGTCGGATCGAAGGCTTGAGTAAACAAAGGCAGGAGGAGAAAAAAAAGCAAAGCTTTCATAATTATTTTTTTTAAGAAATCCAAATTTTTTTTTTAAATATTTAAATAATTAAAAAAAATAACACATCTAAAAAGCTTCCATTTTAATAGAAAAACATCTTAAAATATATAAATTATTTATAATAACAATTTAAATATAAACTAAACGAAAGAAAAAACTATTAAAAAATAAAAAACTTCCATTTAAATATAGATACATCTATATATCTATATATATTAACTTATTTATCATAAAATTTTTTTTTGAGATTCAAAAATTTTATTCAAAGCTAATTGTTCTTTAATTTTGTAGCTTAAAAAATGTGTTTCTATCTGCAAATCCACAAGGCTTTCTAAACAAAACACTAATTTCCATATATCAATCTCCTCGAAATTCATGTTATGCGCAAGATTCAAAGATTTCAGCTTGGGCAATTTAAAGTAACACAGCAAAAAAATTGTTTCCTTGTCTAAAAACTTGCAACCTTTTTTTCAAAAAACTCATTAAAATCAAAAGAAAAACATGTAAAAAATACCATCCATTTGCCATGATTCGAGATTACGCAAATTTTGAGGTTTTATTGTAAGGAATCGTTGTAAAGACTCATTTTTTAATGAAGTTTCTGAAATATTCAGCTTTTTCAACAAGAAGAGTTCGCTTAGTTTGTAGAAATTATTCAGAGTTAATTGTGTCATTTCAGCAATTTCAAGGATTTCAAGTCTTTGTGAATAAGTTGATATCTCATCAAGGACATGATCAGTTAATTCCATACACCCTGAAACATTCAAACTTTTTAAATGCTTGCAATTTTTCAAAATTTCTCTCAAGTTTTCGTCTTTCAAAAAACTATTGTAATATTAAAAAATTCAATTTTTTTTCAAAAATTCAAAATTTAAAAGAAAAAGACTTATTTTTGCAAATTGCAAGATTCTGTAGACCTTCGCATTTAGCAAGAATTCCAAATGATTTTTCTGTTAATAACTGACACGAAATGAGCGAAATGAACATAAGTGAATATTTCGAAGATTCACAGATATCAACAACCTCCTTATCAGTTAAAAACAGGGAAACTCCTTTATTTCTCGGTTCAATAGAGAATTCTTCGAACATGTTTCCTTTACTTCTCATATTTTTTGCTAAAGTGGTTGATAATTTAGTTCTTTTGATAAAAGCCTCTACTTTTTTTCCTGTTAAAATGCTTTTCATTTTTTTAATATGGCATAATCTTGAGGCTTTTTCAAAGACTTTATTTATTTGTTTTTCTGTTGTGAAAGTATTGAAATTGAATTTGCCAAAGAAATCATAAGAGAACCAAATAGAATTGAAACAACGCTGATAGTATTTGCAAACAGCAGCTAAATTCGCATTTTCTTTTATTGTAAGAAACTGCATTATATTTAACATCAACTCTTTTGGAAGATAAGCCCAAGAATGGCTAAAATTTTCAGATTTCTGATCCTTTTTTAACCAGTTTATTAGGAAATTCGGCTTGTAAGGAGAAACATGTGATTTGCTTTGATCTTTAGATTTTTTTTCAATAGCAGGGGTTTTTTTCATTGGTGAAAACGAGTTTTCGAAAGAAATTTCGGACTTTTTAGGGAAGAAATCTGGGATTTTCGTTTTGCGAAGGGGTTCTTCGCGTTTTTTTGAGGAAAAAAATGAAATATATGGTTTTTCTGGGTTAGAAGGATTTTCTTTTGGAAAAAAAAGAGAATTTGTGGGTTTTTTGACGGTTGGAAAGAAATTTGTGAGCGTTGATTGGGCCATTTTCTGAGTTTTTTAATGTTAAAAATATGAAAAACAAACATTTTTATAGCTTTTATAACAAGAAATTTAAATTTGAGATAAATTAACCAATAAAATTCAAAGAATTCTGAGCTGTTTCCAAAAGATCATTTTCTTGGATTTCTCTAAGAAATAGGTCCCAATAAGTCACAAAACCCTTATTATCAGTTTCACAACTCCAGATTTTTGTTAATAAAGAAGATTTTCTTTGATTTTGAGCTAAAAAACTAAATAAACCTTCCTTTGTCACAAAATTCTTGTTTTTTTTATCTAGAAAAAGCCAAAATTTTTGAAGAGGATGAGTTATTTCGCTAGTGGTTCTATTGAAAATCAGCTGAAAAGCCAAGCCAATTTCATTGATTTCCAATAACCCATCTTTTTTTAAATCGCAAAATTCGAATAATCTATCGAGAAAAAGCTTTTTCTGCTCTTCTTCCAAGTTTTTTTGCAAAAAAGCCTCCATTTTAAATCTGAAAAAGGTATTCGAAATTTTAAAGAGGTTTTTCCCTGAAAAAATCGCTGAAATGGCATTTTCTGCATTTTCCATTTTCAGTGATTTGGGAATCTCTAAAATAAAATCCTTTTCTTTTAAGAAATTCGATTTCAGCCTTTCTTTTTCTGAAGATAAATCAGCATAAGTATCAGAACACAAGAAATTCAGCATTTTTTCATTATCTATTAAAAAAATTTTGAGTATTTCTTCGAATTCTGTATGGACTTTTTCGTTTTTCTGAGAAAAACTCCCGCTTTTTTTTTGGAAAGGTAGATTTATTTTGTTCTCATTTGAATTTACAAGGATTTTTCTCAGCTCCTTACTGGCTTTGTAAGGGCTTTCAAAAAGGGAAATATTTTCTTTCGTTTCCAATGTAATTTCGGTTTTTATTGTAGAAAAATGTTTATTATGAACAGCTTTTTTGATAAAAAGAAGCTTATTCTTAGGTTTTTCTTGTGTTTTCTTGAGATTTTTGAGAAATTTATTGATTTCTAATGAAATAAAGCCTTTATTTGGATTGTTTCTATTCTTTAATAAAAGAAATTCTAATTTATGATTGTTATTTTTGAGCTCAGCTCTCAAGAGTTTTTTCTCATCATGTGAGAGAAAAAACATGGATTTCTCTAAACAAGATGAAATTTCAAGATTTTCTAGCTTTTTATAGCTGAGAAACAATGATTCACAGCTTGTGATTGAGCTTTGTGGGGTTCTTTGGCTCAAGTTTACAGACATTGTATTTATTAGAACTCTTTTAAAAAAATTGCTGTTAAATTAACGAAAATAAAATTAGATTTTTTCAAATTAGAAAACAATTTTTTAGTGCAGAGAAATTTTTATTTGAAAATGCTAATCTTTCGAAAAATAAAAATGCTCAATATTAATTTTTTTAGAAGAAAAAAATCCGATTTCGATTTACTCAAGAAAATTACATTTTTGCAGAGGAAATTTGCTTGTTAAATAAACTATTTCTTTTGAAGATGATGAAATTACCCTTTTAAAAGGCAATTTCTTCAATAAATTAAAAACATTTTAAAATGATTTTTTAAATGAGTTTGAGATTCCCATTTTACTAAAAAAAAAAAAACTCGTTTAAAAAAGCCTGGATTCGGATTTCAAGAGTTTAATTTCTGACTATTATTTTTCTATTTTTTTTTTAAAGTGAGATTATTTCTTCTCCACAACATTATTGTCTTTCTGTTTATCCTGCGTAAGCTTGACATTTTGGTTATAAACCCTGGCAATATTAACCTCACAAGTGGTGACCTGATCCTTTAAAAACAATAAATCCTCTTCAAAAGTCTTTAAATTCCCTTGTGCATTTTCTAAATTTTTCTTCAATAACACTTTAGCATCTTCTAAAGGAAATTCAACTAAAGTGTTGGCTCCAAGCCAAAGACTGACCTTTTCCACTTTCTTACCAACTTTGCCTTTCGCCCAAATGGTATCCGTCAATAGAAAATCAATCAAAAGGTCATCATCTAAACATTAGACTTAAAAAAAAAAAAAATCTGATTAAGAACCTCTTTTCTTTTCGAAGCAAAGAATAATATCGATTGCTTTTTGGATCTCAGGGATCTTAGAAGTCATTGTTAGCTTAGATTTTTGGATTTGTTTTTCCATTATTTTGTATTTTCTAAAAAGAAAAACAAATAGATTTTAGAGGATTTAAATAGCCATTTTGATATTGAAGATACCCATAGGTCTCTTGCAAAGTGTCCATAATCTTTTCATAAGAGAATTTGCCCATATATTCCTCAACATTCTCAATAAAAATAGCCTGGGGGATCTTCTTTGGGTTGCTGGAGTTTGGCATTGTTGTTTGGATATTTGGTTCAGAACTCATTTTTTTAATTTTTCAATTTTTTTTGCAAAGGTTTTGAAATTTTTTTTTCTTTAAATTTTTTTTTTCTTTTAGATTTCAATATTTTTTATTTTTTTGTCTCAAAACTTTGATTTTTTCAAATGGTTCGTGAATTTTTTTTTGCATTTTTTTCTTCAAAAATTTGAATTTTTTTCAAGAGTTATGAATTTCTTTGATTTTATTGCAAATGTTTTGAAATTTTTATTTAGATTTTTTAAAGGAATTTTCTTATTTTTTAAAACTTTATATGTTTAAGATCTGAAGCGTTTTCAATGCATTTGCAAGCAATATTTAAAGAATTCACCAGTTCAGTCAATTCTTCTAATCGGCATTTAAACTCTAATGGCACAATCTCGTTCTTTTCATTCAAAACCTTTAATTTAATCAAAAACTGATCTTTGTTTATTTTATTCAAAAACTTCGAAGATAAAACATAAAGGTTTTTCCATTCAACATCCATCAATCTTTGTAAATTTATGCTTGAATCAAACTTATTAGCAATATTTTCATTGTCTTTATTTATAATAAATTCCAAAAATTTGTTATGTTTTTCCAAAAAACTATCTATTTGGCCTGCAGTTAACCCTAATTCCTTTAAGGTATATTGAATTTCTGGCTCTTGGAAGTTTTTCCTTTGAAATTCGATGATTAGAAGCAACATTGCATTAAAAGCCTCTATTATGTAGGCAATTTCTTTGGGGTCATTCAAAGGTTTTTTAATACTTTCAAGAAGCTTGGTGTTGTTTTGATCCTCGATTAGATTTATGTAACAGCATTTCATCAATTTGTCTAGAATTTGAGGAAAAAGTCTGTGAGATGTCACAGAGAGAAGCTCAGCTTTTAAATTTTCTTCGATTTTGTTCATTTTTTAGATTTTATTTAATTTTCTAAAAATAGTAAATTAAGTAAATTGACAATTTCTTTTGAATTTTTTCTTCTTAAAAATTTTTTGCTTTTCTATTTAATTTTTTTTTTTTTTGAATTAATTATTTCACAAAAATCAAATTTTTGCTTTTAAAGGCGTTTTAATTCTCGTTCATTATATAAATAAAATGACATTTAAATTTAGTGTTTCAATAATAAAAATTTCTTTTTTTGTAAATTAATTTCAATTTCATTAAATAAATAAAGCTTAAAATGAAAAAATAAAACCAAAATAATGCATAAAATTTATAAAAAATTTAAGTTTTAACAAAAGAAAAAACTTTTTTATTTAAAAGTGATGTCTTTGCACCAATTTACGATTCTTTTCACATCCGTGAACCTAGCTTGCTGTCCTTCACAGTTCAAAACGACCACAATCAAAGCAGTTTCATGAAAGTCTCTTTTAATCTTATACAAAGCTGAAAGGCAAGGCCCTGCATTAGGTGTACTCCCAGTTTTAACTCCTTCAAACCCTTGATCAAGCAACTTATTTGTATTTTCCCAATAAAGTTCTTTAAAACCTCTATCTTTGGTCCAAACCTTTGAAATAAAAGCATTAGTTTTGCATATTTTGAGAAATTCTGGTTTTTTTATAGCTTTACAAGTCAACAAAGCCACATCAAAAGCACAAGAAATATTTATTTTTATTGACATTCCATGAACATTATTAAAGAAGGTTTGAGTCAAATTAAGATCTGAAGCTATTTCATTCATTTCAGAAATAAAATACCTCATAGGATCTTTAATCCCAACAAAATCTTGTTTTATATTCAAATCTCTAAATTCTTTTATTTGGTAGCCTTTCCCTAATTGTTCTAAATAAAGAAAAGCCCCAAAATACTCTCCCATTGTATAAGCTGCATCATTGCCACTTGGCAGCATTAAACCATAGAATAAATCCTCAATAGAAATAAGATCACCATCTTGTAATTCAGCTGATGTGCCTCCTATTTGAGAAGCTTCCCGAGAAACTGTAAGAAATGTCTGTTTTGGATCGATTTCCCATTTTTCAATTAGCAGTAAAGCAGTGTAACAAGTCATTATTTTTGTTAAAGAAGCTATTTCTCGTTTATAATGAGGAAATTTACCATATAAATATTTTGAGTTTGAGGCTTCGAAAATAACCCAGGATCTAGCAGTTATATGTGGGATTTCATCTGTTTTCTTTGGCATTTTAGTGAGAAGATGAGGAAGATCTGTGTAAGAGGAGGATTTCTTTTGTGAGATCGAACCTTTTTTTAAGAAATTAAACTTATTTTAAGAGATTATTTGAAATTTTACGAGGCAAATATTGTTTTAGAGGGAGTTTTACTGGGATTTCTGGGATTGAGGACTTTTTGGTAATGTGTTTTCGAGAAGAGCAGCGCGATGATTGTGTGGTTTTTTCAGAGTTTTCATCATAATCTTGAAATAATTCCGACAAATGTTTCAATTGCTTTTCTTTTTTTAAAAAAAAAAAGTTTTTGTGAGAAAAATGAATGAGTTTTACCATAAATTGGGTTTATATTAGGAGAGTTTGAGATCTTATACTTGAAAAGAAGCTTAGTCTTGTTATCAGCTGATATCATTGATTTTTTTCTAGATTTTATTTGCTTTGATCAAAGGAAAATAAAAAAGCGTTTTGAAAAAACTGCTTTATTGTTTTTAATCAATACTTTAAAAAAAATTCGACTATTATTGTATTATGAATGAAAATTTATAATTCTGCAAATAAAATATTAAAAGTTTTCTTATTCCAATTATTTCCCACCTTTGTATCTGAATAATCTCCAGGACCTGGAGTCTTTTCTGTTTTATAATTGAACCTTTGTTCCTTTACATTAAATTTGGTGTTTTTCTCATAGATATTTTTTTTATAAATTTGGTTTGTGTTGTTCTTAGGAGCTATAGAGCCCCCCAAACTAAAAGATGAACCATCTCCTTTAATTTGTGAATCAGAGCTTTGAGTTTCTTCAAAAAAAATATTAAAAAAAATAAATTATTTCAATTAAAACCTTTATTAATAGAAAATCCCTGAACAAATCTTGGCTCGCTTGAATTAAAAGGTGGCTTTTTCACGATAACAAAAGGTTCATAAATGAGATTTTTATTCAGGGAGTTATTCAAATTATAGTAGTCTAGTTCATATGTTCCGATTCCAGGAGTTTCTTCAAAAAAATTTTTGTAAAGATTTTTTTAATTATGAATTTTTTTACCAATTTCATTATTAAATGCATTTCTTTGGCTTTTTGATTTGAAGACGCAACTTTTGTTTTTTTCGGGCCTTTTTTCTCCATTATCGATGCTTATATAATGACCAGGACCAGGTATTTCCATATTTTTCTATTTATAGAAAAATCATCCTTTTATTTAAATAATTTATTTTAAAAATATTTACTTCTAATTCTTTTTTATCATCAAAACGCTTCACTAAAGCTCCGAAATTTCCTTTATATCCATTTTGTATTTTTTTTATCAACTCATTTTCTAGCTATAAAAACTCTACTAATAAAACTTAAATTAAAAAAAAAGACGTTTTGTTGAGTATTATAGCTTCCAGGTCCTGGCATTTCAGCGATTTCCATATTTTGCTCAAATCTTTTAATTCCTGAAATAAAGGGTATATTTACTCTTGATCTAATCCTTCTGGTCTTTATATCATTTTTAGGATTATAATCTCCAGGACCTACAGTCAAATTATTATCATCTTTAAACCGAATATCAGAGCTTCCGAAGTTTTGTTTTTCGACAGGGTTAGTGCTTATATTCAAGGAACTTCTCAACTTCTCGTTGTGATATTGTCCAGGTCCTGGTAAAATTAGCTTTATTTCAAATAAAAATTTAAATTAATAAAATTATTTGTAAAAAACTTCATTCATTTGATTTTTTAACAGTTGCTCTTCGAAAGCGGAGATAATATAATGATGTTCTTCATCGCCACTTTGTTTTTTCATCCCTTTTTCTTTGATTTTCTTTTGCAAAACTTCATGATATTTGACTTTATTATCTTCCACTCTGCTAAATTTTGACAGAAATGCTGATGTTGGCTTTGTTTTATATAAATCCCTAATATCAAGTGAGGGATTATAACAACCTGGTCCTAAAATCTCTTGTGTTTGAGACTTATGAGCAGCTATCCTCTTTGTATTAGATTTCCACCATGAATAGCCTTTATTTTTTCTTAAATCAAAAGCATCTTTAGCTTCATATTGTCCAGGACCTATACTATTGTCTCCCAAACCTGAGAATTTTATCAAAGGATTGTTATTCAATTGCAATTCTCTTGAATCAGATTCTGTATAGCCAAAAGCCTCTTTTTGACCAGGAATTGAAGGAATTATTTTATATTTCATCTCGCTTTTTTTTAAATCATCAATTAAAGAAATTGTATTATGTTTTTTGTCCATTTTTGCTTCATTTGTTGATAGAAAAACTGATGCAATAAATTCCTTTGAAGGAGTATGAATACATTTAGTCTTAAAATCATTTAAAGGTTTCTCTTGTAAGTAAGATCCAGGACCTGGCGTTATATCCTTTGTTTCAAGTCTTTTTTCAAGTTTTTCAGTCTTTGATTTAAAAACGCTTGACTCCTTTGGGACTTCAATTATCTTCATATCATTTTGAATATTTGAGACAAGAATCTTATCAGAGACTAAGTCTTTTGAAATTGTATAAGCTCCTGGTCCAGGGATATTGTATTCAGGCTTTATGATTTTGTTAGAAGTTTTCGATTGAGAAGAAAAACGGTCGACCGTGCTTGCAAATGGCGCAAAGCCAATTGTCCTTGATTGGAAAAGATCTTGGAAATTATAAGAACCTGGACCTATGTTTGGATGCCCTTCTTTGGAAATATTGGCTGATTTGTAAACAAAAGCCATTTGATTAATGAAATAATGGGGAATTAGGAGAAAAAATTAAAATATTTTAATTTTGAAACGGTGAGTTAAAATTAAAAAGTAAAAGCTAAAAATTCAGAATCCTAAAAAAAGGTTTGAGTCAGAAAAGAAAATTCATTTAAAAAATAATTTCTTCTTGACAAAAAAATCTATGTATAAACTCAATGTAAATCAACAGTCCAATCCTGATCCTGCGCCTCAATCAAAGAAAAAGGTATTAGCACGCATACCAATTCAAGCTAGCCAAAATATCGATGATTCGTAATTTTCCCCATAGATTTTTTTTACAAATATGTTTAAAAAATTAGACAGTTGACCCTAGGCAATACCTTGATAATTTCTGATAAGGGTTTGAATAAAAACAAAGATGAAGAAGGCCTTCAGATAAATTCTTTGAAAGAGTTAGAGCCTTTGGAGGAATTAGGTAAAGGAACATCAGGAGTTGTTTTCAAAATGCGACATAAGCCTTCAGGAAAAATTTTGGCTGTCAAGGTTCTTTCTTTTCTTGTTGAAGATCCTAATAAATTTCAAAGGAAATGGCTTTTACTTTTGACGAAGCTTCCAAAAAACAATTAAAAATTGAATTAGACACTTTGATTTCCTGCGATTCTATTTATATTGTCCGTTGTTACAATGCTTTTTATAATGTAAATTTTGTGCATTTCATACCTAGAATTTCGCTGAATAAATTAGAAAGGAACAGTGCATATAGCTCTTGAGTATATGGATCGAGGGACTCTGACCTCAATTTTAAAAGAAATAGGCAAAATACCAGAGATCATCCTTGCAATTATTGCTTATCAAGTGTGTTTCTTGTTATAATTTATTTTTAAAAATTAATATTGTTCATTTAGGTTTTAAAAGGATTAGAATATCTCCACAAAACGATGAAAATTATTCACCGAGATATCAAACCTTCAAATCTATTGGTTAATTCTGAAGGAATGGTAAAAATTGCGGATTTTGGAGTGAGTGGAAAACTGGAAAACACTCTTGAATACAAGAATACATGGGTCGGCACATCAATTTATATGTCAGTATGTTTCCAAAAGAGGGGAAATTCTATTTTAAAATTTTAATGAAATAAGCCCGAAAGGTTAAAAGGAGAACAATATTTGAATGATACTGATCTGTGGAGTTTGGCTTTATCTCTTATGGAATGCGCAATGGGCAAATTCCCTTATGAAATTTCGAAAAAGTCTAAACTGTGGGACCTTATCAGCATTTTGAATGATGACCCAGTTCCTCTTTTACCAGCAGAATATTCACCTGAATTCAAAGATTTTCTCTCAATTTGGTAAGACATAATTATGAAACAAAATTCTTTTTATTATTTTATTTAATATTTTGCTTTGATTTATTTTATTATCTTAATTAATTCTTTTAAAGCCTTGCAAAAGAAGCGGGAAAAAGAAGCACTGCAACTGAATTATTGGTATTTTTTTTAATTTTTTTTGTTTTTGTTTTTGTAGGGTTTTGCATTTTAAATTTTGAAAAAATAAAAATTTAGAATCATAAATTCGTGAAGAGGTTCCACGACGGTAAAGGTGTCAGCCAATTTAAGGGATGGTTGCAATTTGTTTATAAGAATCAAAAGTAGAAACCAAAAAAAAAAAAAATAACAAATTAAAAAAAAAAAAAATATTTTGCAATAAAATAAAATAGAACACCAAAATTTCTTAAAAAAAAATTCAAACAAATCATTTTTTTACTAAATCCAGATAATTGAAGTAATTTGAAACAAGCCATTTCTCTTCTTTTTTCTGTTTCACCTTTACTTGCTTCAAAGGAATTTTCTCATCCATAAAATATTTATCTTTCAAAGCCTAAAATCCCCCCGCATATACATTATTAAATCAATCTTAATAACCTTATTAATTACTTCTTCTGCTGTCATTCTCTCTTCATATCTGAGCATTTTCTCCAATAATTCCCTTTCTACATCCAGAGCATTTGGAAACAACTCCTTAAAGCTCTTTCCACTGGTTTCATTGAACAAAATCTTTCCAAAATCTGGCATTTTTACAATGCCTTTCCAATTATTTGGACTCGGACTACCTAAAAACTGTCCTATTCTTCCCAATTGATCAATTTCATTAACTCCAGGAAATATAGGACTCCCGTTTAATAATTCCCCGAAAATGCATCCCATCGCCCAAATATCAATAGAAGAATCATAATCTCGACTTCCAAATAATAGCTCAGGAGGTTTATACCATCTGCTGAAGCCTTCTATAGAAAATGCTCCGTTTCGTTTATCATCCAATGAAACTGCTGATCCCAAATCTCCAATTTTAATAATTCCTTTCTGGTTTATAAGGATATTGGAGGGTTTTAAATCACGATGAATGAGGGATTTGCGATGAAGTTCTGAAAGGCCTGATAAAAGCATTTTTAAAATGTTTTTGATGAGGGAAGATGATAGAGGATAATTTTTTTGGCTGATGTATGTGAAAAGATCAGATTCAGCGTATTCTAGGATCATTGTTACACTAGTTTCCTTGAACTTATGACCATAGATTTTTATTATCTAAAGAACTTTGTTTTAAAAGTAGGGATTTTAATCTTGAACATTTTCATGATTTAATGAAGAAAGAATTCTTATTTCACGCTCGACCATACTGCGTAGTTTCTTGTTTGTTGTTGAGGTGAAGACCTTTTTTATGGCATATATTTGACCTTTTAATGTTTAAAGAAGAGTGATTGTCAAAATTTACCTGTTTTTTTGTGTACAGCCTTGAAGACCGTACCGAAATTGCCTTCGGAGATTTTTTCAATTATTTCATAATTTTTTTTTATAGAAAGTCTCTCCGGTTTTTTGTGCATGTTATCGTTTTATTTTTTTTAGAAAAATATTCAAAATGAAATGAAAAAATGTAAAATTTAAAAAAAAATCGCAAACTCAATTTTTTTTAATCGAATTTAATATTAAATCCCTGATTTTTCCCCTTAAATTATCTATATACTCTTCAGTTATAGTAGCACTCATTTTTGTATTATTAAGAACATTTTCTTTCTTTAACAAATATTTTAGCAAGTTTTCTGTGAACCCCAATACATAAACCCCACAATCATATCCATTTTTCTGTTGAGGGGTATCAGAATTAATCAATAAATTATCTAAAACCTTCGAGGTAGGTGTATCATTTATCAAAGGCCTTAATTTTTTAGCCACTTTCTTTGCATTTTCAAGATTATTTGACCTTTTTTTCATAGAATCATAATAAATAAATACATCTTCTCTACAGAGATATGTCAATAAACTCCAATGACTTCCCCCTAATGCGTTCATTTTGTCACTATTGTCGTTAATAGGAATCAATATAAACTCAAATTGCATAAGATCTAACCCATAGAATATCATTGCTGGATCCTCTTCATAATTCAAAAGAGCAACAACTGCTGGATCCATTAAGTAGATTGCATCACTTATGAAAAAAAATTTTATTAAGCTAAAGACCCAATTTTTTATATTTACTTTTGATTGTTTTCTTTCAAATATTGATAGTAGAAAGCGATACAAATATCATTTAGCCATCTTTTAGGCTCAAGACAATCAATATCCCTTTGACGGATCGTTATGTCATAATATGTTAAAAGGATATCAGTATTTTTATTTTTTTGCATATGTAGGAAAGAAAGAAAAAAATTTAATTCTTTTTTTTGATAAAAATGATTTTCAGTTTACAAAACAAATTAGAGAATTATTTTTTAAACGGTAATCTTTGCACATTTTTTTTCCTTCTCTTTTTTGATTTTTATATTATAAAACATATCGATTCCGACACCTGTGAAGACAAATAACACTGAAATCCATTGAAAAAAATTCATTGTATGTTGGAAAATTAAAATTGAGCATAAAACTGTGAAAAATTTCCTTGTTGTTGTGACGACACTTAAAACAATTGGACCAAATAGCATAATTGTATAGAAAATAAATAATTGTCCCAAAGCACCTAAGCAACAAATTAAGAAGAAATCTCTAAGAAATAGATATTCTAATGATGGCAATTTTATTAAAAGTAGGATTTCTTTGGAAACTATTGAATATATCACACAAAAAAATGCACAGTATCTGCTAGTTGATTCCATCATATCATAAGCTGTGAAAGAAGTGGAAGTTTCCCTGATTCTTCTTTGATATTCCGCAAGCATTCCATCAGAAAAAAGTGAAACTATTAAAAGAAATATCCCAAATAAAGAAGAATTTCTTTGGTTTTCATCCATTAATTTCGAGTTTCCCTATTTATTTATAAAGAATTCGTTGTATTCAATGAAAAAAAATAAAAAAATAGTACTAATAAATTAAAAATTAGAATGCCAATAGTTATGAATCCAGCACAAAAAAAATCCATTTTATTGTGTTTTTTGCCACCAATTATCAATGTAACTAGCAGAACACTCAATATTTTAGATGATTTCATTAAAGCTTGAACCGGATAACTCACATAATTTAATGCTGAAATGCTGCCTATCATTGAAATTGTGTTAAAAATACCTAGTTTTAAACCAAAACTTTTTGAAATATTGTTAATATGATGAGAATCTTTATATATATTTAGTCCTTTTGCCAAAAAAAGTGAGAAAAATGTTTGAAATAACACAATAATTGAGGATTCTCTAAACTTAAAGGGCTCCAAAAGGTCTGATGTTCGATATAATGTTGTAAAACTTATTAAAATTATAAATATTTTTCATTGCAATCTCAATACATTTTTTCTTGCAAAAGACCATAAAGCAGATATATGAGATAAATCCCAGATGAACAGACTGACATTTGAAGAACTTTTGTTTTCAAGGGATTGGTATTAGGCTCAATTTTGACTACAGTGGAGTTTGAAGATTTGGATGAAGAAAATTCGAATTGTGAGAAAAAAGTTAAGAATGTTGAATTCTTCATCCTTTTTAAAATTGTTTATAAATCTTTATTAAAGAAAATTTTCTGATCAAAACTTAAGAAATTTGTTAACTTCATTTAGCGAAACTGCGAATTTTGGTAAAATGTTGAAGAAAATTTTCGAACTGTCAACAAAAAAATCAGAAATGCTAAATTTTGATAAATTTAAATTTAAGAAAATTTTAAAACTATTAGAAATAAAACACAAAGCAAATAGCGATTTTTCTCTTTTATTGATTGCGACAAAAATATGTCGTTTATAGTTTAAGGCGACTTTATTTTAATGGTTTTAACTAAAAAAAAAATTCTTTCAAATTTAAATTAATTCAGTCTTTTTCATTTTTTTATTCATTAATTCTTTTCCATCATATCAAATTTTTTCAAGAGATTCTCTTTGACATTTTGACTGTTTTTAGAAGACAAATTAGAGTTATATACTGGAAATATTGAGGATTCATCAATTGTTGATCTTATTTTTTTATCTTTTTTATCAATTTGACTTCTTTTTGTCTCTTCTTCACTTTCTTCAGAACTTTGATTTGATGGAGTTTTTATTTTTTTGTTTCTATTGTTCAAAAATGGAAGAATTTTTGAAGGACATGTCTCATGTGATGAAAGATTGGGATCTTTTGAAAAAATATCTTTGTTTTTAACATTTTCTGGTTTTTTTTCATCATTTGAACTTTTTTCAAAAGGTTTTTCATTCGAAAAATTCGAAGATTTTTGTTTTTTTTCATTTTGACTTTTTCCAGAAAGGTTTGAAACTTTTTCATCACTTGAAATTTTTTTCTGATTAGAGTATTTTGATAAAACCTTCTGGCTATGAATTGAAGAATTTGATGACATTTTTTTGATTATTGGCACATTTTTATCAGAACGATCTTTCGAATGTGAGGAATTTTGATTAGAGTGATTATTTTTATTTTTAATATTGACTTTATTTTCATTAGTTGACTTTAAATCTCTTTTGTTTTTATTAGTCGATTTTTTCTTTTTCGGATTGAAATTTTCTTCGTTTTCGGATTCTGATATTGTTTTCTTTGGTGTTTTCATTATTATTTGATTTTTCTTTTCAGAGTTTTTATCCTCAAAGTCTTTATTTTCCTCCTCTTCATCAGAGTTTGCGATAAAAAATAAAGGTACTTTTTTAGTCTTTTTATTAGAAATATTCTGTTCTTCTTCAGTTGAACTGCTAATTTTATTGAGCTTTTTTTTCTCTGTGGTTTCTTTTTTTTTTATTGCTGTAATAATCGATTCCTGCTGTTCTTCTTTCGTAAACTCCTTGAAAATATTATATTCATCAATAAAGGAATTTTTTGCAAGTTGCTTGAGAAGAATTTTTGACTCTTTTTTACTAATTCTGGATGAAACGATAACTTTTTTACCATTTATTTCAGATGGAATTTCTTCTTCGTCGATCATTTTTTCGTTAGTTTTTTCTTTTGATTTATATTTTTTCTTTTCTTTCTTTTGAATATTTTCTTTTATTTCTTCTGAATCTTTCTCCTTTTTCTTCTTTGATTGACTGAACTCTTCTATGAGTTTTTCCTTTGGTTTTTGCTCTTTTTCCTTTGGTTTCAGAGAAATTTCAGGTTCTTTTTCATCTTTTTTTTTCTTTTTCTTTATTTCCAGTTTTTCTTCATCTTTTTCCTTTTTTTTCTTTTCAACGATTTTTTCATCATCATCATCTTTTTTTTCCTTCTTTTCAACTAACTTTTTATCATCCTTTTCTTTTTTCTTCTTTTCAACGATTTTTTCATCATCATCATCTTTTTTTTCCTTCTTTTTTTCAACGAGCTTTTTATCATCTTTTTTCTTCTTTTCAACGATTTTTTCATCATCATCATCTTTTTTTTTCTTCTTTTCAACGATTTTTTCATCATCATCCTTTTCTTTT
>JFJP01038513.1_pt1 | contig 17161 bp, 11 predicted proteins | sample 431651 | NCBI WGS metagenome assembly JFJP01 (sample SAMN02602958, study PRJNA72255) | Microbial mat metagenome, whole genome shotgun sequencing project. | biome: fresh water; feature: sink hole; material: water; isolation source: purple microbial (photo- and chemosynthetic) mats found in... | reverse complement strand
ATCCTCCTTCGATATTATAAAGGCTTCGGATCTCATGTTGATTTTATGGAGGCCTTTGGCTTTTGTCTCAATACTAATAAATTCAGCTGTTAGCTGGTTTTCGTCCGACCATAATACCGGCTCCCCATAAAACCTGAAGGTAGAGTCGGCTTCTGCGTAAACCAATGAATCGCATTTCCCCTGAAGATCGCTGCGGAAAATCTTAACATGGTAATAAGCTTTAATAAGTTTCTTTTCAGGTATGGTATCGGCCACAGTCCAAAGCGTGTCGGCATGAACAAACAAACTGTCACCCTTGTCGATCTGTATCATCAGGGCACTGTCGGTAAGCATTGCATAATCAGACAGCTCCTCATAAATGGCATAATGTCCTGTGAGCACCATGTTTTGCGCGGTGTCGATGAGCTCAACATTCTGAAAGGCTTTGCCAAGGCCAGTTTCCCTCTCATAATAAATGCTGTCACCTTTAAGGATCTTTTCCTTGTTCTGCAAAAAAGCGTTTTTGTTGAACTGTGAAATGTTGTTTCGGGTATCGTACCAACCGTTTTCGCAATAAATATAATTTTCCTCGCTTATTATGTCGGTAGGCCCCAGAAAATAGGCGACCTCCGAAACAGTGTTGTATTTCAGCGTATCGGAATACATTGTGTAATCGGGATTGACAATCTTTACCGAGTCTTTGAAGAAAAACAGCTTATCTTTCGAGTAGTAGTAACCGACCTTGCTTATAAGGGTGTTTTCGCCATTTTCAATTTTTCCTCCCTTGAAATAATACCCCAGGTCGCTATTCAGGTCGTAATCGATGTTATCGGTGGTGAGGTGATTCTCTTTGTCGTCGAGGATAACATTCCTTCTGACTTCTGCAATTCTTACGTTGCCTTTGTACTTTAGAAAATCACCATAAAGATCGAGTGTGTCGCCACGCCAGATATGAACGCGGCTAAAAGCATCGAGAACATTGATATCGGGAAAGAAATGAGCACTGTCGCACGACATGAACACGTCTTCATGGCGGAATTTTACATTCCCCAGCATCCTCGAGCGTTGAGCTCCCCCGGTATTATCAAATTCGGTAATATCGGCGTTATCGATAATAATTGTTTTGGTTTTCTGGGCATGAACCAAGCCGCCCTGCCACATAAACTGAATGAGGAAGATCAAAAGAAACAAGGCTTTATTTACTTTTCTTCCCATGATTCGATAAATGAGAGGGGCTGTTTTATTGTTTTTTTAGTTCGAGCCAGCCCTTTTTAAGGAAGTCGCACTCAAGCATGCTGTCATCGATGTGAATAAAAGTCTCGCCTTGCTTTTCTCGAATCCAATCTTCAACAACCCTTTGCTTTTTGTCGGCCAATGCCATATTCTGAAGAAGGGTATAGTCTTGCTTCATGTTAGCTTTATGGGGATCGGTTTTCGACCTAAGCCTAACGATTTTGTAAAGTGGTTTGCCATTTTCGTCTACTGACTCATAGGGATTCGAGATTTCGCCGATTTTCAAATCCCTTACCACAAGATAATCTTTTGAATCGAGCTGTTTCAACTCGAAAAAAGCAGAATTGTCGTTGGGATTCACTAGAAGGCCCTTGTTCATGTTGGTGTTTTTGTCTTCAGAATATATGCGGGCAGCCATTCCAAACTCCAAACTGTCGGCGCGAATAAGAACAAGAATACTGTCGAGCCTTGAGGTGGCTCTTTTTCGGGCGTCGGGAGTTATCCTCGGATTCATGAGTATGTGCCGGGTATTTACCCTGTCGTCTTTTCGGTCGATGAGTTGTATCAGATGGTACCCGAACTGTGACTCAACGATTTTCGAAACCTGCCCCTTTTTGAGACTGAAAGCCGCTTTGGCATATTCCGAGTCGAGTTCTCCTTTGGCCATATAGCCTATTTCTCCGCCATTTGAAGCGGAGCCGTCGGACGAATACAAAATTGCAAGGGTCTCAAAACTTTCTCCTTCCATAATCCTTTTTCTGAGATCCAGAAGTTTCTCCCGTACCTCAAAAACGGCATCCTCACCTAATTTGGGATATACAACAATCTGCTCCATTTCTACCTTGGCATCGATATTGGGAATACTGTCTTTTGGAATGCTGTTGTAAAAAGACTTAACCTCTGACGGGGTTATCTTCACTGTTCCTGTGATCTCCTGTTGCATTTTTTGGGTGAGCATCTGGTTACGGATCATCTCACGGAAATCGTCCTTGATCTGCAGGGTGGTTTTGTTGAAGTACTCTTCGAGCTCTTTCTGAGATCCAATCTGGCTGATAAAATAGTTTAACCTTTGGTCGAGCTGCTGTTCCACATTGGACTCGGAAATTTCGATGCTGTCGATCTTGGCCTGGTTCAGCAGAAGTTTTTCCTCGAGAAACTCTTTGAATATAAGGCATTTCATATCAGGAAGGGTGTATCCCTGAGCCCTGTATTGAAGGTATTGTTGCTCTATATCGGATTGAAGAATGGTGAAATCGCCCACAACCGCTACCACCCTGTCAACAATAAAACCTTGAGAGTTAACACTCAGGAATGTGAACAAAAAAAGCGCGCTTAAAGAGAAGATTTTTTTTGATAGGTATTTCATTTTTTATGCATTAGTAAATTTCTACTTTATTATTTGCGCGACCGTCTTTGTAAACGGAGTTCTCAAGGTCTTCCATGAACCTTATTTTTCTCTTATTGATGATAACGCTTTGAATGTCGTTTTTCACAAGATCCAGAGGAGCTACCTGACCTTCCTGAACTCTGTCAATAATATGAATGAAATAGTGGTAGGAGGCATCGCTTGTCTCAATGTTTTTATTCGTGTTCAGATAGTTCGAGGGATTAGCGATTGTAAGGGGAGTGGCATTAATCAGATTGATAAAGCGAAACCACTTTTCTCCATGAATCATGTAATTGCTTGCATAGGCAATACAGTATTTCTCGAGATTGTCGAGATCCTCGGCCAACTCGGATCGGTACCAACGCCGTACATCGCTGATCTGAGGAGCGTTCACAGGGACTTTCACATAATTCACCTTAACAACATCCGTGTCGAGAATGTAATTGGATGAGTTCAGGTCGTAATAGGATTGAAGCTCCTGATCGTTTACAACTGTATCAAGATTCTGTGTTAAAAGTTTCTGCTTGTATATGAAGGTGAGCAGGGAGGACCTGTATTCCTCTAATTGCTTATCCACATCTTTTTGTTCTTCCGAAAGGTACTGCTCAGCCCGGTTTAAAAGAAGTTTCTCGCGCACCCACTCTTCCGTAAGCCTTCGGGCCATACGAATACTGTCGTCGGCAGAGGCACCTTCGGGAATGCGTCGCACAAGATCCGAAGGGTAGAGATACAAATCATAAACCCTTGCGATCGGCTTTTCGGGCTCCAACTTGCTAATTTGCCTGCAGGATCCCAAAACGCCAAAAAACATAAAACAGATGATCAGAACTTTTTGAATCATATATTTATTTGATGGTTTTTAACAAGTCGGCATCCACTGTTACGGGATATTTGGCCCTTAGCTCTTCAATCCATGCTATCTCAAGATAGTTCTGATAGTCTGCGGTGATTAGACCCCTTGCCTCATCAAGTTTTTTTACCTCCGGCTCAAGAACTCCCCTCACCAGCACAAATGAATAAATTCCTTCGGACTCGTAATTTTCTCCTGCGCCGGTTTTCCAATTGGTTTTGTCTACTTCCTCATTGTCACCTTTTTCAAAACGTGCTTCCTGTATATCAATACATGTTTTTATACTATCGTTTTTGCAGAGTTTTGAAAGAATGAGCCCGGGACCGAATTTTTTCTTTGCTGCATATTTCAAAGCCAGTACTTTGGCGGCATTAAGCAGTTCCAGACTGTCGCTCGAGAAAATCATAACATTGGCCCTTTTTTCCCACACATACTTTGACTTATTCGCCTGGTAATATTTCTCGAGTCCAATAGTGTCTTGAACGGCTTTCGACCAAACCATTTTGTCGGTTAGGTCAAACAACAGAATCCCGTCGTGGTATTCCTGAAGGATGTATTTGAACTCCGGAAACTTTTCGGCCAACATATCCTTCTCGTGATCCTGAATGGCGTTTTCGCTGAAACTCGTAAACTGCTCACTAAGAAAAACACTAATGTTTGCAGGCTCGGTTTTTCGTTGGTTGTTGTAGAGATAGGATGCGAAGTCAGAAAAAGTATAATCTATTTTGGCAAGAGTAAAAAGAGCGGTTTTGTTGTTCTGCAGGGTAGAGTCGCTCCACATGCCACTAAATATCGAAGTGTCGATAAGTGAAACGAATTTCTCGAAGTTGCTTTGGTTGAATGTGTAGTTATACTCTTTTTTAAGCTTGTTTAAGTAGTACATTTTCTTCACGGGAGCAATTGGGGCATCGTTCATTTTCGCAAGAAGTTCAGGTCTGAGTTCTTCATAGCTTCCAAGCCCTTTGCTATCGATAAGCTTGATAATGTGCCATCCGTAGAATGAGTGAACAGGTTTGGAATAGTCGCCTTTTGCTTTGAGGGAAAAGGCCGCATCCTCAAACTCAGGAATCATTTGTCCCGAGCCAAACCAGGGTAATTCGCCCCCGGTGGAAACCGTTGACCTGTCGTCTGAATTGTTCTTCACCAGCGAGGCAAAGTCCGATCCAAGCTTCAGACTGTCGTAGATGGCCGTGATTTTCTTTTCTGCCAGTTCTTTCATTTCCGGGTTCATGTCTTCAGGAGCCCTCACATAAATATGCGCTACTAGCACACTTCCCTTGCTTGGCCTTTTTGCCCATACCTTGACGATATGGTAACCAAACTGTGTTCTTACCGGCAAGGAAACGGCATTCAGTGGGGTGTTATAGATGGCGTTCTCAAATTCCCAAACGGTTCGAAAAGCTGTCATCCAACCGATATCTCCACCGTTCTTGCTTACCGATGGGTCTTCCGAAGTTTCAGTAGCTACGGTTTCGAATTTTTCTCCGGCGAGAATCCTCTTGCGAATGTCCATTAGTTTACTGTAAACCCTCAGGGTGTCTTCAGGGGAGGCGCTTTTATCGAGGCGGAGCAGGATATGGCTTACATGCAATTCGGATTTCATTCGCTCGAATTGTTGTTTCATGAGTTCTTCCTGTGTCGCGGAATCGTTGAGGTAAGGTTTTGCAAGTTGATCGCGGTACCCTTTAAGCTCATTTATAAAAGTCTTTACAGTGTCCATTCCGAGGTTTTCTGCTTCCAGTACCTTGAGCTTGAAATTGATAAACAAGTCAAGATATTCTTCAACCGGCTGTTTCTCATACATGCCAACCACGTTGTTTTTGTTGTAGATCCGCTCGAATTCCTGCAGACTGACGGATTGGTCGCCAATGGTCATCAAAACTTTATCGCCTTGGGGAAATGCGGAAATAACAGAAAGAAAGAACAAGGTAATGAATGAAACAATGCTTCTCATAATTAAAAAAGTTTTTATAGTTTTAAACCTAACGTAAAAAGTCGACGCTTATTATCTGCTGTAGTTTGGGGCCTCACGGGTAATGGTCACATCGTGGGGGTGGCTTTCGTTTATGCCGGCACTGGTGATCTTGACGAATTTGGCTTCCATTAGGGCCTCAATGTTTGCCGCACCGCAGTAGCCCATACCTGCGCGAAGTCCCCCCATCATTTGGTAAATGACTTCAGCAAGGCCTCCTTTGAACGGCACCCGGGCAGCAATGCCTTCGGGAACGAGTTTGCTGATATCGTCTTCCACATCCTGGAAATACCGGTCCTTCGATCCCTGCTGCATTGCTTCAATGGAGCCCATGCCGCGGTATGATTTGTACTTTCTGCCGTTGTAGATAATTGTTTCGCCGGGCGATTCTTCCACTCCCGCGAAAAGAGAACCTGCCATAACACTGTTGGCTCCTGCAGCTATCGCTTTTACGATATCTCCAGAGTAACGGATACCTCCGTCGGCTATCACAGGAACACCGGTGCCTTTAAGGGCCAGGGCAACATCGTAGATTGCCGATAGCTGAGGTACCCCAACGCCGGCGATGATGCGTGTTGTGCAAATGGAACCCGGGCCGATTCCTACTTTTACCGCATCGGCTCCAGCTTTAACCAGTGCCAGTGCAGCCTCGGGTGTGCCGATGTTTCCTACAACAACATCAACCCCGGGAAAGGCTTTTTTTACTTTTTTCAGGGTTTCAACAACTCCTCTGGAATGACCATGTGCCGTGTCGATCACTATTGCGTCAACTCCTGCTTCTACCAGAACGGCAACCCGTTCAACGGCGTCAAGGGTGACTCCAACAGCAGCTGCAACACGCAACCGGCCCTTATCATCCTTGCACGAATTGGGCTGGTCTTTCGCCTTGGTTATGTCTTTGTAGGTTATGAGTCCGATTAGTTTGTTTTCGGAATCCACAACCGGGAGTTTCTCAATCTTGTGTTTCTGAAGTATGTCGGCCGCTTTGCTGAGATCGGTCTTCTGAGTTGTGGTGATAATATCCTTGCTGGTCATGATTTCAGCCACGGGTCTTCGCATGTTGTTCTCAAACCTGAGGTCGCGGTTGGTAACAATGCCAATAAGATGCTTCTCCTCGTCAACAACCGGGATACCACCGATTTTAAATTCCTTCATAAGGTTGAGTGCATCGGCAACGGTAGCGTTCCTCAATATGGTGATTGGGTCGTGTATCATTACACTTTCCGCCCGTTTTACCCGTCTTACCTGGTGAGCCTGCTGATCCAACGGCATATTCTTGTGTATCACGCCTATTCCCCCCTCGCGGGCAATGGCAATGGCTAGCTCGGCCTCTGTTACCGTGTCCATCGCAGCGGATACAATCGGGGCATTCAAAAAAATGTTTCTGCTGAATTTTGTCACCAGGCTTACCTCCCTTGGTAGCACCTCAGAATAGGCAGGTAGAAGCAAAACATCGTCGAATGTGAGACCTTCATATTTAATTTTGTCTTCGATAAAGGACATTGCAGTAATTTTGGTTAAATTTAAATGCTGCGAAATTACAAAAATTTAGAGAATATTTATTTGTTTTTTTTCTTATAAAATGACACTGGAATTCCAATAAATCCATAAGGTTTGGAGAGATTTACACAAATACTTGCCCGCTACTGGGGATATTCACGCTTCCGCCCTTTGCAGGACGAGATCATACAATCTGTTTTCGAAGGTCGCGACACCCTTGGATTAATGCCTACCGGGGGAGGCAAATCCATTACCTTTCAGGTCCCTGCCATGGCTAAAGACGGTACCTGCATTGTTATCACTCCGCTTATTGCACTGATGAAAGATCAGGTTGAGAATCTGTGCCGAAGGGAGATAAATGCCATTGCAATTCACTCGGGGATGGGCAGCAAGGAAATCGACATAGCTCTGGATAATTGCGTTTACGGTCAGGTGAAGTTTCTTTATTTATCCCCCGAAAGACTTGAAACAGATATTTTCAAGGCCCGGATCGGGAAAATGAATATCAACCTTATCGCTATTGACGAGTCGCATTGTGTTTCGCAGTGGGGTTACGACTTTCGACCTTCGTACCTCAAAATCGCAAGGCTTCGTGATCTTCTTCCCGGTGTACCTTACCTTGCACTCACCGCCACGGCAACTCCCAAGGTCGTTGAAGACATAATGGAGAGGCTTGAATTCAGGGAGAGAAACGTTTTCAGGAAAAGTTTCGAGCGAAAAAATCTGATTTACGATGTTGAGTTTTGTGAGGATAAAGTACAGCGCATCATACGGATCGTTAAAGAGAATCCGGGAACAGGGGTTATTTATGCGCGCAACCGCAAAAAGACCCGGGAGCTGGCGCTAATTCTTCAAGCTCAGGGAATAAAGGCCGATTATTACCATGCAGGACTCAGTCATGAAGATCGCAGTCGAAAACAGGAGGAATGGCAAAAAGATAAAACCCAGGTCATCATTTCAACGAATGCCTTTGGAATGGGTATCGACAAGCCTGATGTGCGGTTCGTGATCCATATTGATCTGCCCGATTCCCTCGAGGCATACTACCAGGAGGCGGGAAGGGCCGGCCGCGACGAGAAACAGGCCCGGGCAATTCTCCTTTACAACGAGTCCGACCGCAGATCGGTCGATCAACGAATACTGATCAGCTTTCCCGAGTTGTCGGTTATCCGCGACGTGTATAACGCTCTTGGCAACTATTTCCAGATTCCGGTAGGCAGTGGAAAGGGACAGAATTATGATTTTATCCTCACAGATTTCCTTTCAAAGTTCAAATTCAATGCGCTGATTGCCCACAACAGCCTGAAGGTACTTCAGCGAGAGGGTTATATCGAACTTACCGAGGAACTCAACAACCCCTCTCGGGTCCATTTCGTGATTCAGCGCGACGATCTTTACAAGTTCCAGATAGCCAACGAGAACCTCGACGGTTTCATTAAACTCCTTCTCCGCTCCTATAGCGGGATGTTCTCGTCTTTTGTCCCGATCGATGAAAACCTTCTGGCAAAGCGCTCAGGTGCAAGCTTCGACGTCATCTACAAATACCTGCTAAAGTTGTCATCTTCGGGCATCATACAGTATATCCCCCGAAAGAAAAATCCGGTGATTTATTTTATCGAGGAGAGGCTCGATTCAAGGAATCTTTATTTCTCTGTGGAAACCTATAAATTTCTGAAGGAAAGGTATATCGACCGATCAAACGAGATGCTGCTTTACGCATCCGGACTGAACAAGTGTCGCAGCCAGATCCTCCTCAGCTATTTTGGCGAAAAAGATGCCGCCCGTTGCGGACAATGCGATGTATGTAGAAAGCGAAACGAACTGGACATGAGCGCCTATGAATTCGACCTTATTCTCGAAGAACTTAAAAATAAGCTGACGGATGCCCGTTTGAGCATGGAGGAACTTATGGAAGGGCACTCGTTTCCTGAAGAAAAGGTCATTAAGGTATTCCGTTGGTTAAGCGACCACGAGAAGATTCTCCGGGATGAATTTTATTTGTTTTATTGGGCAAAGTAAGAAATCGGGCAGTTAAAGCAGTGACTATTAGATAATTTTTAACTTTGCGGGATTCTTTGCGTTTTGGCATGTGCCGAAACACAAGGAGGTAATCAGAAGTGAGTTGGGTTGAGCAGGGGATTGGAAGGTTAATATTCGTATCCCCTGAAAGAATTACAGAATTATTGGAAATGGACGACGATAGCAAAATATTATATTCGGCAGAAGTACTTGAATTCGTGAGGTTATCGAATGAATACTGCACGCTTCTCGAGTCTGAGCTGAATATTAGTCAGGGGGATTTCATCCGGTTCAGCATCTATAGTCTGCCGGGGATATACTCTGCAATGATCAGGATTCCCGGTATCGAATCGATATTCGATGAGGGTAGCGAGAAATATGTGAGTGAACAGGACTGGTCGGGGGTGTATCAGAAGATAGCCAGTTGCATGGAGGGAAACAACGACTTTTTGGATATCCCCGCAGAGAACGAGTTCGATCGTTCAGAGCTGATAACCCGAAAGGTCTCTGAAGATATGGCAGATATATACCAGGATCTGCGCGACTTTCTGGAGGTTTACAGAAATGCTCCTGAAGACGTAATGAACGATGCTCTATGGGAATGCCAGAATAACTTTCTGAGCTTCTGGGGGGCAAAGGCACTCCGTGTGGCTGCTGCGCTTCATAAAATACACTCTGGTGAACTTAAAACTTTAGATAGTGGAATGGGTAAAGAAAATGAGGCTCCCAGGGTGGATACCCGGAGCTGGTTTATTGCAAAACGACAAGAAGAATTCAGAGAAGAAGACGACGACTTTCTTACCGAGCATTAGCAGCGAAGAGATCAATAAACTCGAAGTAAAGCAGTACGATGGAATTATTCATGTAATCGATTCTCCGGAAGACGTTGCGGCAGCTGTAAAGCGGTTGTCAAAACATAATGTTATTGGTTTTGATACCGAAAGCAAGCCTTGTTTCAGAAAGGGCGACTCCAGCCGGGTGTCGCTGTTGCAACTTGCTATTCCCAATGAAGTTTTTTTGTTCCGGCTCATGTACACCGGCCTGCCAAACGACCTTATCAGACTGTTTGAAGACGAGGATGTAATATTCACCGGGGTGGCTATACGCGACGACGTGCGCAAGCTCCAACAGATTAAGAACTTCAAGGCGGCAGGGTTTCTTGAACTTCAGCAATATTCATCGTTCTTTAAAATCGAAGATAACAGCCTGAAGAAGCTTGCGGCGATTGTAATGGACATAAAAATATCAAAGTCACAGCAACTTTCCGATTGGGAAGCAACCGTGCTTAGCGAAGCCCAATTGAGATATGCCGCTACTGATGCCTGGGTATCTCTTGAAATCTACAGGATCCTCAGAAACTCAAATATCCAATGACAAAAAACATTCAGTTTACCCTGAAATCAGGGAAGGAAATCTCTTTGATGCGACTTCATCCATGGGTTTTTTCGGGGGCAATAAAGAGTATTTCGGGGGAAGTGCAGGAGGGTGATCTGGTTGAGGTATTGTCGAACCACGGTGAGTTTTTAGGCTTGGGACATTGCCAGCCGGGTTCCATTGCGGTACGCATGCTTAGCTTTAAAAAGGAAGAGATCAATCTGGACTTCTGGATACGGAAAATTGAGGATGCTGTAAGGCTGCGGCAAAATGTCGGTTTTATTGATAATCCCAAAACCAATGTATTCAGGCTTATCAATGCAGAGGGAGATATGATGCCCGGACTTGTTGTAGACTATTACAACGGTACTGCAATTCTCCAAATGCATTCGGTAGGGATGTACCTGATTCGCGATACTCTTGTGGAAGCGTTAAAAAAGGTTCTTGGCAACAAGTTGAAATGTATCTATGATAAGAGCGAGGGAACCTTGCCCTTTAAAGCCGGAATGGATGCCAAATCGGAGTATCTGTTTGGCTCCCCCGGAGAAAACAAAGTAATTGAAAACGGAAATACCTTTTTTATCGATTGGGAAGAAGGTCAAAAAACCGGCTTTTTTATCGACCAGAGAGAAAACCGAAAACTTCTCGGGGAATACTCCAAAGACCGTAAGGTGTTGAACATGTTCTGCTACACAGGAGGGTTTTCGGTTTATGCCATGCGGGCCGGGGCAAGCATTGTCCACTCTGTTGATGCATCAAAGAAAGCCATAGAACTTACTGATAAAAATATAGCTGCGAACTTCGAAAACGACAACCGGCACGCTTCATTTGCCGAGGATGCATTCGACTTTTTCAATCGCAAGGGACAGGATTACGATCTTATCGTCCTCGATCCCCCTGCGTTTGCAAAACACCTGAAGGTACTCGATAATGCCTTGCAGGGTTATAAGAGAATCAACAGGGAGGCCATCGAAAAGATTTCTCCCGGGGGAATACTGTTTACCTTCAGCTGCTCGCAGGTTGTTAGCCGCGAAAATTTCAGGAAGAGCGTATTCGCCGCCGCAGCCTCCTCCGGCCGAAATGTCAGAATCCTGCACCAGATGTCGCAACCAGCCGATCACCCGATAAGCATTTACCACCCCGAGGGGGAGTATTTAAAGGGATTGGTGTTGCAGGTGGATTAAATCATTTGACTTTGATTGTTTTTTTTTATTACTTATACCTATCAAAGTTTTTGTATAATATCAACACCTGATTCAGGCTAAATCCAAAATTATGAAAAATAAAGCAGTTCTTTTTTTGTTGTTTTTCTCTTCCGCTTTCGCGCTCTCTTCCTGTTACTACAATTTTACCGGGAGCATCTCAGGAAATGGTGATGTTAAGGTGGAATCGAGAGAAGTCTCTGATTTTAATTCTGTTGATGCAAGTAACGGCTTGCATGTCTTTATTAGTTTTGGCGACTCAAGTTCACTTCAAGTTGAAGCCGATGAGAACCTTCACGAAGTTATTCGAACCGAAGTTGAATCGGGCCGACTGAGGATATACACGGAGAAGAACATTCGCAATGCAAAAGCGAAAATCATCAGGATTACAGTTTCCTCCCTTGAAGAAATAGAGGTTTCAAGTGCGGCGGACGTTAGATGTGAGAATATATTGAATGCCGGCCAAATTGATCTTTCTGCCAGTAGTGCAGGGAGCTTGCGGCTTGAGACCAAGTCCGGAGAAATAAGGGCTGATGCAAGCAGCAGCGGGAGTATTGAGTTAAGGGGCGAGGCTGGGGAGTTGGATGTGGATGTTAGCAGTGCTGGCACAGTTGATGCTGACAGGTTACAGGCTAAGTATGTGCGGGCTTCTGCGTCGAGTGCAGGAAATGCAAGCGTATGGGTATTGGAAGAATTGAAAGCTGAAGCCAGCAGTGCAGGGAATATCCAATATAAGGGAGAGCCCGCAGACAAGAAGGTTGAAACTTCGAGTGCGGGCTCTGTAAGCAAAAGATAATAAATTCCCTATCGATGACGGGATTATGATTTGAAATCGGATTTTATCCGGAACTCAACTGCAATTCCTTATTTGTCAATTCCTTCAAGCATAAACAAAAAAGCGTATTCCCTTGCAGTATCCTTGTGCCTTTGGAATCTCCCTGATGCACCAGAATGTCCGGTTTCCATGTTGCAATACATTACCAGCAGGTTGTCATCGGTTTTCATGTCCCTGAGTTTGGCAACCCATTTTGCGGGTTCCCAGTATTGAACCTGCGAATCGTGCAAACCGGTTGTTACCATGAGGTTGGGGTAATCCTGAGCCTTCACGTTATCATAAGGCGAGTAGCTTTTCATGTAATCGTAATACTCTTTGATCCGAGGATCTCCCCATTCATCGTATTCGCCGGTTGTAAGGGGAATGGTTTCGTCGAGCATGGTAGTAACCACGTCCACAAAAGGAACTGCCGCAATTACACCATTATAAAGTTCAGGATTTAGGTTGATAATTGCTCCCATCAAAAGACCTCCTGCACTTCCACCTTCAGCATAAAGATGTTCGGGGGATGTGAATTGCTCGCTGATAAGAAAGCGTGCGCAATCATTGAAGTCCGTGAAGGTATTCATCTTCTTGAGAAGTTTTCCGTCCTCGTACCACTGCCTTCCATTGATCTGGCCACCGCGTACATGGGCAATGGCGAAAATAAAGCCTCTGTCGAGCATGCTCAAACGCACCGAACTGAATGAGGGATCAATAGTGTAGCCATATGAACCGTAACCGTATAGTAGGGTTGGATTCGTTCTGTCCTTCTTCATACCCTTTTTGTAAACCATTGAAATGGGAATGCGGGTTCCGTCGCCAGCTGTGGCATATATTCTTTTTGTCTCATAGTCGCCCGAATTGAAACTCCCAATAACCTCTTCCTGTTTCAATAGAGTTTTCTCACGATTGTCCATATTGTAGTCAAATACAGAATTCGGAGTAGTGAGGGAGGTGTAACCATAACGGAGTATATCGGTGTCGAACTCGGGATTTACAGATGTGTAAGCCATGTAGGCTTCTTCGCCAAAATTAAGGTAATGCTCATCGGTCTTGTCGTTCCAGTTAATGATCCTAAGATTGGTAAGCCCTTCTTTCCGTTCCGAAACAACCATGAAATCCTTGAAAATATCGATCCCCTCAAGCATAACATCTTCGCGGTGGGGAATTACTTCCTTCCAGTTTTCTTTTGTTGTTTTGTTGACAGGGGATTCCATTAATCTGAAATTCTTAGCGTCCAGGTTAGTAACGATATAGAATTTGTCTTCATAATGATTTACATCATATTCAAGATTTTTTTCCCGGGGATTGAAAACCTGAAACTTGCCCATGGGTTTGTCGGCATCCAAAAACTGGTATTCAGTCGACATTTTTGCATAGCTTCCAAGCATGATGTACTTTTTCGATTTGCTCTTGTAAACCCCACAGGAGTAGGTCTCATCTGATTCCACGTAAATCAACTCGTCTGTGGAAGGATCCGTTCCGAGTACGTGCCTAAGGACCTGGAAGGGGCGAAGCGTTTCCTCATCTTTCTTTGAGTAGAATATGGTTTTGTTATCATTTCCCCAGGCAAGAGAACCCGAGAATGCGGGGATAAGGTCTTGCATCATCTCCCCCGTGATAAGATTCTTGAAATAAAGGGTGTAAATACGGCGGGAAACGGTATCAACGCCATAAGCAATCATCGAATTGTCAGGACTTACTGATGTCCCGGAAACCTGGTAGTACTTATGCCCTTCGGCCATTTCATTTACATTGAGCATAATTTCCTCAGTGGCTTCCATGCTTCCTTTTTTGCGGCAATGAATAGGATATTCCTTGCCCTCCTCATAACGGGTGAAATACCAGTAGCCATTGTACTTGTAGGGAACAGAAATGTCTGTTTGCTTAATCCTGCCGATGATTTCATTGTACAGGTTTTCCTGAAAACCTTTGGTCTCCGACATCTGTTCGTCCAGATAAAGATTCTCATCATCAAGGTACTTGATCACCTCGGGGTTCTCACGTTCTCTGAGCCAGTAGTAGTTGTCTGTTCGGGTGTCGCCATGATACGTGAGCTCATGGGGAATTTTTTTTGCAACGGGAGCCATAATTTGTTTTTTGTTTTTACATCCTGCAGCAGGGAGAATCATTGCTACTGTAAGCGATATAATGAATACATTGTTAAAAAATCGGTTTTTCATAGGAGTCGATTTATCTTGGTGATAGGATTCAAATACACTAGTCTGCTAATGAAGCATGCACGGGATAACAAACGTAAGGAATTTTTGTTTCAAAAAACCGAATCTGTTAAGATTTCTAAAAAAGCAAGACTTAAATAACTGTTCGACTTAGTCTTTTCTAACAAAGTTGGTTTTCTTCCCAACAAAGGGAATAAATATAGAAGTCTTCGACGCATATGCCCGGAAATCCTCACGGTCCTTGTATTTTTCTTCCAACATAGGAACACCTGACACGTACCGAAGCAGCAGCGTTATTACGAGCGGGCCTATAAAGCTATACCAAAAGCCGGATACCGAAAACGAAAAAAGCCCAATCCCCCACCATAATAATGCTTCGCCGAAATAATTAGGATGACGGCTGTATTTCCACAGACCGGAAGTGATGATTTTGCCTTTGTTGGCAGGCTGAGATTTGAATATCTTCATCTGCTTATCAGCAATTCCCTCGAAAAGCAAGCCGAAAAAAAACACAAAAACGCCAATGAAACCCAGAATCCCAAGCGAGTCTGATTGGCTTGCGAAAACAAGCATTATCGGCAGGGCAACAATCCACATAACCGCACCCTGAAGCATAAACACTTTGTAAAACGCTATCCAGGGCTGACGTTTTCCCCATTCCTTTCTCCAGTTTGCATACCTGAAATCCTCGGGTTTGCCGAGATTGCGCATGTAAATGTAAAAACTCAGACGTATGCCCCAAAGCAGCACAAGGAGGCTTATGATGAGCATTTGCGTGTGAATTGTTTCCGAATTGAAAATCAATACAAGGGTTGTCACAACAAAACCCATTCCCCAACCCGTATCCACAATTGAATTGTCTTTACGATATTGAGCGATGAGATAAACAATTACCATAAAGCTGAAAATGGTAATTCCGGCAATGGAAAATATTTGAATCATAAACACTTGAATTATTCAGCCATGACAGCGAGGGCAACCGTTCCTTTTCCGGCGTTTACGCCCACAACCGGGGAAATGCTGACAACAGAAACCGGTTTCAAACCTGTTAGCTCCTCCATTTCTTTCACAAACCACGAAGCGTTTTCTTCGTCTTCGGCATGAGTTATAATGTAATCGCGAACCTTACGGCCATTGAGGAAGTCCCGGGCATGGTTCATCACCTTTTTCATATTGCTTTTCTGACTGAATGCCTTATCGAAAAGTTCTGATTTCCCCTCCTCGTTAATGGATATTATGGGAAGAATATTTAAAAGACCTGCCACAAATCCTTTGGTTTTGCTAACCCTGCCCCCGCGAATCATGTACTTGAGGGTCTTGACGCTCACGTAAATCTTTGTGTTTTTTTTCCATTCTGCCGATTGAGCAACGATCTCTTCGTGCTTCATTCCGCTTTCTATAGCCTGTGCGATCCTCAGCGTAAGAAGTCCCAATGAGCCGGAAACGTTCTGGGAGTCGATTACCGAAATGGGTTTGCCAAGCTCTTTGCTTATTCTTTCGGCCGCATTCCGGGCATTTCTAAAGGTGCCGCTGAATTTTTCGGAAACATGGACCGATATCACCGAGTCGTAATGACTTGCCAGATGCGAGTATACATTCAGGAAGCTTGTTTCGTTTGGCTGACTGGTTGAGGGGTAGTTCTTTTCGGTATTGACCAAATCATAAAACTGATCGGGCTGAAGGGTGATTTTGTCGAGGTATTGACTCTCGCCGAAATGCACATTCAGCGGAATCATATGAACCTGATACTGTTCCATTAGTTCGGCCGACAAATCGCTGGTGGAATCTGTCACCAGGGCAATTTTCCATTTGCGTGAATACATGGCTTCCTGCTGTTTCTTCATATCATCGGCTTTCTGATAATGAATCTTGCCAAATTCACGAAGCTTTTCAAAGAGAATGTGCGGATGGTCGGTGTGGATGTGGAGGCGCACCATTTTTTCGGAGCCGGCAATCACAAGGGAATCGCCCATTCCCGAAATCAGGGATTTAACTTGCTTGTGATCGATATCCTGGCCATGAATCATGGCTTCAGTGCAAAAGCGATAATTGAATTCCTCGTGCTTGATATTTCCTAAGGCGGATTGATCTATTTCATCGTAGCGGGCAATAATTTCCTCGTGAAGAAGTGTTTTGCGAAAGCCCTCGATAATTCCTTCCAGAAAGAGAACAAAGCCTTTGGCTCCGGCATCAACCACATTTGCCAGGGCCAGTGCCTTTAGCTTAAGAGTAGTTTCCGAAAGCGATTTGAGAGCTATCTCGTAGGATGATTTGAAGAGTTTTCTGAAATCGTCGATTATTCCTTTCTGAGCATAGATAAAATCTGCCCATTCCCTGATAACCGTAAGCATAGTGCCTTCAACCGGATCGGCAATGGCACTGTAAATATAACTGACCGACCGCTTGATGCTGTCCATAAAATCGTTGATGCTGATGTGCTTTGCCTCACCTGCTTCGATGCTCATTCCATAAAGAAACTGTGCGAAGATGACACCCGAATTTCCTCTGGCGCCGTTCAAAGCCGCCACAGCTATTGAATTTGCTGTAAGAGTGTATGAGTCTGAGGGGCGGGCATTATCGATGACTGCCCGAAGGGTTGATGCCAGATTGGTTCCTGTGTCGGCATCGGGTACCGGGAAAACATTAAT
>JFJP01029738.1_pt1 | contig 17162 bp, 14 predicted proteins | sample 431651 | NCBI WGS metagenome assembly JFJP01 (sample SAMN02602958, study PRJNA72255) | Microbial mat metagenome, whole genome shotgun sequencing project. | biome: fresh water; feature: sink hole; material: water; isolation source: purple microbial (photo- and chemosynthetic) mats found in... | reverse complement strand
AGGGGCTGTTTTTCTTCGAGAACATGGGCAATGGCTGAGCGCGAAGTTTCTCCGGAATCCGGCGATATTCTGGCTGATCTGGCCGAAAAGAACAACGTGACCTACATGCTCGGTTATCACAAGCGTTCGGACCCGGCCATGGAATATGCATGGTCACTGATCCGGGAATGGAAAGGCAGTGGAGAATTCGGCCGGATGCGCATGGTCCGCACAGGTCAATGCCATGAACTTTCTGGCCGCGGTGCGGGGCGAAAAGAAGCCGCCATGCGGACCGAGAGAAGCAGCTGCGGATCTTCACATTGCATCCGACTACATTCGCATGAGATTCGGGCTGGAATAATCATGACGTAAAGCGAACATTTCCTGGTGCATCTGCGCATGGAGGTCTTTCCATATGATTCCCCTTAGAAAAAAGCATGCTCGAATGCTTGTTTCATGTTTCTTCCTCCTTCTAACCCTGTTGCTTGTTTCTGCATGCGCCGGACAACCAAATGCGGAAGCCAACGCACGGGATATCTTACCGGAGAAAACCTCGGTGACCGCTGAATCGCCGATGGAAGCAACCCCTTCATCTACCGCTGCAGGCGAAGAGGGAAGTCCCTCTTCCGCGGCAAGCACCGAAAAACCGGAGAAGGTGACGGTTGAATCGTCCGTTCTGAAGACAGAATCTTCCGTTGTTCCAACCATCGCAACCCCCTCCTCCATCCAGTCAACCAATGAGGAACGGACCGACGAGGACCAGAACCTGAAAGACCAGAACCTGGAGGATCGGAACCTTGCGCAGAAGGACATTGCCGGTTTTCACGGATTCAACCTGTTGAACCGGCGAATCTATGCTTCCTGGGCACCTGACGACACAGAGGAGTGGGCCTTCCGGTTCATGGAGGAATACGGCTTCAACTTCGCACGAATTCCCATCGATTACGCACGTCTATACGACGATCCTGCGAAACGCACTTTCAATTCCGCCTCCCTGGCCGAGATGGATCGAATCATGCAGCGCGGGTTGGACCATGGTGTATTCATTCTTTTTGATCTGCACATGGTCCCCGGCTTCGACTGCAACAACGGTTCCTCTGCGAAATCCGTCTGGAACGATGCGGAAAGTCTGGACTTATGGGGAGACACCCTTGTCATGATGGCGGAGCGATACAAGCGCATCCCCGCGTCGAAACTCGGCTTCAATCCTGTCAACGAACCTTTCGGCATGACGGAGGCCGTCTACATGAAGGCTTCGGATGCAGTCATCGCAAGAATCCGCGCCATCGATGAAAACAGGCCCATTTTCATCGATGGCCTGGAGTGGAGTTCAAAACCCGTGTACGGCATGACGGACTTGACTGATGTGGTCGCTTCCCCGCACTTTTATCAGCCGTTCATGGTCACGCACTATCAGGCAGGTTGGGCCAAAGGCGCCGACAATTTTCCTTATCCCGTCTTTCCTTCCCCCAACATTCCGAACTACCTGTACGGCCCTTATCATACTGCCTCGCAGAGCGATCTGAAGCTGTCGGGCTCCTTCCCGAAGGGGACAAAAGTGAGTATCCTCGTGGAAACCGTCTCCTCCAGCACTTCCCTTGTCGTAAAGGCCGATGGGACGGAAGCGTGGCGCCATGATTTCAGCAGCGCTTCCGGCACCGGAGAATGGAAAGAGGCCCGGTATGTTGAGGAATGGAACATATGGCAGAATCTTTACGACAGGACCTACTCCTTCGAACTGTCCGGGAATGCCGCTGAAATCGGGATCGGCTGCGACGCCGGAGATTGGCTGACATTCCGGGAAGTCACCCTGACGAGTCCTGATGGCACGCAGCTGGCGCGCATTACGCCTTCCGTCTCCGAATGGGGCGTGAAACAACCCGCCGGCCCTCTGAAACTGAGCGTGGAAGGCAAATTCCTGCCCAGTCCGGGCGTGGACATGATGGACGGAGAATGGCTGGAAAAGAACGCGATCGCGCCCTGGGAGACATTTTCGGAGAAGACCGGCATTCCCGTTCTCGCGGGAGAATTCGGTGTATACAACAAAACTCCCCACGACGTGTCGCTCAGGGTTCTGGAGGCATATCTGAAGGCATTCAAGTCGAAGGGCTGGGGCTGGTCCCTCTGGAATCTGGCGGAAACATTCGGCATACTGGACAGCCAGCGTGCCGACGTCCAATATGAAGACTGGAACGGCCACAAGCTGGACAGGGAAATGCTGGATCTGCTGTTGAAATACAAATAGTTGGTGGAATGGCAGGTCTGGCAATTATTTTCTGACATTCATAGAGCAGATTGAGCTTGAGATTATGAAAAATTGCAAAAAGCAGAGTAAATCGAAGAAAATGAGAGATTATCAAGGGATGTTTTTTCTTTCCAAGACCTAAAACCCTTTGAACCGCCCGTAATCCTCACGCCATTGCGCCTTGCTGCCGAACCGCTGCGGACTTAACTTGGCCAGCCGTATCATCCGGGGGATGGCAGGCTCCTTGACCGGCAGCTGGTCGGCGACGAACTGACCAAAGCCTTTCAGGTTATAGCAGGGGATGGATGCGATCATATGGTGCTCGATATGATACTCCATATGCCAATAGAGGATGGAGCTGATGGGGTCAAGTTTCGCATCTCCGCAGCTTTTGCGAAAATCAGGATGATTGGCTTCGCAGCAGGCGTGCTGATGGACGCCGCAGATGAACCCATGGATGCCCGGACCATAGAAGGGGGCCAGCGTGATCAGGACAATCAGGAACCATTGTCCGCTCAGGATGCATGCGGCCACAAACAGCACTTGTACAATCAGGGACAGAACAGCAAACTGGCGAATGTCCTTCCTGTCTCCTTCCGGCGCGCGCTCCAGCACGAATTTTTCCCACTGGTCCAGCGCATAGCCACGCATCCGCCATCCCTTGCTGGTCGGTTTCAACGTGAACAAACGTGCCAGACACTGAATCAGGGATTTGATCTGAAGCACCCTGAAGAAAAGCTGAAACACAGTTTTGGCATCCAGCTCCACATAATTCGGCACGTCTTCGCCGTCGCTGTTCTGGTGCAGCGTATACCGATGATGGAAGTGAACATGGCTGGCCCGGTAGAAGTAAGGATTGAATGGCCAGTCCAGCAGGCCGAACAAAGTGATGACGGCCCTGTTCAGGATCTTGCTTGAAAAAACCGTATTGTGGGTCAGCTCATGAATCCCGTCACCGAAATGACCGTAGATCATGCCATGCAGATACAGTCCAATGGCCATCAGGATCCAGTTCCGGCTTGAAAAGCCATACAGGGAAAGAGCGGCCGTGCAGGCAATGATCAGCAGGAAGGCGGACGTCTGCAGAAGACCCTTGAGATTGCTGCGTTCCTGAAATCTCTTCAAATCCTCTTTGGAGATGTTGACCTTGATCCAGTCCACCTTGACGGGTTTCCAGTCGGTGAAAGGATCCCATACCGGTTTCTTTTCCATGAATACCTCCTGTTATGCGTTGATTCGGATGTCCACCTCAAGCAGAGCCGCAAGCCCCGCATCATCCATCGGGTAACCGGTCAGATAGCCCTGCACGAGGTCACAGCCGGCTTCCTGCAGTACTGAGAGCTGTGCCTGTTCTTCCACACCCTCCGCAACGACTTCCAGCCCCAGATCATGGGACAGGCGGATGATGTTTTCCACGACGCCGCGGTCCATCGGATTCCGGTGGATTTGCGCGATGAAACTGCGATCCAGCTTCAGCAGATCGACCGGCAGCTGCTTGAGGTAATTGAGGGAAGAGAAGCCTGTGCCGAAATCGTCCAGATGAATGGCGATGCCGTGGGTTCTCAGGGTTGCCAGCTTTTGAGACATCTCTCCGAAATCCTCAATCAGACAGGATTCCGTGATTTCAATGGCTGCGATGCCGGGCGGAAGACCGTACTGTTCAAACAGCGCAAGCGTTTTCCGCGTGAAATCGGGTTGACGCAGCTGAATGCCCGACACATTGCAGGACATGTGCAAATCCTTTATGCCCGCACGCAGGAGACCGGCAGCTTTTTCAAATGTTTTCTCCATGACCCAGTGCCCGATATCGAGGATTTTTCCATTCTCCTCAGCCAATGGGATGAATTCCGATGGGGGAATCGGGGGGCCATCTGCCGGAAACCAGCGGAGCAGGGTTTCGAACCCAACCAGCGCGGCGCGATCCGCCGATGTTCCGGCTTGTGCGCTTGCTTTTTCACGTATCCGATACTGCGGCTGCTGCCAAAGAACAAATTCCCCCTCTGAAAGTCCCCGCCGCATCCTGTTCTCCATATCCATTTTCGCATCCATGCGCTGACCGATTTCATCGGAATAGACGACCAGCATTCCCCTGCCGGATTCCTTGGCACGGTACATGGCCAGATCCGCATGCTTGAGCAGCTCCCCGATGGTCCGGCCATGTGCGGGAAACAAGGCGCAGCCGATGCTGCAGCGGAGCTCGAGCTTAATCCTGTCGACCGTTATCGGTTCCTGGAAGCAGCAGAGAATCCTCTCCCCGTAAGCCGTTCCCGGATCCCTCTGTTCTGATGCAGGCGGGTTGGGGACAAGTACGATGAACTCGTCTCCACCCATTCGGGCAATCGGAACCGTATCGCCCAGACAGGTGCGCAGGCGGTCGGCGATGGCTCGAATCAACCTGTCTCCGAAGTCATGACCATAGGTGTCGTTGACCATTTTGAAACGGTCCGAGTCCAGATAATAAAGAAAGGCCTCTTGTGTTTCCGAGAGGATTTTTGCATACTCCGCATAGACGAACGATCGGTTCGGCAGGCCGGTGAGTTCGTCATGGAAGGCCATGTGACGGATTGTGTTCCGGGACAGGAGAAGGCTTGCGTTCTGTTCGGTCAGCTGTTCGTCCTTTGCCTCAAGTGAAGCCAGCGTCTCCTCGAGCATGGCCTGCTGTTCCTGAAGCTGCTCGGTGAAGTGCATGCGTTCCGTGATGTCGACGCCAAGCAACGTGACCTTCTGCCAGTTTGAATCCTCTTCATCCAGCATGTGCCAGACCACGTGCAGCACTTCCGCGTCTTCGTTGGTCCTTAGTCTGAGTGTGTGCGGCTTTCCATCGGAGAGCAGGCTGAAGAGCCTGTCGGGCGCCATGTCGGTCATCACGGCAAAAGAAGTGCCTGCAAGCGCAAGGGGTGTCTTGCCGATTCGTGCCGAAAAGCCGTCATTTGCCGATTGGAAGATCATGCTTCGATTCAGCTCAATCAGAAACAGACTGGCTGAACGGATGGTCTGACTGGCCAGACGGCGCTGTTTACGAAGAAACCGGGCCTGGCGGGTGAACTGCCAGGCGAGAACCGGCATCAACAAAGAAACAAACAGGGAAATGATCATCAGCCAGATGGACAGACGATTGAACCTGCCGAGAATCTCCTGCTCCGGGACGGTCACTCCCAGTGACCAGCCCGTATTTCCGATTGCGGCATATCCGATGTATCGGGTGATATTTCCATCCCGATAGGCTCCGGACCCACTCCGGCCTTCCACCATGAAGCGGGCATAATCGGAAAGACGCTTCGTGTTGGAAGAGGAACCTGCGTTGGTCAATTGTCCGATTCGGACAATTGATTCATTTGCCGTTGCGATGCAGTTTCCGGATGAGTCCAGCAGAAATGAGACACTCCCACTGCCGTTGCCGATAGTCGCGATGATACGGTGCAGCACCTCCGCATCCATATAGGCAGTCAGGACCCCGATGGCTGTGCTGTCTCCCCTGATGGGCACAGACATGGCGAAGACATTTTGCATAGGACCGCCATAGGCAAATGGGTCGGAAAGCGAAGGCTTCATCAGCAGCGCATCCTGAATCTGCGGATTTGCGGATTGATTGGTGACCTGGCGAAGGCTGTCGTAGGTTTTGCCGGTTCTGTCAGATAGAAGGAGAAGCCGATACCCTTTTTTGCCGGCGGTGTCGCCGAGAAATCCGATTTTGTCGGGAAGGGAGACCTGGCTGTCCGTGACGACAGCAGTGGCGGCCAGCGCGGCCAGTGCCTCGAAACGGCTGTCAAGATTCTCTTTGACGGCACCGGCGCCCTGACGGGCGATTTCAGCGAGGGAACGAACGGCGCTGTCCAGTAGTTCGGACTTGAAGAAGGCATAGAAGAAAAGAACGGCAGACAGGGCAAAAACCAGCACGAGCGCAGGCACAACCAGGAATCGGGTGCCTGAGGAGCGTCTGGGAGTCTTTCTGCGGATGTTTCTGTCCTTCATTCCGCATCCTTTCGTTTCACTCGGATCTGGTTACCCCACATGTCCATATGGCGGGATGTCAAATTGTCCTGTGTCAGAACCAGACCCTGTATTTTTTCGCGCATGTCGGGCTGCCTGTTTCCGTTCCGGATTGCATCCAGCATGGCCTGCACGATTCGTGTGACTTCCAGGTCCAGCATCTGGACACCTGTGGCATCCACATATTCTTCGTCCATCAGACGGGCGGCAGTTGTGTCTCCGTCAATGCCCCCGAGCACTACATGTCCAGGGTCTCCGCGCTTTTGCCACAGGCCGCGTTCTGAAAGAATGCGTTCAATTTCAGGATACAGGAAATCCGACGAGGCGAAAATCATACCGATTTCTGGATTTTCGTCCAGCGCCGCTTCGAGGTTGGACGCTGCAGTTGCGGCGTTCCACTCCGTTGCCACTTGTATGGCTGGAGCGATATCCTTCCCATGAAGTGCCAGTGCGTCAAGAAATCCCTGACGCCGCTCGACGGCGTTGACATCATTCAAATCGCCCACCAGAATGAGCGCCGACTTTCCCGGATGCAGGCGCAAGGCTTCGGTGGCCAGATACTCGACGGTCTTGCGCGCGATCTGGTAATTGTCCGTCGCACCGAGTATTGCATGGCCATTTAGATTGGACGGCGGCCTGTTCAGGATGCCGACAGGAATCTCTTCCCGGTTGCACATGGCGATCAGACCGACAGCCGTGTCACCATCCTGGGGCGCGAGAATGATGCCGTCAACCTTTGCGGCCAGCAAATCCTGAACATCGTCGAGTTGCTTGTCCGGGTCTTCCTCCGCATTGCGGACAATCAATTCAAATCCGTTTTCCGTGGCGAGACGCTGCAGGGTGTCGTACATGAAAATCCAGCTCTCCGTTTCGAACCCCTGGTGGGAATAGGCGATGCGGACTTGGGTGCCCGTATCTGCACATCCGGCGCCTGCCGGAAAAAGGAGGAGGAGGAGGAGGCACAGAGCCAGCTGACGGATTTTTCCACAGTGAATCTGCATCATGATGGAGGCTCCTTCTGAGGCGAAAGATGGGGGCGATGGCAAGGATCCGTCATGAGGTACGATGGTATGGGGCGGTACGGTCATCAATCCATCATGAGGAACGATGATATGGGTGGTACGGTCATCAATCCATCATGAGGTACGATGGTGGTGGTACGGTCATCAATCCATCATGCAGAGCAGGTGGCAGACGACGTCAATTCAGGCGATGATAACAGTATACCCGGAATGCATGCCTGTGAAAACATGACCTGTCGAGTCCCGTTTTGCCGGAGATATATCGGAATTGTTGCGGATGCAGACGATGTGAATACGAGATCGTGATACAATGATTGCAACCAAGGGCGGTTTGATGATGGACAGTCCTCCTGATTGAGGTTACATGAAATTTGACGTGCATACCCTGATTGTACTGCAGGCCTTGACGTTTACAGTCCAGGCTATTGTCCTTTTGATCCAATATCGGGTGAATCGCTCCTTTCCCGGAACCGGTTGGTGGGTAACCGGTACTTCCTTCATGGCCCTCGGTGGCGCATTGATGTTGTTTCTGGCGTTCGAGCCCATATGGTGGGTTTCCATTTTTGCCAATCCCTTGCTGATACTCGGACAATTGTTTCTTTATGTCGGCATGCTGCGCTTTTTTGGAAAAGCGGCAAAGCGATGGACGATTGTTCTACCCTATGTCTGTTTTGTTCTGGGCTATCTGTTCTTCATTTTCTTCGACCGGAACCTTTCCGCGCGGACTGTTCTGGTGAACGTCATGCTGGCCGCAGCTTCCTTTCTGACAGCATCTGTTCTGCTCGACAGGAAAAACATGCCGAAATCCGGCATGACTTTTCTGACTGCTGCTGCTTTTCTGGTATTCGCAGTTTTTCTGGTGGTAAGGGCGACATTCGCGATTTTACTGCCCCCCATGCAGACCTATGCCGACCAGGAACTGAGCCTAAGCCTTGCCTTCATCCTGCCCATCATGACCAGCATGATATCCTGAATTCCCGTGGAATTATACCAAGGTTGGCGGTTCTACTCCGAGGTAGCGATATAGATCGCCCTGCTTCCGGGTCATCTCACCAATTCTATGCTTTCGGCCAGGTTGTTCGAAACGTTCAATGACATCCAAATCATCCAGCATTTCCTGCATTGTATAGTCCTTGAAGAGATTATTATCACTCATTGCCTTTTTGATATAGGACAGATAGATAAGAGCTACAAATTGTACAAACAATTTACCTTCCAAGTTCTCTTCAGACCAGACAGAGGTCCGGCGCATATTCAGGCGTTCCTTCAAGTTTCCAAATGCCTTCTCGATCAGGTCTTTCGAGCGGTACACCTCCAGTGCCTCCAACGGATCCTTAATCCCATTGGAGATCAATGCGAAAAAGCCATAATCTTTTTCTGCAGCCGCAATTGCTTCTTGAATCGGAACCAGGGTGATGCCTCGGACAGGTGTCGCATTAACTTCATAATACTTCAAATACAGTTTCTCGTGGTCCGGATTCCTCTTGCCTGACGTTAGTTCTTCCTCCAAACCGTCCAACAGCTTGTTGAACGCTATCTTGTCATCCGTCGCCTTCTGGTCATTGAAATACAGGTGCAGATAGACTCTCCGGGTGTCTTTCACGATCTCGCTGCTGCGCTTCTTGGTTTCGCAGTACTGCCAATCCAGCAACATTGACTCGTAGTAAATTCCGCATCGGGAGCTGTAATGAGGACGCAGGACCATTGTGCTGCGCACTTCATCCAGACTCTTCTTCACGAATTTCAGTGATGTTTTTACGGAGATCAGAAACTTGTAATGCTTGTGATAGAGGGCATTGATGTTGGCCTCGCTGTAGAACCCGCGATCCATGACCAGCTTGACCTTGTCCAGTTTTAGGAAGTCGATATCTGCCAGCAGGTTCTGGATTGTTTTTACGTCAGGTATGTTGCCGGGTAACTTGCGATAATAGAATGGCAGTTGTGAGGTCTCGCCGAACAGCAACGCCAGGTTGATCTGTGCAAGTGGATCGTGGTCCTTGTTTAGTCCGTCCCGGACTTGATTCAGCAGTTTCGAATAGGAGGAGACCGAGGTGGTGTCGTATGCCAGAAACTCGGTTTCAAGTCGCCGCCCAGCTTGGAGCGCGAAGAAATTCTGCTTCGCGTTTTCGTCAATCATTCCGAACAATTCGCTACTGCGTTGGGATGGTATGTTTTCCCCATAAGGGTGATAGTGATTCCGGGCCCAGCGCGGGAACCGACTCAGTGGGTTACGATCTTCCAGAATCAGGTAGTAGGCAATGGAAAGAATTTGTCGATGAATCTCCGGAAAGCTCTTCTTCAGGTCGGCAGCAATACCGAGTTTCGCGCCGATGGCATCGAAGAGATAGGTGGCGCCATAGAACCTGCGGTCGCATTCAGTCGTCGGTACAGGCCCTCGTGGTGCAGTTCTCGGCAGAATGCCCATCGTGGATTTGTTTGGAATGACTTCGCCAGTAACAGGGTCCAGCTTGCCGATACATACCCGCTCGCTTCTCGATTGCTGTTTATCTTTGTCCCAGTGCCCAGCAGACTCATAGACATAGGTCACACCGTTCTTCTTGTTCTTCATGTGTACAAGAGACATATGATCGCCCCCCAACATTGGTATAATTATACCAATGTTGGGGCGACAATGTCAAGGCAAATATTCACTGAGACGCGCCTTTTGCAATGGTTTTCACTTTTTACTTGTGATAAATTTGCGGGAATTCAGCATGATATGGACCTACGGATTCATCATCATGATGAATCAGCGGCTGAACATGGAAAACCTGCTCGAGAAGGAAAAAATGCAGAATGTATTTAATACAGGACCCGATGCGGCCTTCATATCAAGGTTGTCGGACGGTTCCATGATCGATGTCAATGACAGTTTTTCCGACATGACCGGATACACCCGTGAAGAGGCTGTCGGAACAACTACGCTGGAGATCCGTCTTTGGCGCGATACCTCCGAACGCGGACTGTTTCTTGCGGCACTTGAGCAAGAGGGATTTTGTGAAAACATGGAATTCGAATTCGGACGCAAGGATGGAAGCAGATTTGATGGAGCTGTCTCAGCCAGAAAACTTGTGATCTATGGAATTCCTCACCTCGTATGCCTGATACGTGACATAACCGAACGCAAGCAGGCCGAAGCGCAGATCGCGCGCTTGATTCATCAGCTGGAGGCGGAAAGGAACGCCGCCCGGCAGAATTCGCTGACAGACAGCCTCACCGGTCTTTCAAACCGCAGATCCTTTGATGAAGCCCTGAAAACCGAATTTGCCAGATTGAAGCGCTCCGGGGCGGAGTTGTCGCTCATCATGCTGGATGTGGACTATTTCAAGAATTTCAATGATCGGTATGGTCATGTGGCAGGAGACGACTGCCTTCGGCACATGGCTGAAGTGTTCCGCAGGATAGTCGTCCGTTCTTCCGATATTGTCGCCCGATATGGGGGGGAGGAATTTGTTGTCATCCTGCCGGATACTGGCATTCATGGTGCCAGGGAACTGGCGGAGCGTATCCGGAAAGCTGTTGAGGCACTCGACATTCCCCATGATGTATCGGACATATCGAAGCATGTGACGGTCAGTCTTGGTGTTGTAACGGCTTCACCGAAACAGATGGATTCCCCCGACCCTATTCTGAGTCTGGTTGATGATGCCATGTATCGGGCGAAGAATGGCGGACGCAATCGCGTGGAGACAGCTGTGCTGTTGGACTGAGCACAAAAGGGAAATGGAGGAATCTTGTACGGCAAAAATCCTGAAGGTGACAGGTAAGGCGCCGGAAGAAAATTACCTGATCTTTTCCCGAAAAGAATGGCGGGTTTGGGCATTGTTATCTGGAATCCATAAAGCAGGTTATTTCCTTTCAAGCCCTGAAAGGAGATGTTTCTGCCCTGCATATGACATGGGAAGAGCGACCGTCATTGATGTTGATATTCCTTGGCGTGCGGCGATTCATCATCCAGATTCAATCTGAGGTGAAACACATACCGTACTTATACTGGTCATCCACCGGAACGAAGTCTTCCTGGCGGAATGCCATGCTGGCGCTGAAAGGCTTTTGAGAAAGCAGCCTCATCAGCATATCCCGACAATTCCGCAACCTCCCGGATGCTCATGCCTGAATGCTGAAGCCTCGCGGCCGCGCGATCCAAAACCATACGTCGGTGCAGTCGATCCGGCGTGATGCCAAACAACATGCGAAACCTGTTGCTGATATAGGTCGGGTTCAGATTGTAGCGTCTTGAGAGAGCGGTCAATGACAGGTCCTCGCCGGCATCCTCCAGCAACTCGCCCAATATTCCGAGAAATGGCTCGGTGATTGTGGCGGATGGCCTCGAAGACTCCTGCGGCGTCATATGGGGCAATATGCCGGAAGCCTGCCTCGTGGATTCTGACCTTATGGATTCCGACCTTATGGATTCCGATTGGTATCTCATGGCTGCATCCAGAATAATCGCCATGACCTCCAATGCCTTTGCTTGACGCATCACCAGGGAGGCCGGCTGTTCGGAGGTCTCAGCCAAAGAAACATACTGACGAAACGACGCCTCGAACACATCGGTCTGAGGCATGTCAAACACCGTTGGCATGGGAAAAAAACGCATCAGATCCACGGTATCGGCAATCCGGAATTCATAGTTCCACCACAGGAACACACAGTGCACATGCGGGGGCGCGATATGATCATGCAGCACGCCTGCAGGAAAGAGGGCCACGCTGCCAGGGCGCATGACCCATTCCTTTCCGTCCATGCGCACCGTCGCGGTACCCTCCTGCAAATAAGACATGCCATGGTGCAGCAACCGCCGGTTGCGCTGGGACAGCCCGAAAAGCTCGTGAACATTGAACTCGTGGATATGGAGCCGTGCATGCTGCACCAGGCTTGCCAGGCCGTTCCCATTCATGATCGGTATGCCTCCAGGCGACCATACAATTCCTGCAGTTTGCCGGCTCTCGGAAACAACTCCAGTCCCACCAGACCTTTGTAGGGAAGTTTTTCAATCATACGGAACAGCGCAGTGTGATCAAAGCCTTCAAACAATCGGTCGTCACGTGCTGGCCAGCCGGCCACATGGAAATGACCAATCAGTGGCAGATTTTCCTGTATCCGTTCGGCTACCGGCTCCTGCATGTGAAGTTGGTGATACACGTCATACAGGACTTTCACATTGGGGGAATCCACTTCCCGTATCAGCGAAAAAGCTTCATTCGAGTCCCAAAGGTAGTAACCCGGATGATCCTTCACGATGTTCAGCGGTTCCACAAGAAGCGTGACACCCGCCGCTTCAAGAAGGGGAACACTGGCCCGAATTCCCTGCACGATGCTCTCGTGCTGAATCGCACGGTCGGCTCCGGTATCGGCACCCACCTGGGTAATCAGGGCGCGTGCGCCCAGGACGGCCGCATCAACCAGTGCGGAGCGCAGTCCTTCCAGATATTCCGCCCGCCGTGCAGGGGCCGTGAGTTCAAAGCATCGTGTGCAAAAGGCGGACAACCGCATGTCCTGTTGCTTCATGGCTGCCGCCAATGCGGAAACAACCTGCGGCTCCACATGCCACAATTCGAATTCATGATATCCGCGTTTTGCCATATCTCCAAAGGCATCTTTCGGATTGGGCATCCCGTATAGCGCGGACGGATTGATTCCAATTCTCATGACAGCTCCCCCGTGCAATCCAGCACGCACTGCAGCACATCATCCGTTGATTTGTCCAGGAGTTCATACGCGTCCTGGGCTTGTTTGAACGGGAAATGATGCGTGACAAGTCCGCCAAGCACCAGCTGCTTCCTGCCGGCCAGCGCAAATATGGTTTTTTCCATGCGAAGCCGATTCCATCGGTTGGATAGATCCGGCGCGATCCCATCAATCTGCGAACAGGAGAGTTGGATGCGGTTGTGGTGGAATTCTTCGCCCAATCTCAGATGGGAGGCACCTCCCTGCAGGAAACCGGAACACACCACCCGACCATTGTAGCATACTGTTCGAATGGCCTCGTGGAGGGCCTGATCCGAGCCGGAAATTTCAATGGCCACATCGGCACCCCGTCCATCCGTCAGCTTGCGGACCACCGCCGCGACATCCTCCTGACTTGGGTCCATGCAGAAATCGGCACCCAGATCCTGTGCGCGTTTCAGCCGAGTCTGCGCCAGGTCCACCGCAACAACACGCCCGCCATTCAATCTGGCCAGCTGGGAGACCAACTGCCCCGGAACGCCCATGCCGAAAACCACCACGGTTTCCCCAACGCGAATTTGTGCGTCCAGTACGGCATTGAGCGCGATGCAACCCATTTGGGAATAGATGCCGTCCGCATCTTCCAGTGAATCCGGAAGAAGATGATCTCTGGCAAACGCAGCTGTCACAACCTGCGTGGTCCGGTGCCCCCAGACACCATACACACGCATGCCGGGCCGCAAATCCGTGACATCCGGTGCGGTCTCGGCAATGCGACCCACCTCCTCATATCCCCATGCTCCGTGAACAGGGTATAGGGAGTGCCCTTCCGGCGCGGGACCGAAAAGATGGGATTCACGGTTGAAAACCCGATCGATAAAGGGATTGCGGCCGCGATACAGCGTGAGCTGCGTGCCTGCACTGACGCCGGTATACAAGGTGGCCAAGCGAACCTCGCCGGCCTTCAGCGGTGCTTCCGGATACGAATGAATGCCGATTTTCCCGGGTTCCTCAATCACAACAAGTTTTCCCATATTACTTCCTCCTGATGTGCAGCTGACTGGCTTCAATATGCCTTTTGCGTGGGCGAGTGGCTTCAACATGCATAAGCATGCCTGAGGGGTTTCAGGATGAACGAGGCAATTCGCAGATAGCCTATACCTTGAGGATACGACTGCAAGAAGCGGATTTCAACGGTTGACATGCAGATCATATTGTCTGATATACAGATCATGGATGGGATTGTCAACCGAAGGACGCAGTCAAGATGAAGGCAGGCAACCGTATGGATGGTGACGGTTTCAAGCACCAGAATCTCCATCATTCCTGCTGCTTCGTGCATTGTGAAGCATCGGGTCTGCCTCGTACAATGAGGGCATCCGGAAACGGCTGGAGGGAAAGCGGCAGGCAACAGATGCTGTTCCTGTCCGGTCCCACGCCGAGTCCTTGCCCCAGTTTTTGCCCAGTTTTTGCCCAGTTCTTGCCCAGTCCCTGCCCAGTTCTTGCCCAGTCCTTGCCCAGTTCCTGCCCAGTCCCTGTCCAGTCCCTGTCCAGTCCCTGTTCCTTCCCCTGTCTCGGTTCGGGAACCGGAGAATGAAAACTGAAAGGATGTGTTTCACATCAAGGTGAAAATCCGCACCCCCTATTTTGAAGTGGGCGTGAAAAATTACGTGTATGGGGACAAAGTGCTCGAAATGGCGAAATTCCTCGATGAGGCTTCCGCACGCCATGACGTCGACATTCTGTATATCGTGCCTTACACGGAAATTCGTCGGGTGGCCGAACAGACAAAGCACCTGATCATCATCGCGCCCTATATGGATACGCTCAAACCCGGCCGAGGCATTGCGGATGTGTTGCCGGAAGCACTCAAGGCAGCAGGCGCACAGGGTGTCCTCATGAATCACTGTGAACGGCCGATGACCCTGTCCGCCATCCGGAAAACCATTGAACGTGCGAATGAACTGGACCTGCTGACCTTTGCGTGTGCCGATTCCGTGGCGGAGGCACGGGCCATTGCCGAACTGCACCCGGATATCATCAATCCGGAACCGACCGATCTCATCGGGTCCGGAAATGCAAGCGACATGGGTTATGTGATGGAAGTCGTCAATGCCATCAGGACTATCGATGCCGGCATCCTGGTTGAACAGGCAGCCGGGATCACGAGGGGACAGCAGGTTTATGACTTCATCCTGGCGGGGTCTGATGGGGCTGGAGCCGGTTCAGGAATATTCCTTGCAGCCGACCCGTACGAAACCGCCGAAGAAATGATCGCAAGCGTGCGCAGAGCCCGCGACGATATGGACAGCCAACGGGAAAAGCAACAGGGAGGAAGAACATGAAGATTCATCGCGAGAGTATCAAAGCCAGGTCGACATCTCTTTACCCCACGTATCACAAGATTACGGACAGTGTCAGGGAAATTCTGGAACGTTCCGGTGTGCAGAACGGCCTCTGTGTCGTGTATTCACACCATACGACTTGTTCCGTATTCACGCAGGAGTGTTCTTTCGACAAGGCGTACAATGGCCTCGAATACCTTCAGCAGGACCTGACGGACATCTTCGAGAAGCTCATCCCCACCTGCCGCAAGGAAGGACAATACATGCATCCGGGACCGGAACTGACCGAATATGCGATCAGTGTCGGCGAAAGCAAGCTGGAGGCACTCAATACGGATGCGCACCTCCGTTCAGTTTTGCTCGGTCGCAGCGAGAGTATCGTGATCGTGGACGGCAAGCTTGATCTGGGACAATTCGGTCACATTTATTTCGTGGATTTCGACAAGACCCGTATCCGGGATCGCGTAGTTCAGGTACAGATTCTGGGAGAGTGAGTCCTGTTCAGAGAGAGGAAGCCCAATGGACAAAGGAAATGCAACATCCGTCAAGGAAGCGATGGAATTTGCGCTGCAGGCCTTTGATACGGAGGCGGAATCCCTGCTGGCAACAAAATGCCGCATGGATTCCGCCTCGTTCTGCGAGGCAGTGAAAGCATTGGCCGCAGCTGAACGGATCGCCACATCAGGCTGCGGTCATTCCGGGATCGCCTGCATGCATTTTGCCCACTCCCTCTGCTGCATCGAGCGGCCGGCAAGATTCCTTTCCCCCTCGGAAGCGGTACACGGAGCAACGGGCTATCTTCAGTCGGGCGACGTGGCGGTTCTGGCTTCCCGCGGAGGCAGAACCGATGAACTGATGCCGATTTTGGGTATCTGCCGGGACAAAGGGGTCAGGGTGATTGGCGTGACTGGAAACATGTCATCCCCGTTGGCGGAAAAGGCGGATATCATCCTGCCCATGTCGGTGTTGAGGGAATGCGATCGGTACGACAGCCAGGGAACGACGAGTTTTGTGGTTTTGTCTGCCATTTTCGATGCCTTGCAGGTCGCTGTGATGGAACTGACCGGGTTTACAAACGATCGTTTTGCGCGCATTCATCCTGCAGGTGCTGTCGGGAAGCGCTTGAATGGTCCGGTATGAGGACCAGGTTCAAGGATCGGTCTGATTGCCCGGTATGAGAACCCGGTCCAGGCTCGGTCTGTGTGCACGGCATGAGAGCATGGTATGAGCGCCCCTTCTGGGGATTCGTTCAATCCACCTGATCATCCGGGTACATTTCTTTGCGGAAGGCAAGGGGAGAGACCCCTTCGTATTGCTTGAACAGACGGGAAAAGTAGTAAGGATCCGGAAATCCTGTTTCATGGGCAATCTGCTTGATGGACAACCTGTGGTCGCCCATCATCTCCTTGGCCCGTGTGATGCGGTAATGCAGCAGGTATTGGATGGGTGCCTCCCCGGTTTCCACATGGAACTTCTTGCGGAAGGTCTCGACTGACATGCGGACCTGGGCAGCCAGTTGTGTGACGCTGACCTTTCGATTCATCGGGAGGGACCGGATGTGCTGGACAGCCTGCCTGATTTCCGCGCTGAGCGTCTGGCTGCGCCAGGCCATGGCACCCGAGGTTTCGGTCAAAAACCGCCACAACAGGCTATGGGCGGCAAGCGCAAATCCTGTCGGATGCGTCTGTAGCACATAAGCCATCTGCAGGACCGTACGAATCTGACCATACGTAAAATCCCCGGTTGAAACGATCCCCGGTTCTCCACCGAGCAGCGGCAGAATCGCACTGCTGAGTTTTCCGGAGAACTCGAACCAGACCAGGAGCGGCGATCCTGTCATTCTGGCCTTCAGCTGGACATCGCCCGGCATCAGGTAATACATGCCCCGCTGCAGGAGAATGGAACGGCCTC
>JFJP01038512.1_pt1 | contig 17164 bp, 27 predicted proteins | sample 431651 | NCBI WGS metagenome assembly JFJP01 (sample SAMN02602958, study PRJNA72255) | Microbial mat metagenome, whole genome shotgun sequencing project. | biome: fresh water; feature: sink hole; material: water; isolation source: purple microbial (photo- and chemosynthetic) mats found in... | reverse complement strand
GGATTTAGAAAAGAATGGGCCGGAAAAAAGCCTTGTTTGTAGTCTTACAAAAACCGGCGGAAGAAATAATTACGGAAGAATAACTGCACGACATATCGGCGGTGGACATAAACGTAAATATCGGCTTATCGACTTTAAACGAAATAAAACTGATATTGATGCAAAGGTTGTGGCGATCGAGTACGATCCCAATCGTTCAGCGAATATAGCCTTGTTAAGCTATGTTGATGGTGAAAAGAGATATATATTATCACCAGATGGTGTATCTGTCGGAGACATCATTGTCGCCGGTGAGAATGTCGATATTCAACCTGGCAACTGTTTGCCTTTAGTGAATATTCCACTGGGAACGATCATTCACAACATTGAAATGAAAATTGGCAAAGGTGCCCAAATGGTTCGTAGTGCTGGCGCCGGAGCTCAATTAATGGCCAAAGAGGGTGGATATGTTCTTGTACGTTTGCCCTCCGGCGAAGTTCGAAAATTTCATAATTTTTGTCGAGCGTGTATCGGGCAGGTCGGAAATCGCGAACATGAAAGCCAGAAGCTAGGTAAAGCTGGAAGAAACCGTTGGAAAGGCAATCGACCACATGTGCGTGGTGTTGCTATGAATCCGGTAGATCATCCAATGGGTGGTGGTGAAGGAAAGAGTTCTGGCGGAAGGCATCCATGTAGTCCTTGGGGTATACCGACAAAAGGCTATAAAACCAGGAAAAACAAGGCTTCTGACACGATGATTGTCAAGAAGAGATCATAAGGAACAAGGAGTAACGTATGGCTCGCTCAGTTAAAAAAGGTCCTTTCGTTGATGATCATTTATTTAAGAAAGTGATTGAAGCTGCGGAAAGTGGTTCTCGAAAGGTTATTAAAACCTGGTCTAGACGATCCGATATCGGTCCGGAAATGGTAGGACTCACCTTTGCAGTTCATAATGGCAAGAAATTTATACCAGTTTTTGTTACCGAGAACATGGTCGGTCACAAATTGGGTGAGTTCTCTCCGACGAGAACTTTCTACGGCCATGCCGCGGATAAAAAAGGTAAAAAGTAATACAATTAATCGATTTCTTGCTGGACACTCATCAGGAGTATGATCTATGGAAGCAAAAGCCGTAGCAAAATATATTAGAATATCCCCGCAAAAGGCTAGGCTTGTTGCCGATGTGGTTAGAGGCATGGGCGTTGACCAAGCGATAACCACATTGAGGTTTATGCCGAAGAAAGGGGCTGGTATCTTAAAAAAGGTTCTTGAGTCTGCCGTTGCCAATGCAACGCGGGATGAGCAGGCCGATGTAGATAATTTGTATGTTAAAAAGATTTTAATCGACGGAGGACCTTCTTTAAAAAGAATCAGTCCACGTGCACAAGGCAGGGCTACCGGCATCATAAAAAGGACAAGCCATATTACCGTCGTTCTCGATGAGAATTGACAGCTTTCTTATGGTAGCTGCGTACTCACTTATAACTCTTAATTGAACAATGGAATTGTTGGAGGTCTGTTTTGGGGCAGAAGGTTAATCCACAAGGACTTAGATTGAATATCACCCGGACATGGGACTCGATCTGGTATGCAGATAAAGAATATTCGACTTATCTGATAGAAGATCAAAAAGTTAAAAAGTTCCTAAAAAAACGTCTGCAACATGCGGGACTGTCTAAAGTAAATATCGAACGTACCGGTGATCAGGTACGTGTCAAATTGTTTACGGCCAGGCCAGGCATCGTCATTGGAAAAAAAGGGGCGGAGATTGAGATCCTCAAGAAAGAACTGGAGAATCTCATTCATCGTAAAGTTTCCTTAGATATCCAAGAAGTGAGAAGACCGGAAGCTGATGCCCAACTTGTTGCCGAGAATATTGCTCAGCAGCTGGTTCGACGTGTAGCCTTTCGACGGGCGATGAAAAAAGCAGTCAGTTCAGCTTTGCGTTTCGGTGTTCAGGGAATAAAAATCTCATGTTCCGGAAGGCTTGGCGGTGCTGAGATGTCGCGCTGTGAGTGGGTTCGTGAAGGAAGGGTTCCTCTGCACACACTTCGAGCGGATGTGGATTATGCACTTGCTGAAGCTAATACTACTTACGGAATTATTGGCGTCAAAGTTTGGATTTTTAACGGTGAAGTGTTGAGTGGAGCGGATAGAGGTTCTGTTCAATAATTTTTGTGCTAGGGAAATCCATTATAATTTTTTGGAGTAAAAGATGTTAAGCCCGAAAAAAGTCAAACATAGAAAAGTTTTTAAAGGTAACTCAAGAGGAGTTGCCTATAGAGGGTCATCTATTTCCTTTGGTGAGTTTGCACTGAAAGCAACTGTATGTGGGAAAATGTCGGCACAGCAGATTGAAGCTGCGCGTATTACCATAAACAGAACTATGAAAAGGGGCGGTAAAGTTTGGATTCGAGTTTTTCCGGATAAGCCTATAACTAAGAAGGCCGCAGAGACTCGTATGGGAAAAGGGAAGGGCACTCCTGAATCCTGGGTAGCTGTTATTAAACCTGGCATGATTCTTTATGAGATTTCAGGAGTCAGTGAAGAGATTGCTGTTGAGGCACTTGCATTGGCCGGTAACAAGTTGCCATTTTCCACCAAAGTTATTTCTAAGGTAAATACATTATGAAAGCAGAAGAAATACGAAAGATGTCTGCCGAAGACCTTGCAAAAACTTTGAAAGATCTTCGGGAAGAAACTGGAAATCTTTCATTTAAACATCATATTAGACCTCTTGAAGACACGTCCAGACTGAAGAAAATTAGAAAAGACATTGCCAGAATTGAGACAATTAAAAGACAGTCTTCAAACTGATTGCCAAGTCTGAATATTGAAATTATCGAGTCCGATTCTAAAAACAACACTAATTGAAGAAATTATGAGTGATCTAAATACATCGAGAAAGACAAGAACTGGTTCTGTTGTAAGCAACAGAATGGAAAAAAGTGTTGTCGTTCGGGTTGAGCGCAAGGTTCGCCATAAACTTTATGGCAAATTCATGAAAACAAGCGTGAAATATCTGGCCGATGATCCAGAAAATAATTGTAATATCGGAGATATAGTTCTTATTGAAGAGTGTCGACCTCTCAGCAAAAGAAAGAGATGGCGTGTGAAAACAATACTTGAACAGGCTGTTTAAGGCTGGTGAAGGGTATATACTCGACTTTGACAACTTGTATCGCAAAAGATATCAGGTGAAATTATGATTCAGACAGAGACTGTACTTAATGTTGCAGATAATTCCGGAGCAAAAAAAGTGCTCTGTATCCGAGTGCTTGGTGGTACCGGGAAAAGATACGCAACTATTGGGGATGTGATTGTTGTAACGGTAAAGGAAGCCATTCCCAATGCCAAGGTAAAAAAAGGGGATGTGATGAAGGCCGTCATCGTTCGCACCAAGAAAGAGATGAGGCGAATGGATGACACCTGGGTGAGATTTGACGATAATGCTGCGGTTATGCTTGCAGCATCGGGTGAACCAGTTGGTACTCGTATTTTCGGACCGGTTGCTCGTGAGTTGAGAAATCAAGGGTTTATGAAAATTATCTCATTGGCCCCTGAAGCACTTTAAAAAACCTATACATGCAATTTGGCATTGGAACATTGATTGGAAAAGGTTGAGCGATGAGACAAGGTAAAACATACCTGAAAAAAAATGATCAGGTTGAAGTAATTGCCGGAAAAGATAAGGGCAGGGTCGGGAAAGTGCTCCGTGTTCTTAGGGATAAGGATAAGGCTGTGGTTGAGCGCATTAACATGATCAAAAGACATACCAAGCCGAGGGAGATGAATCAGCAGGGGCAGATTGTCGAAAAAGAAGCGCCTATCCATGTCTCCAATCTTCAGCTTATTTGTCCTGAATGCACTAAAACTGGCCGTATTGGAAAGAAGATTCTTGATGATGGGACGAAAGTTCGCTGTTGCAAGAGTTGTGGTGGTTCCATCGAAGGCAAGGCATAGTAATTTAAAAGGATATACGCTAGGAGTAATACATGGGTGCGCTGAGAGAAATGTACATAAATGAGTGTGTTCCTGCACTCAGAGAGGAATTTGGCTATACAAATGTCATGGAGATTCCTCAGATCAAAAAGATTGTTCTCAATATGGGTTTGGGAGAAGCAGTTCAAAATCCCAAAATAGTTGAGGGTGCCGCCAACGAACTGACAATGATAGCAGGGCAAAAGGCGGTAATTACAAAGGCAAAAAAATCGATAGCTACATTTAAACTTCGTGTTGGTATGCCGATTGGCTGTTGTGTAACTTTACGCGGCGACAGAATGTATAATTTTTTCAGTAAACTGGTAAATATTGCTTTGCCGCGGGTTCGTGATTTTCGAGGTTTGTCGGCAAAGGGTTTCGATGGCAGAGGTAACTTTTCCATGGGGATTCAAGAAGAAATTATTTTTCCAGAAATTGATTACGATAAAATAGATAAAATTAAGGGTTTAAATATTACTATTGTAACAACTGCAAAGACAGATAAGGAAGGTGAATTCCTTCTCAAACTGCTCGGAATGCCGTTTAAAAAATAATTATTCACTCGCTACTAGTTTATTAAAAAGAAAAGTTTTTGGAGGTCGGTTTGGCTAAGAAATCCATCATTGCAAAAGCACAAAGGAAACCAAAATTTTCGGTGCGTAAATACAACAGGTGTCCTCTCTGTGGAAGGCCTCGTGCATTTATCAGGAAATTCGGGATTTGCAGAATTTGCTTTCGTAAGCTTGCTTCCAGCGGTGAAATCACAGGTGTCACCAAATCAAGTTGGTAACGAGTGGTCTCAATCACTGTACGTTTTGTTTACAATTTTGAATAATAAGGAGTGTTCGCTATGTCTATGAGCGATCCACTGGCAGACATGCTGACCAGATTAAGAAATGCAGTTATGGTAAAGTTTGAATCCGTTGAGATGCCTTTATCGACTGTTAAGGTTGGGGTAGCCAAGGTTCTCAAGGAAGAAGGTTATATTCGCGATTACCATGTGAAGTCCGATACTCTTCAAGGAACTTTGAAGATTGATCTTAAATACGGGCCCAACAAAGAAGCGGTAATTACCGGAATTAAGAGAATCAGCAAACCCGGGTTACGCAAATATACAAAAGTTAGCGATATTCCTAAGGTCCTCAATGGACTGGGAATCGCTGTCATATCCACATCAAAGGGTGTTGTTACAGATAAAACAGCTAGAACTCTTAATTCTGGTGGGGAAATAATTTGTGAGGTTTGGTAGGCCCGCAAATAACGGAGGATTTTATGTCAAGAATTGGAAAACTGCCCATACCAGTACCAACAGGAGTTACAGTTGACATTAGTGGTCAAAAAATAGTTGTTACTGGCGCTAAAGGAAGTTTGTCGCGTGATATCAACTCTGAACTATTGATTGAGTTCGACAATGATCTTCTCAAGGTCAGTAATCGGACGGAGAATACCAGGGTAAACGCATTTAGAGGACTTACGCGCACTTTGATTAACAATATGATCATTGGTGTGGGTGAAGGCTTTACAAAGGTTTTGGTCATAGAAGGTGTCGGATATAAGGCAAGTGTAAGTGGTTCCACTCTTACGCTTAATGTCGGGTACTCCAATCCTAAGGATTTTTTGCTTCCGAAAGATGTAACCGCAACTGTGGATGGAAATACAAAGATTGTATTAAAATCCATAGATAAAGAATTGCTTGGCTTAACTGCTTCGAAAATTCGACAGATACGAAAACCTGAGCCTTACAAGGGGAAAGGTATACGTTATGAGAATGAGTATATAGTAAGAAAAGTTGGTAAGTCAGGCGGTAAATAACGAGTTAGGTCCGTGAGGCCCCTAAATATTTGAATGGTATACAGCAATGGCAAAAACAAATCCCGCGACAATCGCGAGGGCTAAACGTGTCAAAAGAATTCGTAAAAAAATCTCCGGAACAAATGAGCGCCCGAGATTGCGAGTTTTTAAAAGTAATAAACATATCTATGCTCAGCTTATAGATGATGTTACCGGACACACCCTGGTATCTATGTCGACTGTTGACAAAGAGTTTGATCTTGGAGAGGAAAAAGGCAAAATTGCCGCGGCGAAAAAAGTCGGTGTTACCCTGGCTGCCCGTGCTCTTGCTACTGGAATTCTTAAGGTTACCTTTGATCGAGGTGGTTCCGTTTATCATGGTAGAGTGAAATCGCTTTCCGAGGGTGCTCGGGAAGGTGGACTTGATTTTTAATGAATTTATTTATTACGGGGGTGTCCCTTGTCTGATTTCAAACGTTCCAAAAGTGTCGCTGCTGAGGAGCTGATAGAGAAAATTGTTTTCATTAATCGAGTTGCCAAAGTAGTCAAAGGTGGCCGTCGTTTCAGCTTCAGTGCCATTATTGTTGTAGGTGACGGCAATGGTAAGGTTGGATATGGTCTCGGAAAAGCAAATCAGGTTCCCGAAGCAATCCGAAAAGGTGTAGAGCAGGCTCGAAAAAGTATGAGCTCTATAGCTCTTACCGAGACATCGATTCCGCATCAGATTGTTGGTAAATTCGGTTCCGGTAAGGTTCTCCTGAAACCAGCATCAGCAGGTACCGGGTTGATTGCCGGTGGGCCGGTTCGTGCGGTCTTGGAAGCAGCCGGTGTATCAAATATTCTCACCAAATGCCTTGGCTCGCATAACCCGCACAACATGGTTAAGGCTACCTTGGCGGGGCTCAAAAATCTTCGCACAGCTCACAATATTGCTGAGCTTCGCGGAAAAAGTTTAGAAGAAATTGCTGCTTAATTACAGAACCGTGTTGCTGTGATCCATGCTGCACACTGTGTGCTGTGTCATATTTGTAGAGAGAAGGTAGTCATATGTCTGAGACAATTACTATTACCCTTGTAAAAAGCGGGATTGGTGGGACAAAGAGAGTCAACGCCACTTTAGTTGGTTTGGGACTTACTAAATTGAACAAGACAGTAACGAGAAAGGATACCCCCTCAATGCGGGGAATGATTAGAAAAGTATCTCATCTTGTAAGGATTGAGGAGAAAATCTCATGTTAACCCTAGCAAATCTTGCACCCCAGGTTGGGTCCACCAAACAGAAAAAGCGCCTCGGCCGTGGACCTGGAAGCGGGCATGGAAAAACAGCTGGTCGTGGTCATAAAGGGTTTAAGGCCAGATCGGGGTCCGGTGTTAAACCGGGTTTTGAAGGCGGTCAAATGCCTTTGCAAAGGCGTATACCTAAACGTGGATTTACTAATATATTTAAAAAGCAGTTTGCGCTTGTTTCTTTAAGTCAGCTGGATTCTTTTGCCGTCGGAGATGTTGTTACCGTTGAAAGTCTTATCGCGGCAGGAATTGTAAAACCTGGTATGGCTGTTAAAGTTTTGGCCAACGGAGAGGTCACTAAAGCCCTCACTGTAAAAGTTACAAAAGTCAGTGAGACAGCAAAGGCAAAGATTGAGAGTGCCGGTGGTACTGTTGTTATTAATGACGGTATACAGTAAAAGAGCGTCCTGCCATCAGAGCGTTATTCATAGGTATTACATCGTTTCCTTAAATGAGCGGAACTGGATATAGGTTTTTAAGATGAGTGGTGTTCAAAGTGCAGCAAATATTCCGGAGTTGCGTAGGCGAGTAATATTCACGCTTATAATGCTCGCTGTGTATCGAATTGGTGTACAAATACCTACACCAGGCATTAATGGAGAAGCGCTGGCTGCTTTTTTTTCAGAAAAGGCCGGCACACTGTTCGGCATGTTCAATATGTTTTCCGGTGGGGCATTAGAAAATTTTTCAATTTTTGCCCTGGGAATCATGCCCTATATCAGCTCTTCAATCATTATTCAGCTTCTGACAGTCGTTGTCCCTCAACTCGAAGCATTAAAAAAGGAAGGGCAGTCCGGTCAGAGGAAAATCACTCAATATACACGCTACGGTACTGTTTTCCTCAGTGTCATTCAAGGGACTTTCATAGCTGTTGGATTACAGGGTATGACTGGTCCGGGAGGTGAGGCGATTGTCTTAAATCCAGGGTTACAGTTCAAACTTATGACAATGCTGACCTTGACTTCAGGCACTGCATTTATCATGTGGCTGGGTGAGCAGATGACGGAACGTGGGATTGGCAACGGAATCTCACTTATTATTTTTGCGGGAATTGTCGCTGGAACTCCTGCGGCCATAGTCAATTCCATTCAGCTGATTAAAGCTGGGGAAATTGCTTTGTTCTTTGTGCCTTTTCTTGTCGTTTTTATGTTTTTTGTTGTTGCATTGATCGTATTTTGCGAAACATCGCAAAGAAGAATACCAATACAATATGCAAAACGTGTCGTCGGGAAAAGAGTTTATGGTGGTCAGAGTTCTCATCTCCCCTTAAAAATAAATATTTCAGGGGTTATTCCGCCGATTTTTGCGTCATCGATTATGATGTTTCCTGCTACCATCGGCAGCTTTATTCAGATCGATTGGGTGCAGAGAGCATCGGCAGCAATGTCCCCAGGTACTGTCTATTATTATATTTGTTATATAGTAATGATCGTTTTCTTTTGTTTTTTTTATACAGCTGTAACATTTAAACCGGATGACGTCGCAGAGAACTTGAAAAAGCACGGTGGTTTTATTCCCGGTATAAGGCCTGGGAAAAAGACTGCTGAGTTTATAGATAAAATTCTTACACGATTGACTGTTGTTGGTTCTATTTATCTGAGTTCAGTATGCGTCTTACCCACCATACTTATTTCTCAATTCAATATTCCCTTCTATTTCGGTGGAACTGCATTATTGATTGTCGTTGGCGTCAGCATAGATACGATAGCTCAGATTGAATCACATCTTCATATGCGCAATTACGAAGGTTTTATGAAGCAAGGGAAAATTAAAGGGCGGCGCTGAAGGTGTCGAATCCCAATATCGACAAACCTAGTGGCGGGGCCATCGTCATAAAAAATGCAGATGAAATTCTCATCATGCATGAAGCCAACCAGATTGTCGCACAGGTACTCACTGTAGTTAAGCAATCGGTCGATATTGGTGTAACGACCTGGGAACTTGATAAAACAGCCGAGGACCTTTGCTACAAAATGAAGGCAAAGCCTGCTTTTAAGGGATATAGAGGATTTCCAGCCAGCCTCTGTCTCTCTATTAATGAAGAAGTAGTGCATGGTATTCCGTCACGGAAAAGGAAACTGAAAAAAGGTGATATTATCTCCATAGACTTTGGTGTTCTTTTTAAGAACTATTTTGGCGATTCGGCCATTACCGTACCCGTAGGCACAGTAAGTGATGAGGTTGCAAAGCTTGTTTGTGTGACTGAAAAAGCCCTTTACAGCGGAATCAACAAGGCTGTTGTCGGCAACAGGGTGAGCGACATTTCTGCAGCAGTTCAAGGGTATGTAGAGTCTATGGGATTCTCTGTCGTGAGACAATTTGTTGGACATGGTATTGGTACGGCGTTGCATGAAGCTCCCGAGATACCGAACTTCCACCAAGGAGAAAGAACATCTCGCTTACTGCCGGGTATGGTTCTGGCAATAGAGCCAATGGTTAACATGGGGACGCATAAAGTTAAAGTACTGAGAGATGGATGGACCGTAATTACCAGTGATAATAAACCTTCTGCTCATTTTGAGCATTCGGTCGCTGTTACAGAGAATGGGCCTCTGGTACTGAGCTCTCGGGAAAACTAGTCGTCGCGGAAAAAATAACTTCTCATTTCAAGGAAGTTGTATTATAATATTCCGTTTTTAACTGGAACTTTGATTTTTTCAGGATACTCCATGGCAAAAGAAGAAGCAATTGAAGTTGAAGGTACTATTATAGAGCCGTTACCGAATGCGATGTTCAGAGTGGAGCTCGATAACGGACATAAGGTGCTTGCACATATTTCTGGGAAAATGCGTATGCATTTTATCAAAATATTGCCGGGAGACAGGGTTACAATAGAACTCTCTCCCTATGATTTGAATAGGGGTAGGGTTACGTTCCGGGCAAAAAACGCCAAAAAGAAAAAATAGAGAGTCCTTAGATTATGAAAGTACGCGCATCAGTAAAAAAAATATGCAGTGATTGTAAAATATTCAAACGCAACGGAATTGTTCGCGTTTCATGCAAAGTTAAAAAACATAAACAGAGGCAGGGATAAATTGGTTCTATCTTCCAAAACACCTACTTCTTTTAAGGAGACCTACCTTGGCACGTATAGCAGGAATTGACCTTCCAAAAAACAAGCATATGGATCGGGCGTTAACTTACATACACGGTATTGGATTGGTATCGGCTCGTAAGATTCTCGATAAAGTGGATTTGCCATACACTATGAGCAGTGATGATCTTGGCGGTGATGACGTGAATCGTATCCGCAAAGTGATTGAGGAAGAATACGTTGTTGAGGGCGACCGCAGACGGGAAGTATCTATGGATATCAAGCGGTTGACCGATATTGGATGTTATCGGGGAAGGCGTCATAGAATGGGTCTGCCATGCCGAGGACAGAAAACAAAGACAAATGCACGTACACGCAAAGGCCCTCGGAAAGGTGCTGCTCGTCGTAAATAATTGAACTTCTAACGGGTGTAAGTTATGGCTGTCGCTAAAAAACGAAAGGTAAAAAAGAATATTCCTGAAGGCATAGTGTTTATTTATTCTACCTTTAATAACACAATAGTTACTATTTCGGACAAGCAGGGTAACGTGATTTCATGGTGCAGTGCCGGAGTTCTTGGATTTAAAGGCTCCAGGAAATCAACACCTTTCGCTGCTCAAAATGCGCTTGCAGATGCCGCTAAAAAGGCAACTGATATCGGTATGAGAAAAGTTGAAGTAAAAGTCAAAGGCCCAGGGCCGGGAAGGGAAGCTGCCTTACGCGCTCTCATTACTACCGGTTTAGAGGTCAGTCGCATCTATGACGTCACTCCAATTCCCCATAATGGATGTAAACCTCCAAAGCGACGTCGTGTATAGCGATATAAATCTGGGATAGTATACAATATAATTGAATGGAGGCCTAACTTGGCTAGAAATATCGGTGCTGCCTGCCGCAGATGCAGAAGAGAAAATTTAAAATTATACCTAAAAGGCGATCGTTGCTATTCCGACAAATGTTCTTTTGAAAGAAGAGCTTTTGGCCCGGGACAACATGGTCAGGCCAAATTTAAAAAACAGTCTGATTATGCCGTTCAGCTGCGGGAAAAACAAAAAGTTAAAAATATGTACGGTATGCTTGAAGGCCAATTCAGGTTGTTTTTCGAAAAGGCTGAGAAGCAAAAAGGTGTCACAGGCGAAAATTTACTCGTAATGCTGGAGAGAAGGCTCGATAACACTATTTTTCGTATAGGTTTTGCCTCTTCTCGCAACCAAGCACGGCAATTGGTCCGACATAATCATGTACTTGTGAACGGACGTAAGGTTAATATCCCTTCGTTTTTGGTTTCCGTAGGTGATGTAATCACCTTAAAGGAAAAAAGCCGAGCAAACACTGTTATTAGTGAAAATTTTGAAGCGGTTGTCAGGCGAGGTGTACCAAGTTGGCTTGAGCTTGATAAAGACAATTTCAAAGCGACATTGAAAGCATTGCCGAATAGAGAAGAGATTACCATGCCAATTCAAGAACGTTTGATTGTTGAACTTTACTCTAAGTAATCTTTCGAGAAATAGATAAAAATAGTCTTTTTGGTCTTGTTGCTGGTTTAACGGTCAGATTTTAAACAATTTGTTCGAGAATCACGAAAGTACCACTACAGATTTTGTAGAACCGTAGAGAAGGAAATCCATGACTCAAGCTGCTGATGAAAAGATACCATTTCACCGCAATTGGAATGAGCTGATTAAACCGGAAAAGTTGGAAGTAGATAAAGAACATCATTCTGACACGTACGGGAAATTTATATGCCAACCTCTCGAACGAGGATTTGCAACAACGATTGGTAATTCTCTGCGCCGGCTCCTGCTTTCTTCGATTCAGGGTGCTGCCATCACCTCAGTAAAAATTGACGGCGCTCTTCATGAATTTACCTCCATGAAGGATATCCTTGAGGATGTCAGTGAGATCATACTCAATCTGAAAATGGTAAGACTTAAATTGTTTTCCGCCGAGTCGCAAAAAGTTACCATAGATAAGGTGGGTCCGGGCGTCGTATATGCCGGTGACATTAACACTGGCGGTTATGTTGATGTTATGAATAAGGAGCAGGTTATTTGTACACTCACTGGGGCCATTAATTTCAGGGCGGAATTAACTGTCGAGTGGGGTAAAGGATATCAACCTGCCGAGAAAATGAACAAGGAGAATCTGTCGATCGGTCAGATTCCGATTGATGCCATTTTCACTCCAATCAAAAAGATTCAATACAATGTCTCCCAGGCACGCGTTGGGCAGCAAACCGATTTTGATAAACTTATTATCGAAATTGAGACGGATGGAAGCTTGAAACCTGAGAATGCACTTGCCTATGGTGCAAAAATTCTCAAGGAACAGATGACTATATTCATCAACTTTGATGAAGAAGATGCCGAACCGGATGCGCCGACTGAATTGGGGAGAGATTCCGAACCCTTAAATCCTTTCCTGGATAAACCGGTTGAAGATCTTGAATTATCTGTCAGATCAGCGAACTGCCTTAAGAATGCCGATATAAATTTTATTGGTGATCTTGCCCAGAAAACTGATCAAGAAATGTTGAAGACAAAGAATTTTGGGCGTAAATCTCTTAATGAAATCAAAGCATTGCTTTCTGAAATGGATCTCACCTTGGGCATGAAATTTGAAAATTGGATTCCACCTCATCAACGCGGTGATAAGGAAGAAAATAAGGCATAAGTGGTGCTTTGTAATAGGATTATTGAGATTTTGCCACATCTGATATTGTGTAGAAATTGAGGACTTGAGATGAGACATAGAAAAGCCGGTAAAAGATTGGGAAGAACCAGTTCACATAGAATTGCCATGTTTAGAAACATGGTAACTTCGCTGTTTGAACATGAGCGTATCATCACAACGACGGAAAAGGCCAAAGAAGTACGACCCATCGCTGAAAAGCTTATAACTTTGGCGAAACGTGGTGATATGCATGCCCGAAGGCAAGCCTTGGGGTATGTGAGAAGCAAGGCTGTAGTTGAAAAGCTGTTCACAGTGATAAAGGAAAAATTTGTTAATCGCAATGGCGGATATACCAGAATTCTCCAGACAGGCGTGAGAAAAGGTGATGCTGCCGGAATGGCTATTTTTGAGCTTGTCGGCTATGAGGAAATTATAGAGACACCTAAAGCCGAAAGCTGAAACGAACATGGCGCAATAAAAAAAGCTGGCAGGAACAGATGTTCCTGCCAGCTTTTTTTTTGCTAAAAAATCACTTGAATATTTGTATATGTCACAAGATAAACAGTTTCCAGAGGGTATGGTACCTTTAGGTGAAGAGGCTTTTCAATTTGCCTGTCATTCCGGTGTGCAGTGTTTTACCGTGTGCTGCCGTAATGTTGATATGATACTCTATCCATATGATATTATACGTCTTAAAAATCACTTGAAGATAGATTCAGAAGAGTTTCTGCAAAGGTTTACTCTTCTTGTAGCAGGAGATAATATCTATTTCCCGACAGTAAAGTTGAAACTGAACAGCGACGTTGAGAAATCGTGCCCTTTTCTTGATCGTCAAGGCTGCAGGGTATATCAAGACAGGCCGACAGCTTGCAGGACATATCCTCTTGAACGAGCAGTTGATCGAAATCGACAGAAAGGTGCTCCGGAAGAATTTTATTTTATGAGCAATCATTCGTATTGCCTTGGTCACCAGGAAGATTATCGTTTTACGGTTAAAAGTTGGCTGCGAAATCAAAGGCTCTTTGAACATAATCTGATGAATGATCTTTGGTCGGAAATTGACACTCTTTTCGCCTCGAATCCTTGGAAAGGAGAGGGTGTTGCAGGAGAAAAGCAGAAAATGGCCTTTCTCGTTTGTTATAACGTTGATGGTTTCAGGAGATTTGCCGCTCAAGTAAATCTTGTCGATCAGTTTCAGTTGGCGAAAGATATTCGGCGAAGACTGGCAGTCGATGACAGTGAAATGCTGAAGTTCGGTTTTGAATGGTTGAAGCTTCTCTTTGGTCGATCAAGTTCTTTACTGAAAAAGTGACGACAGAGGATGGAAAAAATAAACGATAAGTTGCGCTATTCGATAAATCATGGTAAAAAACTTTGTTTTTCTTTTAGAAGTGTCAATAGTGTTAGAGGTTCTTAAACCACACACATCTTCATGTAAAAACCTGGTGTCGTAGGTGTCTGACACCCCGTAAGAGGGGCAAGTACCTTCATGAAATTTACTTTTTAAAAGAGTAATGAATTTCAAAGGTATGCAACTGATACAAACGATTACAGAAGATGGCGGATCAACCGGGAGAGGAGAAAGATAATGACAACAGTATCAGTTAAAGACATGCTTCAGGCCGGTGTCCATTTCGGACATCAGACACGACGATGGAATCCGAAAATGAAGCCTTTTATTTATGGGCCAAGAAACGGAATTTACATCATCAATCTTGATATTACCAAAAAGCTTTTTGATAAAGCATGTAATTTCATAACTGAAGAGATTAAGCGCGGCGGCACGCTGCTGTTCGTCGGTACCAAACGTCAAGCTCAAGATATTATAAAAGAAGAAGCCAAGCGTTGCGGTATGTACTATGTCGATCATCGGTGGCTGGGTGGTATGCTCACCAATTTTCAAACAATTAAGAACAGCATTGACCGGCTTAAGTCCATTGAGTCCATGCAGGCAGATGGCTCGATAAATCGTTTTCCTAAGAAAGAAATTCTTATTATGGAAAAGGAACGAATTAAGCTTGAGCGAAATGTCGGTGGAATCAAAGACATGAAAAATCTTCCCTCAGTGCTCTTTATTATCGATCCCCGAAAGGAAGATATTGCAGTTAATGAAGCTGTTAAATTAGGTGTCCCGGTTGTTGCCATAACCGATACAAACTGTGATCCCGCCGGCATCGATTTTATAATTCCCGGCAATGATGACGCCATTAGATCCATTCGGCTCGTCAGTTACCATATAGCCGAAGCAGTTCTGGCCGGACAAGCCATGCGCGATGGAGAAGCAGCTTCCGATGAAGCGATTGCCGCCGCCATGGGTGATGCCGGCAGTGAGATGGAAAAGGCCGCGGTGGAATCTGAGGAGTAATTGGCTCGTTTGAACTTGAGTGAGTTGAAAAGTCGATTTTGATGTTTCCAAGGGGCTGTCGATTGACTGCCCCTTTTTCGTATCATAAATCCATTAATTCCATATGAGCTTCCACCGGGGGCTGGTCGGGATTAGTGGAACCCATTTAAAACAAGAGGAGATTTACCATGACGATTACCACAAAGATGGTAAAAGATCTGAGGGATAAAACCCAGGCAGGTATGATGGATTGTAAGAAGGCCCTTGAAAACACCAATGGCGATATGGAAAAAGCCATTGATTTCCTGCGGCAAAAGGGCTTGGCGGTAGCTGCCAAGCGGGCAAATCGTGCCACCAGTGAAGGGGTTATTGCTACTTATATTCATGCAGGCGGGAAATTAGGGGTTATGGTCGAACTCGGCTGTGAAACTGATTTTGTCGCTAAAAATGAAGATTTTCGTGAGTTTGCAAAAGATATAGCCATGCATATTGCAGCGGCCAATCCGATCTCTATCAGCAGGGATGAAGTACCGGAAGCCGTCGTTACCAGGGAAAAGGATATTTTCATTCAACAGGCCTTGGAATCAGGAAAACCCCAGGCGATTGTCGAAAAGATGGTAACCGGAAAAATTGAAAAATTTCTTGCCGAAGTTGCCTTATTAGAACAAAATTATGTTAAAAATCCGGATCTTTCGATTCAAGATATGCTGAATGAGCTCGTCGGAAAGATGGGTGAAAACATTTCTATCAAGAAATTTGCCCGTTTTCAGGTTGGGGTTGAATAACATCCAGACGTACTCGTTGTTCTGATGCCGGCTGCTTTCCAACAATTTTTCCCCTCAGCAAGAGATGCTATGACCGATAAGCTAAAGTACCACAGAATGTTGCTGAAACTGAGTGGTGAAGCTCTTATGGGTGAGGACGCCTACGGCATTAATACCGGTGTCCTTGAGTTCGTCGCTGCCGAAGTAAAGGAAGTCGTCAACGCCGGCGTTGAGCTGGGGCTGGTGATCGGTGCCGGAAATATTTTTCGGGGTGTCGCCGGGGCAAGCAAGGGAATGGATCGGACGACCGCCGACAATATGGGAATGCTGGCCACGGTCATGAATAGTCTGGCCATGCAGGATGCTTTGGAGCGAAGAGGCGTTATCACCAGGGTTATGTCCGCAATTCCCATGCAATCGGTTTCCGAACCTTATATTCGCAGAAGGGCGACGAGACATCTGGAAAAAGGCCGAGTCGTTATCTTTGCGGCCGGTACCGGTAATCCGTATTTCACCACCGATTCTGCAGGAGTTCTTCGAGCTTTAGAGATTGATGCTGAAATTGTTATCAAGGCTACGAAGGTTGATGGTGTATATGACCGTGATCCTTTCCTCGATAAAGATGCGATTAGATTTGAGCATCTTACCTATGATGACGTTTTACAGAAAGGCTTACGGGTCATGGATGCAGCAGGTATAGCCCTGGCGAAGGAAGATAACCTTCCTATTATGGTGCTGAATATGAGTGTTCCCGGTAATATTCTGCGTGCTGCTTTCGGCGAAAGGGTCGGCACGTTGATAACTGCTTGAAAAGGTATTTGAGAGATTATTCTGCGCGAAGGATGCTACCATGAGTGACGTGATATTTGAGATGGCCGACAAGATGGATAAGAGCCTTGATTCCTTTAAAAACGAATTATCTAAGGTGCGTACCGGCAGAGCCTCTCTGTCGATACTCGACGGTATTATTGTCAATGCTTACGGCAGCAACATGTCCCTGAGTCAAGTCGGTAGTCTTACCATACCCGAAAGCCGACTCATTGTCATTCAGCCGTGGGACCCTCAGTTATTGCCGGCCATTGAAAAGGCAATCCAGAAATCGGATATAGGTCTTAATCCGATCGGTGACGGCAAGGTCATTCGCCTGAATATTCCGCAACTGACCCAAGAGCGGCGCAAGGAGTTAGTGAAAACGGTGAAAAAGGTTGCAGAAGAATTTCGTGTCGCAGTTCGCAACATTCGCCGCGAAGCAATAGACGTTCTTAAAAAGCAGAAAAAAGATAAAGAAATTTCTGAAGATGACCTGTTTCG
>JFJP01039856.1_pt1 | contig 17166 bp, 14 predicted proteins | sample 431651 | NCBI WGS metagenome assembly JFJP01 (sample SAMN02602958, study PRJNA72255) | Microbial mat metagenome, whole genome shotgun sequencing project. | biome: fresh water; feature: sink hole; material: water; isolation source: purple microbial (photo- and chemosynthetic) mats found in... | reverse complement strand
TGCGAAAGTCCGTTTCCTGTTCCAGCGCCGACTATAACATCAAGTGCTTTCGCTGCTGCGAGATGATGGCTGACAGGACAGATTCCGCACAATCGTTGAACAAGTACGGGTGCTTCCCAATATGGTCTTCCTTGAACAAACCGTTCGAAACCGCGAAACTCAACAATATGAAGACGGCTTCGCACGACATTTCCCTCATCGTCAAGATGGATTGTCACTTTTCCGTGGCCTTCAACGCGTGTAACTGGTTCTATTGTAATTTTCTGAGACATATAATTCTTCTCCGCGGCAATTTTTTGAATAGTTGTCGGCTGAAACCAACAGCTCTCAAAAAACATTAATCATACTTTATTACTTCGTATGGTAACTTCATTTCGTTTCCGGTGATGAGTGCTACGAGTGCATTATAGATCAAGTCTGCACTGGGCGGACATCCGGGAAGGAAATAATCAATCTTAACAATGTCGTGGCAAGGATATACTTTGTCGAGAAGCATCGGAAGTTCGGGATCGTTCGGTAAGATCATCTCCGGATTATGTCCTTTCACCGACGGTCCGTTTAGATATGCTTCTTCGATGCATTCTCGAATAGGAATTCCGTTACGCATTGCAGGAATCCCACCCATGATCGCACATTCACCAAGTGAAATAAGAATCCTGCAGTTTTTCCGAAAATCTTTCAGAACATTAACATTCTCACTGTTGCAGCAACTTCCTTCAATGATCCCGATATCGCAATACTCAGTGAATTTCTTTATGTCGTTGATCGGCGATTTATCGAAATCGACAAGATCGATCAAACTCAGTATTCTTTCATCAATATCGAGAAGCGACATATGGCAGCCGAAACATCCGGCCAGAGAAGCAGTGGCAACAATTGTTTTTTTCTGTCCCATGAGTATTCCTTTTTATTGATGAATCTGCTCGATGTCGCTTCCTATTGCAGTTCGTTCATATTTTCGATCGTTGATCGGCGTTTGGTATCCGTTTTCTTTTTTTAATAATGCACCGGTTGGGCAGATGTCGACTGCACGGTGGGCGATCTCATCGGTCATCAGATCGGACATGTTGTGATCGATGCTGATCTCAATCTTGTGTCCTCGCTTATGAAAAGCGAAGAAACTTCTTCCTTGCTCATCCTTGATCGTACGAATGCATCGTTTACAGAGGATACATCGATTATGGTCTTTCACGATAAGTGGATTCTGCGCATCGATTGTCCGTTTGGGAAATTGATATGGAAATCGCGGAACCATGATCTGGTATCGGTATGCAAGCGCTTGAAGATCACACTTTCCGCTCTTTTCGCAGACTGGACAGAAATGGTTTCCCTCAACAAACATGATATCGAGAATCGCCTTCCTCAGATCGATCAGATCCGACGTATTTGTTTTTACATCCATTCCTTCAGAGATCGGTGTAGTACACGCTGTCATGTAGCGACCGTTCACACTCACAGTACATATCCGGCATGCTCCTTTTGGTTTCACTCCCACCATATTGCACAGTGTCGGAATAAAGAGTCCGCTTTCCCGTGCAACATCAATGATATACATTCCGGATTTCGCGAGATATTCTTTACCATCGATCATAAATTTGACTACAGTGCTCGTCATTGTTGTCTCCTTCAATTTGAGTGAATGCCTGGTACTCGTCCGACAGCATCACACGATTCTTTCACAGCGTTCAGCATATCAAAATTGCTATCATAATCTTTTCCATGCTGTATTTTTTTATCATACAGTGAACGAAAATTCTTGATACTGGTAACAATCGGATTTCCGGCAGTCAATCCAAGTCCGCAGCGGCTTGCTTTTAACACCTTTGACCATTCAAGCATCTCCTCGATATCTTTCTGCACACCGCGAGCATTGAGGATCTTTTCCAATTTCTGCCGCAATAGAACGGGAATATTTCTGCACGTTGAACATGAACCGCACGATTCATCGATAAAAAAATTCATGAAATTTAACACGACATCTTTGATCAGATCTCTCTGTTTGTTAAAGATGATGATAGAACCGCCTGTTGAAAGATCGGTGTAACTCAGAGTTCGATTGAATTCGTTTGGTCCGACAAGATTTCCGGATGGTCCGCCGACCTGAACTGCTTGGACCTCATTCGCTCCAACCATTTCAATGACATCATTCACTGAAAATCCCCATTCGATCTCATACACACCAGGATATTTACAATCGCCGCAGATGCTGAGCACTTTTGTACCGCTCGATTCTTTTGTTCCCATTGACCGGTACCAAGGCGCACCATGATTGACGATCTTTACTATAGAGCAAAGGGTCTCAACATTGTTCACGATGGTCGGCTTTTCAAGATATCCGCTCTCGACCGGGAACGGAGGACGATCGCGCGGTTCTCCTCGTTTTCCCTCCGCAGATTCGATCAATGCTGATTCTTCGCCGCACACATACGAACCGGCACCGAATTGAATGCGAATATCAAAATCAAAACCTTCTTTGCCGCAGATATTTTTACCAAGGTAATTCTTCTTTCTTCCGCCTTCGATAATTTTTTCGAGATATTCCTGTAAATATTTATATTCGTACCGAACATAGAGAATTCCTTCCGTGGCACCAACGGCATATCCTGCAATTGCCATTCCCTCCATCAACATCTTCGGATACTCAGTAAGGATCACGCGATCCTTAAATGTTCCGGGTTCACCTTCATCTGCATTGCAGAAAATATATTTCTTATCACTCACAGAATTCCGGCAGATATCCCATTTCATTCCCGTCGGAAATCCGGCTCCGCCGCGTCCACGAATGTTCGATAATTTCACTTCGGCAATCACTTCTTCCGGTTTCATCTTCACGATTTTTTTCAATGCTTCACCCGGTTTGTATCCGTCAGCAAGAATTGGACCTTTCTTTCGAATATTATTTTGAACCATTGAATGGATCTCCGGCAGCGCATTGGCTCCATCCCCAAGTCCTTCGACTAAAACTTCTTCCAATTTTTTCCCTGCTTTCAGATCACGGATGATCTCCTTTACTCTGAATGGCGTAAGACGGGCAAACACTGTTCCATTAATTAATGCTGCCGGTTCCTGATCACCCATTCCAATACAGGAAGTTGAGAACAGTCCTATCAAACCGTCAGCGGAGACTTCGCCAAATCGACAGACAGCTTCACGTTCAAATGTCCGGGCTACTTCTTCCCGCCCCATCATATTTGCAATAACACTGTTATTCAAATAGATGGTATATTTCCCGGTCGGCTTTGTGGAAAAAAAATGATAGAACGACAATGTCTGTTCGATATCGACATTCGATATTTTCAGCTGGCGTGAGATCTCAGCAACGATGAGAGATGGGATGTAACCAAATTCGGATTGTGTATCGATCAAAATATCCATCAATCGAGTAGGATCATGATCGTATTTTTTTATAATACCACGCACGGTATCGATCATGGTATCTTGGTATACTATTTCACCAATCTCAAGTTCGTCGGCACTGTCGGGGAAAGTGCTTTTCATGGTACGTATCCTTTCTACAAGAAGAAATGATAATGCAAGCAGGAATTAGCAGGTATGAGCGGGTAAGATACATTGTCAAAACAATTTCAAATAACTAATGAATCATAAAAAAAGCGATTCAAAAAATTGTGCTATACAAAGTTGATGTTAGATTGATATTCCGATGCAATGATGCCGACCATATCATGGCTTAAACAATGATACCGTCATTTGATAGAATTATCTTTTAACTGAGTCAAGCAAGTATCCATTGCTGTCTAACAATTGTACTTCGAGAGGCATTTCACCTGCCGCGTGAGTAGAACAGCTTAAGCACGGATCAAAACATCGGATCCCTGCTTCGATCCTGTTCAGTATTGGTTCGGTAATCTTCTTTCCTTCAATAAATCGCATTGCGATCTGTTTCACGGTACGATTCATTGCCATATTATTTTGCGCAGTGGCAATCAACATATTCACTTTTTGGATCACGCCATTTTCATCCACATTGTAATGATGAAACAGTGTTCCGCGAGGTGCTTCTGCAAATCCAACCCCTTCCAATCGATTGATCTCTGCTTTCGACCGAACATGCGTTCCGAGAATACTGGGATCGTGGAGCAGCTCTTCAATTTTTTCAACAGCAAACACTGTTTCAATCATTCTCGCGTAATGGTAATAGAATGAATTGTTCACCGATTCCATTTTTGGCGCTAATTGTTTGAACAATTTTCGCTCTTTTTCCGCAAGAGGAGTTTCAATAGAATCACAAATATTCAATCGCGCCAACGGACCTACGCGATAGATTCCGTTCGGATATCCGAGTGGTTTGTAATATGGAAATTTCAAATACGACCACGATTCGCTTGCTTCACCAAAGTGTTTATAGTATTCGCGTGGATCGATGTTGTCTGCAATGATATTCCCCCCGCTGTCCATAATCCGCAATGTTCCGCCGTAATATTCCATCTCACCTTTCGGTCCGACGAGTCCTACATAGAGAGAATGGAAATTACCGAAGCTCGGTATTTCTGAACGAAATTTTTCGTGAGTTTTTTTGATGACATCAACCGCAAGAAGCGCTGTTTCCTTCACTTCGGGATACCATTCGAGGAGTTTTTCTTGCTCTTCTTTTGTGAACGGTTCGCGAACTCCACCGGCAACAGCCCACGGTGTGTGAATTCTTCGTCCACCAAGAAACTCAATGATCTGTTGCAACCCGAAAATATTTCTCACCGCAGGATCAGCTTCAAATCCCAATAAGAAATCAGGTGAAGATAAATGAAAGAAACTAAGTGCGTGGGATTGAACCCATTGACCAAGTGTCAATATTCTGCGAAGCTTCTCCGCCGTCTCCGGAATCCCGATCGCAAGAATATCATCCCCCGCTTTTGCCGATGTAACAAGATGACTCCCAGGACAGATACCGCAAATACGCGATGTTATTCCTGGCATTTCCCATACAAGGCGCCCTTCACAAAATTTTTCAAAACCGCGAAATTCATTGACGTGAAATCGAGCATCCTCCACTTCCCCTTTTGAGTTGAGGTGGATGGTGATCTTTGCGTGACCTTCAATTCGTGTTACCGGTGATATTGTAATAACATTCGACATATTTTTCTCTATTTTTATCCCCAAAGTCGCTAAGCCGCTATGATTTGATATTGTTAATCCTTTGTGTCTTTGTGCCTTTGTGGTGAATTAATTCAATTTGAATACAACTTATATTTTTAACCGTATCGTAAAAATTGTGTTTTAAATATTGGAATGCGTCCTTGCAACAGTTCATTTATGGCGAACCAAATCTCATCCGGCGTGGGTGGACAACCATGTAAGAACGCATCAACACGGATAACGTGGTGCAACGGAATTGCCTGTTCCAGTAATTTTGCGATCAATGTATGATCGTTTGGAACCGAATTACAAATGTCTGCAAGTTCTACATACGCGCGGTTGATCAGTTCTTCATTCGTAAAACGGTTACGCATTGCAGTAACATTTCCGGTCGTTGCACAATCGCCAAAGGAGATGACATATTTTGAATTTTTTCTCACACGATGAGCCATCTCTTCATTCTCGTCATTTGATACTGCACCTTCAACCAATGTTACATCAACATCCTCGGGAAATGTTTTGACATCAGCGATCGGTGAAAAAACAAAATCGACCTTATCCGCCAGTTCGATCAAACGTTCATCAAGATCCAGAAATGACATGTGGCAGCCTGAACATCCGCCAAGCCATACTGTTGCAATGCGTGGTTTGCTATTATTTGCACTCATAAATTCTCTTCAATTCGAAATGAATATAATTGTTGGTCATTTGTTACTTTTTTTATTATCAAATGATCACCCTTTGCCAACCCGGACCATTTTACAAAATAATGTTCATGCGGTTTATCTGGTCCCTGGCACTCACAGTGATATGATTCTATCTTAGCTTTCTTTTTCGTCGGTCCATTCTTCACAGAAAATGTCGACCCTTCTTCCGGAAAGAATGAAAGTTTATGCTTCAAAACAAGAAAGTATCCTTGCTGTGCTTCTTCTGATGAGATATTTCGTTCGTAGATGTTTTTCATTTTTTACCCTCTTGTAAAAATATCTCTAAATTGTCATCTCAAACTCAGTGAGGAATCATGTTTTACTATAGAAGACAAAACTAAGATTTATCAAAGATTCGCATTTCCAAATGACAAAGCATTAATAACCTCTACTCATTGGCAATTGAAATCCATTCTTTTTTCTGACGCGCTGTGATGATGTATTTCAAGAATCCTTTTTTCTTTTCCATTTCAGACACTGTTGAACCCTTATCAAACAATGCTCCGGTCGGACAGACCATAACGCATTTTCCACACGCCGTGCATGTTTCAGAACTCCCCCAATCATCATCCAATCCGGTAACGATCTCACAATTGATCCCGCGTCCTGCAACATCCCAAACGTGCGCACCTTCAACTTCATCGCATACACGGACACATCGGGTACAAAGAACGCAACGATTGTGGTCCATGACATATTCTTTGTGAGTTGCATCCAACGTCTTTTTGGGGAAAAGATACGGATACCGAACGCGCACCAATCCAACACTATAAGCAAGATCCTGCAGCTCGCAATGATTGTTTGCAACACAGACTGCGCAGACATGATTTCCTTCCGACGCAAGAAGCGCGATGATCATTCGCCTATATTTGTTCAACTTTTCATTCGTCGTTTGAACAACCATTCCTTCTTCTACTTTTGTTGTACAGGCCGGCAGAAGTTTTGGAATTCCTTCGATCTGCACAACGCACAATCGACATGCGCCGACCGTTGACAATCCTTCCAAATGACAGAGGGTTGGAATTGGAATTTTATGCTGTCGCGCAACGGTGAGGATCGATTCACCTTCCTGCGCACTGAATTGTTGACCATCGATTGTTAATGTTTTAACTGCCATAATTGTTCTCTTGGAATGTTATCGCACCGAAAATTTCAAGGTTTATATTTTTCAAAATCTACTACCACAGCATCGCCGCCCATATATGTTTCTACAGGTTGAAGCAGCTCTTCATATTCATTTTTAAAGAAGCGCAATGTCGAAAGAACAGGATTCGGCGCAGACTGTCCCAATCCGCACAGACTTGTTTCTTTCACCATCATACATAATTCTTCCAACAGCACCATATCATCTTGTGTTGCTTTCTTTTTTGAAATCTTATCTAATAATCCATAAATGTGACGAGTACCAACTCTGCACGGTATACACTTTCCGCACGATTCATCCATACAGAATTGCATGAAGAATTTCGCCACTTCCACCATTTTGGAAGTTGAGTCCATTACAATTAAACCGCCGCTTCCCATAATCGAACCGACCTTCGCCAGCGATTCATAATCCACCGGAAGATCGAGATGTTCTGTTGGGATGCATCCGCCGGAAGGTCCGCCGGTTTGGGCAGCTTTGAATTCTGTTCCATCAGGAGTTCCGCCGCCGATATCAAAAATGATTTTGCGGAGTGGAATTCCCATCGGTACTTCGATCAAACCGGTGTTCTTTATGTTTCCTGCAAGGGCAAATACTTTTGTCCCCTTGCTTTTTTCTGTGCCAATGCCTGCAAACCAATCGCTTCCGTTTCGAATGATCGGAGCAATATTTGCAAAGGTCTCCACATTATTGATCAGCGTCGGCATTCCCCACAAACCTTTTTCTGAAGGATATGGCGGACGCGGTTTTGGATTTCCCCGTTTCCCTTCGATCGATTGGAGTAACGCAGTTTCTTCTCCGCAGACAAATGCGCCCGCACCAATTCGAATATCAATTCGGAAATTGAATTGCGATTCAAGAATTCTGTTGCCGAGTAATCCCATCTTTTCCGCTTGTTTGATTGCGAGTTTCAATCGTTCAATTGCCAGCGGATATTCAGCGCGGCAATAAATATATCCTTGCGTTGCACCAATTGCATGACCGGCAATTGCCATTCCTTCCAACACTCTGTGCGGATCTCCTTCCAACACACTGCGATCCATAAATGCACCCGGATCACCTTCATCAGCATTGCAGACGATATATTTTTGTTCTCCCTGCGCTTTACGGACAATTCCCCATTTCAATCCTGTGGAATATCCTGCGCCGCCGCGTCCTCTCAATCCGCTTTTACGGATCTCTTCGATCACGTCACCGGATTCCATTTCGGTCACTGCTTTTGCAAGTGCTTCGTAACCGCGTGCTGCAATGTATTCATCGATACTTTCGGAATTGATCATACCGCAATTTTCTAAGACAATCTTTGTTTGTGAAGCAAAGAATGGCGCCGATGTATCGGTGACATGCTGGTCAACTTTTTTATTGTTCAGAATATGTGACTCGATGATTTTTTCTGCGGCACGAACATCAACGTTTTGATAGAGCGTATTGTCACTTTGCACTTTTACGAGCGGACCTTCACCGCAAAGACCGAGACAACCGGTTCCGATCACTTCACACTCTTTTTCAAGTGCGTGTTCTTTGATTTTCGTTTTTAAAGCATCACTCACTTTTTCACTGCCGCATGAAGCACATCCCGCGGCGGAACAATACAAAATGCGATGCTTCTTTTCCGATTGACGCTGCTGTTCTTTATCAGCTAATTCTTGTAGATCTTCCAAAGTCATGCTAGTACCTCGCGCGGAGTATTCTTTAGTTGTTCAACACGTTTAATTGATTCTTCCGGATTCAGTTTGCCCACAACAGCATCATCCAAAACTGCCACCGGTGCAAGTCCGCAGGAACCGACACACCGCGCCGTGATGAATGATACTTTGTTATCCTTTGTTGTTTGTCCGAACTTGCATTGATGATGTTCTTCCAATGCAGTTTGAATATGTTCTGCACCTTTTACATAACATGCGGTTCCCATACAGAGTACAAATGTATGTTCACCATTCGGTTTTAAATTAAAGAAGTGATAAAAGGTTGCAACACCGTATACTCTGCTGAGAGGAAGTTTTAAAGCATGGGCAACATAAATAAGAAGATCGTTTTCGAGATAACCGAAGATTCCCTGAGCAACGTGGAGCACCTCAATCAATGCATCACCGCGTCCTTGATGTTTGGTGATGGCACGATCTAATAGTTTGAAACGATTGTCACCGCTGGGATGTTGTTGTTTTTCACCTTGAGCCATAGTCGTATGGTAGTGGATGTGGAAGGAAATTATTCAGATAGTATTGCACAAATCTTCAACGCTATCACAATATATTACTACAAATAGCGTGCTAATTTTTTATTGATTTTAGTTCAATATTTCGACAGAACAATAATGTCTTGTTTCCGATTATGGGAATAAAATTCAATTATTTTGCAAAAAGAGAAATACCGGTTTATATATTCAACGTTGGATTTATCGTCAATTTAACGCCAAAAAAAAACGTTGGGAATGGTTATAAAAAAAGCTCGATATATAGTCAAATCTTGATTTAATTGTCATAATTGTTGTGAAGAGTTGATCTACGGTTCCGTAGAGAAACATTTTTCAATTTCTGTGTAACATCAGAAATCAAATAAATCAATTATCAAGCAGGTAAACTAAAATCTTGTTTTAGTTTGTTCTGAAAAATGGCAATGATTGACAAGGCAGCTTTTAATGTTGTTACTTCAATATCGGTTAGAAATGACAGACTAATGTCGTTATCGATGTGAAGATTTTTTGATATCGTATACGAGTGGTGTCTGAATTGTACGTTGAGTAAAAATTCATATGAATATAATAATTCACGGTACAATGAGTAGGGGAAAACATTGCTAACATATAATTGCGTCAACCGATGAATGGTATTCGTTTCGTCAATTTTGTGTTTCATTGAATATAACCGTATGATGTTAACAATTACACGGGAAGCATTTTTAATATTGATTGCCCCATCTTTATTCTCTGAGTGTTCTGTCTGCAATCTTCCAAATAATCCGAGAGGAATTTTATAGTTTGTACATTCGAGAGCCATTTGGGCAAAAAAGGCAGGGTGTTGTGACAGCAGTTCATTTGTTGTTGCGCGTAACTTAATCGTAAGATCTGCATCGCCATAGACTGTTCTATAATCAAAGAATGTATTGATATCCACAATATTTTTTGGGTTCGCTTCTGTGATCCATTCAGTGAAATATCTTTCCCACATATTCAACGGTTTATTCCATCTTGGATTTCCCGCCATAATTCCGCCTGCACATAATTCATATCCCGCCTGAAACAACAGTTCATTCATTCGCTTGCCAAACCGGTTAAAATACGTGGCGCTATCAACTGCTGACGAAGGATCATCGGCATAGATAATTGCATTGTCCTGATCGGATATCAATGTACGTTCTTCTCTTCCTTCGCTGCCGAGCGTTATGAATGCAAACGGAACAGGCGGTGTCCCAAATTCATGAACCACCATTGCAATAAGCTTGCGGGTGATTTCATCGGAACATTGCGTCAAATAATGTGTAATCGTACTAACGTTTGCACCACTGTTGAGAAGACTCTGAACATACGTTTGCAACGATGCGTTATGCGCAACTATTTGCACCATCGATGTATTCTGCTGAAGGTGAGAGCAATTCATTGCAAGATCCGCTGAAAGTATTTCAAGGAGGTCGCTCTTTTGAATAATACCAATCACCGTTTCGTCGTAGTGTCGAACAATAAGAAATGAAGTTTGGTCTTTATTCATTTTCTCTAGTGCTTCCGACATCGTTGAATGGTCTTTGCAATGGATCAGACGGGTATTCATTACTTCCTGAACAGGGTTTTTTATGTTAAAATTTTTTTCAATAAGGTTTTTAACAATATCTTTTTCTGATAACACTCCAACAACCTTATCGGATTCGGAACGAACAAGCAAAATATCAGTATTGTTAAAATTCATTACCTCAATCGCGCTTTGCAATGAAACATGGTCATAGCAATACAATGGTTTTCGAGCCAAATTTTTTATCTGCCCAAAATAAATATTTCTTGACGCAAGCAATGTTTCCAAAAGAAGATCTTTCGCCGTCTGGTGATCCAGGAGCGAAGACATATTGATGATAATTCCGGATAATTGATCGATCTCATTCTTCTCGTTTAATTGAGCAACTGCATAAATAAATAGTGAAAGAAAGCCGCCGGTCTTTTTTCTTACGCGCAACGGATATCCCTGTACGGTCTTGTGATTGGCGAGGTATTGAAAGAATTCTTTTCTTTCGATATTGTTTTCTATCAAATCAAGGATAGTTGTTTTTAATAACTCCTCTTGTGAATCAAATCCAAGCATCTCTACCAGCGCGGTGTTCACGAATAAAAACTTTCCTTTTTTACCTGGCAAGGCTTTGAATATTCCAATGGCTTTCATATCAGAGATTTTCTGGATTACTGACTCCTGTCCTGCGATAAGTCCATCTTCATTGCTTATCGAACGAAGATCTTTGATAATAACGATATAACCTTTTTTCTCCGAAAGAATGATCTTTGACAGAGAGATAAGAACTTCAACCGTGGACGTGTTGTTTGCCAATAAACTGCATTCAAATTGGATAAATGAAACATCGTTCCGCAGAAAATTCTGGACTAATTGGATTTCATTAATATTTTCTGGAACAATTAGTTCGTGCAAGTCTTCGCTGAGATTTTCCTTTTGCACACCCGGAACGATATCATTCATTTTTTTATTGATAAAGATGCATTGACCATCAAGAAACATCAATGTTCCGTCGGTTGATGCTTCTACCAACACTTTATACTTTTCTCGCGACTCTTTCAGATATTCTTCAGCTGTACTTCGCTGAATCTCAACACGCAAGTTTCTTCGCACAATAATCGTGAGCAGCAGAGCCATGATCAGGGAAATACCGAATGAAACTACAATCAATACTCTTTCAATCCCGGAGATTTCTTTTCGTACATCTTCGATATATATGCCTGTGCCGATGATCCATCCCCATGGTTCAAATTTTTTAACATATGATATTTTAGGAACAATTCTTGTAGAATCATCCATCCATTGCCACATGTAATCGACATATCCAAATCCATCGTGTTTCACTTCGTGAACAATTTCGACGAATAGTTTTTTTCCGAGCGGATCAGTAAAATCAGATAAATCTTTTCCGTTTAGATCTTGACGATATGGATGCATGATCATAACTGGAATAGTATCGGTTATCCACAGGTAATCTTTGTTATCAATTCCATATCGTAAGTTCTCAATTCTTGTTTTTGCAAGGCGCTTGGCTTCACCCGTCGAAAGTATACCTTTCTGTTCTTCTTTGTAGTACTTATCCGTCAGATACATTGAAGTGGTGACTATTTCTCGGATTAACTCTTTCTTCCCATTCATCATATTCATTTCAAAATATGGAACGATGAATGCAAAGTGAAACACTATAAAAAGAACGATGGTTAGGGATGTCGGTACAACGATGTTGAGAATAAATTTCTTTGTCTCTATTTTATTGAAATTCGGTTTCATTTTACCACCCAATAGGATTGAGAGGGGTTCTTAATGGAAAAGCTTCAATTGTTTTTGTTGATGTATCAAGAATGGAATAACCATTGTCTTGAGTTCCATCGGCAATACATGGGCAAACGTATTGCATCAATGAATCATTTACTGTACGCACTCCGAATCTTGGCCGTTCAATGGCATGTTCGTTAATCTTCAATATGCCGGAGGGATGGAGATGTCCTGATATTCCGATAGTACATTGCATCTCACGCAAAACTTTAAAATGCTGCAAGAAATCTTTGTGTCGAACCTGTTTTGCCGCAAGCATTCCCGAAATATCAGGATAAACTGAATGAGAGAACAAAATACGCAGACCGTTATCTTCAATAATATAGTTTTCCGGCAAAGAATTTAAATAATATTCCTCCTCCGAACACAATTGCACCGGTAGATCGTATTCAAAATTCCAAACATATCCGTTGCTTATTTTTTTTCGCTCAGCTAAGGATAATAAATACCAATCGTTCGGATAATCAAAGACCGTTGAGTATGAAGGGACTTTTTTTATTGCAAACAAATCATGATTACCAATGATTGAGTATTTGCAATTAGCTTTGATAACTGCAATACAGTAATTCAAATCTCTCGAATACTGGTGACTGTAATATCGGTTATCAAAACCGGCTATATCACCAAGGCAAACCAGTGTATCGCAATGCTTTTGTTCAAGCTCACGAATGGTAAGGGATAATTTTGCTGCATCTTCATGAATATCGCCAATGATACCAATTTTCATAGTCGCACGAGATTATTTCTATCATAACGATGTACGCGTTTGTTGAGATCTGATCTTAATAGCTTTGTTAAACTTCAAAGACAGTGCGCTGAGCATCACCTCTCAGTGGCTCCATGAATACAATATTGATATTTAGAAAAATAACGTAACTGCAAACAATGTCCTAATATTTGCTACACTTTCCGCTTGAGTAATTTTGCCTTTCCGGTCGATACTGATTTCACCGCTCTTTCGTGTTGCATACTCTGCAGTCGTGTATTCAATTTCTCCTGACAAGTGCAGATTGCCTGATATAAATACAATACGGGGTGCAATTCGGAATACTGAATTAATATCAAAACCACGTGTCGTGTTTTGAAGAGCAGAAATAATATTGGAGTTTTTTATAAATCCAAGTTCTTTTGAGAGGCCAAGGTTTTTAGTATACCCGGCAAATATTCCATACTGAATGTCACCGCTACTGGTGACAATCTCAAACCATGTTGATAGAATATTTATCGGAAGATATTTTACTGATCCTGTCGTTGAGTTGTAGATTGTATCAACAGCGTAACCGCCAAGCATAACATCATCGAATGTATTTTGTCCTAACAGTGCATATACTTTTACCGTAAAAGCCGGCAACACTAATTTCCCAAATCCCAGTGCGGTAAAAGATCCGAAGGATTCATCAACCTTAAATGTTGCCGTTGAAGGAGAAATCCCAACAGTGCTGGAAAGACGTGGGCGCAAATTCATATATTCTCCCCCAATTCCAAGTGCATATTCAGTTTTTGCAGAATCATTTTTTTGACTCCAATGAAATTGCAAATGTATCTCCGGTATTGCAGAATTTCGCAGAGATTGCGTGTTTCCTCCGGAGCTTTGAAAATCACGTTGTGTGGCAAGCGCGGCAATAATACTAACGTCATCAATTTTCTGGGTTATTCTAATTTGCGGATTTCGCGAAAACGCCTGAAACGGAGCTCCGGTATTGAATGATATAACGCCGGGAAAACTGCTGTGCACAAACAACGGAGTCCAGAACTGACCGAATAACAATTCTGTTTTCTCCCAGTTTAGTTTTGTAAATGCATGCCGCAGACGAAATCCATTGACATCTTGAAACGAACCGTTCTCGTTCCCAAAAAAATCTGCTTCCAGCACACCGGATGTTTTTGCATCGAGCACAGCAGGACCGGATATTTTTCCGGTAAGTCTCGATTGAATTGAAAGAAAATTTAAACTCTGCTGAGCATTGATATCTTTGTTCAATGGATCTTTTAGCACTGGTGAGGGATATAATAGAAAGTGCCCTTCACGAATATTCACATTTTGTCTGCTGTCCCAAAAAAAATCGCTCTTAACAAATCCGGAAAATATGATACCGAAATCTTGTTTCTCTTGCGTGTACAAAAAAGCAGGTAATACGAACAAGAGCAAATAATACCGAGTTGTTTTTTTCATAATCGACCGTTGCTAAAATGTTTATGAAAATTTCCACTCCCGAAATCTTTGTGATATCAGAAATGGAGATTGTGTTGATAATATATCTATGATTGTTCCGATTGCGCTCTGTACTTTTTGGTGAATAGGGAAATAACAATTAATGTTATAAATCCCAACGGAATGGAAATGATTCCGGGATTCTGCAATGGAATTGGAGCATCGCCAGGCTTGAGCCCGTAGACTTCATACATCGTCGGAGAAAAAAGTATCAGCATCAACGAAGATACCGTTCCGACGATAATTGCCCAGGCAATTCCTTTTGAAGAAGTTTTTTTCCAAAACAACAGCATAAGAATTGCCGGTAGATTTGCCGATGCAGCAATAGCAAACGCCAATCCTACTAAAAAGCTAACATTTTGACCCTGGAAAATGATACCAAGTGCTATTGCGACAAGTCCAACAACAACCGCCGATATTCGTCCAGCTTTCACTTTAGCATGTTCAGTCATTTTTATGTTCATGTATTTGTCCATCAGATCGTGCGCAACTGCACCCGACGAGGCAACGATCAGTCCGCTAACAGTTCCAAGAATTGTTGCAAATGCAATTGCCGAGATAATTGAAAAAAGTACTACTCCAAATGTTTTGGCAAGAAGTGGCGCAGACATATTTGAACTTTCAACATCAAGACCACCGTTAATCATTGCTCCGGTTCCCATATACAAGGTCAGAATATAGAAAAACCCGATAGATGCAATTGCAACAATTGTTGATAAACGGGCAGCTCGTTGACTTGCAACAGTATAGTACCGGATTAAGATGTGCGGCAAAGCTGAAGTTCCTAAAAACAATGCAAGCATTAAAGAAATAAAATCAAGCTTTGGCCAGAAGGGATTGTTCTTATCGGATTTATAATACAAACCCGGCTTCATAATATCTTTGCCCGCAGTAATGCTTTGATAATATACAGTAACTTTATTCCCGTCATCAGTAAATGATGCTTTTAAGAACCGAGTAATTTCACTTTCTTCAAGCGTACTGATATATTCAAACGGTCCTAGCGGACCTGTTTTATCAACTTCTTTACCGTTATAGATAATTTTATGTGCATGACCCACCTGAAAAAATTTTCCCGCTTCTTTTGGTTCACCATTGTAAAGTTTTATACCATTCTGTAAAACAACTACAGAAAGAGCTTCTTCAAGAATAGGAGATTCCACCGCAGTATTCAGCTTCCACCATGAGGAAATACCGCCTTTTTCTAACTTTACAAAACTAAGTCCTTTTTCGTTTTGCTGGTGCTTGAACGTGTATGAAGAATCACCAATTGCTGAGACTTGATTGTTGGTTACTATTGCCGGAATAGAAATAAATTTGTGGTAGTTTTCATTCGGAGTAGTATTGATCCCATTTCGTAAAACATACACCGTAATAATAGTCGAAAATACAATGAGAAGTCCGCCTTTAATAAACTGCACATACGTTGTCGATGTCATTCCTGCTGTCGCAACAATAAAAATAACAATTGATCCTACCATTACAACGCCAACCCAGTGTGGAAATCCAAGAAGCGGTGTGATAAGAGCGCCCGCTCCAACCATTTGCGGAATAAGATAAAACAGAGAAACAACAAGTGTGCTGATTGCCGCTGTTAATTTAATTTCTTTTGAATTGAACTTTGAATCGAGCGCATCGGCAAATGTATATTTACCCATTCTTTTTAACGGCTCGGCAACAATAAATAATGCAACGACCCATCCGCCAAGATATCCAATGGAATACAGAAAACCATCGTATCCAGAAAATGCTATCATACCGCAAATTCCTAAAAAGGAGGCGGCTGACAAATAATCTCCGGCAAAAGCAACTCCGTTCACAAACCAATGTATATTGCCCCCGGCCGCATAATATCCGCTAGCAGATTGTGATCGTCGCGCAAAGAAGAATGAAAGACCTAAAACAGCTAATACGAAAATGCTAAAAATAACAATTGCGTAGGTAGAGACATTATAAATCATGATCGCACCTCCCCGTTCATTTGATTTTCAAATGAAGTGCAGAAATGATTGTATACAACTCCCATTACAACTGCCAGAATAATAAGACCCATACCATACACAAAAGCAAAATTCATATTCCCAATAATTTTTGCTCCCATATATTCAGGAGAGACGGTACCAATGAACACAAAACCGGCATAAATTGTGGAGTATATGATGAATAAAATCACACCAAGTTTGGTTTTCTTGGGTATAGAATTATCTTTTCCAAGTTCTACTGCGGGACCATGTTGCATAGGTTTCTCCGTTTTATTGATTTTAGTTTATGATTTCGGCCGGTATTATTTTACCTTGAGCCATAGTCGTATGGTGGTAAATGTGGGAAGAAAATATTCAAAGAACACTTGACTATTCGACTGTGTCATCACGATATGGCGTTACAAATAGTGTGCTAATTTTTATTTGGTTTTAGTTCAATATTTCGACAGAACAATCATGTCTTGTTTCCGATTATGGGAATAAAATTCAATTATTTTTGCAAAAA
>JFJP01006458.1_pt1 | contig 17168 bp, 19 predicted proteins | sample 431651 | NCBI WGS metagenome assembly JFJP01 (sample SAMN02602958, study PRJNA72255) | Microbial mat metagenome, whole genome shotgun sequencing project. | biome: fresh water; feature: sink hole; material: water; isolation source: purple microbial (photo- and chemosynthetic) mats found in... | reverse complement strand
ATTTCCCCGCTTTACAAACAGGTTCAGGTACTGGCCCTGCCCGACGGCGAGCAGTACAAAGACGGTGCCACCCTCAATTTGATTTACGACCAACTGCTGGGCAGCACGGCCGACCGCAAAACGGTTCTGTACGCCCTGGGCGGCGGTGTGGTGGGCGACATGACCGGCTTTGCCGCCGCCTGCTACATGCGCGGTGTGCCGTTTGTGCAGGTGCCCACCACCCTGCTGGCGCAGGTTGACAGCAGTGTGGGTGGCAAAACCGCCATCAACCACCCGCTGGGCAAAAACATGATTGGCGCGTTCTACCAGCCGCAGCTGGTGGTGGCCGACCTCGACACGCTCAACACCTTGACCGAGCGCGAACTGAGCGCGGGCCTGGCCGAAATCATCAAATACGGCCCCATTGCCGACATGGCGTTTTTCGACTGGATCGAAGCGAACATCCAAGGCCTGCGCGCCCGCGACCCCGCCCTGCTGGCCACCGCCGTGCGCCGCAGCTGCGAAATCAAAGCCTGGGTGGTGGCGCAGGATGAAAAAGAAGGTGGCCTGCGCGCCATTTCGGCCACGCCATTGAGGCTGGGCTGGGCTACGGCGAATGGCTGCACGGCGAGGGCGTGGGCTGCGGCATGGTGATGGCCGCCCACCTCAGCCAGCGCCTGGGCCATGTGGACGAGGCCTTTGTGGTACGCCTCACCCGCCTGGTGCAAGCCGCCGGCCTGCCCACTGTCGGCCCCGACCTGGGCGCTGACCGCTATTTGCAACTGATGCGCGGCGACAAAAAGAGCGAGGGTGGCGACATCAAGTTCGTGTTGATTGGCGATGCGCCGTTGGCTGCGGGCGGCAAGGGGCCGGGGGTGCCGTGCATGAAGGGCGCGCCTGAACCTGTGGTGCGTGAGGTGTTGGCGGCGTGTGTGCGCTGATTTTTGTATAGCTGTTGGTGCTTGATAGGTAAGCGCTAGAGGTCATTTTTATTAAAAACAGTGGGGGTGATCTTGGCGATACCTGATTTCCAGACATTGATGTTGCCGCTTTTGCAGGCTGTCAAAGACGGTCGCGATTACACGCTGAAGGCACTGGAAAGCCAGGTGGGTGGTCTGTTTTTCTTGACCGAAGAGGAAATGCGGGTGCTACTGCCCAGCGGCGGAGCACCACTGTTCTACAACCGCTTGGCTTGGGCAAAGACACACCTCAAAAAAGCAGGGTTGATTGCCCAATCCAAGCGAGGCGTTTTTCACATCACAGCTGTCGGCAAAGATTTGTTGCAGAGCCCGCCCAGCCGTATCGATATGGCTTTCTTGCAGCGTTATGTCGGCTACGCCCGCGCACCCAGCGCCGCTTTAGAAAGTCCCGTGGAGGCTGTCCGCCTGAGTTCTTCGAACGTCTGGTGGTTCGCCTGTTGATTCAGATGGGCTATGGCGGCAGCAAAGCCGAAGCGGGCAGGGCGGTAGGCAAATCTCGCGATGGTGGCATCGACGGCATCATCAACGAGGACCGCCTGGGTCTGGACGCTATCTACCTTCAGGCCAAAAGGTGGGAAGGTGTGGTGGGCCGTCCTGAAATCATGAAGTTCGTGGGGGCGCTGGCTGGTCAACGCGCCACAAAAGGCGTGTTCATCACCACGTCTTGGTTCACGCAAGAGGCCAAAGACTACGCCGCCAGCAGCCAATACAAGGTGGTGTTTATCGACGGTGCGCGGTTGTCGGATTTGATGATTGAGCACAACCTGGGCGTGTCGGTGGTGGCGAGCTACCACCTCAAGCGCATCGACTCAGACTTCTTTGCTGATGAGTGAACGGCGAGCCAGGGCAGCCACGTTCTTTTGTGATAAACGTCTAAAATGTACAAAACATCCATTTTTAAGGCTGAGTGATGCAGACATTTACCGCCAGTGAAGCCAAGCAAAGCTTCGCATCCGTGTTGCAAACCTGCGTGTTGGAGCCGGTGGTCATTCGTCGGCAGAAGCAAGACGTGGCGGTGGTGATGTCCATGCAGGAATATGAGCGACTCACGCGCCTGAACGTGTCCGAGTTCCAGCGCTTTTGCGATCAGGTGGGCGATCGTGCTGCCCAAGCCGGGCTGACCGAGGACCAACTCGCAGCCTTGTTGCAAGATGACTGAGCAACCCCAGTGGGTGATTGATACCAACCTGTTGATCAGCCGTTTGCTCGCGCCACGTGGCGTGGCTGCCCAAGCGGTGGACTGCGCCCTCCGCGAGGGTGTGCTGCTGGTGTCAGATGCCACGCTTGCCGAGTTGGTGGAGGTGCTTTGGCGGCCCAAGTTTGACCGTTACCTGACCCGTGAGGAGCGGCAGCGTTTTCTGACGCTGTTGGCCGGGGTGACACGACGAGTCCACATCACCCGCCAATTCGATGTGTGCCGCGACCCCCGCGACAACAAATTCTTGGATGTGGCGTTCAATGGCCAAGCCAACGCACTGGTCACCGGTGACCAAGATTTGCTGGTGCTGGGTGAGTTCCATGGCTTGCCCATCGTCACTGCCGCCGATTTTTTGAACCTGTGAGCACGTCACTCCTCCCACGCCATGACTGAAACCTGGTACGACCGCCACGTGTTGCCCTGGCTCATCGACTGGGCTTGTGGCGTGCCCATGTTCACGCGGCAGCGCGCGCGGCTCATTCCGCAGGCGCATGGGCGTGTGCTGGAAGTGGGGCTGGGCACCGGGCGCAACCTGCCGCACTACGACGCGGCGCGTGTGCAACAGGTGGTGGGCGTGGACCCTGCCCTGCGCATGCACCGGCTGGCGGCGCGACGCGTGAAAGCCAGCGGCCTGAACGTGGAACTGATGGGCCTGTCGGCCGAAAAGTTGCCCGCCACCGATGCCAGTTTTGACACCGTGGTCAGCACCTACACCCTGTGCAGCATCCCCGACCCGGTGGCCGCGCTGCGCGAAATGCGCCGGGTGTTGAAGCCCGGCGGCAAACTGCTGTTTTCTGAGCACGGGCGCGCGCCCGACCCTGGCGTGGCCCGCTGGCAAACACGCCTGCAGCCGTACTGGAAGCCCCTGGCCGGGGGCTGTCACCTGGACCGCGACATTCCTGCCCTGCTGGCCGAGGCCGGTTTTGCCAGCGATGTGCAGGCCCGCTACCTGTGGGGCCCGCGCGTGGTGTCTTTTCATTACTGGGGCGAGGCGGTGGCGACATGAACCACACCCTCCATTCCCTGGCCAGCGATCCGGCCCACACGCGGGGCCGCCGCTTTGCCGAGCCGCCCGCACCCACACGCAGCGACTTTCAGCGCGATCGCGACCGCATCGTGCACAGCACCGCGTTTCGCCGTCTGGTCTATAAAACCCAGGTGTTTCTGAACCACGAGGGTGACCTGTTCCGCACACGGCTGACCCACAGCCTGGAGGTGGCGCAACTCGGGCGCAGCATTGCCCGCACGCTGCAACTGAACGAAGACCTGGTGGAGGCCATCGCCCTGGCGCACGACCTGGGCCACACACCGTTTGGTCACGCGGGACAGGACGCACTCAACGCTTGCATGGCGGGGCACGGCGGCTTTGAGCACAACCTGCAAAGCCTGCGCGTGGTGGACGTGTTGGAAGAGCGCTACCCGTCGTTCGATGGGCTGAACCTGTGTTTTGAAACCCGCGCAGGCATCCTGAAGCACTGCAGCCGAACCAACGCCGAGGCACTGGACGCAGCCGAACCCTGCGGTGTGGCCCGCCGGTTTCTGGACGGCCACGCCCCATCTATGGAGGCCCAGTTGTGCAACCTGGCCGACGAGATTGCCTACAACGCCCACGACGTGGACGACGGTGTGCGCTCGGGCCTCATCACGCTTGAGCAGGTGGCCAGCGTGCCGCTGTTTGACCGCTTCATGCGCCAGGCACTGACCGCACACCCCACGCTGAGAGGGCGGCGACTGCTGTTCGAGTCCATCCGCCTGATGCTGAGCGCACAGGTGTACGACGTGATCGCAGCCACCCAGGCAACCATCACCCAGTCGGGGGCGCAAACCCCGGAAGAGGCCGCGCACTTTGGGCCGATGGTGCGGTTTTCGGCCGACATGCGGGCCGAGTCCACCGCGCTCAAGCGCTTTTTGTTCCAGAACCTGTACCGTCACCCGCAAGTGGAAGCCACCATGGACCGCGCCCGCACCGTGGTGACTGACCTGTTTGCGCTGTATGTGGCTGAGCCACCTGCCCAACTGGCACCGCGCCCGGGCGACAGCCCCCAGCGTGCGGTGGCCGACTACATTGCGGGCATGACCGACCGGTTTGCCGTGTCGGCGCACCGGCAATTGACCGGGCAGACACTGTTCGACTGAATCAACCCTTCATATCTGTTCGCTCATGAGTTTTTTGCAGCAACTCAAACAAGAAGCCCAGCGGGTACAAAGCCAGCAAGGCACGGCGGTGCAAAACCTGGAGCGCAGCTCCGAGTCCACAGAGACGGCGTGCAGCACTGTGTGGCAATACCTGGCCGACCTGGTGGCGCAACTCAACGTCATACAGCCGCAGGCACGGGCTCTCAGCCTGGATGGCAAAACACCGTGGCCCGCCATGAAACTCGTGGACTTTCGGTTCGATGCCCGCAAGAAAGACCTTCGGGGCAGGGAAGTGACGCATCACATGGGCCTGGTGTGGCGGCTGGTCCCACAGACGCCGACAGGCGATCGCGGGCGCGTGACCGTGAACTTCCCGCCCGATCTCGAGCGTGTGGAAGCGCGCTTGCGCGCAGGGCAGATCACTCATGAGCGCCTGGAGCAGCGTCATCCCGACAGCAACAAGCTCCTGGCCTACGTGTTCGAGCACGACTTTGCTGCCAGAGGCGGAGTGACCTTCACGCCTGAGCACGACGAGGGCGTGTTGCATTGGCGTTTGTCGGGTGTGACCGGGCTGGATGTGCAAATGCTGGCCGTGCCCGCTGACAGCGTGAACACCGCCCGTCTGGACGACTTGGCCAAAGCCATCGTCGGCCAGCCCAGCAGCTGGGGCTGAGCCGTGGCCCGCCTGCCGCGCTTGAGTCTGCCGGGGCAGTTGCACCATGTGCTGCTGCGCGGCACCGGCGGACAGCAGGTGTGCACCGATGACGAAGACCGTCAACTGTTGAAGGCATTGCTGGCCCAACATGCACCCACACACGGGCTGGAGCTGCACGCTTGGGCCCTCATGCCTGACCACATTCACCTGTTGCTCACGCCCCGGCCGGTGGAGCATGCGGGCGATGCGGCTGCCGATGCGCCGGGCCTCAGCGCGTTCATGCAGGCTGTGGGGCGGGCATATGTGCTGGCGTTCAACCGTCGGCACGGACGCCGGGGTGGGCTGTGGGAGGGGCGCTATCGGTCCACGGTGCTGGAGGTCGAGCCGTGGCTGCTGCGTGCCATGGTGTGGATGGACACACATCCCCAGCGAAGCGGGTACGTGGCGCAAGGGGCAGCGCTGGCACACCCGTGGGTGAGTGCGGCGCACTACCTGGGGCAGGTACACGACAAGTCGCTGACCGTGCCAGCAGCCTACTGGGCACTGGCCAACACCCCATTTGCCCGTGAGGCGGCGTACCGCACCTTGTTGGAGCATGGAAGTGCACCGAGTCACGCAGCTGCGTTGACCGAGGCTTCGCTCAAGGGCTGGGTGTTGGGCCGTGCCGATTTTGTGGCGGGCTTGCAGCTGAACACCGGACGCCGCTTGCACAAAGCCCACCCGGGCCGTCCCGCTGGCTCAGGGCGCGTGGAATCTTGAAGTTTTATGAATGATATTGGCTACTGGCGCTTGCATTGTTTAGACTTGTAGCTACTTTTTATAATATGTCCCTATTTATTTGCCGATAAAAACTGTAGGGATTTAAATAGGTTCTGACCCTATTTAAAGTGCTTGGCACAGTTGCTGCATTGCAATATCCTCTTGAATCTTCCGTTTTCCTGCGATTCCCCCGCGAACCATTTTGAGGAGTTTGGCGTGACCAACCCCAGCGACATCCAGCACATGCAACAGCACGGCCTGTACGACCCCGCCAACGAACACGACGCCTGTGGCGTGGGCTTTGTGGCCCACATCAAGGGTGAGAAGTCCCACGCCATCGTTGGCCAGGCCCTCAAGATCCTGGAAAACCTCGACCACCGGGGTGCAGTGGGTGCCGATGCCCTGATGGGTGACGGCGCGGGCATCCTGATCCAGCTGCCCGACGCGTTGTACCGCGACGAAATGGCCAAGCAGGGCGTGGCTCTGCCACCCGCCGGTGAATACGGTGTGGGCATGATCTTTTTGCCCAAAGAGCACGCTTCCCGCCTGGCCTGCGAGCAGGAAATGGAGCGCGCCATCAAGGCCGAAGGCCAAGTGCTGTTGGGCTGGCGCGATGTGCCCGTGAACGCCGACATGCCCATGTCGCCCCGTGTGCGCGCCAAAGAACCCATCATCCGCCAGGTGTTTGTGGGCCGCGGCAATGACGTGATCGTGCAGGACGCGCTGGAGCGCAAGCTGTACGTCATCCGGAAAAAGGCCAGCAAGGCCATCTCCAAGCTGGGTCTGACGCACAGCAAAGAGTATTACGTGCCCAGCATGAGCAGCCGCACCATCATTTACAAGGGTCTGCTGCTGGCCGACCAGGTGGGCACCTACTACCACGACCTGACCGACGGGCGTTGCACCTCGGCCTTGGGGCTGGTGCACCAGCGTTTCTCCACCAACACCTTCCCCGAGTGGCCGTTGGCCCACCCGTACCGTTACGTGGCGCACAACGGTGAAATCAACACCGTCAAGGGCAACTACAACTGGATGAAGGCGCGCGAAGGCGTGATGTCGTCGCCTGTGTTGGGTGATGACCTGAAAAAGCTTTACCCCATCAGCTTCCCCGACCAATCCGACACCGCCACCTTCGACAACTGCCTGGAATTGCTGACCATGTCCGGCTACCCGCTGGCACAGGCCGTGATGATGATGATTCCCGAGCCCTGGGAACAGCACACCATGATGGACGAGCGCCGCAAAGCGTTTTACGAATACCACGCCGCCATGATGGAGCCCTGGGATGGTCCTGCGTCCATCGTGTTCACCGACGGTCGCCAGATTGGTGCCACGCTCGACCGCAACGGCCTGCGCCCCTCGCGCTACTGCATCACCGACGACGACATGGTCATCATGGGCTCCGAGGCAGGTGTGTTGCCCATCCCCGAAAGCAAAATCGTCAGCAAGTGGCGTTTGCAGCCCGGCAAGATGTTCCTGATCGACCTGGAACAGGGCCGCATGATCAACGACGAGGAGCTCAAAGCCAACCTCGCCAACAGCAAGCCCTACAAGCAGTGGATCGACAACCTGCGCATCCGCCTGGACGACGTGCAAGGGCCTGCTGCGCCCGAGGCGCCTGCCGCCACCGCATCACTGCTGGACCTGCAACAGGCCTTCGGCACCACTCAGGAAGACATCAAGTTCCTGCTGGCCCCCATGGCTCAGGCGGGTGAAGAAGCCATTGGCTCCATGGGCAACGACAGCCCGCTGGCTGTGCTGTCCAGCAAGAACAAACCGCTGTACAGCTACTTCAAGCAGTTGTTTGCGCAGGTGACCAACCCGCCCATCGACCCCATCCGCGAAGCGATCGTGATGAGTCTGGTGAGCTTCATCGGGCCCAAGCCGAACCTGCTGGACATCAACCAGGTCAACCCGCCCATGCGCCTGGAGGTCAGCCAGCCCGTGCTGGACTTTGCCGACATGGCCAAGCTGCGCAACATCGAGCAGTCGACCCAGGGCAAATTCAAGAGCAGCACGCTCGACATCACCTACCCCGTGTTGTGGGGCCGTGAGGGTGTCGAGGCCAAGCTGGCTTCACTGTGCGCCGAGGCGGTCGATGCCATCAAGGGTGGCAAAAACATCCTCATCATCAGCGACCGCGGTGTGAGCGCCACGCAAGTGGCCATTCCCGCGCTGCTGGCACTGTCTGCCATCCACCAGCATCTGGTGCGCGCCGGTCTGCGCACGGCTGTGGGCCTGGTGGTGGAAACCGGCACCGCACGCGAAGTGCACCACTTCGCGGTGCTGGCCGGTTACGGCGCTGAAGCCGTTCACCCCTACCTGGCCATGGAAACGCTGGTGGACCTGCACAAGGAACTGCCCGGCGACTTGAGCGCCGACAAGGCCATCTACAACTACATCAAGGCGGTGGGCAAGGGCCTGTCCAAGATCATGTCCAAGATGGGCGTGAGCACCTACATGAGCTACTGTGGTGCGCAGTTGTTCGAAGCCATTGGCATCAACAGCGCCACCATCGACAAGTACTTCACCCGCACCCCGAGCAAGGTGGAGGGGATTGGTGTGTTCGAGCTGGCTGAAGAAGCCCTGCGCATGCACAAGGCCGCCTTTGGCGACGACCCAGTGCTGGCCACCATGCTCGACGCGGGCGGTGAATACGCTTGGCGTGCGCGCGGTGAAGAGCACATGTGGACGCCCGATGCCATTGCCAAGTTGCAGCACAGCACCCGTGCCAACAACTTCAGCACGTACAAGGAATACGCACAGATCATCAACGACCAGAACCGCCGCCACATGACGCTGCGCGGCCTGTTCGAGTTCAAGGTGGACCCGGCCAAGGCCATTCCGCTGGATGAGGTCGAGCCCGCCAAGGAGATCGTCAAGCGTTTCGCCACGGGTGCCATGTCGCTGGGTTCCATTTCCACCGAGGCCCACGCCACGCTGGCCATTGCCATGAACCGCATCGGTGGCAAGAGCAACACCGGTGAAGGTGGTGAGGACGCGGCGCGTTACCGCAACGAGTTGAAGGGCATCCCGATCAAGAAGGGTGAAACCCTGGCCTCCGTCATTGGCAAGGATGTGGTCGAGGTTGACCTGCCCCTGGAAGACGGCGACAGCTTGCGCTCCAAAATCAAACAGGTGGCCTCTGGCCGCTTCGGTGTGACCGCTGAATACCTGTCCAGCGCCGACCAGATCCAAAGGCGGTCAGTTGCCCGGCGGCAAGGTCAGCAACTACATCGGCAAGCTGCGCCACAGCGTGCCTGGTGTGGGCCTGATTTCTCCCCCGCCTCACCACGACATCTACTCCATCGAGGACTTGGCCCAGCTCATCCACGACCTGAAGAATGTGGCACCGCACTCTGACATCTCCGTCAAGCTGGTGTCTGAAATCGGCGTGGGCACCATCGCGGCAGGTGTGGCCAAGTGCAAGGCCGACCACGTGGTGATCGCGGGGCACGACGGCGGTACGGGTGCGTCGCCCTGGTCGTCCATCAAGCATTGCGGCTCGCCTTGGGAAATCGGCCTGGCCGAAACCCAGCAGACGCTCGTGCTCAACGGCCTTCGCAGCCGCATCCGCGTGCAGACCGATGGCCAGATGAAAACCGGCCGCGACGTGGTGGTGGGTGCCCTGCTGGGTGCCGACGAATTCGGCTTTGCCACCGCGCCGCTGGTGGTGGAAGGCTGCATCATGATGCGCAAGTGCCACCTGAACACCTGCCCGGTGGGCGTGGCCACGCAAGACCCCGAACTGCGCAAGAAATTCGGTGGCAAGCCCGAACACGTGGTGAACTACTTCTTCTTCATCGCAGAAGAAGCACGCCAGATCATGGCGCAGCTGGGCATCCGCAAGTTCGACGACCTGATCGGTCGCGCCGACCTGCTGGACATCAAGCAGGGTCTGGAGCACTGGAAGGCACAGGGCCTGGATTTCAGCCGCCTGTTCGCCATGCCAGCTGTGGCCGAAGGTGGCCGCCACCACACATTGACCCAGGACCATGGCCTGGAAAAAGCACTCGACAACGTGCTGATTGCCAAGAGCCAGCCCGCCATCCAGAAAGGCGAGAAGGTGCAATTCATGGAGGTGGCGCGCAACGTCAACCGTTCCGTGGGCGCCATGCTGTCGGGCGCAGTGACCAAGGTGCATCCAGAGGGGCTGCCCGACGACACCATCCGCATCCAGCTCGAAGGCACGGGTGGTCAGTCGTTTGGTGCGTTCCTGGCCAAGGGCATCACCCTGTACCTGATCGGCGAGGCCAACGACTACACGGGCAAGGGTCTGTCGGGCGGCCGCATCGTCGTGCGACCCAGCCTGGACTTCCGGGGCGTGGCCACGCAGAACATCATCGTGGGCAACACCGTGATGTACGGTGCCACGTCCGGCGAAGCCTATTTCAGCGGGGTGGGTGGCGAGCGCTTTGCCGTGCGCCTCTCAGGAGCCACGGCAGTCGTTGAAGGCACAGGTGACCACGGTTGCGAATACATGACTGGCGGCACAGTCGCGGTGCTGGGCAAAACCGGCCGCAACTTTGCGGCGGGCATGAGCGGCGGCGTGGCGTACGTGTACGACGAAGATGGCCTGTTTGCCAAGCGCTGCAACACCTCGATGGTGTCCATGGAGAAGGTGTTGCCCGCTGCCGAGCAGGCCCCGGAAACCTGGCACCGCGACCAGGCAGACGAGGCCCAGCTCAAGAAGCTGCTGGAAGACCACCACCGCTGGACCGGCAGCCGCCGCGCCCGCGACTTGCTGGACGACTGGGCCACTTCGCGCGGCAAGTTTGTCAAGGTGTTCCCCAATGAGTACAAACGTGCCTTGGGTGAAATGTATGCAAAAAAATCGGCTCCAGCGCTTGCTGAGCCTGCGAAGGCAGCTACCAAAAAAGCTGCTACAGCCAAGTAATCCCACCGACCGATCAAAGGAATCAGCACCATGGGAAAAGTCACCGGCTTCATGGAATACGAGCGCATCGAAGAGGGCTACAAGCCCGTTCCCGAGCGCCTGAAAAACTACAAAGAGTTCGTGGTGGGTCTGACCGATGCACAAGCCAAAGTGCAAGGCGCGCGCTGCATGGACTGCGGCACGCCGTTTTGCAACAACGGTTGCCCGGTCAACAACATCATTCCGGACTTCAACGACCTCGTGTACTCAGGTGACTGGAAAAACGCCATCACCGTGCTGCACAGCACCAACAACTTCCCCGAGTTCACGGGTCGCATTTGCCCTGCGCCCTGCGAGGCCGCCTGTGTGGTGAACGTGAACGGCGATGCGGTGGGCATCAAGTCCATTGAACACGCGATCATCGACAAAGCTTGGGAAAACGGCTGGGTCGTTCCCCAGCCCGCCAAAGTCAAAACCGGCAAAAAAGTGGCGGTGGTTGGCTCGGGTCCTGCAGGCTTTGCCGCTGCGCAGCAACTGGCCCGCGCCGGTCACGACGTGACGGTGTTCGAGAAAAACAGTCGTCTGGGTGGCCTGCTGCGCTACGGGATCCCTGACTTCAAGTTTGAAAAGTCGCACATCGACCGCCGCGTGGCGCAGATGGAAGCCGAAGGCGTGGTGTTCAAAACTGGCGTGCTGGTGGGTTCCATGCCGGAAGGCACCAAGGTCACCAACGATGCCAAAACGGTCATCAGCGCCGAACAACTCAAGGCCGAATTTGACGCAGTGCTGCTGACGGGTGGCTCGGAGCAAAGTCGCGACCTGCCCGTGCCCGGGCGTGAGTTGGACGGCATTCACTTTGCGATGGAGTTCTTGCCCCAGCAGAACAAGGTCAATGCGGGTGACAAGCTCAAAGGCCAGCTGCGTGCCGATGGCAAACACGTCATCGTCATCGGCGGAGGCGACACCGGCTCCGACTGTGTGGGCACCAGCACCCGCCACGGCGCGGCCAGCGTCACGCAGTTCGAGGTGATGCCCCAGCCCCCCGAGCACGAAAACAAACCCCTGGTGTGGCCTTACTGGCCACTGAAGCTGCGCACCAGCTCCAGCCACGACGAGAGTGCGGAACAAGGCATCCTGAAGCGCGAGTTCGCCATTTCCACCAAGGCCTTCACCGGCAAAAACGGCAAGATCACCGGTCTGACCACGGTCCACGTCGAAATGAAAGACGGCAAGCTGGTGGAGATCGCTGGTACCGAAAAAGAATACAAGGCCGACCTCGTTCTGCTGGCCATGGGCTTTGTGAACCCCGTTGCCACTGTGCTCGATGCCTTCGGTATCGACAAGGACGCCCGTGGCAATGCGAAGGCCACCGACGCGTTCACTGGCGGCTATGCCACCAACGTGGACAAGGTGTTTGCCGCCGGTGACATGCGCAGGGGCCAGAGCCTCGTGGTCTGGGCCATCCGTGAGGGCCGCCAGGCCGCACGTTCCGTGGATGAGTACCTGATGGGTTTCTCTGACCTGCCACGTTGATACAAAGTGAAACAAGGGGTTTCGGGTAAACCCTTTATCATCCACAGCCCGCCAAGCGCCGACCTTCGCGTCGGCGTTTTTCTTTGCCCCGCATCACATGTTGTCCCCCGTACGCACCGATCTGGTTGAATTTGTCGACGTTTCCTTCTCCTATGGCGAAGGAGAGCGGCGCATTCTCGACCGGGTGAGTTTTTCGGTGCCCCGGGGGCAGGTGGTGGCACTCATGGGTGCATCGGGCGGTGGCAAAACGACGGTGCTGCGCCTGGTGGGTGGGCAGCAGGTTGCCTCCGAGGGGCAGGTGCTGTTCGACGGAAAAAATGTCGGCCAACTGGACCGCGACGGCCTGCATACCGCCCGCCGTCGCATGGGCATGCTGTTTCAGTTTGGCGCCCTGTTCACCGACCTCAGTGTGTTTGACAACGTCGCGTTCCCCCTGCGGGAGCACACCAGCCTGTCCGAAGACATGGTGCGCGACATCGTGCTGATGAAGCTCAATGCTGTGGGCCTGCGTGGCGCTCGGGACCTGATGCCCAGTGAAGTGTCCGGTGGCATGGCCCGCCGCGTGGCCTTGGCCCGCGCCATCGCGCTGGACCCCGAACTCATCATGTACGACGAGCCTTTTGCAGGCCTCGACCCCATTTCGCTCGGCACGGCGGCCCAGCTCATCAGGCGCCTGAACGACGCGCTGGGCATGACGAGCATCATCGTGTCGCACGACCTGGAAGAAACCTTCCGCATCGCCGATCAGGTCATCATCCTGGCCAACGGTTGCATTGCCGCCCAAGGCACGCCCGATGAGGTTCGCCATTCCACCGATCCGCTGGTGCAACAGTTCGTCAATGGCGCGGCCGAAGGGCCGGTGCATTTTCATTACCCTGGCCCCACGGTGGCCGACGACTTTGGTCCCGGCGCCGGACGTGGAGGCCGCGCATGACCCTGGCCACCATCGGCAGCGGCGTGCGCGCCAAATTGCAAGACTTGGGCGGTGCAGCCCGCCTGTTTCTGCGCCTGGTACAGCTCAGCCCTGTCGCGCTCGCGCGCTTCGGGCTGGTGCGTGACCAGTTGTTTTTCCTGGGCAACCTGTCGCTGGCCATCATTGCCGTGTCGGGGCTGTTTGTGGGCTTTGTGTTGGGTTTGCAGGGCTACTACACACTGCAGCGCTACGGCTCGTCAGAGGCCCTGGGCCTTTTGGTGGCACTCAGTCTCGTGCGCGAACTGGGGCCGGTGGTCACGGCTTTGCTGTTTGCCGGGCGCGCGGGCACGGCACTCACCGCTGAAATCGGGCTGATGAAAGCGGGGGAACAACTGGCCGCCATGGAAATGATGGCCGTCGACCCCGTGCGCCGTGTGTTGGCTCCCCGTTTCTGGGGTGGGCTCATCGCCATGCCGCTGCTGGCGGCCGTGTTCAGCGCGGTGGGCATCATCGGGGGCTGGCTGGTGGGCGTGGTGATGATCGGGGTGGATGAAGGTTCGTTCTGGAGCCAGATGCAGGGCGGCGTCGATGTCTGGCTGGATGTGGGCAATGGCGTCATCAAAAGCATGGTGTTTGGTGTGGCGGTGACCTTTGTGGCGCTGTACCAGGGCTATGTGGCGCATCCCACGCCCGAGGGTGTGTCTCGCGCCACCACACGCACGGTGGTCATGGCGTCGCTGTTGGTGCTGGGCCTGGACTTCCTGCTCACGGCGATGATGTTCAGCATCTGATGCTAAAAATTCAATAGCTAAATATGTATATCAGTAAAGCGGTAAGCCATGAAAAAGTCTAAAAATGATGTGTGGGTAGGTCTGTTCGTGGTGCTTGGGGCCGTGGCGTTGTTGTTCCTGGCGCTTAAATCGGCCAACCTGCTGCAGCTCAATTTTGAAAACAGCTACCGCGTGGTGGCCCGCTTCGACAACATCGGTGGCCTGAAGCCCCGTGCTGCTGTGAAAAGCGCCGGGGTGGTGGTGGGGCGTGTGGCGTCCATCACGTTTGATGACAAAACCTTCCAGGCCAACGTGGCCCTGGACCTCGAAGCCCGCTACGCTTTTCCGAAAGACAGCTCGCTGAAAATCCTGACCAGTGGTTTGCTGGGGGAGCAATACATCGGCATCGAGCCCGGCGGAGACCTGAAAAACATGGCCGCTGGCGATGTGGTCACACAAACCCAGTCGGCCGTGGTGCTTGAGAACCTGATCAGCCAATTCTTGTTCAGCAAAGCGGCCGAGGGCGAGAAAAAAGAATGACGCCCGAGCAGGCCATCGTCCAGGGAGGACACCGACCATGACAACCCAGAACCGACACCGGCTGCGCCTGCCGGTGGTGCTCGCAACGATTGCACTGGCCTTGCTGACCGGTTGTGCAAGTGGCCCCACCCGCGACCCGCGCGACCCCATCGAGCCCTTCAACCGCGGCGTGTCAGAGTTCAACGACGTGGTCGACCGGGCCGTCTTGAAACCCGTGGCCACCGCCTACGCGGAGGTCACGCCAGACCCGGTGCGAACAGCGGTGGGCAACTTTTTCGGCAACTTGCGCGATGTCTGGACCGTGATCAACGCCACCGTGCAACTGCGGGCGGAAGACGCTGTCACCAGTGCCCTGCGTGTGGGGGTGAATACCACCTTCGGCTTTGGCGGGTTGCTCGACATCGCCACGGAGATGCGTTTGTACCGCGTGAGTGCGGATTTTGGCCAATCATTGGGCTTCTGGGGTGTGCCGCCAGGCCCCTACCTTGTGCTGCCGGTTCTCGGCCCTTCAACGTTGCGCGACACGGTGGGTATCAGTGTGGAAACGCGTGGTGATCTGGTGTACGGCATCGCAGATGTCCCCACCCGAAACTCCCTGTACGCCTTGCGTGCGGTTGAAACCCGCGCAGGTCTGCTGCGAGCCGGTGCCGTGCTGGACGAGGCTGCGCTGGACAAATACACCTTCACCCGCGAAGTGTTCCTGCAGCGCCGCCAGAGCGTGATCGATGGCCAGCGGAACCGCGACGACGAATGACAGTCTCACACCGACCGGCCGGCACAAGCCAGCCCCCAGAAGGAAACAACATGAAACGACGCCACTGGATTTCCCGCGCCGCCACCCTTGCGGCCACAACTCTGCTGCCCACTGCGGCCCTGTGGGTGTTGCCTGCGCAGGCAGCCGACGAAGCACCCGATGCGCTCATCAAACGCGTGGCCACCGAAGTGTTGGATGCCGTCAAGGCCGATGCCGCCATTCAAGCGGGCGACATGGCCAAGGTCATGGCGCTGGTGGACGGCAAGATCATGCCCAACGTCAACTTTGCCCGCATGACTGCTTCTGCAGTGGGCAGGTTCTGGCGGCAGGCCTCACCCGAACAGCAAAAGCAGTTGCAGGACGAATTCAAAATCCTGCTCGTGCGCACCTATTCGGGTGCTCTTGGCCAGGTCAAGGACCAGACCCTGAGTTTTCGGCCCATGCGCGCGGCCCCCACCGACACCGAAGTGGTGGTGCGCTCCGACGTGAGAGGCCGGGGAGACCCGATACAGCTCGACTACCGGCTCGAAAAAACCGAGGCCGGCTGGAAGATCTATGACCTCAACGTGATGGGCGTGTGGCTGGTGGAAACCTACCGCACCCAGTTTGCGGCTGAAATCAATGCCAAGGGCATTGACGGACTCATTGCCACGCTGTCCAAGCGCAACAAAGCCAACGGCAAAGCCGGTTGACAGCGCCATGCTGACCTTGCCGTCCACGCTCACACACGACGAGGCCCCTGCTTGGCTGGCCCTGTGGCTGACACAGCTGCCGATGGGCCATGGCCAGGTCGTGCAGCTCGACGGCAGCGCGCTGCAGCGGTTTGACTCATCCGCCCTGTCGCTGTTGCTGGCTTTGCGACGGCACCTGCTGGCAAGGGGACAAACACTGTCCCTGGTCGCGGTACCACCGCGTCTGGCCGAGCTGGCCACCCTGTACGGGGTGGATGAATTGCTGGCCGCATAAAATCGCGGGTTCATGTCCGCACTCAATCCCTCTGCCCGCCCGGCGGCAGACCTCGCCATTTCCTTTCAGGATGTGGTCAAGGTGTATCCCACTCCCAAAGGACCGTTCACGGCGCTGGATGGCGTGAGCCTGTCCGTAGAGCAAGGCGAGATTTTTGGCCTGCTGGGCCCCAACGGAGCAGGCAAAACCACGCTCATCAGCATTCTGGCGGGTTTGTCGCGGCCCACGCGGGGCAGCGCCAGTGTGCTGGGGCACGACGTCACCGCCGACTACGCCGCCGCGCGCCGCGCGCTGGGCGTGGTACCGCAAGAGCTGGTGTTCGATCCGTTTTTCAGCGTGCGCGAGGCGCTGCGCATGCAGTCGGGCTATTTCGGCCTCAAGCACAACGACGCCTGGATCGACGACTTGCTGGCCAGTCTGGGCCTGTCCGACAAGGCCAATGCCAACATGCGCCAGTTGTCGGGTGGCATGAAACGCCGTGTGATGGTGGCGCAGGCATTGGTGCACAAGCCCAAGGTCATCGTGCTCGACGAGCCCACCGCTGGCGTGGACGTGGAACTGCGCCAGACGCTGTGGCAATTCGTGCGGTGCTGCTGACCACGCACTATCTGGAAGAGGCCGAGGCGTTGTGTGGCCGCATCGCCATGATCAAGCGTGGCAAGGTGGTGGCACTGGAAAAGACATCTGTGCTGCTCAGCCGCGCATCGTCCAACGTGCTGCGCTTCAAGACGGACACGCCTCTGCCTGCCGAACTGGCCGCCCGTGCACGCGTGACCGGGCGTGTGGTGCAGCTGCCTGCACACAACGCCCTTGAAGTCGAACAGATTCTGGCTGCAGTGCGCCTGTCTGGCGGCGTTGCTGAAGATGTCGAGATGAGAAAAGCCGACCTGGAAGACGTGTTCCTCGAAGTGATGGGGGAAACCGCATGACCGGCTGGCAAGCGCTGTTTTACAAAGAGGTCCTGCGTTTCTGGAAGGTGGGCTTTCAGACCGTGGCCGCGCCGGTGCTGACGGCGGTTCTGTACATGATGATCTTTGGCCACGTGCTGGAAGACCATGTCACGGTGTACGACTCCATCAGCTACACAGCTTTTCTGGTGCCCGGCCTCG
>JFJP01038511.1_pt1 | contig 17170 bp, 18 predicted proteins | sample 431651 | NCBI WGS metagenome assembly JFJP01 (sample SAMN02602958, study PRJNA72255) | Microbial mat metagenome, whole genome shotgun sequencing project. | biome: fresh water; feature: sink hole; material: water; isolation source: purple microbial (photo- and chemosynthetic) mats found in... | reverse complement strand
ATAAGCTGTATCGATTGCCATAGGGATGACTATCTGTCTACTACCCTTCCAAATCATGTATCTGCAGGTTTTTCGGATGACTGCTCCGGTTGCCACTCAATAAATGCTGCCCGTTGGGAAGGAGCAGGTTTCAATCATGCATTTTTCCCATTACAGCAGTCTCACGCTATTGCCTGCGCTGAATGTCATACCGGAGATAGCTATTCAGGTCTGAGTCGTGCATGCAGCAGTTGCCATCAGGCAGATTTCATAGCTACAACCAATCCTGACCATGAGCAACTTGGCTTTCCTGAAACCTGCAATCTTTGTCACACGCTGACTCCGGATTGGAAACCAGCATCGTACCGACAACACGACAGTGAGTCGTTTCCGATATATTCGGGTGAACATAACGGGGAATGGAATGCATGTACGGATTGCCATACTAACACGGGCAATTATAATGTTTTCAGCTGTCTGAATTGTCATGAGCATAATAAAACCGACATGGACGACAAACACCTGGGAGAAGTAAAGGGCTACTCCTATATCAGCACAGAATGCCTGCGGTGTCACCCTAATGGGGAGGAAGACTAAGATATGAAAATGAAAAAAATCGCATTCATAATGTTTGTTTTCGTTTTGTCCATAAAAGCGCAGGGACAACAAGCAAAGGAAAACCTATCCGGACAGGTTTCCTTTGTTGGTTCACAGAACGTGTATGTGAAATTTAAATCTACGGAGGGAATATCTGCCGGAGATACTCTCTATACGTCCTCAAACGGCGATATGCTCCCGGTTTTAATTGTCACGAACCTTTCATCCGTTTCCTGTGTCTGCACTGTAATTTCATCTGTTACCCTTAAAGTAGCTGATGTTTTGATAGCACGACCTGGAATAACGGTAAAAACACCAGTTCCTCATCAAACTGAAAAATATAATGAAGCAATTGATGAAAAGGAAATAATTCAAGATACGATATCCATTAAGCTTACGCATAAGCAAAAGGTAAGAGGAAGCTTGTCTGCTTATTCTTACTCCGATTTTTCAAACACCTCTGCAGACAATTCGTTGCGCCTTCGATACACCCTTTCCCTGGATGCTAGAAATATTGCAAACTCAAGGTTTTCAGCCGAAACTTATGCTTCCTTCCGGCACAAAAAGGATGAATGGGCTGATGTTCAGGCAAACCTTTTCAATGCATTGAAAATATATACCCTGGCTGTTAAATATGAGCTTGATGAAAGTTCACGCATCAGCCTTGGACGACGAATCAACCCAAAAATTTCCAGCATAGGGGCCATAGACGGTCTGCAATATGAGAAAACCTATAAGAGATTTACATTCGGAGCGCTGACCGGATTCAGACCGGATTATACAAATTACGGCTTCAATCCGTCTCTGTTTCAATATGGTGCATATGCAGCCTTTAACACCAAAGGAATTAACAGCTACAGTGAGAATTCCCTTGCGTTCATGCAGCAAACCAATCACTCGAAAACAGACCGAAGGTTTCTATATTTTCAGCATTCCAGTAACCTTACGAAAAACATATATTTGTTCGGCACATTCGAATTGGATCTCTTTAAACTTGAAAATGGGGTAGCAAAGAGTACAGTTGACCCAACCGGTTTATATTTGTCCTTGCGTTATAAGATGACAAAAAGGTTTACGGTTTCCGGTTCCTATGATGCCAGAAAAAATGTAATGTATTATGAGACCTACAAATCTCTGATCGACACCTTGTTCGAAAAAGAATTGAGGCAAGGATTCAGGCTGCAGACGAATTACAAGCTTACAAAAGATATTATGGTTGGATTGCAATCGGGTTACCGTTTTTTAAAATCAGACCCCGAGCCCTCGAAAAACGCTTACGCCTATGTAAGCTACAATCGGATTCCGGGGATCAATATAAATGCAACTCTTATGGCGACATATCTGGAGACCAGCTATTTGAATGGGAAAATATTTGGGATTAGTATTAACCGTGATCTGGCACATGGGAAGATACAGACAGGACTTGGCTACCGCTATATCAATTACCAAAGGCCTGAAAATCTGCTTGATATAAGCCAAAACATTGCCGAAGCAAATGTTTACTGGCAATTTCACCCGAAAATATCACTTTCGGTTAACTATGAAGGCACTTTGGAAGATCAAAACAGGTATAACCGGATTTATTTACAAGTAAGGAAAAGGTTTTAGACTCAGCTAAAAACGATAACAATGAAACTCGTTGCATTACTGTTTCTTTTCATTATACTGATTATTTCAGGTTGGTTGGATGACTCTCCCCATGGCTCTGATTTTCAGATCAGCTGCAATACTTGTCACAGCGCCAAAGGATGGGAAATCGATAAGGAGATTTATTCTTTTGACCATGGTACAACCAGGCTTCCTTTGACTGGACAACATATACAGGCAGATTGCAGGAATTGTCACCCAACACTTGTGTTTTCGGAGGCGAAAACCGAGTGCGTTTCATGTCATACAGACCCCCATCAAAGTACTGTGGGATCGGACTGTTCCCGCTGCCACACACCTGAATCCTGGCTGGTAAAAAATATCACCGAGATCCACCAGATGAGCCGGTTTCCCCTTTTAGGTGCTCACCGGACAGCAGACTGCTTTGACTGTCACAAGTCGGAAAACCTCATCAGGTTTGACGTTCCTGACGTTGAATGTATTTCCTGTCACAGAAGAGATTATTTGGCAACAACCAATCCAAACCATTTTGAGTCTGGCATTTCCGATAACTGTATACTCTGCCATTCTATAAACTCAAACCAATGGGCAGGCCCAGGATTCGACCACTCGTATTTTCCCCTAGTGAATGCACATTCAGAACCCTTATGCGCAGATTGTCATAAAACAAGCAGATACAGCGATACGCAGCCGGAATGCAATTCATGTCATCAAGAGGAATATGTTGCTACTACAAATCCAAACCATAGGGCTTCTGGGTTTTCAAACAATTGCGAAGAATGCCACAGCTTAAACCCGGGTTGGAAACCTGCAAATATTGATCACACAAAGTTCCCCCTAACACTAGGGCATGCAGATCCCGCGTGCATCGATTGCCATAAAAACGACAATTTTTCGGTAATCTCAGGGGATTGTTATTCCTGTCATCAACCTGATTACGCAAGCACAACCGACCCGAACCATCAGTCATCAGGATTCTCAATTACTTGTACTGACTGCCATACGACCAATCCAGACTGGAAACCTACAACATTTAATCACAACAGTTTTCCACTTACTCTGGGACATAGCGGCCCCTCCTGCTACGACTGCCATAAAGGGAATTACACTTCAACATCCAATGATTGCTATGCATGTCATGCAACAGATTACAATGTTGCTGTTAATCCAAATCACAGAACCTTAAGTTTTTCGACAAGCTGCAGCCAATGTCACACCACCAATCCTGACTGGAAACCGGCAAGCTACCTTCAGCACGATACTCAATTCCCGATTTACTCAGGTAATCACCGGGGGGAGTGGAATACATGTACCGACTGTCATATCAACCTTTCAAACTATTCCACTTTCAGCTGCATCAATTGTCATGAGCACAATAAAACCGATATGGACAATGAGCACAACGGCGAGAGTGGTTATTCCTATGCCAGTGGTGCTTGTTATAATTGCCACCCCAGGGGAGATTCATAATCAGGATTTCAACTGAAAAGCTTGTATAAAACATTACTTTTGTAAATTCTAAAAACATCATAATTAAAACATTCCCGAGTTTTAAGCCAAATGTCCATATAAAAAAGACTGAATTTGGAAAAATGGTTGAAAGCCTCAGAACATAATTATCATTTCAAAACGTCACGTCTGAGCATTGGATGTAAATTGTTAAATCCAATTATATTAGAAAACCAGATGAAAAAAAACTCACATATGTAGAATTGGAAAATCAGGTTGTTCAGTTAAAAAACCACATTGAGTTTCTTAGAATGAATTCCTCTTTTCAGAATGAAGAGAGAGAAAAGCGAGCCGACGAATTGGATATTGCAAATATTGAGCTTAAATATCAAAATAAAGAAAAGAAAAAACGAGCTGAAGAATTAATTCTAATTCATGTCAAATACGAAAAAGAAGCCATTGAAATCTGCATGGGGAATTCAAACATAAGCCTGATTCTGATGGACATCAAAATGCCCACCATGGACGGGCACGAAGCAAGCAAGCAGATTAAAGAATTCCGGCCTCAATTGCCAATAATTGCTCAATCGGCCTATTCTTTGGAACAGTATCGGGAAATCTATGGAGCAATGACTTTCGATGATTACATTTCCAAACCCATAAATGAAGATGAGCTGAAACGCAAATTATTGAGATTTGTCAACACACATAGTCCAAATTGATGTGAATTGGATTGGAAGTATTATCGCAATAATTGCTTTTAAGCTTCTGGCCTAAAGGGTCAATGTCAATAAATCTTTTTATGTAGTAAAAATTTAACATACAAGCTGACTTTCTTTATCGGTAAAAAATAAAGATTAAGTAGGAGTTATCAGCTTATTCAAGGCGGTTTAAGGCTAACCCCATAAGCTTAATGCCTTCTTTCTTGATGTTTTGATAAAGTGGGGTAAAAAAGAATTTTGTTTCCCAATCTGTTTTAGAATAAACAAATGTGGAAATGGGTTCATCCAACTCCAAATATCCAAGATCAAAAATTGGAAAAAATTAAAACTTCCTCAATACAAATTAAGGTTTGATCTTATTGAATAGCCCATTTAAATACTGATCGTAATAGGCTTTAATGGTTTCTTCCACTTCGCCTAAGGGCTTCACAGGAACCAAATCGATTACTTCGCTATACGACAAGCCCGATTTAAAAAGAGTTTCCGTTGTTCCCCAAAGCATTTCGGTGATGGCGGTTTTCGCTTCCATCTCATCCATCCCATATGACACAGCCAGTTCTTTAAGTTTCTGCAACTGGAAAAAATAGTAGGTGTGCCCCATTGCGGTTATCATAGCATACGCCTCTATTTTAGGTTCTTCCACAACAGGAGTTGATCCAAGTGGGCGCATAAGTTCCTGTAACTGGTTTTTTATATCAACCTGCATCTCATTTGAAAAAGTTATGGGATTTACACCTTTGTTTACAATGGCCGAAGCACTTGGGTTCATCCTGGCAATGTTGGACAATCCGCCTAATGCCGCTGACATTTTTTCAATAGTGAGTTTCGGAGCAAGAGAAACAAATACAGATTCTTTATTTACAAAGTCCTTGATCTTTGCAAGGGTATCCATAACAACTGGCGGATGCAGTGCAATAAACACGATTTCATTTTGCACCACTTCCTTCAAATTATCAGAAGTAACAATAATCTTCGGGAACTTTAGTTTGAGAGAATTCAGGACTTCCTGATTGGTGTCGGCAACAACAACTCTTTCGAATGTTATGCCATTGTTTTCAAAAGCCTGGAGGATAATTTTTGTGATTCTGCCTCCTCCGATAAAACCCAGGGATTTTGTTTTCATGATTGATAGGTATTTTGGTTCTTGGTTTTGGTACTTAAAGTCTCCTCAGATTTTTAAAATCAATATTCTGACTTAGGTTCTCAACCGCAAGAATATTTGAAGAATTGGTATCTGCTTTGATCGGCTCGGGCGAATTGCATCCGCAACCGCTAACAGGCCTATTACTCTGGAAAGGCAATCCGATTGACCTCCAGTTTTTCAATCCCCCGTCCAGATTAGCAACATGCGAATATCCAAGGCGGCCAAGTAAGTTTGAGACTCTTGCACTTCGCACACCAACCGGGCAAGCCAGAATAATATTCTGATCTTTGGAGATATTTTGCAAGCGATCCATAATAACCGACATTGGATGGTATAATACCCGATCCAGCGGTATGCTTTCAAGCTCCAACTCGTCAGTTTCCCGCACATCAATTATTACCGCTTCTGAATTCACAAGAGCTTCATAAGCATCAGAAGGGTCAATATACCGCACTCCTTCAAGATGAAATTTTTGAAATATCGGTTGATCTGTTGTTCTCATTATAGTATCAAATTATATAAGTATCCCAATAGAATAATAAACAGGGTGATGGTTCCGAAGAAAATCCCAATAAGTTTCCAGTTCATCACCTTTTTAAGCAACGTTGCTTCGGGCAGCGACAGACCTACAACGGCCATCATAAAAGCTATAGCCGTTCCCATGGGGACTCCCTTGGCCACAAAAACCTGGATGACGGGAACAATCCCGGCTGCATTGGCATACATCGGCACGGCAAGTATTACGGCTAGAGGAACCGAATACCATTTGTCGGCCGAGAGATATTCTGAAAAGAATTTCTCGGGAACATACCCGTGCATGGCTGCTCCAATGGCAATTCCAATAATCACATAAACCAACACTTTCCTAACAATATCCCATCCCTCATTGATAATAACTGGAAGCCGGTCGATAAACGGAGTTTTGTCAACTTCCCATTGTTCCGATTTCTGTTCCGAACTGGCTTGGATTTCCTTTACCCAGTCGGATAAATGCCGGTCCAGTTTCATCTTCCCGAGAATGAATCCCCCAATAGTTCCCAAAAGAATACCGCTACCGGCATAAATTATTGTGGCTTTTATTCCGAATAGCCCCAAAAACATTGCCACAGCGACTTCATTTACCAAAGGGGAGGTAATTAAGAACGCAAAAGTTACTCCCAGGGGAATTCCACCTTTCACAAATCCGATAAACAAGGGGATGGAAGAACAAGAACAAAAGGGAGTAATGGCTCCAAATAAAGATGCGAAGAAGTACTGAAGCCCGTACATCTTTGTAGTGGTTAAATAAATGCGAAGCCTGTCGATTGGGAAATAGGCATTTACCAATCCCATGAGAGAACTGATGAGAAAGAGCAGAATCAGGATTTTGATGGTGTCGTAAATAAAGAAATTGATGGATGTCCCCAGGTGAGAATCAGGATTTAGCCCCAACAATTCAAAGGTTGCATAATCAACTAAAGGCTGAAGGAAATAATACAGCAGAACTAATGCCGGAAGCACAATCGAAACCGTGGCCAAGAGTTTTATTCTTCTTTCTTTTTTCATTTTTCAAAATAATTTCTGCCCGAGAAAAAACGAACAACGAGGATAATTTTATTAGAAGAATACCCTGATTATATAATAAATCCCAACCGCTATGAAAAGAACCGCAATTATACGACGGAACCATATTTCAAAGGTTTTTATCTTTTGATACATCCCGCCAATACCCGACACTGCATAGGCAATTATCCATGCGAAAAGTATTACAGGAATTCCGGTTGCAAGGGCAAAAACAATGGGGAGATAAAGGCCTGAAGCACTTGCAACAGTCATTGGAATCAGCATGCCAAAATACAATACGCCACTGTAGGGACAAAACGCCAAGGCAAACACCAAACCCAATAAAATAGCATCAACATACCTCCATTTCTTTTTGTTCTGCATTCTTGAAGTAAGGCCGTTCAATCCGGGGAATTTTATTTTGATGAAATCCAGCATAAACAGTCCGATAACAATAAGCAGAGGCCCAAGTATTTTCTCGCCATACTGCTGAAAAAATCCGCCAAACTTGAATTGATCTGCACCAAGAAAAATTATGAAAGCTAAAGCAGTGTATGAAATAGCCCGACCCAGTGTGTATAACAATCCGTTTACAAAAACCCTGTTCCGGTTTTCAATATCCTTGCTGATAAACCCAATGGCCGTGATATTTGTGGCAAGTGGACAGGGGCTGATTGCGGTCATCAGACCCAACACAAAAGCTGAAACCCAGGGCAGATTGCTGCCCTCCAACAGGCTGGTAAAGAATTCGTTCATAAATTATCTTACTAATTCAACAATAGGATTCAGCTGAAATCCAGCGGCATGACACTTAAACAAATTGTTTGTCTGAATTCCACTAAACAATTTTTCCAAAAGTCGAATTGCTAAATCCCCAATAATCCATCAACCTTTTCTTTGATAATTGACTTAAACTTTTCGGGTTGACGAACGGCATACATAAAGCCTTCATTGGTTATATTGATCTTCTTGTCGCCTTTTACCAGTAAAAGCGTCTGTCCGCTTACGCCAACATCCTTACCGATTTTTTTACCTTCCGGCTCATCGAGGTTTACTGCAGCGAAACTAACCTTACCCGATTTTACAAGCTCAGGATAAAGCTGTTCTATGTCGGATTTTGTTTGAGCCTCGACTGTTTTACAGGTTGTGCAGCGGGCATTGAAATGAAAATAATAGGCTTTTACCGTACCCACATCAGCAACAGCAGACGACTCTTTTGTAGTTTGCGCATTGCAGCCGAAAACGGCTAAGAGCAAAGCTACCGCATAGAAAATACGAAGGGTTTTCATTGTTTATTTTCTGTATTTGTTTAGGATTTCTTTTGTCTCGGATAAGGTAGGTACACGGCCGCTCATTGCTACTATTTCATCAATAACCAAAGCAGGTGTGCGCATAACACCATAATTCATAATGTTAACAATATCCTCCTCCTTTACAACCTCGGCCGAAATTCCCATTTCAGCCACTGCAATGCGGGTAACCTGCTCAAGCGATTTGCATTTTGCACAACCCGTACCTAAGATCTTAATATTCATGGCTAAGTTTTTTATTATTCGTTGTTCGCAAATCTACGAACATATTTTTAAAAAATTACAATTCAATCCCATTTTTAAACAAGGTTTTTTGTGAAAATAATACGTCTTTCCTTCCAGGGTGACTAAGGGCGGCTTTTCGAACTGTTTTTCGTTTTACGCCATGAGGTATGCCAGCCGGACAATAATGCAAGGCTCGAGAAATATCGGCAGAAATACCAAACAAGGCCAATTTCCGCAACCGGCGCATAAGCTGGTTCTATATCAGGGGCATCTAAAGAATTTGCTTAACTTTCCGAACAAATTAATGTTTGCATCAATCTTTACAGGTAATTTGAAATGAAAAGAGCGACACATCTATTTTTATCGATTGTAATTCTATTGTCGTGTGGGAAAAGCGATAATCAAATTTATCCTCCGGATACGATAAATGCAGGGGATTTCATTTCAGCAGCCGATATTTCCGCATATCCGGAAATTGAGTTGTCAAATCCGGCATTTTACAACGCTGATAATCAAAAAGAAGATCTTTTAAGTATACTTAAAAGAAACGGAGTAAACACAATAAGACTGCGCCTTTGGGTGAATCCTTCAACTGGGCATTCGGGTTTTGATGAGGTTTCAGCGTTTTCAAAAAGATTAAAGAAACTGGGTTTCAAAATATGGTTAACAGTTCATTATTCAGATACCTGGGCCGACCCTGGAAATCAGGAAATGCCTTTGCAATGGCAAGCCGCTGACTTCATGGAATTAAAAGACAGCGTAGAGAAATACACGCAAAAAATTGCCATGCAGCTAAAGCCCGAACTGATCCAGATTGGCAATGAAATCAATTCCGGCTTTTTACATCCTGAGGGAAAGTTGGATACCAACCCCCTGCAATTTGGTGAATTGATGTCTGTGGCTATTGCATCGGTGCGGGAATACTCCCCCGCTTCCAAAATCATTATACACTTTGCGGGAATAAACAATTCAACTTGGTTTTACGAGCAGATGGTTAACCTGGATTACGACATCATTGGACTGTCGTATTACCCAATTTGGCACGGTAAAAACCTGAACGAACTTAAAATCAAAATGGAGTATTTAAGTCAGACATTTAATAAAGAAATCGTTATTGCTGAAACAGCCTACCCGTTCACCCTTACCTGGAACGATTGGACAAACAATATTGTGGGTTTGGAGGAGCAATTAATCCTGCCGGAATTTCCTGCCACTCCCCAGGGGCAAAAAGATTTTATAAGAAACATCAAAACCATAACAAAAGAGGTTAAAGGGTCTATCGGATTTTGCTATTGGGGGGCCGAACTGATAGCCTGGAAAGGAGAAAATGCCCTGGACGGGTCTCCGTGGGAAAATCAGAGTTTATTTGATTTTGACAATAAAGAACTTCCTGTATTGAGCGAGTTTTAATATACACACAATAGTGCTATATATAGCTCTTTTTATTGCATATAACCAAAATAATTGTATTTTTGCACAGAAAAGAGCTATACAATGCACTTTACAGAATTGATAAACGCAATAAAAGAACGCAGGAATGCGCTGCAAGTTACTCAGGAAACCCTGGCCGAATTATCGGGTGTTGGCTTAAGAACACTGAAGCAGTTTGAAAGCGGGAAGGGGAATCCCACCTTAAAAACATTGCAAAAAATAGCCGACGTTTTGGGTATGGAAGTTAATTTAAAACTTAAAACTGTTACCCGCAACAAATGAGAAAGGCAAAAATTCTTTACAAGGATGAGGAATCTGGTGTTTTGACCCAACATGATGACGGCACTTTCACATTCGCATATACGGATACCTGGCTGGCAGACAGCAACAAGCCGGGTATCAGTCTTACAATGCCAAAAATCGAAAAAGAGTTTCACTCAAAATTCTTATTCCCCTTCTTTTTCCAGATGCTGCCTGAAGGGGCTAACAAACAAGCAGCTTGCAAACTAAACAGAATTGACCCATCGGATTATTTTGGATTACTCATGGCTACTGCAAAGTACGACAGCATTGGTGCCGTTAGAGTTATTAAAACAGGAAAGTAATGAGTTTACCTGAAATAAAATACTGCCCCGGCACTTTGGCAGAAGGCTTTAATAAATATAGCAGGACCTGTTTGAATCGCGTTTTTCAGGGAAAGGCAGTCTATCATGTATTAGTCTACAATTCACCGGCATCAAGCTCGGAAACCGATATTCTTTTTGAGCAAAACAGAAAACGAATGTCAATTTCCGGCGTTCAGGAAAAATTCTCCGTATTGCTTGACAAAAACAAATTGAGACTTGTAAACGAAGGTGAGCGTGGAACTTATATTCTAAAATCCGTTCCTGGTTTTGGCAAAAACCCTGACCAAATGCCTGCTAACGAACATCTCACAATGCAGATTGCCCGTCAGTTATATGGAATAGAAACGGCTGAAAACGCATTGATTTTCTTCAAAGATGGCTCTCCCGCATATATTACCAAACGTTTCGATGTTAGTAAAGACGGCTCAAAACTGGCACAGGATGATTTTGCCTCCCTGGCTGGCAGAACCCCACAGACCCATGGCGAGCACTACAAGTATTTGGGGAACTATTCAGAACTTTTTGAATTAATGCAAACTCATTTATCCACATATAAATTAGAAGCTCCGAAGCTATTGAAATTAATTATCTTTAATTATCTGTTCTCAAATGGGGATGCGCACTTTAAAAACTTCTCCCTGCTTGAAACACCTATGGGCGACTACCGATTGAGTCCTGCCTATGACCTTTTAAATAGTCGTATTCACATTGATGACAAAGACTTTGCACTGGATGGAGGGTTGCTGCCGGGAAAAATCGCTCAAGGAAAAATCAGGAAACAATTTTCCAGACTCGCAGAAATTTCGCAAATTAGTGAAAAGATTTTTGATGATCTTATGACAATGATGTTATCAAAATCCGATGTTGTGGAAAAAATGACAGCCGCTTCGTTTCTTAACGATTCAACAAAAGGAAATTATTGGCAGTCATATAGCAGACGTTTAAAATTGTTGTCAAAAGTTTGATTTCAAATTAAGAGTATAGTTGAATCGCGAAACCTGCTAGCAGTAATCAAAAATGGAATTCACGCTTATGTAATTTTTTAGTCATAAACCATAATATAAAAAGTATGAAATCACGCAGACAATTTCTCAGAACTGCTGGAACAGGAATCCTCGCAGCCGGTCTCTCCCCGATCTACGCCTCGGAAGGTTTAAAATCACAGGCCGAAAACCGCACGGATGCCTTTAGCATCGGAATGGCCGGATATTCGTTCAAGGAATTCACGGTTGAGAAAACCATTGAAATGATGAACCGCATAGGGGTGAAAAATCTCTCCCTGAAAGATTTCCACATGCCTATGAACAGCAGCCAGGAGCAGGTCGATGAGGTACTCGCAAAGTTCAAAAACGCGGGGATCAGAGTCTACACCTTGGGCGTGATTTATATGAAGACCAACGAAACGGTTGACCTGGCCTTCGAATACGCGAAAAAAGCAGGGGTTGATATGATTGTGGCTGCTCCCAACTACGAGCTCCTCCCCTATGTGGAGAAGAAGATAAAAGAATACGATTTCAGGATGGCTATTCATAACCATGGTCCCGACAGCCCACTATATCCTAACGCTACCGATATTTGGGATCACATAAAAGACCTTGATCCCCGGATCGGTATCTGCATCGATATCGGCCACACTGAAAGAGACGGACAGGATCCGTCTGTTGACCTTGAAAAATACAGCAAACGAATTTATGATGTTCACATTAAGGATGTCGACAAACCCACAAAAGAAGGAAAGACGGTTGAAATGGGCAGAGGCATTATTGACATCCCAAAGTTTGTTTCCACACTTCGCAAGATTAAGTACAACGGAATGTGCAGCCTCGAATTTGAAAAAGACATGAAGGATCCATTGGCAGGGATTGCCGAATCGATCGGGTATTTCAAAGGTGTTTTGAATTCAGTGAAAAGCTAAACCTTAGCGGTCTACATATACCATCATTTTTTGCTGGAATTCGTATTTGTTTATGGGTTTGATGATATAATCATTAAAGACTTTTACATTATCGAGTTTTTCATGCTCGAGTGTGTATGCGGTTTGGGCTATGATTGGAAGGCTGGGGCGAAACTCTCTGATAAGCTTGGCAGCCGTGGCCCCGTCCATGATAGGCATTTTTATATCCATCAGGATTAGGCCTACCGCATTGTTTGTGCGGCAGATATCAACTGCCTGCTTTCCATTTGAAGCATGCAGAATTTCAATGTGCGTAGGCTGCAGCAGCTCATAGAGGTAAAGGTAATTGGAATACTCATCATCCACAATGAGGATGGTATCCACCGCACTGGCAACTATAAAAGGGGGAGCATCGACTTCCACCGAAGTAAGCATTTTATCATCGGGTTTAGCTTCAATAATGTTCAAGGGGAGAGCTATATCGAATGTTGTTCCCGACCCGAGTCTGGATTTAACAGACACGCTTCCGTTCAATAATTCGGTATATGCCTTCACTAACGAAAGCCCTATTCCATTGCCTCCATAGCTTCTGATGAGTCCTGTTTCCACCTGACGGAAAGGATCGAAGATTATGTTCTGCTGCTCCAGGGATATGCCAATACCGGTGTCGGATACAGAAATCTGCAATTCGCTGTCCACAAGTTTGCATCGAATTTCAACTGTGCCGGCCTGGGTAAATTTAAGGGCATTATGAATCAGATGCGAAAGGATCTTTTTCAGCTTTTCCCCGTCGGATTTCACAATTAGTTCTTTGTAAGGCACATTCTGACGAAACACAAATGCAATTTCTTTCTCAGCAGCCCTTTTCTCATACTTGTTTACAATCGAATTGATTAAGGCAATCAGGTTCAATTCCGCTGATTTCATCTGCACCTGATTTGCCTGAATCTGCGATATTTCAATAACATCCGTGATGATTCCGATAAGTTTGTCGCTGCCCGAAATGATTTTATCGGAAAACAGCCTGTTCTTTCCGTTGGTTCGGTTTGGCTCGGCTATAAGCTGGGCAAATCCCACGATTGCATTCAAGGGTGTTCTAACCTCATGCGACATGTTTTGCAGGAATGAGGTTTTCAAACGGTCGCTCTCTTCTGCCCTTTCCTTTGAAATTCTAAGATCCTCGTTTATTTTCTGAATTCTGAAATTGGATTCGTTCAGCAGCTCGTTCAAACTTAAAAACTCATCATTCTTTTTCCTGAGTTCGTTGGCAATTATTTTGCTTCGCTTGTACAATCTGGAATTTTCGATAGCCAATGCAGAGAGGCTGGTAAAAGCGCTGCAGAGCTTTGTCTCATCGTCCGAAAAAGCACGGGTAGAGAGGGTTGTTCCCAGGATAAGCGTGCCAATGGAGCGTTGTTCGATGAATAGCGGGATATATAAAACCGAGCGCAAATTCCGAACCTTCACAATCTCCCGTTCAGCTTCGGATAATAAGGCCTCATGAGCATCGTAGATACTTACCGCGGTTTTGGTCTCAATGGATTTCCTAATTGTAGGATGGTTCTCAAGCAAATCGAAACGCAAAGCTTCCGGAAATTCATTGGGCAGAGGCGGAGTGGTTGCTCCCAGGTATATCTTTTCGTTTTCATGCAGATATATCGCCCCTGTATCCAGACTTAACAACCGAACCGATTTATCTACAATTACCTGAAGCACGACATCCAGGTCAATTGACGAAATAAGGGCGTAATTTACTTCCAAAAGAGAATTTAAGTTTTTTGAGTATTCATTTACGACACGCACCTTTTCCGCTCTCCTCTTCCGATAGAAAAACGCCAGAAGGCCGGTGGCTAAACCCATAATGAGAGGCATAATAAAATGAACCGGGGAGGTAAATGCATGCTCCAGTGGAATATTGTGTCTGGAATTTTCAAATGCCAATCCTGCAAGACTCACAAAAAAACCAAATGTAAAACCTGCCCCGACGTAATGAAACACTGATTTTATTTTCACATCCATTTTTGTAGTTTTAATTTCCAGCCAAACTCCGCGCCGAACAATCTTATCGGTCAATACCCATCAGCTTTTGGGTTTGGAATCCGAATCCCCCGAAAACAAAAGTTATAATCACATGCAATGTATTCTTTTCCTTCAAATGATTATACCGTGAGATACCTGATTAAAAAAAATCATCACTTGTTTTGTTTTGCGGTTTTTACGTGGGGGGGCAGGTGGAAATACGAGGGAAGGTGAGATTGAGATTGAGCTTGAGGTTGAGGTTGAGGATAAGGTTCAGGTTGATGTTAAGGTTAAGGTTAAGGTTGAGGTTAAGGTTAACGTACAAGACATCTCGTCATCACCTCGTCTCGTCGTCTCGTCATCACCCCGTCACGTCGTCTCGTCGTCTCGTCATCACCCCGTCTCGTCGTCTCGTCATCACCCCGTCACGTCGTCTCGTCATCACCCCATCATCCTCACGCTTTTGAGGCTAGTATTTCCATCGATTTGCCAGGGCAACGAGTGATAGCATTACCGGCACTTCAACCAGAACGCCCACAACCGTTACCAGGGCAGCGGGACTCTGCAGTCCAAAAAGGGCTATTGCCACGGCTACCGACAATTCGAAGAAGTTGCTGGCTCCGATCATGGCAGCAGGAGAACAGATCGCATGTGGCAGTTTCATTCTCCGCCCGGCAAACCAAGTAATAAAGAAAATAAAATAAGTCTGTATAACCAGGGGAATGGCAGCCAGAAGGATAATGAGGGGATTATTGATGATGTTCGGCCCCTGAAAAGCAAAAAGTAAAATTAGTGTGAGAAGGAGGGCAATGATGCTAACAGGTTTAAGTTTTGGCAGGAAAACAGCCTTAAACCATTCTTCGCCCTGTTTACGGATTAGCACCCTGCTTGTAATATAACCCGCTACCAGCGGAATAACGACAAATATCACAATACTTGACACAAGGGTGTTGTATGGAATGGTAATGTTGGTAATACCCAGTAGAAGCCCCACAATGGGAACAAAAGCAACAAGAATGATCAGGTCGTTGATTGAAACCTGCACCAGAGTATAGGTTGGATCCCCATCGGTAAGGTAACTCCACACGAAAACCATAGCAGTACAGGGGGCCGCTCCCAACAATATTGCTCCTGCAATATATTCGCCTGCCATTTCAGGGGATATATAAGCTGCATAAATCTTTGAAAAGAAAATCCAAGCAAAGAAAGCCATAGTGAAGGGTTTGATAAGCCAGTTCACTACAACGGTAAGGACAAGACCCTTTGGATTTCTCCTTACTGTCTTCAAACCCGAGAAATCGATTTGAAGCATCATGGGATAAATCATAAGCCATATCAGAACAGCTATGGGAATATTTACCTTGTTGATCTCCATTTTACTGAGCCACTGCATTCCATCCCCAGCAACAGTGCCAATGAGGATGCCTCCTGCAATGCACAATGCCACCCAAATGCTCAGGTACTTCTCAAAAACCCCAATTCGCTTATTTGATTGCATGTCTTCTTGGTATTAAGGTTTTTCAGCGTATACGGTGATACTATAAATTCCCTTTTCTGATTTTTTGTATTCATCAAGCTCTTTCTGGCTGAGGTACTTTAGCAACAGGCTATCGGGTATGGTAATGAGCTTTTCTTTTTGGATTTTGATATTCGCCAGTTGGCTATCACTCATGACCTTCAGGTAATCATCGATCTGCATTGCCCCCGACACGCAACCGGCATACATCTCTGCTGCCAGGCGGATTTTCACAGGCAATTCGCCTCTCAAAACGATGTCCGATACCGAAAGGTGAGCTCCCGATTTCATAATTCTAAAAATCTCGCCAAACGCCTTGCTCTTATCAGGCACCAGGTTTAACACACAATTGCTTATTACCACATCTACCGAGTTGTCATCCACCGGCAATTCTTCAATGTCGCCCAGACGGAACTCAATATTCTCGAACCCCAGCTTCTGGTTATTTTCTCTAGCCTTTTCTATCATCGTTTCGGTCATGTCTACTCCGATAACATATCCGTTTTCTCCAGCCAATGCCCGGGCAACGAAACAATCGTTTCCCGCCCCTGAACCCAGATCAACAACCGTATCGCCTTTCCGGATCTGAGCAAACTCGGTGGGCAATCCGCAACCCAATCCGAGGTCGGCATCAGGGTTGTAACCTTGTAGAACCGCATAATTGCCATTCATCATAGAATACTCCGGTGATGAGCAGCAGCCCGAATCACCGCAACACGAGGAACCCGAGTTTGTAGCAATTTCGCTGTACTTCTCTTTTACAATAAGTTTTAAGTTTTCTGCTTTCATTTCTATTGTATTAACCTTGGATTATTCATGAAAAATTGCCACAGATAATTCACTGAGTATTATTTTTTTTGTTCATGAGCATGCTTTGCACAGTTCACAGATAGCTCGCTTTGCTCACTTTAATTCAGGTCCCTTAATCAACGATATTTTTCATGGATAGACGCGGCAATATGATCTTTGCTTTGTCTGTAAACAAATCGAAAAACGAATCTGCTTACTGTTTATCCTTTATCGAAGTCAGGTATAGTTGGTAGAACTCATCTTTTATAAGATCCCTCACCCTTCTGAATTCGCTCCATATGTATTCGTCCGATCCGGT
>JFJP01018703.1_pt1 | contig 17172 bp, 11 predicted proteins | sample 431651 | NCBI WGS metagenome assembly JFJP01 (sample SAMN02602958, study PRJNA72255) | Microbial mat metagenome, whole genome shotgun sequencing project. | biome: fresh water; feature: sink hole; material: water; isolation source: purple microbial (photo- and chemosynthetic) mats found in... | reverse complement strand
GATGCCGCCATGACGCTCGATCTTTCCACCTACACCGAGTTCTCGCTCGCCATCCGTATCACCAACCCGCAGGCCGTTTCCCGCTGCTCGCTCTATTTCAGGAGCGGTGACGGATGGTACGGCGGCTGGTTCAAGGCCAGCGGCACCCAATGGCAGACCGTGACGCTGGAACGCAGTGCCTTCGGTACCGAGGGGAAACCCGCCGGCTGGACACGGATTAACGGGGTACGCCTCGCCTTCTGGAAGGATCAACCACAGGAGACGCGGATCGAGATCGCCGCCATCCGCGGGCGATCGAGCCCCATCTCGATCCTGCGCAACACGACAGCCGCCGTTACGCTAACAGACGAAATAGGCTTTATAAACCGGTCAACCGACCGTCTAGGCCAGTGGTTCGGACGCTACGGCTTGCATACCAACATCATCGATGACAAGAGCGTCGCGGCTGAAGGAATCCCCACCGGTTGCCGGCTGTTGATCCTGCCCTGCAACCCGGTCATCACCCCGCCGGTACTCGACGCCTTGCAGGCGTTCACCCGGCGCGGCGGACGGCTGATCGTCATCTACGGCATGACACCCGAACTGGCCCCGCTGCTAGGATTAAGCGGCAAGCGCTGGATAAGTGCCGTCCCGCCAGACGCCCTGTCATCGATCTTGCTGGACAAGAAGGCTGTCAGCGGCCTGCCGCCGTCCGTGCGGCAGGATTCCTGGAATGCGAACATCCCCGAGCCGAAATCAGCCCGCGTGATCGGGACCTGGCGCAACGCCGCCGGTGTGGACAGCGGCATGCCGGCTATCACCATCGGGGGCAGCGGTGTCTTTATCGGACATGTCCTGACCAACGTCGACCGCGAGAACAAGATGGAGATGCTGCTGGCCTTGAGTGCCGCTCTCGTTCCGGATCTCGCCCCGATGCTTGCCGATCAACTGCGCCTGCAGGCACAGCGACTGTTCGAGTTCGAGAACTGGCAACAGACCCGTGCCTACATCGATGCCACGGCCTCCCGGCATGGCAAGACCGCTCATATCCGCCCGATGCTGCAGCGCATCGACCAGCTTGCCGGAACCCAGCCCGACGCCCAAGCCACTCCACCGTTCGCCAAGGTGATCGCCGAATCCGCCGCCCTTCGCGACCTGATACGCCAATCCTACTTCGAATCCGTGACCCCGCCGCCAAAGACCGCCGAGTTGCGCGGTGCCTGGTGCCACAATGCGGCCGGACCGGCAGGCCAGGGCTGGAGCACCGCCGTCAGCCGATTGAAAGGTGCCGGCTTCAACGCGCTTTTCGCCAACCATCAATGGGCGGGGCTCGCCTATTACCCGTCAGAGGTATTGCCAATCTCGCCCTTGATCACCTCGCAGGGCGACCTGTTAAAGCAATGTCTGGAGGCCTGCCGTCGCGAGGGGATCGCCCTGCATCTCTGGTCCGTGCTCTGGGTCCTGGAGAATGCACCCGACGCGTTCGTGACGCAAATGGACCAGGCTGGACGCCTGATGAAGGATAGCAAGGGGAAAAGCCTGAAGTGGCTTTGCCCGGCCAATCCGCTGAACTTGGAGCTGGCCGCCAACGCCGCTGCCGAGGCCGTGCGCCGCTATGCGGTCGACGGCTTTCATCTTGACTACATCCGTTATCCTGACAGCGATGCCTGTTTCTGCAACCATTGCGCAAAGCGCTTCCGTCTCGACACGGGGCGCCTCGCCATCAACTGGCCTCGGGATGTAATCAGCGGTGCAGACCGTGCGGCGTTCCTGACCTGGCGACGGGACCGGATCACCGAAGCGCTGACCCGAATACGCGGTGCCGTCAAGACAGTACGTCCTTCCGTTCAGGTGTCGGCAGCCGTCTGGGGCAACTGGCCCGGCGTACGCGACTCGATCGGCCAGGACTGGGTGGCCTGGTGCCGCGACGGGCGGCTGGACTTCGTGACACCGATGAACTATACCGACACCGTCGGCGAGGCGTGTGCGCTCTATGCCAGCCAGCGAGCCGCCCTCCCGGCGGGATTCGCCGTCTATCCGGGCATTGCACCCACCACCCACAACCTTCCGCCAGAGGAGACCGTCCGGCAGGTGGACGCCCTTCGCACCGCAGGGGCACGCGGGTTTGTCCTCTTCGAACTGGATCCCGACCTGCTTGACACCCATCTGCCGGCATTGCGGGCCGGAGCCACATCCAGGTAAGCCGGGAGTACCCGGTGCCCGTGCGAAAACCAATTGGTAACTTGAGAAGAATAGAATCGAACACCCAACGCCCAACACCCAACATCCAACGCCCAAGTGCGAGAGTCTTTTCTTGGTTGTTGGGCGTTGGATGTTGGGCGTTGGGCGTTGAAATGAATTGAAGTTATAAACAAGTAAACGCTATGAATAGCTACACCTGGACGAAGCCCCTGCTGCAATGGTTCTCGCAGAATCAACGCCCGATGCCTTGGCGCGATGATCCGTCCCCGTACAAGGTCTGGGTCAGCGAGATCATGCTCCAGCAGACGCAGGTCGCGACGGTAATCCCATATTTCCAACGCTTTGTTGAACGTTTTCCGGATGCACAAACCCTGGCCGCCGCCGACCCGCAGGATGTGCTGCGCATCTGGGAGGGGCTGGGGTACTACTCGCGGGCAAGACATCTCCAGGCAGCGGCCCGCCAGATTGCAGGCCCCTTGCAAGGCCGGTTCCCGGAATCTGCCGTGGAATGGAAAAGCCTCCCCGGCATCGGGGATTATACCGCTGCCGCCATCACATCGATCGCCTTCGGGAAGCCGGAGCCAGCCGTCGACGGGAACGTGCTGCGCGTCTACTCCCGCCTGCGCGGCATCCGCGACAACATCACCCTGCCAGCCGTCCGCGACACGATCCGGGAGCAACTCCGCCCGGCGATCCGTACGGTCGATGCGTCCGCCTTCAATCAAGCCATGATGGAACTGGGGGCACTCGTCTGCCGACCTCGCCAGCCGCTCTGCGGGAATTGCCCGCTGAAACGCCACTGCAAGGCGCACCGCGATGACCTGACCGCGTCCATTCCGAACAAGCCCCGCAAGGCCGCCGTACCGCATTTCACCGAAGTCGCGGTGATCATCACCAACCCGCAAGGCGGCGTACTGCTTTACCGCCGCCCGGACAGCGGCCTCCTAGGCGGGCTCTGGGCGTTCCCGCAGGCGCGCCGCAAGGGCAACGAGCCCTATCGAGAGACGCTGATGCGCGCCATTGCCGACCTGCTTACGTCAGCAGCAATAACCGGAATCCGAAAACGCGGGATCGTCAACCATGCCTTCAGCCATTTCTCCCAGACCATCCACGTTTACACCTGCCAGGCGGAACCGCTCGCGATTGAGTCAAAGGGTGTTCAGGCGGAACCATGCTGGTGCCGGCCGGAAAAACTGGACGCATTGCCACTGTCCAAGACCGACCGCACGATTGCAAAAACGAGCTGGTAACTTTTCGGGGATCGGTGAAGGAGAACGGCGACGAGAGCGGATCACGAGGGCTTCGCCATTTTCTTTCTCATGCGCAGCGGCTCGCGAGGACGCTCGCCCTCCAGATGCGGAGAACGCGCTTGATGACCGTATGGAGGGCGAGCGTCCTCGCGAGCCGTACGGAGCATAAGAATCGTCAACCGTTCTCGTCGCCGTTCTCGTAAACCGAAAAAGTCTGCAGTCTGTAGTCTGCAGTCTGCGGTCTTCCCCGACGTTATAGACAGTCCCGGTCAGGAGGCCAGGGTCACCCGCAGGAGTTCGTCCTCGGTCGTCAGCCCCAGTTCCACCTTGGACAGTCCGTCCTCCCGTAGCGTGGGCATACCCAGCGCATTGGCACGCTCGCGGATCTGGTGCGCGGAGGCACGTTTCAGGATCAGGTCGCTGATTTCATCAACCAGCGGCAGGAACTCGCAGATCGCGATGCGCCCGCGATATCCGCACTGGTTGCATTGCCTGCAGCCGCGTCCCTGGTACCGCATCACCCCGTCGGCACGCTCCACCAGTTCCCGGCAGTTCTCGCAGATCGTGCGCACCAGCCGCTGCGCCATGAATGCCTGCACGGTGGAGGTGATCAGGTACGGGTCAATACCCATGTCGATCAGGCGCGCCGCGCCACCCGCCGCATCATTGGTGTGCAGCGTGCTCAAGACCAGATGGCCGGTCATGGCGGTCTGCACCGCGATTTCCGCCGTCTCGCGATCCCGTACCTCGCCGACCATCATCACGTCCGGATCGTGACGCAGCATGCTGCGCAGGGCCGAGGCGAAGGAAAGCCCGATCTTCGGGTTCATCTGCGTCTGGGTAATGCCGCGCAGCTCGTACTCCACCGGATCCTCGATCGTGATGATCTTGCGTTCACGCGTGTTGAGCTTGCTCAGACAGGCATACAGCGTCGTGCTCTTGCCGCTGCCGGTCGGACCGGTGACAAACAGGATCCCATGCGGCGCGGCGATCATGTCGTTGAGCATTTTCAACTGACCAGGGTTGAAACCGAGTTCCTCAAGGTTGAACAGCATGGTCGAGGGCAGGATCCGGATGACGACATCCTCGCCGTGCATCGCCGGCACGATCGAGATACGCAGATCATAGTTGCGGTTGTCTATGGAGACCCTGGCCCGGCCATCCTGCGGCAGACGGCGCTCGACGATATTGAGCCCCGACATCAACTTGATGCGCGAGATGATCGACGGGTACAGGGTTCGCATCCGTCCGGCGGTGACCGTATCGTAGAGAATCCCGTCGATACGCCGGCGCACCACGACCCCGTCGCGATGCATCTCGAAATGCAAGTCCGTGGCACGGTCGCTGATCGCATCCTTCAGCAATTGGTTCACCAACCGCACCACCGAGGCATCGGCACCCTGTTCGCCGATATCGAGTGACTCTGCAACCGTGACCGGTATATCGCGCTCCGGCTGCTCGGAAAGAATCCGTTCCACTGTGTCAGCCCCGACCCCGTAGTAGCGCTGCAGCGCCTCGTCGATATCCTCTCGGCAGGCCAGCACCCGCACCACGCGAACACCCAGGGAGGTCTCGATATCCTCGACCGCCCGCATATCCAGCGGGTCGCATACCGCCACCGTCATCATCCCGTTATCAGCCACATCGACAGGCACGACATGGTAATGCGCCGCCAGTTTAGCGCTCAAGCGGCGAACAGCCGCCGGACTGACAGGCGTGTCTCGCAACACGACGAAAGCCAGTCCGTGTGCCCGCGCATAGGCATGAAGCAAGGCGGACTCCTCGACCAGCCCCCGCTGGGAGAGGACCGTGATCAGCGGCGTGTAGGAGGAAGCCGCGATCTGCTCGGCCTCGGCCAGATTCGCCGCCGTTATCACGCCGTTCTCCAGCAGGGTGTCTTTCAGCGATGCCATTCGATTAGAGCTCGACTTTGCCGATCATGTAGAAATCATCCTCGGAACGGTCATCGACACGTCCATCCACGATCATCTCGATGCTATCGAGGGTTTCGCCGATACGTACAAACTGCCCCTTGCGTCCTGTGAAAGCCTCCGCCACGAACATCGGCTGCGTCAGGAAATACTGTAGTTTACGGGCGCGCTCGTACAACGTCCGGTCGGCCTTGGACAACTCGTCGATACCGATAACCGCCACAATCCGCCGCAGTTCGTCGTATTTGGTGAAGATACGGAGGACTTCCTGGGAGAGGTCGAAATGCCGCTGCCCCACCACGCTCGCATCCAGGTTCGAGCAGGATGACGCCAGCGGATCAATACCCGGATACAAGCCAAGCTGGGTACGCTCACGCGAAAGCACCATGACCGCGTCAAGATAGCTGAAGATCGCGACCACCGCCGGATCCGTCAGGTCATCGGCTGGCACATATACCGCCTCGAAGGCCGAGATGGAGCCCTTGATGCGCTCGTGCACATCCCCCACCTCGGACCCCAGCGTCGGCTGGTAGCCGGTTTCCGACGGCGTCCGCCCGAGCAGGGTCGAGATTTCCGCGCCGGCCTGCACAAACCGGAACACATTGTCCATGAACAGCAGGACCTCGCGCCCGGTCGACTGGAGGTATTCCGCCAGCGTGATGCCCGTCTGCACGACGTTGAACCGGGCTCCCGGCGGCTCGTCCATCTGGCCGAACGCCATCATCACCTTGTCGAGGATGCCCGCCTCCTTGAACTCGTGGTAAAGCTCGTTACCCTCGCGGATACGCTCCCCGATACCACAGAACACACAGGCACCGTCATGTTCCTCGACAATGTTATGGATCAGTTCCGAGATCAGCACGGTCTTGCCGCAGCCGGCACCCCCGATAACACCGGTCTTGCTGCCCTGCACCACCGGGAAGAGCAGATCAACCACCTTGATGCCGGTTTCCACGATCTCGGGCCTGGCACCGGCCAGTTTACCGACGTTCATTTCCACCTTGGAGAGATCGCGATGGATCGCCGCTGTCTTTTCCGTGCGGATCGGGCCTTTGCCGTCAAGCGGCTGGCCCATCACGTTGATGATGCGTCCGAAAAGCTCATCGCCGATCGGGATACGCAGCGATTGGCCCGTCGCGGTGGCCGCCGCATTGCGCTGCAGGTTGAGCGTGGCCGAGAGCGCCACGCAACGAGCCAGGTTGCCCTCGAGATGCTCCGCCACCAGCATGGTCAGTTCACGTCCGTCAAAGGTCTTGGTGGTTACCATGTCGTGCATATCCGGCATGTCCTCGATCGCGTTGAACTTGACATCGACCACCGGTCCCTGCACGGCGACCACCTTGCCGACCGCCACACGCACGTCCTCTTTCTGAAGCGTCACTGAATCACTCATTCGATTATCTCCCCTGTTCCGGCGCCATGCCGGCTAAACCACATCAACCCGTTCCTTCTTCTTGCGACGCCGCTTGGTACTCTTGGCCGCAAAGGACTCGCGCATGCCCTTGTCCACCAATTCATGCGACGCCTTGAAACACTTCTGCCGGGTCTTGGTATATTCCTTCTCGACCTTCTGCAGACTGCCTTCCAGGTGCATCGCACGCGCCCCGAACTCGGCCAGCTTGCCATCCTCGAAGATCTCGAAGAGCTTGGAGGTCACCCAGATGCCAGCCAGATACTTGACCATGTCATCAAACGACGACTCCACTATCACCTCGCGCGCCTCTGCCAGGAAGCGTTTCGGCCCCGAAAGCGCCTTGATCGGCGGGGCCTCGCTTCGATCGAACAGGTTCCCGCAAGGCAGCAGGTCAAAGACCTGGATGGTCTGCGCGCTGAACGAGAGCGCCTTGGGTGCCGCCACGATCACACGACCCATGCGCCGATCTGCCACCTCACCCATCAGCCAGTCCTTGATCACCACCGCCTGCTCGTAGATCGTATCCTGGTTGATGCCGGGGAAGAACTTGAACGGCAGCCGTTGATCAGAAACCGCGCCAGCCCCCTTGTCGCCAATCACCACATAAGACACCTGCGAGGCTGGCAGTTCCTCGACTGCCTCCTGGGCCGCGCGAAGCACGCCGGCATTGAGCCCGCCCATGAAGCCCGAGTCGGACGTCACGATCACCAGCCCCGTCACCTCTGATTCCGCCCTTACGAACGGATTGACCACATCGACCAGGTCCACGACCCTGAAAAAGCCGGCAAAGGCAGCCATGAACGCATCAAATCGAGCCTTCTTCTTCTCCAGCATATGGAACTGCGAGCCAGCCACGTTCTTCAACGTCTCGACCAGGCTGAGAAGCTCGTGGTTGAACTTTAGCTCTTTTCGAAGTTCATTCAGCTGCATGGCGGGATTACCGGCAGGGGTTAGGAGATTTCGTGGTGAGCCTCCTTCTTGACTTCACCCACGGCCTCAGTGTAACGGTTGCGCAAGCTGCCATCGATCTCAAGGCTGCCCATCTTCAGGATCAAACCGGCCAGCAGTGTCTCGTCGACCGTTTCCTGGATCACGGCGTCCTTGCGGAATTTCTCGCGCAATACCGTTTCCAACCGCGTCCTTTGCTCGTCGCTCATGGGATGGCTGACCGTGACACTGGCAGCCCCGGACTCGACGGTGATCGCACCCTGCTCGATCTCGTTAAGCGCATCGATCAATTCCGTGTTGAACAATCCGTTCAGCTCACCGGTGAGCATGTCACTGAACACCAGCTTGAAGATACGTCCGCCGTATTCAACCGCCTTGTCCTCCATCTGCCTGGCGATCTGGTCCCGCATCTTCTGCTCGTTCTTATGCGCCTGCTCGATGATCTTCTGGCTTTCCTTTTTCGCCTCCGAAACCGCCTTCTCCTTCAAATGAACCGCCTCACGCCGGGCCTCGTCGCGATGCGCCTGCAATTGCCGCTCGGCTTCCGCCTTCTTCTCCGCGAAATCGCGTTCGTGCTCCTCGATTTCACGGCGGATGTCCTCCTCCTTCTTGCGGACCTCATCCTCGACCTGCCGCACACGACGCACCGCCCGGTTCGCGGTTCCGGCCAGTAGCAGCCGGATACCGACCAACAGCACCGCCAGAACCACTGCGTGAACCGCCATAATAGGAACCGCCACTCGTAATAATTCCTGCATATCGTATTCCTCTAGATAACCTTGAAACCGTCTTCCCGTTTTACGTACAGTACCGACACAAACCACCATCTGCAACCACAAACATGCTTTCCAAGCCCCTAGCCGCGCCCGAAGATCTGGAACAGTATCAACAAGGCGATCACCGCGATCGCTTCGGAGAAAACCAAGGCGATGATCATCGCCTGCAGGATCTTGGGAGCCGCGGAGGGATTACGCCCCAAGGCCCGGATACTGGCGTAGCCAATCGCCGCGATCACCGCCGAAGGACCGACGATCGTGACAAACAAAACCAGAACGATAATAAAGTTATCCATCTTGCTAGCCCCGCTTTACATCCCCGCCTTTACCCTCGCCATTTCCCGCGACGCCTCCTCCACCAGGATCAGGCATTCGTTCCGATCAAAGGTCAGCATGCCCCTCTGAATCGGGATCCGATGCTCGCCGTCCACTACCACATTGCCCGTGCGCAACAGACTGACAATCGGGGCATGGTACTCGAGAATCTCGAATTCAGCAAGATCACCCGCCACCAGTATCGAACGTGCTTCTCCTTGGAAAATCGTCTGTTTCGGACTTAGAACCGTCAGTTGCATGCTCCCGCCATCCTTATGCTACCAGTGACTCCGCATCATGTTTCACCTTTGCAAAATAATCCTTGATGATCTGCTCGATCCCGTCCTCGATCTCGGCGGTCAGTTCCTGCTGCTCCTCGATCCTGCGCAGGATGCCCGCATGCCCGGCGTGGGCGAAGTCGGCAATATTCGAGCAGAAAGCCTGACGCGTCTCTGTCGACAGTTCGTCAAGCATACCCTTTTTCAACGCGTACAGCAGGATCGCCTGCTCAACCAGCCCGCTCAATACGTGATGCCCCTGCTGCAGAATGTCCCGGATGGCCTCGCCCCGTTTCAGCGTGCGTGCGGCAGTCGGCGAAAGCGTCGAAAGACGACTGAGCCTTGCCACCTCGAAATACGATGCGTAATCCGCCCGCAGCGTACCGGCCAGGGCCTTGAGCAACGGCGGCTGGGCACGCCCGCCGACAATCGAAAGCGACAACTGCGCATCCACCGCCGGACGAATGCCCTCCGCATAGATCGCCGTGCTGAAAACCACCTGCCCGTCGCACATCGACACCAGGTTAGAGGGGATGTACCCGGTCAGGTCGCCCTGCAGCGTTTCCGCCAGCCCCAGGAATGTCATCGTGCCGCCGCCGTAACTCTCGTCGAAGCACCCTGCCTGCTCCATCAACTGCGTGTGCAAATAGAAGATATCGCCCGGATATGCCTCGCGGCCCGGAGGACGGTCAAGCAGCAGCGATACCTGCCGGTAGGCCCAGGCATGCTTGGTCAGGTCATCAAAAACCACCAGCACATCGCGCCCCTGGCGCGCGAAGTAATCCCCCACCGCCGAGGCTGTGAACGGCACGATGAACTGCTCGGCCACCGGCGCATTATCCGGTGCAGCCACCACCACCGTGTAGTCCAGCGCCTTGCTTTCCAGCAGCAGCGACATCGTCTTCTCCAGCCCCGAGACCGATTTGCCGACGCAACAGTAGACACAAACCACATCCCGCCCCTGCTGGTGGACAATCGCGTCCAGCGCCACCGAGGTCTTGCCGGACATGCGATCCCCAAGCAGCAACTGCCGCTGTCCGCAGCCAAGCGGTGTCAGCATGTCGATGACCTTTGTCCCGGTCGGCATGAAGGTATCGATCTGCCGGCGCTGCATCAGCGAGGGCGACATCCGGAAAACGGGAACCTGTTCCGTGATCTCCATCTTGCCATGCTCGTCACACGGCTCGCCCATCGCGTTAAGCATCCGCCCGATGCAGGCCGGGCCTACCCCGACGGTAAATGGCTGGTTCAGAGCCTTTACCGGTTTGCCCATGCGCAGCTTGCTGGTGGCACCCAGCACCAGCGCGCGCACCGCCTCCTCGTCGAACTCCATCACCAGCCCGCGCACGTCATCGCCCATATCCACGATCTCGCCGTTCAGGCAATGCGGCAACCCCTTGATCCGGACAACAAATTCCTTGATGTCCTGGATCACGCCCCGCTCCTCAACCGTCAGCTTAAAGAGCGGAATTCTTGAAGGTATTGAGCTCATCGAGCAATCCTTTGGATAGCGTTTCCGTCATTTTCTTCTCTTCCACCAGCTTGTCGATCAAATCGGGACGACGAATGCGGAGCTGCTCGATAAACCGGGCGAACACTCCCTGTACCTGGCGCGGCAGCACACCCTCGAAAAGCTTGTTCTGGAGGGCGAAAAGCAACAGCACCTGGTTTTCCATCGGCCAAGGTGCCCGCTCATCCTGCTTGAGCACCTCCTCCAGGATCTTGCCCTTGGCCAGGCGGGCATCCAGGTCCGCCGAACTGCCAGCCTTGATCCGCGTCAGTTTCTCAAGCTCGCGGAACCGCACGTAATCGATCTTCAACATGCTCGTCGGCTTCTTCATCGCGGGCCACTGCACCTTGCTGCCGATACGCGAAACCGAAAGGCCCATGTCCACCGCCGGCTTGAACCCTTCCCCGAACAACGTGGAATTGAGGAAAACCTGCCCATCCGTCATCGAGATGATATTCGAGGGAATGTAGCCGGCGAAATCGCCCTGCTGCGTCTCCACGATGGGTAGATGCGTCATCGTGCCACCACCAAGCTCCGGCTTCATCTTCCCGGCCCGCTCCACGAGCTGGGAATGAATGTAGAAAATATCACCCGGATACGCATCCCGCCCCGGCGCCCGCTCCAGCAGCAGCGAGATCTGCCTGTAAGCCCAGGCATGCTTGGTGAAGTCGTCGAAAACCACCAGCACATCCATCCCCTTCTCATACATGAAATACTCGCCGATGCTGGTGGCCACATACGGGACCAGATACTGCTGGCCCATCGAATCGGAAGCCCCGGAAGTCACCATGATACCGTAGTCCCAGACGTCCTCGTGGGTGAACGTCTCCGAGACGCGGTCGAGCGCGGCTTCCGCCTTGCCGATCGCACAGTAGATGCAGATGACGTTCTTGCCGCGCTGGTTGACGATCGCGTCCACGCACACCGAGGTCTTCCCCGTCATGCGATCCCCCAGGATCAGCATGCGCTGCCCCTTGCCGATCGGCAGGGTCATGTCGATCATTTTCGTGCCGGTCTCCAGCACCGAGTTCAAGGGTTCACGCTGCAGCACAGTCGGGGCCGTATTGAAAATCGGGTACAAATCGTCTTCCTTGATGGTGCCCTGGCCGTCAATCGGCTCGGCCAGCGCATTAACCCGCCGCCCGATGAACCCCATCCCCACCGGCACCTTGAAGGCGTCCAGCGTCGTGGTAACCTTGTCCCCGGGCTTGACTTTACCGGTCGCCTTGACGATCAGCACCAGCACATAATCCGGATCAAAACCGACAATCACGCCACGGGCCTTGTCCTCGATATACACCAGTTGCCCGTTCATGCAGTTGGACAGACCGGTCACGCTGACGACATCCTGCCGGATTTCCGCAACGGAACCGAACTCCTTCAACTTAAGCAGATTCAGATTTAACGCCATATTCCCCTCAAAATCCCCTAATCGTAATCATGATCGTAATCATGATCCTAATCGTAATCGTAATCTTAATCGTGACCCGTAATCCGCAATCACGAGGATCGAGCAAACCACCGCAGGAAGAAGAGCAGGCTGATCAGTGCCAGGAAGCCAAGAATCGCATAGATAACCAGCCAGGTGGTCCTCTTGTCCGGTGCCGGTATCTTAAACCCGAGCTGGGGCGACAGCGGCTTGAGTGCCGCGTCAATCCGGTTCACCACCTGCTCGATCGCATCCAGCCGGTCGGCCTGGCGGCGATAGAACGCGATGTAGGCGGGCGTGAGGCCTTCCGGTCCCTTCTCGACCGTGACCTCCTTGAGGCGGGCTTCAGCCTCGTCAAGCATTTTGACAACGGCATCCAGGTTGCTGCGGTCCGCAATCACCACACGCAACTCGCCGATCTTGGCAACCAGGAAATCGATCCGCGGACCGTTGATATTCCACTTGTCGCGGATCCGCACATCAAAAGTCTTGGTTTCCAGCGCGGCCAGTTCCAGCGTATCCGCATACACGGAGGTCACACCCTCCTGGGGATCGAACCTTATGGAGAGTCCGTTGCTGTCGAGCACATCGTCAAGAGTCACCTCAGGGGGAAGCTCGTGACGGATGGGAATCCTACGGGGCTGCGCCGGCGAAGTGTTCTTGACGGTGATCTTGACAACCGCCTCGCCGAAGGCAACCGGCAAATGCACATCGCGGCGCGGGGCGGCCGCACTGCGGTCATCACCGACCAGCGTGTCGCCGGGATTGATTCCCTCCGCCAATGCCAGATTCTCGATCTGCCCCACGTTCTGCCTGACATCCTGCAAGGTCTTGAGATTGGACTCGTACGCCTGGATATGCCGGACCGGGCTCACTCGCGTGATCCGGTTTTCCGTCTGACGCTCAAGGATCGTCGCCACCCCTTGCTTGACCGCGTCGGATGCCTTCTGCGCCGTGGACCCGTGCTTTGTCGATGCCAATTGCCCGGTGAGTTGCGCCGCTCTCGCTTCCAGGGTCTTGACCTGCGCCTCATCAATCATCCAGATGTCATCCAACTCCACCTCACGGACGACAATCTCCATGGGTGCCAGTTGAATGGTTCCATGCACATAGTAGGTGTCGCTCTTGACGTCATAACCGAGATTCAACCCGGCCAGGTTGATGATGTCATTGGTCGATACCCTGGCCGGAAGGCTGGCCCGGATGGGAACAGACTGCGTCTTATTCGTGCTTGTATTGGCAGCCTGGATCTTCACGACCAGCCTGTCCGCGAGGCACGTGGATGCCGCACTGAAAAAAACCAAGACAAGCACACCTGCACAAAAGCGGCGCAACAACGTGGTTTCAAGTATGCGGTACAACATCATCGTGGTGTGATCGTATCAGCAATAACATTATGGCGCAACACGGTTCTCTCTATTCGCCGCACTATTCTGTCAGCGTGCCGATGCGATAAAACCGCCGTTCGGCAGCTTGTGGATCCGTCCAATCCAATTCAACCCCCGTAGCCTGCAGCAATCCGCTGGTATTGGTCCAGTTCACGCCAGGGGAGTCCGTCGTTTCGACGACATACCACCGTCCAGGTACCGTGCGCCAACGCAGCACCACGCCACCGGAATCCAGTGACGGTTCAGGACCGGAGAAAACGGGTTCCACCGACAGGATCCCGAGCACGGACTCACTATCGAGCGGAGCGGTACCCGCCAGCCATTCGTGCTGGTTGCTGGAACCATCACCATCCGGATCGTCCCCTGCCCCGCTGACGCCATCCAGGTTCTCAGGATCCAGACCTTGCGCGATCTTCCAGGCGTCCGGGATACCATCACCAGCCAGGTTCAGTGCATTGCCGCCCAGATGCGTGATTTCAAACGTTCCCGAGAGGCCCGCGATATTAACATCCGTCGGCGACGAAACCCTGATCCTGGCGTTGGTCGTCACATCAAGCGGAACCGTCCAGGAATACAAATTGGTCCCATTGACATTGGCAACACCATTTGACACGTTCACATAAGATCCGCCGCCATCGTCGGAGTAATCGATATTAACAGCCGCCCCCGCCCCCAGGCTGGTCCAGCGTACATTCACCAACATGCCCGTCTGAACCGTGCCGGAAAGCGGATGCGTCACTTCCAAGCCCCGGATCACAAGCACCGCGGCGGACGTATTCGTCAGTACCCCGGAAGAAACACGCACCCGCCCGTTGGTTGTCAGGTACGCACCCGAGTCCAGAACCCAGCCAAAGCTGTTCGTCGCCCCGCCAGAGACATGCGCGACATTGGTTGTCAGATAGCGTCGCGACGCTGTTTGTTGCCGGTGAGGATGCCCATTCCACATTCACCGTCTGCCCCAGGTAATAGGTTTGCGATACCACTGGCGTGTAAATCTGGATACCGTTGGCGATCGCGAATTCAAACGTGGATATTCCACCCACCAAGGAGTTGGTTGCATCGCTGACCCGCACGTAGCATCGTGATGTGTTTGTGACGGGCACCGTCCACGAATAATTGCCGCTGCCGGCGTTACCACGATAGACATTGCTCGAGATCAGCGACCAGGTGAGCGACGGATCGGTCAGGAACTGGTACGTGTATTCGAGGACCAGATTGGTTCCAACCGTGCCATCGTACGCCCAGGCCACCTGCTGGGGCAGCCCCGCCACCAGGACCTGCCCAGGCACACCACCAGGGCTCTGCACGAACAAGCCACCGCCGGGCTGATACTCGTACGCACCGACATCGTACCCGGGGGAGGAAGATACATAGACCGGCCGTTCATTAAGACTGATATCATTCGTCGGTGCCGCCGCGCCGGGATACGGGATGCTGCCAGTACCGTAATCAATGCAGGGCGATGTGCTCAGCAGCGAGTAATCGCCGCCTCCCGCGAATCGCGGGTTGGCCGTGATCACCTGGATACTGGTCGGACGCGGTGTCTGCATGCAACAGTAGGAGGTCTCGAACGCGCGATCCAGCGAGAACCCTGCCCCCAGAGGCGCCGTGTTCCCCCACAGGATGCCATTCCAGAACTTCGTGTCGCCGGCGTTGTAGATACCGCCGCCGCGCACACCTGCCGAGTTGTCCGCAATCGTCGTATTGACGAAGATCGCCCGCGTGTTGGCACCGGCATAAACGCCGCCGCCAATCTGGGTCGCCCGGTTGGTCGCGATCAGACAGTTAACGATAACCGGCTGTGACGTGAGGGACGTGGTTCCGGTGATCCACAAACCGCCACCGAACTCATCCTCGTTGAAACGCATGATGCAGCGCTCAATCCGAGGATGACTTTCCTCAATCTTGATCGCGCCCTGGTTTTCCTCGAATAGGCAATCCTCGATCAGCGGACGACCGCCACCGCGCACGTAAACCCCTGACTCACCGCAATCATAGAACCGGCACTCGCGAATCACCGGGCTCGATCCGTCAACCAGGATGCCCGCGCTGCCAAGATCCTCCACACTGGTGCGGATCGTGAAGCCCTGGATGATGGTGCCGGAACCCTCACCCGACGCCAGGATGAACCCGTTGCCGCTATCCTGCAGGATTTCCGTGAAGGAGTAGTCATTACGGGAACGGATCGTGAGTGCCTTGCCAAGCGGATTGATATTTCCGTTACCCGTGCTCTTGTAAGTACCGTCCAGCACCAGCACAACGAACCCTGGCTGCGCAACATCAATTGCCTCCTGGATGGAGTCGAACGGGAAGGCCAGCGAACCATTCTCATCGAAGTAGTTCGTGTTGTTCGGATCGTTCGGAACCGGATCGGACGGGGCGTTGTCATCCACCACGACCGGATCAAGCGAGTTGTTCGGATCGGACACGATATCGAGAACCTCGTCGTCGTCCGTCAACCCGTCCCCGTCGGTATCCGTCACGAGAGGATCCGTACCGTACACGATGGCCTCCTCGTAATCAGTCAGCCCGTCGCCATCAGTGTCCGGATTGGTCGGGTCCGTACCCAGCCCGTATTCCTCGATGTTGGTCAGCCCGTCACCATCAGGATCGTCCGCCGCATCGTTGGCCAACGGATCGAGGACCGGCGCGTAACCCTGCTCCCACCCGTCGGGCATCCCGTCACCATCGGTATCGGGAAGCAGCGGATCGGTTCCATGCACCAGCACCTCGGCACCGTCCAGCAGAGTGTCGCCGTCGGTATCCGGAGCCGTCGGATCAAGGCCATCCGCAGGGGCGAAATTGATCGTGCCGAAGTAGTTGGTGCTGAACTGGTATTCTTCCAGATTCGCCAGACCGTCTACATCGGCATCCACCGGACCATCGGCTAGACTAAGCGGATCAAGCCCGAAATGCACTTCCCATCCGTCCGGCATCCCGTCGCCATCGGTATCCGGATCAGTCGGATCGGTAGAATGGACAAAGTACTCATCATAATCGGTCAGGCCATCGCCGTCGGTATCGGTCGCGGGATCAGCGAGCACGATATCGGCACCGGTCACGTTCCCCAACAGCGGCTGAAGCAGACTCACCGGTGCATCGCCCCTCGCTTCCCACAAGTCAAGGACCCCGTTGGTGTTCGAATCGATGTAGGCCGTGAGCGTATAATCGGGCAGGGTCGGCAGGTTCGTCGCCGTACTGTAGGGTCCAGCCACGTAATCCCCGAATGAGCTGCTGAACACGTTCGTCCCGCCAATAGCCAGCGTCACCAGCGGACCGCTCTGCGTCCCCGCATAGCTGACCGAGCCGGCAATCGATGCCGGGAAGGAGGCACCCACCAGCGGGTCGGTCCCGTAGGTGAACACTTCCTCATAGTCAGAGAACGAATCACCGTCGGTATCGGCCAGGAACGGATCCGTCCCGTACAGATTGACCTCATCATAATTGGTCAATCCGTCACCATCCGAATCAACCGACGAGTCCCCCAGCGGTATCAACCCCACCGCGAAGTCGTTGGACGGCGTAATGGAATTCGTGCCATTGAACGCAGCCCCGTAAGGTTCCCACGCATCCTGCTGCCCGTCGCCACTCAGATCCATAAAGGCGGAAATCCAGTAATTCGACAGCGTCGGCACGTACTGGACCGAGAAAGGTTTCGGCCCGCCAGCGGTGACTCCGCCAATACTGAAGTTTGCGAAATGGTTGGCGTTCGATTCGTAATTCAGGACCACATACACCGTTCCCGTCTGCAC
>JFJP01039562.1_pt1 | contig 17173 bp, 14 predicted proteins | sample 431651 | NCBI WGS metagenome assembly JFJP01 (sample SAMN02602958, study PRJNA72255) | Microbial mat metagenome, whole genome shotgun sequencing project. | biome: fresh water; feature: sink hole; material: water; isolation source: purple microbial (photo- and chemosynthetic) mats found in... | reverse complement strand
CCTACATCGTCCGCCAGCTCAAGGCCGAGGAGGAGTACTACGACGCCATCGGCGACCTCGAGGCCAGCCTCGAGCACGAGCGCCAGCAGCGTGAGGAGGCCCAGCGGCGCGAGGCAGAGGAGCGCCAGCAGCGTGAGGAGGCCCAGCGCCGCGAGGCCGAGGAGCGCCAGCAGCGTGAGGAGGCCCAGCGGCGGGAGGCCGAGGCCCAGCGGCGCGAGGCCGAGAAGAGCGCCAAGCTGGCCAGGATGATGCTGGCCGCGGGCGCGCCCCTGGAGGAGGTCGAGCGGGAGACCGGCCTGACCCCGGAGCAGATCCGGGCCCTCTGAAGAAAAAGACCAGGAAGTCCGAGTGACTTGAAGCCCCGGGATGTCTGCTTCCAACGGCCCAAACCCGCGATAACGAGTCTCTAGTGCTGAAAATAAAGCCGATAGCGTAGCGAAAGCTGGAAGAGGAAGCCGTTGCGCAGAACAGGCGTCACGGGCTGCCGATTGTCGCCTAGGCTGTAAAGCAAGGTGGCCAGTTCTACTTTCTGACCTTTGGGGAAACGCTGGAACTGGTTGGTCAGGGTATGGCCAACTGAGGCGCGCAGGATCCAATTGTCGTTGATGTAATAGTCGAGCAGGCCGCCAAACTGGTTGTTCCCCACCTGGATGTAATCGCTGTTCTGCTCGCTCGAGCTCAGGCGGATCGAGGCGAACTCGGTCTGGATGTAGGCCGATACCGTCATGCGTGCAAAAAGCCGAAGCTCGGCCTGGGCCGAGTAGGGCAGGTCGAAGTTGAAGAGCATGAACCGGTTGGGAAACCAGTAAAGTCCAATAGTGGGCAGGAAGAAAGGCCCGAAATGCTCTTGTGCGTACAAGAATCCGAAAGAATAATGCAGGTTTCGGTGAACCTTCCACTGCATCCTCGCGCCAAACTCGACGACCATGTCCTCGAACTCGTGCTCCACGAAATCCGACGAGAGCGCCGGACGGACGTAGAAGGAAGTCCTGAGCACGTCGCTTACCTTGACCCTGTAGTCGAGCAAGAGCCCCAGCCGGTGGTACGCGTCGGGCGCCGCGGAAGGTTCCATGGGCTTGAGCCACCAGGCCCGGTAGTCGATGCCGAGCATGACGGCGGCCAAGTTGTGGGAGAAAACGGGGTGTTCCACACGGAAAACGCTCTGCGCCAGAAGGTAGGTGCTCTGCTGGTCTTGGCTCTGCAGACTGGGGAATGCCCTGAGGGAAAGCTCGCGGCTGTCGTAGTAGGCCTGGCCCAGGGCCAGGTCAGGCCGGGCGAGCATGGCCCAGAACAACACAAATATGGCCCAGTGTTTCATGTTCGTCGTCGTTGGGTTTCGAGGATGGCGGCTAGCCAGACCAAGTTCCGTGCCTAGAAGAAGAAATAAAGCTGGGCCAGACCTGCCAGAAAGCCCAGCACCGCGCCCACCAGGATGAGCTTGAGCTCGTCTTCCTGGAAGACAGGCCGAAGGAAGCCCTGGAATTCGGTTGTCGAGAGCGCCTGCATCTTGTCGCGGAGGGTGGCCTCGATGTTCAGCGCCTCCTCGGTGTAGCTGTAAACCTTGCGCATCAGCAAGGGGAAGTCGTAGTTGAAATGGAAGCTCACGATGTTCTTGACCACATCGACCCGCTTCTTGGAGAGGATGTCCACCAGCGGCTTGTACTCTTGGCCGGCACGGTCCACCACGTCCTGGAGGTGCCGCTCCACGATCTGCTTGAGCTTCTGGGCGTCCGCCCCGTAGAGGATCGTCTCATAGACCTTCTGCGAGTTGAGGATCTGGGAGGCCACGATGGCGGCGTACTCCTTGGCCACTTCCTTCTGCCGCTTCATGAAAAGGCCCTGCAAGACCCAAGGGCCGATGCGCACAGGGTTGAGTGGTGAAAATATCAGCTTGAGAGCCAGCCAGTTGGTGGCGTAGCCTACGATAAGTCCCGCCAAAGGCAGGCTCCACCACTCGGGATAGACATACCAGGCGGCCATCTGGGGCAGGCCGAAGATGAACCCGAAGTAGAAGCCGGAGCGCTCGATGAAGATGAACTCCTTCTCGCCGCACTTGATGAAGATGTCGTTCAGCAACTGCTTGTCTTTGATCAGGGTCTCGATGACCATGCTCCGCAGGTCAAAAATGTCGGTGATGTTGTTCTTGAAATCCTCCATCATGCGCTCCACCACCGAAGGCAGCTCAACGGCGATCCGGTCATAGACCTTCTGCCGGAGGTTGAGCGGCGTGCGGCTCCATATGGCCGGCACCTGGGCGTTCATCACCTTGTCGATGATGTCGCGGGCGATGCGGTCCAGGTCCTCGCCCATCTCCTGGGCCACCTTTTCGGGCTCGAGCAGGGCGAACTGCTCCTCCACCTTGATCAGGTTCTGCGTCATCATGTCAACGGACATCCCGGCCATGCGGGCTGCCTTCGAAGGGATGATGCCCTGCCAGCCCATGTAGGGCGGGATGCCGATGAACTCCAGCGGGTAGAAGGTCATCTTCAGGGCCAGCACGTTGGTGCCCCAGCCAACGATGGCGCTGACCAGCGGGATCGACAGGAAGGACCAGTTGGCGAGCATGTAGTCCCAGGCCACCTGCCACCAGGCCGCGGCCAACTCGGACGCGAGCACATCGGCGAGCAGGACGTAGGTTCGGGCAAGCAGCATGGGCGAGTCGGGCAGTGGGTTGCGATGGGATGACGGAACGGCAAAAATAACGTCCGTCCCAGGCTTCAAATGTATCGAATTTTGGACAATGGGGCCCCTCCTTGGGCCGAAATCGGGCCGACAGGCAGGGCCTAGGGCCAGCCCTGCCCGAAGAAAGGCACCTCCGGCTCATGTTTTTTCGCAATCTTCGCAAAAAAAACCAATCCCCTAGCCCACATGGAAAAAGGCCCGGTCCTGCTCAGCTACGCCTGGGGCGACCCCAACGAGAGGATCGCCGCCAACCTCCACGACATCCTTAGCGCCCGCGGGCTGCGGCTCGTGCGCGACAAGGTCAGCCTCTCGCAGCGCGGCAAGGCTCGCGCTTTCGTGCTCGAGCACGGCGACCAGGCCCGCGGAGTCTTCCTGCTCAGCCTGGCCTACCTCCGCTCGGCCAACTGCCTTTCCGACCTGCTCTGGCTCTCCGGCCGGCCCGACGACGCCCGAAGGTTCCACGTCCTGGCCCTCTCGGAGGCGGACCCGCACGACCCGCGCCTCCGCGACGAGACCCTGGCCTTATGGAGCCAGAAGCAGGCCCGGCTCGACCAGAAGCTCAGCAAGCTGCCCGAAAGCTCCATGTTCGCCGACCTGCGCGAGCAGGCCGCGCTGACCGCCCAGCTTGTCGAAGGCCTGCGGCGATGGCCAGAGGTCCTCGAGCCCTTCCGGCTCCTGGGGCCGCGGCAGCACCAGGACGCCGACTTCTCGAGCCTGGTGGCCGAGCTGGCCGGGCTCGGCTGAGCGGAGGCGAGCCTCTACCACAAGGCCAGACCCCTCGGCTGGGGCCAAAACCCGCGCCATGCGCCGCCCTCCGAAAAGGCTTGCGCGGGCCCTTTTATTTTCGCACTTTTGAAGGCACGAGACATCTCACGGACAGCAAAAACAACTTCATCATGCGAAAGAGACCTTACTGGGGGATAGCCTTGGGCCTGGCCGGCCTGCTGGCTTCCTGCACATCCCAAGAGGCGCCCGGCCCTTCGGGGGCCGCGCCCGACAGCCTCGCGGCGGCGACCGCCTTCGCCGACCCGCCCCAATGGGCCAGCCAGGTGGTCTGGTACCAGATCTTCGTCGAGCGGTTCCGCAACGGCGACCCCGGCAACGACCCCCGCCCCGAGGACCTCGCGGGAAGCTATCCCGGGTTCGTGCCTGAAGGCTGGGCCGTTACGCCCTAGGGCCACGACTGGTACGCCCCGGACCCCTACTTCGCCGAGTTCGACGGGCAGAAGGACTTCCTGGGCAACCCCATCGCCAGCTTCGAGCAGCGCGTGCAGCTCCGGCGCTACGGCGGAGACCTCCAAGGCGTCCTCGACAAGGTCGCGTACATCGACTCGCTCGGCATCACGGCCATCTACTTCAACCCACTGAACGACGCGCCTTCCATGCACAAGTACGACCCGCGCCACTGGAGGCACATCGACCGCAACTTCGGGCCCGACCCCGCGGGCGACGTGGCCCGGATGGCCCTGGAGACCCCCGACGACCCCAAGACCTGGCGCATGACCGCCGCCGACAGCCTCTTCCTGGAGGTCATCGAGGCCTTCCACCAGCGGGGCATCCGCGTCATCCTCGACTACTCGTGGAACCACACCGGCCACACCTTCTGGGCCTTCGAAGACCTGCGCCGGCGCGGGCAGCAGTCGCCCTACACCGAGTGGTACTGGGTGGACAAGCTCGACGACCCCGCCACGCCCCAGGACGAGTTCGAGTACCAGGGCTGGTTCGGCGTCAAGGACCTGCCCGAAATCCGCGAGACCGAGCGCATAGACCACCGCGCGGGCATCAACCCCTACGAGGGCGACATCCACAGCCCCGCCGTCAAGCAGCACATCTTCAACGTATCCAGGCATTGGCTCGACCCCGACGGCGACGGCGACCCCTCCGACGGCGTGGACGGCTTCCGCCTCGACGTGGCCGCCGAGCTGGGCCTGGGCTTCTGGCGCGACTACCGCCGCGAGGTCCGGGCCGTCAACCCGGACGCCTTCCTCATCGGCGAGGTCTGGTGGCAGCTCTACCCCGACAACCTGCTCGACCCCAGGCCCTTCCTCCAGGGCGACGTCTTCGACGCCGTGATGAACTACCGCTGGTACAAGGCCGCGCGGCACTTCTTCAACAAGGCCCCGGAAGCCATGCCGCCCTCGGTCTTCGTGGACAGCCTGGCCCATCTGCTCGAGGGCATGAGGCCCCAGTCGGCCTATGCCATGATGAACATGAGCGCCAGCCACGACGCGCCACGCCAGGCCACCTCACTGCTCAACAAGAACAAGTACAAGTTCAACACCTCGCCCAGCGCCGACAGCTCCTACCGCGTCCATCGGCCTGACGCCGAGACCTTCCAGACCATGGAGCTGCTCCTGGCCCACCAGTTCACCTACATCGGGGCACCGCAGATCTACGCCGGCGACGAGATGGGCATGTGGGGAGCCGACGACCCCTCCAACCGCAAGCCCCTCATCTGGCCCGACATCGCCTTCGACGACGAGGCCGTCCACCCGCTCGGCCATGCCCGCGTGCCCGACCCCGTCCGGTTCAACGAACAGTGGGCCGCCAAGGTCCGCAGGCTGGCGCACATCCGCGGGCAGAATCCCGTGCTGGCCAGCGGCGAGCTCGAGTTCGTGCTCGTGGACGACGCCCGCGACCTGCTGGCCTACAGCCGGCACGACGGGCAGACCGAAGTCCTGGCCGTGTTCAACAACAGCCAGCGCCCGGCCACCATCAGCCTGCCCGCCCGCCTCGAGGGCGACTACCGCGACCTGCTGGGCGACAGGCCCGTGCGCCGCGCCGGCACCAACATCAGCGTCGAGCTTCCGCCACGGACGGCCGCCATCCTGGCCCCCGCCGGGCGATGACCCCGCCAAGCCGCCGGCCTTCCGCACCCGGTGCCGGCGGCCTCTTTCCAAGCCCCCGCCTTGGGATGACCCAAGCAAATCGGCCCTGCCGCGCGGCCGCGCGCCACAACGAAGCCGGGCGCCCCCCCGCCTGCCAGGCAGGGCGGATCCCGCCCAATATCTTGTTTGTCAAGCGCATGAACCCGCGGCCCGGAAATTTGGCCCGGCCCCTCTTGCAGGGTATTGGCGGACTATCTATCTTGTGCTCGAAATTTGACAATCCGCACGAATGAAGCTACCCCAAACGCCCCCCTCCATAGCCGTCGCCCAAGACCGCAAGCCGTTGGTCTTGAGGACATTGGCGGCATTGGGCCATAGAAGCGGGCAAGGGGGGAGCAGACTTCGGAGCAGGGGCACGCACAGGGCCTCCGTGCTCGGCCGCGGGCGTGCTTGGGCTTTTGCCGGCCCCCGCTCGAGGCCAGACTTCCAGCCGCCCTACTTTTTCTTCCCGTCGTTTCCGAAACTCGAGGTCATCAAGGCAGACGTCCCGGCCTTTTCCTTTTCCGCGATTGAAAAGGAAAGACAGCCATCGGCGAGGCCTTGTCGATGCACCTGCGAATCCAGCCCCAAAAAAAGGAAACCTTCGAAAAAAAGCCAGAAAAATCAGCCCACACCCTATCCGAACGGGCTTGTGGGACACATAGCCAACTCACCAACAGGCTTTCCCACGGGCGCTTTTCCGTTGAAATCAGTGGACGCAGGCCGACCCCTCCCGGCGGCAGGGCGCAGATGATGCCGAAAAAACGCTCAATCGCCGCCTTTTCCTCGGCCTTCCGCGCCGGACCCTCGGACCCGTAGTCCCTCCGGTCGCGCATGAGCCCCCTGCGAATGGCGCGGCCATCCAGGCAAAACGCCCACCGCACGTCCCGCGCCTGTCGGCCAGGCAACTCAGGACCGATTCCGCGCGGCCAAGGACGCCCCCCCCCCAGCGAATACATGGTCGCTTTCGGTTGGAGAACCAACGCGCCACGGCAGGCCCCGCCTCCGTGACGCTTGGCTCAGGCAGCGATGGCCCAGGCCAAAGCAAAGCCCTGCTTCGACATCCTTCAGACGGCGACATGGATTCGAAGTCCTCCCCCTGTTTGGAATGGAACAGCCCATGAGGGCTTTCCTATTCCACAACTGCCTGCGTTTTCATCACTCAACAACATTCGCGCAACCTCTTATCAACGCATGAATGACTTTTGGCTCTCCCATATCCCCGCTTTCATCGGAAAAATCGAAACGCCCTGCTATGTTTCGTCGTTCGCGCCCGTCGAAAGGGCATTGTCCAAACTGGAGTTCCTGAATCAAAAAATCACCATCCGGCACTGGTTCTCCTTGAAGACCAACCCCAACAAGCGCATCCTGCTCGAATGGAAGGAGCTCGGGCACGGGGTGGAGGTCGTCAGCGAGTTCGAGTTCCAGGCCACGCTCGACGCCGGGTTCGAGCCAGGGCGCATCTTGCTGAACGGACCAGCCAAGCACCACTGGCTGCCGCGCCACGCCATCGACGGCATCAACGTCCACATCGACTCCTGGAGCGAGTTCCAGGGCCTCAAGGAGGCCATCCTGCCGCGCGGCTGGAAACTCGGGCTGCGCCTGCACATGGACAACGAGCTGGACCCCGACGAGCCCGAGCACCACTCGCAGTTCGGCCTCGAAAAGGAGGAGTTCAAGGCCGTCCTCGAAGAATGCCGGGCCCTGGGCATCCCCGTCAGGGGGCTGCATTTCCACCTGCGGACCAACGTTCCCCAGCCCGGGCTGTACCTGGAGTCGATCCAGGAGGCCCTGGCCGTCTGCGCCCAGAGCGGGCTCGAGCCCGAGTACCTCGACATGGGAGGCGGGCTTCCGGCCCAGGACGGGGAGCATCCCCAAGAGGATTTCGATTTCGACTACTCCGCACTGGAGGCCGTGGTCGAGCACCTGCGCCAGCACGCGCCCTGGGTCCGCGAACTTTGGATGGAAAACGGACGGTTCATGCTGGCCAGCGCCTCCATCCTGGCCATCAAGGTCTTGGACATCAAGTTCAAAAGGGGCATGAGGTACCTCATCTGCGATTCGGGACGGACCAACAACGCGCTGGTCTCGGACTGGGAGACCCACGATTTCGCGACCTTTCCGCCACGAGAGCACAAAAACATGATTCCAACGACAGTCTGCGGCAATACCTGCATGTCCTTTGACCGCCTGTTCCGGGCCGAGCTGCCCGCGGACGTGCGAGTGGGCGACCGCATCATCTGGTTCAACGCCGGGGCCTACCACATTCCGTGGGAAACCCGGTTCTCTGGCGGTTTGTGCAATGTTTACCATCTGGCCGAGGATGGGACGATTGAATTGACAAGAAAAAAAGAATCCTTTAAAGACTGGTGGGATGATTGGAAATAACGCTTCGCTCAATGTCCATTGCTTTATCCACGAGGACATCAAAGACCTTCACGTCTTTCGAGCCTGGTGCAGGGAAAAAGGCCACAACCTGACCTTCACCAACTTCAAAAAGGATTACCAGATGCCGGAGATGGACCAGGTGGACTGGCTCATCATCACCGGAAGCCCGCTCAGCGTCAACGATGATGTCTATTTTGACTTCATCAAGGAAGAGCAGGCCTTCCTCAAGGAGGCCATCGCCCGGGGCAAGGCCGTCTTGGGCATCTGCTTCGGAGCCCAGATGATCGCCAAGGTGCTGGGCAAGCCTGTTTACAACAACATCGTCCACGAGTATGGCTGGCACCGCATCCACATGACGCAAAACGCCAGGCAGAGCGAGATATTCAGCGTGTTGCCCGAGGAGTTCACGGCCCTGCTGCTCCACAGCCAGACCCTCGACCTGCCCGATGAGGCCCTGCACCTGGCCAGCAGCGAGGCCTGCGCGAACCAGGCCTTCATCATCGACGGCAGGGTCATCGGCCTGCAGTTCCACCTCGAGATGATCGCCGACAACCTCGGCCCCGAGGACATGCCCGAAGGCGCCAGCGGCCCCTACGTGCAGGAGTTAGAGCAAATCAAAGGCCAAGCGGCGAACTTCGTCTATGTCAACTCCTTGATGTTCAAATTGCTGGATAAGATCGAGGACACGGTCTTCCCAGCGCTCGACCAGGGCGTTCCAGTTGAGGTCGTCGCGCTACCTGGGGGCTTCTGGAGGCGACACAAGCGCCCGCTGAGCTTCCGCGAGGCCCGGAAGCGCCCCTCGCGCCTGCGCTGACCGGCATGGCAGGCACCGGGCGGGCGAACGAAATTGCCAATGAATCCTTAGCTTCGCGGGAAAAATGAGCGCGATGGACAAAGGATCGAAGGCAAGCCCGTCCGCCGGCCCGGGGCTGGTCAAGCACCGGGAAACGGAGGCCAACCTGGGCCAGCGCCTGGCCTACGGGCTGTTCTTGGCCCTGGCACACGCGGTGGCCATCTGGCCCACCCGCTGGCTGCATGGGTTTTCTTTTCTGATCTATGGGCTGGTTTACAAGGTCCTAGGATACCGCCGCCGCGTGGTGCGCCAGAACCTCGAGCGCTCGTTCCCCGCGCGGAGCCCCGCCGAGCGGGCCGAGCTGGAGCGGGGCTTCTACCGCTACTTCAGCGACTTCATCCTCGAGAGCATCAAGGCCGTCCGCCTCTCGCGGGCCGAGCAGCAGGAGCGCTTCGTGTTCGAGAACCCCGAGCTGGTCGAGTCGCTTTACGAGAAGGGCAAGAGCATCGTGCTGGTCTCGGGCCATTACGGCAACTGGGAGTGGAGCACGCACTTCTCGCTCCTGTTCCGGCACGTCTCCATGGCCGCCTACCGCCCGCTGGCCAACCCGCTGTTCGACGGCTTCATGCGGCGGCTGCGCGAGCGGCACGGCACTCGGCTGGTGCCCCAGGAAGGCATCTACCGGGCCTTCGTGGAGTCGATGCGGGCGGGGCGTCCGGTCATCGCGTGGTTCATCGCCGACCAGTCGCCCAGCCACCAGAACGGCCACTGGACGCGCTTCCTGAACCAGGACACGCAGTTCGTGCTGGGGCCGGCGCGGGTGGCGCGCAAGACGGGCCAGGCTTTCGTGTTCATGGGCATCGACCGCGTCGGGCGGGGGCGCTACCGGGGCCGTTTCGAGCTGCTGGCCGAGGACGCCTCGCGGCACAGCGAGGCGGAGCTGGTCGAGGGCTTCGCCCGGTGGCTCGAGGCCCGGATCGAGGCCGAGCCGCGGCTCTGGCTCTGGACCCACAAGCGCTGGAAGCGCGGCCGCCCGCAGGCGCCGCCCGCCGGAGCCTAGTGGGCCTCGAGGTCGGACAGGATGTCGAGCAGGCTGTTCTGGATGCGGACCTTCTCTACCCGCTCCTGCTCCTGGGTGAGCATGCCGATGCGCGACTTGGCCTCCAGGTCGTTGTGGCTCAGGTAGAGGCTGCGCACCTGGTCGCACAGCTCGTCGTCGGGCCGGGTCAGCTCGACCATCCGCAGGAAGACCTCCTCCCAGCGGGCCTCGAGCAGGCCCTGGCGGAGCTCCTCCGCGGTTTCGTGCGGGAGGCTAAGGGCGCTGCGCCGGCTGGGCGGCAGGGGGCTGCTGGGCCCGATGGGGTGCGGGGGGTTGGGTCCCCTCTGCCTCCAGGCCTCCACCTCGTCGCGGTCGAGCACGCCGTAGAGCAGCGACTCGATGTCCACGTCTTCGGAGCTGTAGTCGCAGAGCACCTGCTTCCGCTCCTTGGCCAGGTGCCGCAGCAGCACGTCGTGCTTGAAGAAGTAGGGGTCGGGGCTGCCCAGGCAGCGCGGGCAGTTGCAGGGTATGAGCTCCTGGTAGAAGACCTTGGGGAAGGATTTCAGGTGGATGCGCCGGACCTCCTCGCGGATGATGGTCAGCAGCTCCTTCTTGTCGTGCGGGGTTCCGTCGAGCTCCAGGCTGATGAGCTTGAGGCCGTCGGCCCGGCCGGCCTCCTCCAGGAGCAGGGCGGTGGCGGAGTTCCTCCGGAGGAAGGCGCCTTTCTGCCAGACCAGGTCGATGCCCTTCTCGGTGAGGATGTGCTGGCTCAGGCGGACCACCAGGCGGGGCACGATGCCCTTGGGCATGAAAGGGTAGCGCAGGCGGAAGCGCAAGGGGTGCAAGGGTTTCCAGGGATGCTCGGGCTGGGCCAGGGGCATGAGCTGGGGGGCCAGGAACTCCTGCCCCCGGCCGTTGATGGGGTAGCACAGCTCGAAGTTGTCCTTGAGCATCAGGTTGAGCAGCTTGGAGCGCTCGTGGAAGGCGTAGCCCTTCCCCTCCCAGAGCGCGTAGAGCCATTGCCGGCTGAAGCGTCCGCGGGCGGCCTTGGCCTCGGCGCTCCGCAGGAGCACATAGACGCCATCGACAGTCCACTGCGGGTTCAGGAACAGGGTGTCCTGGAGCTTGGGGTCGTGCTGGAAATGCAGCAGCACGCCCAGGTCGTGGAGGTACTGGCTGAGGATGAGCATGTCGCCCTCGCGCAGGAGGCCGTGCGCCCGGCAGATGGCGAAGTACTCGGCCACGGGCATGTGGTTCTCGGCCTTGCGGAGCTCGAGCTCCTCGCGCACCTTGGGCCAGAGCGCGGGCAGCGGGTCGCCGACGTGCGCGAGGCTGGAGAGCATCTGCTGTATCCGCAGGGTCAGGACCTTGAGCCGCCCGTCGTCGCGGGCCAGGTCAACGTCCATGACCTGGATGTTGAGGTTGGGGAAGTGCTTGCGGTAGGAGGGCAGGTCGAAGTTGGTGATGGAGCGGTGCTGGTTCTCGTTCAGGACCACCAGCACCGGACTGCCGCCGCCCAGCAGGTTCACGATGTTGAACCAGTAGTCGAAGTCGGTGTGCTGCTTGCGGTCGTCGGCCACCAGCACGTAGAGCGCCCGCGAGGTCAGGAAGAACTGGTGGACCATGTGCTGGATCTCCTGGCCGCCGAAGTCCCAGATGTTGGCCTGGAAGGCGAGCTCGGGCTGGGGCGGGAAGGGGAACGTCCAGCCCACGCGCACGTCGATGCCCAGGGTGGAGTCCTCCTTGGGGTTGGGCACGTGGTAGCCGGGATCGAGCAGCTTGCGCATCAGGGAGGTCTTCCCGGCCCCCGGCTCGCCCACCAGGATGAGCTTGGCCTCGCGCAGGGGCAGGGTCCCCTGCTCGGTCTGCTGCCGGAAGAAGTTGGCGATGGCCCCCAGGCCCTGGTTGGCCACCTCCTCGGGCGGGGTCTGCAGCGGGTTGCCGCCCAGGTCCACCTCCTCCAGCTTCGGCAGGCTGGCCAGCCACGGCGGCAGGTGCGCGATGCGGTTCTTGCGCAGGTCGATGAACTTGAGCCGGTCCAGCAGCAGCAGGCCCCGGGGCAGCTCGCCCAACTGGTTGTCGTTCAGGTACAGCTCCTCGAGGTGGACCAGCTCGAACAGCTCGGCCGGCAGCTCGCTCAGGTTGAACGACGAGAGGTTGAGCGAGTTCTCCTTGTCCTGCCGGTTTCGGCGGATGCGCTCGAGGGCTTGCGGAAGGCTGTCCATCGTCCGTGGGTTTGGTGCGCTCCAAAGCTACGAAAAACGGGCGACCGCGCCGGGCCCGGGGTGCGGTTTTCAGAGCTTGACCACGTCGAAGTTCTGGCCGAATACGCCGACGACCTTCGACAGCGAGAGGAAGGCCTTGGGGTCGGTCTCCTGGATGATGCGCAGGACGGAGGCCTTGTCCTGCTTGCGGATGATCACCAGCAGCACGTCCATCTCCTGCTGGGTGTAGTGGCCTTTGCCGTAGAGGTGCGTGACGCCCCGGCCCACCTCGGCGGTGATGCGCCGCGCGATGGCCTCGTTCTGGCTGGACATGACCATCAACTGGAACGACTGCCGCGAGCCGTCGAGCACCAGGTCGATGGAATAGCCGGCGATGCCCATGACCACGTAGCCATAGACGAGCTTCTCGATGGACTGGAACAGGATGTAGGACGAGCCGATGATGAACAGGTCGAGCAGCATGATGACCCTGCCCGGGCTGACGTTGCGGTACTTGTTGACTATCAGGGCGATGATGTCCGTCCCGCCCGAGTTGCCGCCGTGCGAGAAGGCCAGGCCGATGCCCATGCCCGACAACATGCCGCCGATGAGGGCCGACATGAACTGGTCCTGGACGACGGGCTCGGTGATCAAGCGCTGGAGGACCACGAAGAAGAGCGAGCCGAGAAAGATGCCGTAGAGGGTGTTCAGCCCGAAGCGCGCGCCGAGCACCCGCAGGGCCACCAGCACCAGCACCGCGTTGATCATCAGGTAGGTGTAGCCGACGGGGAAGCCCGTGGCGAAGAAAACCAGGCCTCCGATGCCCGTGACGCCGCCGCCGATGATTTCCGACGGCAGCAGGAAGGCCGACCAGCCCAAGGCGTAGATGAACAGGCCGAAGGTGATGAAAAAGTAGGACTGCACTTTCCCCGAACGGATGAGCTGGACCATGGCGATGCTGTTTTTGGTGGGCCGAGGCCCTGTTTGCCGCGAAGAAAGCAAAAAAAAAGCCACCCTGAAAGGGTGGCTTGGTGATTCGGCTGGGATTCGAACCCAGGACCCACGGCTTAAAAGGCCGTTGCTCTACCAACTGAGCTACCGTCAAAGGACTTTGGTGATTCGGCTGGGGATCGAACCCAGGACCCACGGCTTAAGAGGCCGTTGCTCTACCAGCTGAGCTACCGAATCGACAAGGCTTGTCGATTGGGGTCAAAGTCTTTGCTGTCAAAGGACTTTGGTGATTCGGCTGGGGATCGAACCCAGGACCCACGGCTTAAGAGGCCGTTGCTCTACCAGCTGAGCTACCGAATCCCTGCGCGAAAAGCGGGTGCAAAGATACACCCATATTTTACTTCTCCAAACTTCTGGGCCAATTTTTGGGTCGAGAAGTGAAAAAAGTGGGTCAATCCTGCCGTTCCTGCATCCAGTCGAGCAGCTCGTCGAAGGTCGCCAGCAGGTCCGGGTCGGCCTGGATGCCTTTCTGGCCGAGGAAATGCTCGAAGACCTGGCGGGGCGCGAGCTCCTCGAGGCCCCTGCCTTCCTGGGCCCACGCCTGGGCGTCCTCGGCCGAAGCCCGCAGCACCAGGCGGTACTTGAGCACCGTCGGGGACGCCAGGCCAGACACCCAGCGCTCGAGCTCGTCCGGGAACCCTGGGGCCACCCGCTCCTCCTGTATCTCGAGCTCCAGCCAGTCGCCCAGCTCGGAGCCGTCGGCATGGGCCTCCACGGCGGCGCGCACCTGCCCGAAGCTGCCCGCCAAGCGCACCAGGCGGCGGAACACGGGCACCGCGAGGCTCTCGACCCCGACAAGCCTGCCCTGGTCGAAGCTGAGCTCGAGCACCTGCTTGAGGTCCTCGCGCTCGCTGAAGCTCAAGGGGATGGGCGAACCGCTGTAGCGGACATGCTCGGCCCCGCCGACGCGCTGCGGCCGGTGGACGTGCCCCAGGGCGACGTACTGGAAATGCTCGGGGAAGGCCTCGAGGCCGACCTGCCCCAGGTTGCCCACGTGGATGTCGCGCTCGCTGTCGGAAGCCGTGGCGCCGGCGGCGTAGAGGTGGCCCATGGCCAGGGCGGGCGCGGGGATGCGCTGGCAGAGCTCGGCCACCTGCCGGTAGTGGGCCGCGATGCCCTCGCGGGTGGCCTGGCTGCGCTCGGCGTGGCTCTCGCCAGCCTGGGCCTGGCGGATGTCGCGGGCCCGCAGGAAGGGCACGGCCGCCACCACCAGCTCGGGCTGCCCCTGGGCGTCGCGCAGCACCACCAGCTCGTCCTCGAGCCGCTGGCCGGCGCCGCCGACCACGTGGATGTCGAGCTGCTCGAGCAGGGCCTTGGGGGCGTCGAGGGTGCTGCTGGCGTCGTGGTTGCCGCCCGTGATGACGACCTTGCGGCAGGATGTCCGGGCCAGGCGGCGCAAGATGCTGTAATACAGCCGCATGGACACGTTGGACGGATACCCTAGGTCGAAGACGTCGCCGCTGACCAGCAGCACGTCGGTCTGGCGCCGCTCGATCGTCTCGATGAGCCAGTCGAAGAAGCGCTCGTGCTCGGGCTGGCGGTCGTTGCCGTAGAGGCGGTGCCCCAGGTGCCAGTCGGCGGTATGGAGGACTCGGATGGGCATGTCGTGCGGAGGTTTAGGCCAAGGCCCAGCGGCGGGCCGGCTCAGGCGGCAAGATAGGCGATCGGGCGGAAGTTCGGAACCGCGGAAAAGCCTCCGTCGCTCATTCGCTGGCCAGGGCGAAGAGGATGCTCACGGAGGTGCCCTGCCCGAGCTCGGAGCGCAGGTGCATCTGGGCTCCGCAGAACTCGACGAGCCTGCTGGCGATGAAGAATCCCAGGCCGCTTCCCTGCTGGGCCAACTCCATGCGGCGGAACTGCACGAAGGGGCCCATCTGGCGCGTCTCTTCGGCGCTGAGGCCCACGCCCTGGTCCTGGATGGTCAGCAGGTAGCCCTCGGCCACGCGGCGTCCCTTGATTTTCACCTTGCTGCCTCTTCGCGAGAACTTGAAGGCGTTGTCCACGATTTCCTGGAGGATCTTGGGCAGTTGCCGCTCGCTGGCCACGATGAGGGCCTCCTCGATGTCCAGCTCGAGGTCCTCGGCGCGGTTGAACTTCAGCAGCTTGGACTGGAGGCTGCTCTCGACGAGCTGGCCGAAGATCTTGGCCACGCCGTTGTTGGTCCACTGGGCGTCCTTGTTGTTGCCCACGATGCTCTGGTAGATGATCAGGTTGTCCACGGTTCCCTTGAGGCGGTGGGCGCTGTCCTGGATGACGCGGACCAGGTCCACGATCTTGTCCTTGCCCAGGCTGTCGCGCATGTCCACGATGAGCTGCGACAGGCCCAGGATGCCGTTGAGCGGGGTGTTGAACTCGTGCCGGGCGGTCATGTTCATCTGGCGCACGAGGTTGTCGATGCGGTTCTGGACCTGGTACTTGGCCTGGTTCTGCCGTTTGAGCCTGCCTTCGAGGACGCGTACCAACTGCTTGAGGCTCACGGGCTTGGTCAGGAAGTCGTCGGCGCCCAGGTCCATGCCGCTGCGCTGGGTCTCGCGCTCGGTGCGCGAGGTCAGGAAGATGAAGGGGATGTTGAAGGCCTGCTCGCTCTTGCGGATCTGCTGGACGACCCCGAAGCCGTCGAGCACGGGCATCTCCACGTCGCAGACGATCAGGTCGGGCAGGTGGGCCAGGGCCTTCTCCACGCCGTCCTTGCCGTCGTGGGCGGTCAGGGTCAGGTAGCCGCTCATTTCGACCACTTCTTTGATGCTCTCGCGGGCGATGGGGTCGTCGTCGATGATCAGGATGGTTTCCATGCTCGTTTTCTTTCTGGGGGAAATGTGTTGGATCTTGGGTTCTCTTTTCGCTCGAAAGGCGAAGGGCTTCCCTATGCAAACGTTTTCGGGCCAATAAAGATACAAGATTCAAGGCAAAAAATCCGCCTGTCGCGCACGAATACCGTCCGGCCGCCGTCCGGGCCCGCCCCGAACGCTCATGCCGCGGGCTTCCGTGGCGTGAACAGGGCCACCAGCAGCGTGGTCGCGACCCCCATCGCGGGCGTGAAAAGGACCGTCTGCCGCATGTAGCTCCGCAGGTTGAAAAAGGCCTCGGCCTCTTCCCGCGCCATGCTTCCCTGCTCCACGGCGAATCGGACCATGTTCGGGAAGAAGTCGGGCGAGATGACCCCCACCGCAAGCCACTGCGTCAGCGGGCTGAGCAGCGTGACGCCCAGGGTCATCACCAGGCCGGCCGCGACGCCCTGCCCGTAGGTCATGGCCCCGCCGGGCAGGGACTTGCGCTTTTCGAGCAGCGCGAACACGTAGAAGGCGATGGCGGGGATCGACACCAGGTTCGTGAAGACCCCGTGCTTTTCGATGTTGGGGCCGTGCAGGCCCAGCAGGCGCTCCAGCAGCATCCAGGCCACCATCATCAGCGCGAAATAGACGGCCCATTTCAGTTCGATGGAATACTTTTTCATGGCCTTCGGTTTTTGGGGGTTCAAACTAAGTTGCGTTCGATGGTGGAAAATAAAAATCGCCAGCGCCGGGCAGAATTTGGGTCAAAATGCACGACAATGAAACGGACTTGGCGGACAAATCGGTTTTGCTGAATAAGATGCTCTTCGTCAAAACTTGGTTTTCATCCATTTTACTTTGCAAGTTCATGGGCTAAAATAAGGCAATAAGGTTATTTTGAGTCCGCCAATTGATTTTCTACTAAGGTTTTAACCAAAAATAAGGTCTTGCCAATCTATCTACGATAAAACCTTAGTAGAAATTCTAACATGTGTTGAATACAACCTTATTGCCTTATGCCAACTTGCTTTCAAACGTTTTCGGAAATTTTTTTTTGGGTTATAAAAAGTTGACGCCTATGGCAAATAAGAATAATTAACAAATGAGTTCAGTATAAAAACCGGGGATTTGTCCACGAAAGGCACGAAGGGCACGAAATTTTTTGAAATCAAAATTAGAGGGGATGGGTGGGACGGCGATTGGCAAGGAAAAACCATAGGCGATAAGCAAGACTGTATCCAGTACAAAAACCATTGTTTGCATTTTTTTATTTGTAACCCATTGATAATCAAAGATAATTTTTGAAAGGGAATTTTAGAAGTGACCATTTTGGACCGCGCCCATTTTTGTCCTTGGAGGGGATTTGTCCACGAAAGGCACGAAGGGCACGAAATTTTTTTGAAATCAAAATTAGAGGG
>JFJP01024592.1_pt1 | contig 17178 bp, 23 predicted proteins | sample 431651 | NCBI WGS metagenome assembly JFJP01 (sample SAMN02602958, study PRJNA72255) | Microbial mat metagenome, whole genome shotgun sequencing project. | biome: fresh water; feature: sink hole; material: water; isolation source: purple microbial (photo- and chemosynthetic) mats found in... | reverse complement strand
TTATTAGTTAGCAGCGAGTGGTCGAGGTCGAGTTAGTAATCGAAGGCGATGCTGAAGACTTGCTGGTAGTCGGAGACGAAGTGGAAGGTGAGGCCTTCTTTGATGTAGTCTTGGAGGTCTGCGACGTCTTCTTCGTTGTCTTTGGGGAAGATCAGCTCTAGCAGACCTTCTCGCTTGCCTGCGAGGGTCTTTTCTTTGACTCCTCCGATCTTCATCACTTTGCCGTGCAGCGAGATCTCACCGGTCATGCCCAGCGCTGCTTTGACTGGCTTGTTCATGGCGAGGGAGACCAGCGCAGTCGTGATGGTCACGCCTGCAGAAGGGCCGTCTTTGGGGGTGGCTCCTTCGGGTGCGTGGATGTGGATGTCGTTTCTGGTGAGCGGTGTCTACTGCTCGAGGAAGTCGACGTTTCTGGCGTTGAGGAAGTTGCGGGAGAAGGTGTACGCGAGTCGCATGCTCTCGGACATGACGCTTCCGAGCGTGCCGGTGAACTTGAGGCCAGGCGCCTGCGCGTTTCTGGTGAAGGTTGCTTTCTTCGCTTCGAGGAAGAGGATCGAACCTCCGAGCTGCGTGAAGGCCAGGCCGATGGCTACGCCAGGAGGGGCCTGCGAATAGAGGTTCTCCTTGTCGAAGAGCGGGTTTCCGACGAAGTTCTTGAGGGTGTCTGGAGAGATCTGGATCGGTTCGGTCGTCGGGACTTCGGAGTTCTCCTGCTTGGTGACGATCTCGAAGGCGATCTTGTCTGCGATCTTGCGGATGTGGCGGTCGAGCGAGCGGACGCCAGGCTCTCTGCAGTAGTCATTGATGAGTTTTTCTTCGGTGCCGGGCAGCAGGAGGATGTTCGCGTCGGAGAGGCCTGCTTCTTTGGTGGCTTTGGGGAGGAGGTGTTTCTGGAGGATGTTCTTTTTCTCGGGCATGGTGTAGCTGCTGAGGGTGATGACGTCCATGCGGTCGAGGAGGGGAGCGCTGATGGTGTTGAGGGTGTTGGCGGTGCAGATGAAGAGGACGTTGGAGAGGTCGATGGGGTAGTCGAGGTAGTTGTCGACGAATGACTTGTTCTGGTTGGGGTCGAGGATCTCCAGCAGGTTGCTCTGCGGGTCGCCGTGGTGGTTGCTGCGGCCGAGCTTGTCGATCTCGTCGAGGATGATCACGCAGTTCTCGGTGCCGCACTTTTTGAGCGCAGTGACGATCTTGCCTGGGTACGCGCCGACGTAGGTCCGTCTGTGGCCTTTGAGCACCGAAGAGTCGCTCTCGCCGCCGAGCGATATCCTCTCGTAGCTGCGGCCGAGGGCTCTGCGGTTAGCGGTCTGTACTTCGCGATCGACTCGGCGAGAGAAGTCTTGCCGACGCCTGGCGGGCCCTGCAGCAGCAAGATCTTCTCTTTGATCGAGTTCTTGAGCTTGCCCACAGCGACGAACTCCAAGATGCGGTCTTTGACGTCTTTCAGGCCGTAGTGGTCGCTGTCGAGCGCTCTGCGCACCTCTGCGATGTCGAGGTTGTCTTTGGACTTCACGCCGTAGGGGATCGAGACGATCCACTCGAGGTAGGCCTTCAGCGTGTTCTGGTCGGAGCTTTCTTGGCTCGAACTCATCAGGCGCTTGAGGTTCTCCGAGAAGAGCTCCTGCACGTGCTTGGGCGGAGTCTTGCTGGCCATCGCTTCGTTCAATCTGTCTATAAACTTCTGGTTTCTTTTTCCGCCTTCGGAGAGGTTCTTGAGCACGTTGAACACTTCGTTGTAGTACTCTCTCGACTGCTTCATCATGATGTTGTTCTGGGCGACTTTCTGGGTGAGGAGAGTCTACGCCGATCTGGTTCATGTTCGAGAGCAGCAGGTGGTACTTCTTCATGAGGTTGTGCACGATGCTGAGCCGCTCGGGGACGGAGCGTTCGAGAAAGGCGGGGAGGATTTCTTCTCTGTCGAAGAACTTGGACTTGAGGATGAAGGCCGCGTAGAGGTCGAGGTAGAGCTCGATGTCGTTGAAGTTGAGAGGAGAGTCTTGCATGAAGGGGAGGTTCTGGATGGTCATGATGCGTTTGGACAGCTCGATCTGATGAGCGGCGAGTACCATGTGTTCGAGTTTAATCCGCTCGTCGGTGTCCAGCTGGACCTTCTGGTTGAAGACTTTATCGACTTCGACGATGTGCAGCTTGTTCTCGTCGAAGCTGCGGTGGCGCGGCTGGTCCTTCATGGCTTGGATGCCTGCTCGCAAGAAGCTCTCCATCGGCTTGTGTTCGTCTTTGATCTGGTGAGCCACTGGTACCTTCACCGGCGAGAGCTCTTCTTCACGCAGGTCTTCTTGGCCGACCTCGCTCATGACGCCCGAGATCTGGCTGATGTCGTTTTCTTCTTCGTAGGCCAGCGTGTATTCGGTGATGGAGCGGACCTCGACTTTGTGGATGCAGGTGAGATTCTGTTGATCAGTCATGGCTACGATTCTGTTGGGGGCTTCTTTGTTGTACTCGACCGAGCAGTAGGTGCCGAGGGAGTAGAAGTCTTCGGTGACTTCCTTGCCGACCATCGAGGTGCTCTTGGACTTCTCGTGGGGAGGGACGACTTCTTCGAGTTCTTTCCGCAAGATGCAGGTGACGAAGAGCGGCATGCGCGTGTTCAGCAGCTTCGAGTGGTACCTCCCCAGGTGCACGACTTTGGAGTTGAAAGGGAAGAGCGGGTTTTCTACGACGACTGCGATGTTCTTGCTGAAGAACTGGTAATCGGAGGGTTTGGATTTTCCTTTGGCCGGGACTTCGGTCTCGTCCTCGACGACTTCCAAGTCTTCCTCGGCAGACCCGCCGCTCGAGAACGGCCGGGCGAGTTGCTGCCAGCTGCTGGTGAGTCCGTTGACGGCGGACCTGCGGTTGATGCCGAGAATTCTGCCAAAGACTGAGTTTCGCAGCATTCCAGATCGCAGTGACTCTCCGATGAATTATAGTCGCAAATACTTTTTAAGTTATTTTGAAGTCGATGTTAATTAGGTGCTGAGTGCAGGCTGCAGCCCGGCTGGTTAGAAGTCGAACGGCAGGGTGTTGTCTGCCATGGTCAGCGAGCCTCCGTAGCTGGAGCGGTTCTTGAGTTTGTTCTTCTCTTTGCGGAACTCTTTGCCCTGAGTGCCTCTGAGGCGCTCGTAGCCGAACTTGCCCAGCTCGTCGTTGCCCATCGCGAGTTTGTCCTGCGTCACCGCTGCGTACCTCGAAGGTGATCTGCTTGCTGACGATGGAGCCGACCTTCTCGTCCAAGAAGCGAGTGTCGATGCGCTTGAGACACGGTCCTGGTCAGAGAGGTCTACTGTAGTCGGAGTTGGTCTGCTGGCGCATGCCGGTGTTGATCTGGGGGGCGGGTTTGAGGTTCTTGGGTTTATGAGCTGCTGGTGGCTTTGCGTTGTCTGTGTGGTTGTGGTGCGGTTCTTGCTCGGCGGCTTCGATCGGGTCTGCTGCTTCCTCGTCTTCTTGATCGGTTTGCTGTTTTGTCTTTTTTGCTTTTTTCGGGTTTTGGGTCAGACTCGCTTGGCTGCCTTTCCGTTTGCCGACGTGTCCGTTCTCCTCTTCTCGGTCGTCTTCCTGGCCGATGTTCGAGAGGGTCGACGGGTGGTCTCTGACGTATTTTTCGATGATCTTGAGGAGTTTTTTTTTGTGGAGTCCGATGGTCTGGGTGAGTGGAGAGTACAGGGAGAGACAAGTCTTGGTCTGTTTCTTTTTGGAGTTTGGTGGCGGTGGCGACGTATCCGGCTTTGACGAGGAAGCGGAACACCATCGGCAGGACATCTTCGACGCTGAACTGGCTCGCCATATTCGCCAACTAAAGAATTTAGAATGCTTGCTTGAGAAGCGTTAATTAATATTAGATCTCGATGAACTTGCGCACGAAGTTCTCGTAGATGTCGTCGACCTTGAACCACACCTTGAACTCCAAGCTGTCGATCCTGGCAGCCAGCTCGAAGTTGCCCACGGTTTTGTCTTTGAAGATGGCAGCGATCTTCTTCATCGAAGTGGTCAGAGGCAGCTGCATGCTTGTGCTGTTCATCAAGTTCCGCAGGTCCAACATCTCGCTCGGCTGGAACTCTTTCGGCAGCAGGTCCCAGAGGTCCAGGTCTGCGTCTGCTTCGATCTTGAACTTCTTCAAGCTCAAGAAGTAGACCACCTGCGAGAGCAGAGAGTCCAGGCCGCCAGTCGTTTCGTTCTGGTACCTTTTGATCGTTTCGATGATCGAATCCTTCGACGCTCTTTCCAGCTCGATGTTCACTGCGTAGCAAACCTTCGTGGACTGGCCGTCGGGACTCAGCTTGAAAAAACCCTGGAAGTTCGACTGAGCGAATGCCTCGATCTTTTCTTGCTTCGTGGTGCTGCCCAGCGACGCGACGATGGCTGCCATTCGCTCCCAGTGTTTCTGGTCTTTGAGCATCAAGTCGATGACGAGGTACGGCTCTCCCTCGACCTGCTCGACGCCAGCCTTCACGTCGAGTTCTTCGAGGATGTGCTTCGCGAGGTAGTTCAGCGCTTTGGAGAGCATGATGAGTGTGCCTAGACTCTTCTCAAAAGCCTTCGCTTCAGCATTGTGGTCGAGTCCAGGAGTCGAGGCGAACTTGCTTCTGATTCTCAAGTAGCGCGTCTGCTGCGAGCCTTCACTGAAGCTCGGGTCAGTCTGGATGCGGAGTCCTGCCTCAGACTGGATCTGGTCTTTCGGGACTGGCTCGCCGAGTAAAATGTTTATCATCGGACTCTCTGATTATATTTGTTTGCATGGAGACTGATAGCTCGTTCCACATACAGAAGACGACCAAGGTAAAGCGAGGAAGCTTCTGGTCTGCGAGGATCGTGAACTGGAAGAACGAGGAGGTGTACTACTACAAGTCCGAGAGTAGCGCTGGCTGACGGCAGAGGAGGCGAGCAAGCCCAGGTTTCAGATAAACCTCAAGACCGTCCAGGTGAGCATCGTCCGCAGCACCGACAAGCCGCCCATCATGCTGCTCTCGGCCAAAGGTAGCCGCTGCTCAGCAGGCGAAGAGCTGCTCAAGATCGACATGGGTTCGAACAAGTTCTGCGAAGTCATCTCGAACAAGCTCCTCGCACTCGGAGTCAACGTGAAAGACTCTCTCGTGAGGAGACCGTCGCTCACTTTCGCCAAAGAAGAGGTTGACTCTCTTCACTCCAGCCCTTCAACCCCAACTCTCTCAGACTCTCCGAGCAAACCTTCCGCAGGCCCCAGGCCGACGCCAAGTGGGACGAAGAGGACCGCAGAGGCAGTCCGCGGAAGAAATCCACAGACTCTCAGAACGGTGAGGAGTTCCGCATCAACCGACTGGAAGAAGAGGAGAGTTCGGACGAAGACGAGAAGGTCTTGACGGGCAATCAGTCGATATCGGAGGCAGCGAAAGCGTAGCCTCGCGTGAGTCAGGTACTTGGCGATAAAGAACGAGATCCGCGAGAAGATGGTGTTCATCGACAGGAGAGACGGAGTGTCTCTCTACGGCATGAACGAAGACCACGGACTCGGCTTCAAGCAGCTCCGGAAGCTGCGGCAGTTCAGAGAGCTGACGCAAGCTGTGGTGAGTCTCAAGAAGTATGAGCTCGGCTTCTACCTCGTCGTCCTCGTCAGTCTGCTCTTCGCCATCATGAGCGTCGCGCAGATCGTCTTCTTCGCCACGGCTCTCGCCTCGCTCTTCTGGATCATCGCATCGCTGGTGATCAACTCGCAGAAGAACTCCTACTACCTCAAGAAAGACATCAAGATCAAGTCGCGCTACTCGGCACCCAAGAGGAAGCGAGACCAGCAGGCGCAGGAGCTGGAAGAATCTTTCGGTGACGATGCTGTGTCGCAGGTGTATGCAGCGCAGACGAAGCCTCAAGTGGTGTTCAAAGCGATGCAGTCGCTGCTGCTGCGGCTGATGGTGGTGGCTCGACGGAAGCGCGTGATGCCGTTCGTGTCCAAGGTCGAGGTGAAGGGTCGGATCCTGAAGACGGTGTCTGAAGACGGCCAGAACAGGTTTTACTCGCAGCACTTCTTGAAGTACGGCCGGAACCACTTCGCGGTCGTGGAGTGCGAGAAGTTCAGCGGACAGATCCACCACATCTTCGAGATCAAGTTCATCCCGAGGTCGAGGAACGTGGTGTTGTCAGTCTTCTTGCGAGGCACAGACTCGAGCGCAGCTTTCGCATCGGTGGACGCACTCGCGAGAGAGATGATCGTCGGCTGCGAGGAGGAAGACGTGCTGCGGGAAGCCCTGAGCATCTCGTACTTCAAAGCCTGCGAGTTCGTGGGCAGACCGTCGACGAAGGCGGAGGAGCTGGCGTTCGAGCAAGTGCTGCCTTCGCTGGACCCGCCGGAGCCGCAAGAGGCCGAAGCAGCAGACGAGGATGAGTTCCAGCCGAAGGTGAGTCGCAACAGCGACTGCAGCAAAGAGGTCCTCGACCCTTTCACCAGGTGTCCGGACCGCAAGTCCATGGATCAGCTGGTCACCGAGTTCAAGCTGGTCGAGTCTAACCTTGCGACATCTGAGATCGCACCAACAGACTCTCCAGACAAGAAAGACACCAAGCAAGAAGAAGCAGCTCCAGTCCCCTCCGAACAGCAGCCCTCGCAGCCACACGCCGAGCAAACCGCACCGCAGACCCTCGAAGCCACCGCTGAGCAGTCGGCGCCTCCGCAGCAGTCTGCCCCTGCCGAGTCGAGCAGAGGCTTCAGAGTGGTGCTCGGCTTGGAGTGCAAGCCCGAGATCCCCGAGTCGGCCATCAGGTGCTTCGAAGAAAAGCACAAGTGGCTTGCAGAGTACCGAAAGCCGAACAACGGCAAGTGGAAAGAGTCGGAGAACAAGAACGGCTTGGTCATCTACGAGCAGTCTACGGGTGCGCTGGTGTGACGCAGACGACTTCATCCGGATCCTCTCGGTGTACAAAATGCCCTGCGCCTTCGAAGAGCTGGTCCCCTACCTCCGAGACCCCACCTTCAGACTCAAGTACGACGAGGTGCTGCGGAGCATCGACTTCGTGAAGAAGTACTCCGATGAAATGGCCGTCATCCGAGTCGTGATCAAGGGCCAGTGGCCGGTCAGCGACCGAGAGTTCATCACGTTCATCGTGGCCACCCAGCTGGACGAACACGTAGACGAGAGTGACCAGACCTTCTGTTCGATCAGCTACGACTGCGTCGACCTCGAGGTGCCCAAGAACAAAGCGAACGTCCGCGGCGAGCTCGAGATGTCTGCCTCGATCCTCCGGAGACTTGGTCCGAACGAGTGCGAGTTCGTGCTGGCGGTCTCGAGCGATCCGAAGATCAAAGGCGTGCCGAACAGTATCATTCGGGCCAAGTCGAAGCAGACGGCGACCACTCCGGTGATGTTCTACGAGACGTATAAAAAAGAGAAGAAGTCCTCTAAAAAGTAGCTGTTCTTTCCCGCCAATTACACTTACAGGTCCGTCCCGGCGTCGCCGTCGGGCTGGCCCCCCTCGGCAGCTTTCCTCTGCTGCTCTTCGCGCAGCTGCCGGTCTTCTGCCTCCTGCTGCAGTCGCTTTTCTTCTTCCTCCTGTCGTCGCTTCTGCAGTGCCTCCAGCGCAGCCAGTCTCTCTTCGGCCGTTATCTCTTCGGTCTCTTTCGCGAAGAGCTTTATGTGGTTCAGGATCATCAGCGTCTCGGTCTTCAGGTCCGAGTTCTCCGCTTCTGCCGGCGTGCCGACCAGCGAGACCTTCTCCAGCGACTTGATGTGCGCGATCCTGCCGAGCGAGGGCAGGTCTTTGAAGCCCGAGTCGCGCAGGTTCAGGTAGCGCAGCTTCGGCAGCTCGCCCAGCGGGGAGACGGCTTCGAGGGGCTTGTTGTCTCGGAGGTGCAGCCGCTGGAGACTCGGCAGGTTCGCGAGTCCGCTGATGTCTTTGAGTTGGTTCTGGGCGGCGAAGAGGTCGACGAGCAGAGGCATGTCTCTGATTCCGTCGAGGCTTTCGAGTCTGTTGCCGCGCAGCTCGAGAGTCTCGAGTCTGTCGTGGCCGCGGAGCTGGCTGCAGGAGGCGATCTTGTTGTTCTTGAGGTCGAGCTTGCGGAGCCGCTTGACTGCGAGGGGAGGCAGGCGTTCGAGGCGGTTGGAGCTGAGGTCTGCGGAGTGGAGGAACTGTAACTTGCTGTCGTCTGCGAAGAAGTCGATGCTGGCCACGGCGTTCTTGGCCGCCTTGAGCACGCAGAGGTGCGGCAGGTGGCAGATGGTCGCGATGTCTGCGAGTCTGTTATCGGAGAGGTCGAGTTCGCGGACGTGGGGGTAGTGCTGCAGACACTCGAAGAGGCTTTCGAGGCCTTTCTTGTGGACGTCGATGGAGATGAAGGCGAAGTGCTTGTTGTCGAAGGTGTTGCGAGGCTTGGAGATGCCGTCTCTGATGGCTTCTCGCGTCTTCTTGTCTTCGAGGTCGAGGACGTCTGAGTGTTCGAGGAGAGCGAGCTGTTCGTTGATCTGTTCGAAGCCGAGCAGCTGGTCTTCTGTTTTGGGCGAGTCGGGGAGGGGCTGAGCGTCGGCTGCGTCGGGGAGCGCCTGGTCTGCCGAGAGGGGTCTGCCGTCTTTGTCGAGGAGAGGAGCGTTATCTGGTGCGTCGATTTTATCGTCCATTATTATTTTCGAATGTACAGAGATGTCCATATATTCGATATAAGCGAAGACGAGCGCGAAGAGGAGCTGCAGAGCGACGGAGAGATGATCGACCTGCGCGAGCTGTGCACCGGCAGCCAGAGTCTGCTCGGCAGCAAGCGAGAGTACAGCCACCGGAGAAGCAGGAGGAGCCAGGCCGGCCGCGACTGGCCGCTCGTCGAGGAGCACTTCGAGGCAGACGACGACCGCTACAGCGACGTCTGTGTGGCCAACATGCGCGTCACCCGCGAAGGCGGCCTCTTCTTCCCCATCCCCCCGAACGCGCCGGCCAAACGGCTCGCCGCCTCGGCCTTCAAAAAAAAAGACCAGCGAGGCCTGTCTCACGCCTTCAAAAAGTCTCTCCCCAAGACTCGCCCCCTGCCCGCCTGTCTCTTCGAAGACGCCCCGACCTTCCCCGAGCACTCCGGCGAAGAGAGCAACAGCAGCACGCCGCGGATCGTCACGCTCTCGCTGGCCACTCCCGCGGAAGACCTCCCTCCGGCCGAGTCTGCCCGACTGAAGGAGTGCACCAACGCGCTGGAGAACAAGCTGGCCTCCCTCGAGTCGCTCGAATGCCACATCCTCTCCTTGATCGGGTGCCAGTCTCCGCTGCAGCGACAGGGCCTCGAGGGCATCTTGGTGACGGTCTTGAAAGAAAAAGAAAAGATCGTCCGACTCATCCGTTGGGGCGGCAGCGACATGATCCTCGAAGAAGCAGAGTCTGAGCTCGAGTCCGCGCGAGACGGAGGCGCCTTCATCAGGAAAGTCGAAGAGATCAAGCTCGTCATCGGCAAGGTGCTGCAGTCGAAGCCAGGCCACCTGCGCAAGAAGTCGCAGGGCAGCGAGCGGCAGTCGTGCGAAGAGCAGCCGGTCTCCCCCGCAGACTTCGACCGACGCATCGGAGAAGTCAAGACCGAAATCGACCTCAGACTCAAGCGGCTGAACGAACAGCTCGACGTCTTTTCGGGCAAGTACAGGCAGCTCGAGCTGCAGGCTCGCAGGTCCGTCGAGAGGAAAGAAGACCTCAACAAGCTCGGCTCTGCGCTCTCGAACTACACCACAGACACCTTCCACGAGTCCAGCGTCGGCACGCTGCACTCCCACGCGCTCGGCAGGATCCTCAGTCCGCTGCGCACCCCCATCAACTCGACCACGCCCAAACAACTCAACACCAAGATGCAGTTCTTCCAAAAGGTCATGAAGAGAGACCCCAAGTCTCTGCACCCCAAACCCGAACCGCGCAGCCCCCCCAACATCCTCAAAGACGTGATGGGCCTCAACGTCCTCCGTCCGCAGCCTCCCGCCCCCAAAGCCTCCACGACGCCCAAAGCCTCCATCACTTCGCTCGAGAAGATGTAGCCTCCCCTCACCGCAGCAAGAAGAGACTCATCAAGAAAGACCTCACCATCATCACCTGCCTCAAGAAGAAAAAGGCGCTCTCCGTCGACCACCACAAAGACCAGACTATCTCCGTCGCCGCCGAGGCCAGACTCAAGCCCAAGAAGCAGCTGCAAGACCTGGCGCCCGAAGCTTCGGACCAGTCCAGACACAAGTCATCGAACTCTCTGCCCCCCAAACCGCGCACCGCCGAACTCTCCATCAGCTCACTGACGAACACCGGCAGGCGAGAGGTCGACAGCTTCATTTCTCTCGCTGCGAAAAAGAAGCCATCTCCCGAGTCCTCGCTGCCGTCGAAGAGCATACAGAAAGCCATCAACGCGATGGTGGCCTCGAACTCGAAGCGTAAGAGTAAAACCGCTGCGGTGCAATAACTATCCACTCGGTCATTAGTAGTTAGGTCTGTCTCCCTTGTAGAACTTGGCCAAGAAGTTCGACTTGTTCTGGTACTTGACCTTGTCCAGGTACGACACGCCTTCGTCACCTGCAGGAGTCTTGCCTGGCAAGAGGAACTGAGAGAAGTGGTACCAGTCAGAGTACTTGTGTTCGGCTTGGTGCATCGTGGCGTAACCGTAGTTCAGCTGGCCGTCAATGGCAGACGGGTCTCTCAGGTGAGACTTCTCTCTGAAGTGCGCAGCGATGTTGATCTTCGCGTAGTGCACGTTGATGCGGCCGTGGCAGTAGAGGTCCCAGACTCGCAGAATGAAGGGCATCTTTGCTCAGCCGAAGTCTACCATCCGACAGATCCTCCTGTATAGTCGCAGGGTGTTTATCTTCGCTTCTACCAGGTTCCTCGACTTCTTGACCATCGGCTGGTTCATGTAGATCGTCTCGCTTCTGCCTGACACCAGATTGTTTCCTCAGTTACCTGCGTCTACTGAGCTCGGAGCTGTAGCTGGCCTTGTAGCTCGACCCGCCGTTCGAATAGTTCTTTCCTGGGTTGTTCATTAGATTTAATTATACTTACCATGGAGGTTCTGAATACTCACCCAGAAAATAGAAGAGCTCCAAGAGCTGCTGACAAAAAACACTCTGCTTTACGCAGACAACTTCGACCCTTCCGAGTACATCTTGCAGATGATCAACAAAGGCGACATGAACGAAGTACACTCTGCTGAGAGCAGCTGCTCGAGACGTACAGGATGCTCGTAGAGACTGAAGAAGAAACCGACAAAGTCTTCAAGCAGCTCGCCGACCTGAAGCAGCCCGAGATGCAGGAGCTCCTCAAGCTGCCTCAGTTTTACGGCGTACTGATTGTCTGACAAGAAAAACCTCGACGCGATCTACAACACTGTCGTCAACTCGAAGAAGAGAATCAAAGAAGCCAGGTCGCACTTGAACAGCTCGCTGGACAAGATAGCCAAGAGCAACCAAGAACTCATCAAGCTCAGCTACAAAGCGCAGATCCTCAAGACCATCGAAGGCCTCAACGACCTGGTCCTCGCGATAACGCAGCAAGTAGAAAACGGCATGTTTTTCCAAGCGATGCAAGTCTACCGCAAGGCAGCCAAGCGGTTCAACGCGCTGGACGAGTCGATTCGCTCCACAGGACTCGTCTCGAGATTGGGAGACGTGATACTTGGCAAGAAGATCGAAATCAAACACCTCTGCGAGTACTTCCTCATCGACCAAATCTTCAACACCGAAGTCCTGACCAACAATCAAGAACTCCTCGAACAGATAGACTTCGGCCAGGTCGTCTTCAACCTGATCGATAACTTCGGAAGCAGCCCTGAGTCCCAAACCGCAGCGAAGACAATAGAGCTGGAGGAAAACCCCAGGAGCAAACGAAAGCTGTTCGGAAAGAAGAGAATAAATTTCTTGTACTCTATTGTGAAGAAGATGGAAGGCTTCGACGCAGACAGCTTCATGCAGTTCATCGACTTCGCGAAGATCGACTCAGTCATCGACGTGATGTTCGACGGAGAGATCGTGAAGGTCTTCAAAGAGCTCGACAAGAAAGGCACGAGTCTGACCCAAGCCGACGACGAGGCGAACTACTACAACATCTTCCTCAGCGTGCAGTGTCTCAAAGAGCTGGACCCAGATCTCGTCATCCCCGAGCTGCTCGTCACCAACCTCGACGAGAACTTCAACCGCGTCATCCTGAACTGCTTCAACTCCTTCATCCAAGATATCTTCATCCTCGACATCAACTGCAAGAAAATCTCCTCCAGCCCCCTTCCTTACTTCTTCTGGCAAAGCGAATTCGTCCGAGGCTTGCTGCCCGAGTCTTTCTTGGTGTCCAAGATCACCAATCTCGAGTCGCTGTGCAAACTCTTCGTGCTGCTCACCTTCTTCGGCCTCCAGTACCTCGCAGACTTCATCAAGATGTGTCTCTTTCTGGACGACCAGACCTCCATCAAAAACCACATCGGGTAAGTGCAGCTGACTCAGACTGCTGATCATCTGCTTAGCGAAGAAGATGTCGTTTGTCATCGAGAAGCTGATGCTGCGGGTCAACCAATCGAGAGAAGAAGACGCGCTGCTGCTTATCAGCGAAGACTTGACTGCGAAGTGCTTGGAGATCGAGAAGCGACTGGACCTCAACTCTGCATACTTCCCATTCATCATATTGATGGTCACGAGGATACTCAACAAAGGCTTTGAGTCGCTCGCTGTGAGTCTCGACCCCTCGCTGGCCGTCGAGTTCCACCAGCAGGCGACTGGAGCCATGGCGAACTTCAACGAGACGCTGTACAAGCGATACTTCCTCATCATCAGAAAACAAAACATCTTCGATGCCGTCAGCACAGACAGGAGGAATCTCGAGATCTTCAAGTACCGACAAGGAGATAAAGACAAGCTCGTCGAAGAGTATGCCAAGTATCGGTCTACCGAGGGCAGAGTCTTGCACCCTCCATCGTTCTTCCGTCCGTATCTGCCCTTCGCCGAATACGTGAAGGTCGCCCTGAATGATGTCTCGCTACTTTTCGGCTTGATGAGGTTCGAGAACCACCAGCGCTTCATCATCGGACACTACAATTGGAGTCTCTACCGCTTCATCCAGATACTCGTCGACAAGTTCAAGGATGACATCAACGACTACAGCATGAACAGCCTCAAAAAATCGCTCGGATTCAAAGACCTGCTGACATCGGACTACAGCTACCACCAGTTCATCTCTCACCTGAAGCTCTCGGGCATCGACGAGGAAGAGACCAACGCCTACCTGCCCGAAGACGAGTACCTCAAAGCTCTCTCTTCGACCTACGGTCAGCTGGGAAACCAAGTCAGCAGTCTTCCTCTCGATGCATTTAGAGAAGACAAATATCAGAAGGTCGCTGAGAACTGTGCGATTGTGCTTTCTTGCTTCGAATCCGTCAAGCTGTCGTTCAACCTCAATCTCCACGACATGCTGCTCAAGCTGTAGACTAGATTAACGTCAGCGAAGAGCCAGTAATCATAAAGATCATCAACGAATCGCTGCCTCTCGAGTCAAGACAGAGCAACAAGATCGAGAAAGAAAAGGCGCTGAGGATTCTAAAGATGAATCTGATCACCGAGATGAGAAAGAACAAGTCTGAAGCATTCCAGCACTCCGAAGTGATGTACCGAGCCATCAAAGACCAGTCATTCGACGACTTCAATCAGATCAGCACCGCACAGCAGATGGTCTTGATGTTCTACTTCTTCATGAAGTTCGACAAGATCCTCACCGAGCTGTACCTGAACCTCAAGATCATCCTCCACCTCACGATCTTGACCTACCTCTCTCCCAAGCTGCAAGACCGCAACATCGAAGCAGGAGATAAGCTGCTGGTGTCTGGCAACTCGATGGTCACTTTCTTCAAGAAGTTCAAGTTGCTCGCCGAAGCACTGCACGATACGCTGCCGCCGAGACTGGTAGTTCCTCCTGACGAAGAACGGCTACCTCTTCGACGAGAGCGTCTACTTGACGAGCAGCATGATCGAAGAAATCCTGTTCGAGCTCATGAAGTACTCGCCGAAAAGCGGGCCTGCTCTGGAGGTCCTTCTGTCGAACTTGCAGTCGAATCTCAAAACGCTCTCTGTGGTAAGCTTCGCTAATGCAGTACGAACTCGAAGACGGCAGCATCGACAAGTCAGCGAAGCGGTTGAAGCGGTTCTTGGAGCTCTTCGTGAAGATCAAGTCTGAAGAAGAGCTATTCAACCTGGTCAAAGTACCTGAAGTTAACCGCAGGAAAACCCCATGAAGTACACCAAGCGACAGATCGTCAACTTCGTGCTGGCTTCGAACCAAAGCTCGCCGAAGGGAGAGTCGCAGCCGTTCAACATAAACTCGGTCTTGAAGAACATGTCGCAGTACTTGATCGGCTAACTCTAATTAATCCCAGTCGTTGGCACTCGAGATCTTAATTAAATGCGGATCCACGGGCTGTCCGATGATCAAATCGCATCGGCGAAAGATTTATAATCTGAATTTAGGTAGGCTGGTACCGACGGATATTTTTTTGCATGTGAATGTCTACAGTTATCCATGATCGGCTCACCAGTCATTAACAGTTCAGTACTTGCATATCCCCATCATCTTTACCCTGGTAGCCATAACGATCGACAGTATAGAACTATGGCTGGTTCATGCCGCTCGCTGTCGATCTCACCGACTGGCCGGCAAACTGATGGAGGGTCGGTCGAATGCGGCAGCCGATCGCCTGTCAGGCTGCGGAGTTGCAGACGAGAATTCTCTAGCGTGGTCTGAGTTATTAATTTGTGCATTGCGATTAGTCCACATTTGAGAATGGCTTGGAAGCATAAGAAGCAGGAGGATGTCTTGGACGCGACTGACCTGGCTCGCTTGGACGACATGGACGAGACGACTTTCTTAGGCTTCAATCAGTTCAGAACTGCGAGAGACCTGCTGCCGGTCTACAAATCAAGTGAAAACAGAGTCACTCATAGAAAAAGAAATCCAGTACTACATCGACAAGTACAGCTGTCTGATCATCATCGCTGAGGCAGGCTCGGGCAAGACCACGCGTACTCTCTGCTCACAAGAAATACCTCAGTTTCTCCTCGAAGCAGGCTATGGAATCAAAGGCAACTGCATCGGCGTGACACTGCCCAGAAGAATCGGAGTCGTGGCTGCAGCGAATCGAGTCGCGGAAGAAGTAGGCTGCGCTGTCGGGACGACGGTCGGCTACAGTGTGAGGATGCACTCGAAGTTCTGCGAGACGACTGCGATTAAGTTCATGACAGACGGCTCTTTGGTTCGCGAGATCATGCAAGACCCGCTGCTCCGCAAGTACACCGTGCTGATGCTCGATGATGTGCACGAGCAATCTCTCTCGACGGACCTGCTCATGGGTCTGCTCAAGAAGATCAGGAGGAAGAGGCCAGACCTGAAGCTGATCATCAGTTCTGCCACTCTAGAAGCTCACAAGATCGCCAGGTACTTCGAAGACAAGGAGCACAGCCTCGAGACGAAGATCATGTGCGTCTCCGGCAGACAGTACCCTGTGCACCACTACTACTTGGACACTCCCATCAAGAACTTCATCATCTCCAGCGCAGAGCTCGCTCGAGACCTGCACCTGAACAAGCCGCTCGGAGGAGACATCTTGGTCTTTCTGACCGGCCAAGAAGAGATCGAGCTCTTCATCTCGCTCTTCCAAGACCTCTGTCCCAAACAGAACTTCCTGGTGCTTCCGCTGCACGCAAAGCTGCCGTTCGAAAAGCAGCTCGCGGTGATGAACAAAGCTCCCGCAGACAAGAGTAGACAGCGCTGACGCAGGAAAGATCATCGTCAGCACGAACATCGCTGAGTCGAGCGTGACGATCGACGGGATCGTCTACGTGATCAACTGCTGCTTCATGAAGGTCAAGTACTTCGACTACTTCAAGAACATGGATGCGCTGCTCACGATTCCCATCTCCAAGTCCAACGCTTTCCAACGCGCAGGCAGAGCTGGCAGAGTCAAAGGTAGATGCAGGTCTTAGCCAGCAGGAGACTGCTACCATCTCTGCACTCGCGAAGAGTTCGACAAACTCCTTGACCAGTCACCGCCTGAGATCGCCAGAGCAAACCTAGCCCCTGCGATCGTGCAGCTCAAGTGCATCGGCATCGCGAACGTGGCAAGCTTCGATTTTTTCACCAAGCCCAAAGAAGAGTCGCTGGTCAAGAGTCTCGAGATTCTCCGATCGCTCAAGATCATCGACGACTTCTGCAACCTCACCGATGATGTGGGCAAGAAAATCTCGGACTTTCCGCTGGACCCTGCGCTGGTGGTGGCACTTCTCGAGGCAGGTAGCAACGACTGATCGACCAGACAAAGAGATATTCGGCTGCACCTCGGAGATGCTCATTCTGGTGAGCATGATCGCTTGCGAACCGGTCTTCCAGCCACTCAAAGACACGAAGCTGCTGCTCAAACTGAAGAAGAAAATCGGCGCGAAGGAAGGCGACCACCTGACCCTAATCAACGTCTACAAGTTCTACTTCAGACAGCACTCCAAAAACGATCGGAAACGCTTTTGCTTCGAGTTCAGACTCAACGAGAAGACCATACTGCAGGCTGCTCAGCTCAAAGAGACGCTAGAGTTCACGCTCAAGAAGCATGGCCACGACCCCAAGAAGTCTGACCCAGACACCGAAGGAATTCTGCGCTGTCTCTGCACGGGATACTTCACCCACGCGGCTCAGCGGATGCCTGATGGCAGCTACATGGTCATCAACAGCAAAGAAGTCGTCCTCCTGCACCCCACGTCGCTGTTGAACGCAGTCCACCCCGAGTGGGTCGTCTTCCACGAGATCGTCCGATCCGGACAGACCGGTACGCTTCTCTCACTCAAGGCAAGTCGTACATCAGACTCGTCAGCGAAGTCAACGTGGACTGGCTGACTGAGCTGGTCCCGGACTACTACACAGACAAGAAAGTAGAGATCGCCCAGAAGAGACACGAACAAGAAATCCTCGGCACCGACCAGCCCGTGACCACTCTGCCAGGCGAGGAGCCAGTGAAGCTGCTGATCCAGCAAGACTCGGTCGAGCTGGGAGTCCCCAAGCAGAAGAAGCCAGAAGGCCTGCGACAAGCGCTGCTGAAGAAGCCCTCGCAAGCAGCGACGAAGCCGAGGATAATGATATCAGACATGGACTTCGACGACTAGCGATTAACTCTAACTTCGGTCTACTCGTCGACGCCTCTTTTTGTTGAAAGCTGCCGAGGGGTTTGGGGTTTGGGGTTTGGGGTTTGGGGTTTGGGGTTTG
>JFJP01005538.1_pt1 | contig 17181 bp, 16 predicted proteins | sample 431651 | NCBI WGS metagenome assembly JFJP01 (sample SAMN02602958, study PRJNA72255) | Microbial mat metagenome, whole genome shotgun sequencing project. | biome: fresh water; feature: sink hole; material: water; isolation source: purple microbial (photo- and chemosynthetic) mats found in... | reverse complement strand
AGGTAAAAAAGCAATGTAGGTATCAAAACACAGAGAACGAAACCACCGGTGCGCTCAAGTCACTGAAGGACGTCCCCAGAGCGATTTCACCGCGGCCATGCAACACGCACTCTTCCCGCCGCAGCAACAAATCAGAGCCACCACCCGAGAATCTCACCCAGCACCCATAAGAGCTCACATCCACCAGCGCCACACTGCCGTTGCGCCACTCCAGGCGCGCATGGGTACGTGACACTCTCGCATCGTTCACGACAAACTCGACATGGTGCGAACGTCCGATGTGAACCGGCAAATCAAAGGCCTTAAAAGTTTTTTGTTGCTCCAGCCAAGTCAACTCCACTTGAACGCCTAAAGCATCCTTCGTTCTGGAGTCCGACGTAGCCTCAAAACCTGCGGGCACCGTGAAAAATTCTGAGTTGACATTTTCTTGCCACTCCACCTGAAAAACCGTACACAACTCGGCACGCCCCCGGATATGAATCGGTCCCAGCGGGCGAAAGCGTTCGTCGGGCAAGGGAAACCCGTTTTGGATGGCCTCGGCGTTGACCCAGATTTGGTGCGGTCCCGTGAGCTCACTGAGCCGGGCAGCAATGTTGACCGCGTCACCATAACAATCGTTGGAGACGATCTCAACACCACCACGGGCGACACCAATACGCAGCGGCATATAGGCATTGGGCGGCATACGACTCAATACCTGCTGGTAAGACCTCTGCATCTCAATCACCGCAGCTACAGCCTTGGAACTGTCCTGAAAAATGGCCAGCACACCGTCACCCAGAAACTTCACCACTCGGCCGCCGTGAGACGTGCACTGCTGAGCTACCCAAGACGTCGCCTGCGTGACAACCTCCGTTGCCTTGGCATTGCCCAAAGACTCGAAGACGCCGGTACTGCCGAACAAATCAGCAAAAACGACAGTTGATTGAAGGCTCATTCCCGGCGAATCCCTTTTTGTGTAATACCGCTAGTTTAGGTCAACATCAGCCTGAATTCAAAGATGACCCCATACCAAAAGGGCATCACGTCCCTCTATGCTCAGATCTGTTGACGCGCCCACGGGCAACAAGACCTTGGTTGCGACGTGGCCGTAAGGCAGATTGGTCAACACCGGCGTCTTTATTTTGTGGCGGAGCCAGTTGATAACCGATGGCAACTTGAAGCCGCGATCATGTGGCGTCAATTTGTAGTCTGTGAACTGACCCAAAAGAATGGCTTTTTGGCGTGCAAGTATGCCAGCATGCAGCAACTGGGTCAGCATGCGCTCAATACGATAAGGATGTTCCGCCACATCTTCCAGGAACAAAACACCATTCTTGATTTCTGGAAAATAAGGGGTGCCGAGCATGGAGGTCAGCACCGTCAGATTGCCGCCCCACAGCACGGCGTTATGGATCACCCTATTAGGCGAATCCATGGTGTCGCCAGCCGGAACGCGGTGCTGCCTCCAACCCGCGCCTTCGCCCTGCCCGCTCAATACCTCGTCGAAACAGGCTTCCATGATGTCATCAGGCACCTGTGCTTCGCCATGCGTGTGTCCATCCAACGTGTCAGGCTCTCCACCCACGCCAAAACCCTCGCACAAGGCAGGCCCAGCCCAGGTGATGGCGCCAGTCTTTGCCAGCACCGCGGTTTGAAATGCGGTGAAATCGCTGATACCTACAAACAACATGCCTTTGTCAATGGCCTTGGCTATTTTCTTGTACCGCAGATCTGGCAAAAGACGTGTCAGACCGTAGCCTCCGCGAGAGATGAGCGCCAGGTCCGCACCGCTGTCAGCGGCGCGGTGGATGGCCGCCAGACGGGTTTCATCATCACCGGCAAACCGCTGAAAACTGCTCAAGGCCGCCTCATCCACCTCGACCTCGTGACCCAACAACTCAAGACGGGCCACGCCGCGTTTAAACGCTGCCTTGTCGCGCACGGCCCCCGAAGGAGAGTAAATGTATATGTGTTTTTTCATGAGCTCGAAGCCGGAGTGTCAATGACGCGTGTTGTCATTTTCAGTGACGAAAACGCACGCAGCGCAGCCCGATACCCATTATCTGGGAAGGGCGCATTCGCAGCAGCAGGCGCCATGAATTCTGGCTGCACGGACTGTATGTTTTTCACCCTTTTGGGGATCAATGCCCGGATGTGACTGGCCAACTCGGACGCATCATCGGATACAAGCAGCTCGACCTGCTTTAAATCAAGCCGATCCATCAATTCCACCAACACCTGCGCATGCCACCCCAGGGTGTGAAAGGACGATCTTTTGGGTTTGTCACTTTTACCAAAACCAATTTGGTCTGGGCAAACAATGCGTTGCCCTAGGGTCTGTGCCTGTTTTATCAGGCTGCGCCAGGCATAACTCCACTCTTTGGGGCTGTGAACGCAAAAAAGGGTTGACGTGTCAGTGGATAGACCCGCGTCAAGATAGTGCATGCGCAAACCCGCAAGACTCGGTAAGTCATTGACATATAAAGACGGCTCTGGCAATTCGGCGAACCGGCTCTCGGGCGTGCGAAGTGCGTCGTCACGAAGCGCTCTGCACGACTGAAGTTTCTCAAGTTGCTGCAGTGTGCGCTGTTTTTTGAAGAACTCCTGCAACAGATCAGCACAGACCGGGGCTAACACGCCCCCCTGCACTTGTGTCTGGTGATTGAGTTGGCTATTTGCAAAGACATCCAGGACCGAGCCAGCTGCGCCCGTCTTAGGGTCGGGTGCGCCATAGACCACACGCCTCAGCCGACTGTGCAGCATAGCTCCGGCACACATGGTGCACGGTTCAAGCGTGACATACAAATCACAACCCTCCAGCCGGTAATTGCCCAAATGCTTTGCTGCCGCTCTGAGCGCCACCATTTCCGCATGCGCCGTCGGATCGTGTGCACCGATGGACTCGTTTCGCCCGACGCCCAACACTAATCCATTGCATACCACGACAGCGCCCACCGGTACTTCACCTGACCCTTGGGCGGCCTGCGCTTGCGCCAGTGCCAAACGCATCCAATTCTCATCATGCGCGTCTTTCCCCTGCGTCACTGCTCTTCACGCACCGGGCGCGCCTGCATGGCGCCTTCCAGCGCTTGCTTCATTTGTTGCTGTATCTGCGGGCTGGGTTGGGATGGATCGCGTGGTGCCGGGTTGGCGGTCGTAGACTCCACCGGCAGACTGCTCGATGGCGTTGTGACGGGCATAGCCACGATGGGCAAGGGGGCTTGTACTGCCTTCAATTGTTGACGAGCCAGAAAGCCCACCATGACCAGTGTTGCCAGCAGACCAATCAGCCCGAAAGCGCCACGCATCAGTTTGGCTCCAGCCGTTGTGGCCAATGAAGTTCGGCGAACTGAGGTGGGTAATACATTGGCGCAATCGCGGAAGGTCCACGGAGTGATGGATGAATCTTAGCAAATTCCAAATCGAAGAGACCCCACTATCTGACGCGCTGATTCAATGAGGGTGTTTGCTGTTGGAAGCACCAAATGGTGTGCAACGTTGCTATTCCCACTCAATGGTTGCCGGTGGCTTGCTGCTCACATCGTAGGTCACTCGGTTGATACCGCGCACTTCGTTGATGATGCGACTCGACACCTTTTTCAGCAAGGCGTAGGGCAGCTCTGCCCAATCAGCCGTCATGAAGTCACTGGTTTGCACCGCACGCAGCGCCACCACATAATCGTACGTACGCCCATCCCCCATCACGCCCACGCTCTTCACGGGCAAAAACACTGTAAATGCCTGGCTGGTCAAGTCGTACCAGCTCTTGCCAGTGGACTCATCAATAAAGTTGTGCAATTCCTCAATGAAGATGGCATCTGCCCGGCGCAGGAGGTCGGCATATTCCTTTTTGACCTCGCCCAATATCCGCACGCCCAATCCAGGACCAGGAAACGGGTGACGATAGACCATGTTGTAGGGCAAGCCCAGTGCGACGCCCAGCTCGCGTACTTCATCCTTGAACAGTTCGCGCAGAGGTTCAAGCAGCTTTAGACCCAATTGCTCAGGCAGACCACCCACGTTGTGGTGGCTCTTGATGACAACCGCCTTCTTGTTCTTGGCGCCACCAGACTCGATCACATCTGGATAAATGGTTCCTTGGGCTAACCACTTTGCCCCTTTTTTTGTAGCATCTGACGCAGTCAGGGAAAGGGCTTGAGCCTTAAAAACCTCTACAAACTCACGCCCAATGATCTTGCGCTTGGCTTCCGGATCGCTGACGCCGGCGAGGTGGCCCAGGAACTGGTCTGCCGCATCTACACGGATCACTTTGGCATGCAGCTTGCCGACAAACATATCCATCACCATGTCGCCTTCATTCAGGCGCAACAAGCCATGGTCCACGAAGACACACGTGAGCTGGTCGCCAATGGCGCGATGAATCAGTGCCGCAGCTACAGAAGAATCGACACCACCCGACAGCCCCAAGATGACTTCATCGTCGCCCACTTGCGCGCGGATTTTTTCGACCGCTTCGCTGATGTAGTCGCCCATGATCCAGTCGGCACGCGTGCCACAAATATCCAGAACAAAGCGTTCCAGAATCGCAGCACCACGCAAGGTGTGTGTCACTTCAGGGTGGAACTGCAACGCGTAAAAGCGCCGCTCTTCGTCCGCCATACCGGCAATCGGGCAACTGTCAGTGCTGGCCATCAGCTTGAAACCCGGGGGTAACTCGGTCACCTTGTCGCCATGGCTCATCCACACCTTTAGCATGCCATGACCCATTGGTGTTGCGTAATCCTGAATGCCCTTGAGCAGAGCGGTGTGCCCATGCGCTCGCACATCGGCATGGCCAAACTCGCGCTGGTGTCCACTGGTGACCAAACCACCCAATTGGTGCGCCATGGTTTGCATGCCGTAGCAAATCCCCAGAACCGGAATGCCCAACTCAAACACCACTTGCGGCGCCTTGTCGGTGCTGTCTTCATAAACACTGGCGTGGCTGCCTGACAAAATGATGCCGCGCAAGGTGCCATCGCGGGCGTAGCTGCGAATCCAGTCTTCGGACACATCGCAGGGATGCACTTCGCAAAACACATGTGCTTCTCGGACCCGCCGCGCTATCAGTTGGGTGACCTGGGAGCCAAAATCAAGGATAAGTATTTTTTGATGCATTCGATAGCTCATAAATGTGGTTGTCATAGCCAAAAACACCGTGGAACCGGCTTCGCCGGGCCACTGGTGTTGCCACCTGCAAGGGGGAAAGCGGCCACACGCAGTGGGCAAGCCGGGGGGTGAGCTTATTCAGCTCGGTAGTTGGGCGCTTCTTTGGTGATTTGCACGTCATGGACATGGCTTTCGCGAATACCCGCCGTGGTGATCTCGACAAACTCGGCTTGGCTTTGCATCTCGTCGATGGTGGCACAACCACAGTAACCCATGCTGGCACGCAGACCACCGGCCATTTGGTAAACGATCGCAACCATGGATCCCTTGTAGGGAACGCGGCCCTCAATACCCTCGGGCACCAACTTGTCTGCATTGGGGTTACCGGTGCTGGATTCCTGAAAATATCGATCGGCACTGCCTTGTTGCATGGCCCCGATGGAGCCCATGCCCCGATAGCTCTTGTAGCTACGGCCCTGGAACAAAATCACTTCACCAGGCGCCTCTTCCGTGCCGGCAAACATGCCGCCCATCATCACGGTGCTGGCACCTGCGGCAATGGCCTTGGCGATGTCACCGCTGAAGCGAATGCCGCCATCGGCAATCAGGGGAACCCCGGTGCCTTTCAGCGCCGTAGCCACACTGTCAATGGCCATGATTTGAGGCACACCGACACCTGCCACGATACGGGTGGTGCAAATGGAGCCCGGGCCGATGCCGACCTTGACAGCGTCCGCACCCGCTTCGACCAAGGCCAGAGCGGCAGCGCCGGTGGCAATGTTGCCGCCAATCACTTCAACCTGCGGGAAATTCTGCTTGACCCAGCGTACGCGTTCAATCACACCTTTGCTGTGGCCATGCGCTGTGTCGACCACAATGGCATCGACCCCGGCGCGGGCCAGCAGCTCAACGCGCTCTTCCGTGCCCTCCCCCACGCCCACCGCCGCCGCAACCCGCAGCTTGCCAAAGGCGTCCCGCGCCGCAGCCGGAAAGCTGGTTTGCTTGGTGATGTCTTTGACTGTGATCAGCCCCTTGAGCTCAAACGCGTCATTGACAACCAGCAGACGCTCAATCTTGTACTGGTTCAACAGCACTTTCGCTTCGGATAAGGTGGTGCCATCCGGTACCGTCACCAGCTTGTCGCGTGGGGTCATGATATGGCTCACGGGCAGGTCATAACGGGTCTCAAACCGCAAATCACGACCCGTGACAATACCGGCGACCTTGCCGCCGTCAATGACCGGAAAACCTGACACGCCCAACTGTTCTGAAAGCGCCATGACCTGGCGCACCGTGTGTTGCGGGGTGATTACCACAGGATCACGCAGCACGCCAGACTCGTAGCGCTTGACTTTGGCGACTTTGGCCGCTTGTTGCTGCGCGGTCATGTTTTTGTGCACCACACCAATACCGCCCTCCTGGGCTATGGCAATCGCCAGGCGCGATTCGGTGACCGTGTCCATGGCCGCCGAGACCAAGGGCAGGTTCAGTGCAATATTGCGGGTGAAACGGGTGGCAAGAGAAGTGTCCTTGGGCAGGACTTGGGAGTAGGCTGGCACCAACAAAACATCGTCGAAGGTGAGCGCTTTACCAATCAGGCGCATGTTGTAAGCTCCAAATTCTCGATTGTATCTGGCGCGCGCCGGCATGGATGTGTGTCGCTCCGATATGCGCGTCCAACGCAGTGATACGCAAGTCCCACGCAGTAAGATGACACCCTATACACCCCTTTGACGCTGACATAAACTCGCAACCTATGAACAAATTGACCCGCCCGATCGTTTTCCTTGTGGTTGCGCTGCTGTCTTTGGGCGCCATGGCTCAATGGCAATGGCTGGACAAAGATGGGCGCAAGGTGTTCAGCGACCGCGCGCCACCAGCAGGTGTGCCTGAAAAGAATATTTTGAAGCGGCCCGGCTCGCTGAAATCCACCACCATCGTGGTGAACGGTGATTTTGGCGATGCTCCCAGCGGGGCGGCATCTGCGACCACCCCGGGTTCTGCGCAGACTCCAGCGAGCGCACCTAAGCTCAGCGGCGTTGACAAGGAACTCGCCGAGAAGAAAAAGAAAGCTGATCAGGCTGAGGCAAGCAAGCGCAAAGCCGAGGAAGACCGGATCAGCAAGGCCAAAGCCGAGAACTGTGAGCGTGCCAAACAAGCCAAGTCCAGTTTGGACTCTGGTATGCGGATAGGCCAAGTCAACAAGCAAGGTGAACGAGAAATCATGGACGATGCAGCACGCGCTACCGAAGGCAAGCGTATCCAGTCTGTCATTGACTCCGATTGCAAATAAACGCAGCGCACACGGCTGATGCGTTCAGTCGCCAGTTTTGGCTGGATTTCTTTTTTTGAGAAACAAGCCCGCAGAACGCGCCCCTTGTTTGACGAAGCGCTCACGCCGCGCCACTTTGGGGTCGACCCGCAGAGGCCTGTAGACCTCGAGGCGGTCTTGGTCACGTAGCAGTTGATTCAGACCGACCTGGCGACCCCAAACACCCATCAGGGTCTGCGCGTTGTCAATTTCCGGATGAGCCTGGAGCAGCCCGCTTTGCTGCAATGCCTTTAAAACAGAACACGGCTCAGCCAAGTTTAATTTGACTTCGTGAACACGCCGTGGACCAGGTGAATACACCACGGTGACACGCAAGCCTGTTTCATTCACCGTAAACCTGTTTGGCCCGTTTGACAAAAGCATCCACCATGCTGCCGGCAATCTTGTCAAAAACCGGGCTGATCAATTTGCCCAAGGTGTTGTCAAAACCATAGGTGAGCGTCAGTTCCACCTTGCAGGCACGCTGGTCAGCGCCGAGTGAAAGAAAGTTCCACTCACCTTCCAACTTTGAAAAGGGTCCGTTGACCAGGTTGATCACCACTTGCTGGTCTGGGATGTGGGTGTTCTGGGTGGTAAAGGTCTGGTGGATGCCACTGAAAGCGATACCAATTTCGGCCAACATGCCGTTTTCTTCATGGGAGACCACACGAGCTTTATCGCACCATGGCAGAAATTGAGGATACGAGTCCACATCGATGACCAGCCGATACATTTCGGCCGGGTTGTACCAGATCAGGACAGATTTTTTGACGGTTTTCATAGAATAGAGCTTTGCGCGGGATTGTAGTCAAGCCTGGTTCGCATTCACCTATAAATCCAAGCTCAAGACATGGCCAAGAAACCTGACACCTCCAGCCGCATTGCCGACAACAAAAAGGCGGCTTTCAACTATTTTTTTGAGGAACGGTTTGAGGCTGGCATCGTGCTGGAAGGGTGGGAAGTCAAGTCACTGCGCGAGGGGAAAGTGCAGTTGACCGATGGTTATGTGGTGATTCGCAACGGCGAGCTTTTCATCATTGGCCTGCAAATCAACCCACTCGGAACTGCCTCCACCCACATCAGTCCAGACAAGCAACGCACCAAAAAATTGCTGATGCACAAGGAGGAAATCAAACGCCTGATCGGCAAGGTCGAGCAAAAGGGCTACACCTTGGTGCCCATCAATCTGCACTGGAAAGCCGGCAAGGTCAAATGCGAGATCGCCCTGGCCAAGGGCAAGGCTGAGCACGACAAGCGCGACACCATCAAGGACCGCGAAGGCAAGCGCGAGGTGGAACGCGCCATGAAGTCACGCCAGCGCTGACGCAAGCCGGCCGCGCGCCATGGAAGTTGATCAGTTCAGCGCGCACAAAGGGTGACAGTGGGCAGCCCAGGGGCTGTCAAAAAATGGCAGCACCATGTCGGGCGTGACATCTTCAATACGCGCGGGGTTCCACACCGGTGTATTGTCCTTGTCGATCACCAACGCCCGAATGCCCTCAGCGGTTTCGGTTTGGCCCGCCGAGCGCGCCAAATGCCGTGGAAAAAAGCAGTGGCGCATCACGTCACGCTCCATGCGCAAATCCTTTGCCAGGCTGAGCTGGCGTGCACGGCGGATTTGTTCGAACGCCACGTGCAACATCAGTGGTGAGCGTTGACGCAGCTGTTGCAGGGTAAGCTGTGACCACTCGGACGCATCAGCCTCCAGGGCACGCACAATATCGGCCACGGAATTCAATGAAAAGTAGTCATCAATTTGCTCTCTAGCCCATACTCTACCTGCGTTCATTGCTACAGAAAACGTCAGCAACCATTGCGCCAGGTCTACCGCGTTGCCAGGGTCGATCTGCGCCAAGGCGTCCCAGGCTTGAGCCAACCGGTGCTCATCAAGGCAATGATCTGCCAATCCCAGCGCCAAGGCGTCGCTGGCGCCCAGCGTAGTGCCCGTCAAGGCCAACCATTCACCCGAGTAACCGGGGCAACGACTCAAAAAGTAGCCCCCACCCACGTCAGGAAACAAGCCAATCAGGGTCTCTGGCATGGCCAGTTTGCTGCGGGCCGTGACCAGCCGGTGTGACGCACCCTGGCTGATCCCCATGCCACCTCCCATCACGACACCGTCCATGAAGGCGATGTAGGGCTTGGTGTAGCTGTGAATCAGGTGATTGAGGGTGTATTCCTCAGTAAAGAAATCTTCAGTGGCGGGATCACCCTCTTGTAGCGCCTGGTAAAAGAACCGGATGTCGCCGCCCGCACAAAACGCGCCAAACGGTCCGGCCTGGTTGCTGCCGCGTATGGCCACAGCCGCAATCTGCGGGTCGTCGCGCCATGCCAGCAAGCAGGTGGTGAGCGCCCTGATCATGGACAAACTCAAGGCGTTCATCGCCGCGGGCCGATTCAACGTGATGAGCCCCATGCGACCTCGAACTTCGGTCAAAACTTCTTGCGGTTTGTTCATACTCTCTGCCTCCAGGCCACCAGTTCATTGACCATCAAGGCACCAATCACCAGGGTGCCGCCCACAATGACTTCATGAGTGGGTGTTTCGCCCGCACCCAACCAAGCCAGCACAATGCCAAAAATCACTTCCAGCAAGCCCAACAGTGCAACTTCCGGGGCTTTCAAGACGCGTGTGCAAACAACCGCCAATGAACAGGGAATCGCCAACTGAAACAGTCCGAGGCCAAACAACAGTCCAAGGTCATGCCCAGACGCTTGAAACGGCCAGGCCAGCGCTAAGGTCATCAGCGATGACAGGACGGCGCCAATCAACACAGCCGGGATCATGTCAATATTTTTGCCCTTTGCATGCGCGTGCTGACTGACCGTCCAGTTGGCTGCACCAAACAGCGGCACACACAGGGCCACCAGGGTGCCGGCTAAGCTGACGCCCTGCCACAACTGGTTCGCGTACATGTAGGCAATGCCACCTCCGGCGACCACAATCGCCATCCAGGTGCGAGCCGGAATGCGATGTCCAATGAAGATTCGCGCGATCAAGGCCGTTAACAACGGTGACAGTGACAGAGTCACCAGCACATTGGCAACAGTGGTGAGCATGATGGCCACCATGAAGAAGGTGAACATGGCAGACCAACACAAGCCGGATAACCACAACAGCGGGCCGGCTTGTCGCATACGGCCAAAAACACCAACACCTCTCACCAGCGGCAAGATGACCAGCAAGCTCAGCATGGTGAAAAAGCTGCGCCAGAAGGTCACTTCAAATTTTTGCGCATGCTCCAGATGACGCGTGACCACACCGGCGGTTGACCACATCAGGGTCACTGCCACCATCAGCAAAATGGCTCGGTTGTGACTGAGCTTCAAGCGTTAATGTGAAATGACTTTCACGTCAAGATGGTGGCCAAAGTCCAGGTGGGTTAGCGGCTGGCGCGCTTGCGGTCGCTTTCCTTCAGATGACGCTTGCGCAGACGCACCGATTTGGGCGTGATTTCGACCAGTTCATCATCCTCAATGAATTCCACGCCGTACTCCAGCGTCAGCTCGATCGGTGGGGTGATCTTGATGGCGTCCTCTTTGCCACTGACGCGGAAGTTGGTGAGCTGCTTGGTCCGTGTAGCGTTGACCACCAAATCATTGTCACGGCTGTGGATGCCCACAATCATGCCCTCGTACACAGGGTCATTGGCACGCACAAACATGCGGCCCCGGTCGTCGAGCTTGCCCAGGGCATAGGTGAAAATTTCACCGTCATCCATGGAAATCAGCACACCGTTTTTGCGACCACCAATGTCACCCTTGTGCTCTTCGTAACGGTCAAAAATGTTGGAGATCAAGCCGGTGCCGCGCGTCAAATTCAAGAATTCGTTGGTAAAGCCAATCAAACCCCGCGCCGGAATGCGGTATTCCAAACGCACCCGGCCACGGCCGTCCGGGTCCATGTTGAACAACTCACCTTTGCGCTCGCCCAAAGCCTGCATCACGCCACCCTGGTGTTGCTCTTCGATGTCGGCGGTGACCATTTCAATGGGCTCGTGGCGCACGCCATCAATGTCCTTGAACACCACGCGTGGCTTGGAAACCGCCAGCTCAAAACCTTCGCGGCGCATGTTTTCCAGCAAAATCGTCAAGTGCAATTCGCCGCGGCCCATGACTTCAAAGATACCTTCTTCGTCAGTTTCCTTGACCCGCAAAGCCACATTGTGTTGCAGCTCCTTTTGCAGACGATCCCAAATCTGACGGCTGGTGACGTATTTGCCTTCACGACCAGCCAGCGGACTGGTGTTGACGCAAAAATTCATGGTCAAAGTGGGCTCGTCGACCTTGAGCATCGGCAACGGCGTGGGGTTGGTCGGGTCGGTGATGGTGACACCAATACCGATATCGGTCAGGCCGTTGATCAATACGATTTCACCGGGACCCGCGTCCGTGGTTTGCACGCGTTCCAGGCCTTGGAAGGTCAACACCTGGTTGACGCGACCCTTAACCGCTTTGCCGTCCGGGCCTTCCATGACCACCACGTCCATCATCGGGCGGATCGTGCCCTGGCTGATGCGGCCCACCCCAATGCGGCCCACGAAAGTTGAAAAATCAAGCGCGGAAATTTGCAATTGCAGCGGCGCGGCCGGGTCACCCTGCTGGTGCGGAACATGCTCCAAAATGGTGTTGAAGAGAGCCGACATGTCGGGCCCCCACTGCTCACCGGGCGCGCCCTCGTCCATGGACGACCAACCATTGATCCCCGAGGCGTAAACCACCGGGAAGTCCAGTTGTTCATCCGTTGCTCCCAGCTTGTCAAACAGATCAAACGCAGCGTTCACCACAAAGTCTGGCCGTGCGCCAGGTTTGTCGACCTTGTTGACAACCAAAATAGGCTTGAGACCCAGCGCCAACGCCTTTTTGGTCACAAAGCGCGTTTGTGGCATGGGGCCTTCTTGAGCGTCAATCAGCAACACCACTCCGTCGACCATGGACAAGGCCCGCTCCACTTCACCGCCAAAGTCAGCGTGTCCGGGGGTATCGACGATGTTGATGTGTGTACCTTCCCAAGTCACGGCACAGTTCTTGGCCAGAATCGTGATGCCACGCTCTTTTTCGATCGCGTTGTTGTCCATCACCGTGTCGACCACTTTTTCGTGTTCGGCAAAGGTGCCAGATTGGCGCAACAACTGGTCAACCATGGTGGTTTTGCCGTGGTCAACGTGAGCAATGATGGCGATGTTTCGGATTTGTTTATGGGACATGGTTCACTTTCTTAAATAGTCTGGACCAGATCTGAGTTTGCACTCACATCTGACCTGGATTCATTGGCGGATGGGGCCGCGACAAGACTCGGTTTCATCTGCTCAATTTCAATCGGGCTAAGCAGCCGCCCTGGGATCAACTCGCCAGCCTTGACATGAGCGGTGCCCAGCAAGGTCTGACCATTTTCGGTATACACCGCCACTTGGTGAGCATCGAGCCAACTGCCACGACGCCGCAAGCCACTCAAAAATCGCCCTGCATTGTCGTCGTCCAGTGTGACCACAGTGTGATCTGGCAACAACGATGCCACGGGGTGCAGACAAGCCAGGCGTTGGCGCTCAGTCATGGCCTCCAGCGCCTCTAGCGTCACGCATTGCGACACCAGAAAGTTTCCCGTGGCGGTGCGACGCAAAGCACCCAGATGGGCTCCGCACCCTAGGGCTTCCCCGATATCCTCGCCCAAGGTGCGGATATACGTTCCCTTGCTGCATTTAGCTTCCATCTTGATAGCAATCTGCGCTGGTTCCACCTGGGCTAGAGTCATATTTAATGCATAAATCGTGACCTGACGTGACTCCCGCTCCACTTCAACACCAGCCCTGGCATATTCGTACAGCGCCTTGCCATCTTTCTTGAGCGCACTGTACATCGGCGGCGTCTGTTGGATGGGACCGGTAAACTGTTGCGCAACTCGCGACAAGTCCTGGGGCGACACCGCTACCGGCCGCGTTTGTATCACGTCACCCTCAGCATCACCGGTGCTGGTCTTGGTACCCAATCGCACCAAGGCTTCATAAGTTTTGTCGGCGTCAAGCTGCAACTGGCTAAATTTCGTGGCCGCACCAAAACACAGGGGAAGTACACCGCTGGCCAAGGGGTCCAGCGTGCCCGTGTGGCCGGCTTTTTCGGCTCGCAGTAACCACTTGACCTTTTGCAGCACATCATTGCTCGACCAGCCCAATGGCTTATCCAGCAGCAGCACCCCGTGCACAGGGCGCCTGGCAACCCGTGCTCGTGGCGCGTTCATGGATTCAGTCCTCTTTGGCTCGCGACGCAACAGCACGCGCAATCAGTGCATTCATGTCCGCCGCACGCTCAGGTGTTTGGTCATAAATGAAATGCAAAGTGGGTACGGTGTGAATATGCAGTCGCTTGAACAAGCCCGCACGCAGAAAACCCGCCGCCTGGTTCAGGCCTTCGCCACATTGTTTGACATCTCCGGCAAGCAAGCTGAAGAAGACTTTGGCATGCGCATAGTCAGGCGTCACCTCCACACCCTGGATCGTGACCATGCCCACGCGCGGGTCTTTCAACTCGCGCGCGATCAACTCCGTCAGATCCCGCTGGATCTGATCGGCGACCTTGAAGGCCCGATTCGGTGTGGCTGATTTTTTACGCACAAACAGACTTCATTAGGGTCAAAGCGTACGCGCCACTTCACGGATTTCAAAGAATTCCAGCACATCACCCTCTTGGATGTCGTTGTAGTTCTTGATATTCAAACCGCAATCGAAGCCTTCGCGCACTTCCTTGGCATCGTCCTTGAAGCGTTTGAGCGAGTCCAGTTCACCGGTGTAAATGACCGTGTTCTGACGCAACAGACGCAAGCGTGCGGTGCGACGAACCACACCCGCCGTGACCATACAGCCAGCGATGGAGCCGATTTTGGAGACCTTGAAAATTTGCCGAATTTCGGCAGTACCAATGACCTCTTCTTTTTTGTCTGGTGTCAACATGCCCGACATGGCCAGCTTGAGATCGTCCACAGCGTCATAAATGATGTCGTAGTAACGAATGTCAACCCCATTGGCCTCGGCCAACTTGCGCGCACCGGCGTCAGCGCGGGTGTTAAAGCCAATGATGACAGCCTTGGCGGCAATAGCCAGATTCACATCGGACTCGCTGATACCACCCACGGCCGTGTAGACCATTTGCACCTTGACTTCGTCGGTTGACAACTTGAGCAAAGACTGCGCCAGGGCTTCCTGCGAACCTTGCACGTCGGCCTTGACGATGATTGGCACCATCTTCACCTCACCGGCAGTCATGTCCGTGAACATGTTCTCCAGCTTGGCGGCTTGCTGCTTGGCCAACTTGGTGTGACGGAACTTGCCGGCACGGTAAGTGGCAATTTCACGGGCACGACGTTCGTCCGACATCACCATGAACTCGTCACCGGCTTGCGGCACCTCGGTCAAGCCCTGGATTTCGACTGGAATCGATGGACCAGCCGACTTGATCGTTTTACCGTTTTCATCGAGCATGGCGCGCACTCGGCCAAAAGTTTGACCTGCCAGCACCACGTCGCCCGCTTTCAAGGTACCCGACTGAACCAGCACAGTGGCCACTGGACCACGACCCTTATCCAGCTGGGCTTCAATCACGAGGCCCTTGGCCATGGCGTCGACAGGTGCCTTGAGTTCCAGCACTTCAGCCTGCAGCAACACCTGTTCCAACAGTTCGTCAATACCAAGGCCGGTTTTGGAAGAAACCGAAACGAAGGGTGAGCTACCACCAAAATCTTCAGGAATCACGTCCTCGACAACCAGCTCATTTTTGACACGTTCCGGGTTGGCGTCGGGCTTGTCTGCCTTGGTGATGGCAACCACGATGGGTACACCAGCCGCTTTGGCATGCTTGATGGCTTCCTTGGTTTGTGGCATGACACCGTCGTCAGCCGCCACCACCAGAATCACGATATCGGTTGCTTGAGCGCCGCGAGCCCGCATGGCGGTAAACGCCTCGTGGCCTGGAGTATCCAGGAATGACACCATGCCGCGCGCGGTTTCCACATGGTAGGCACCAATGTGCTGGGTAATACCGCCCGCTTCACCAGAGGCCACCTTGGTGCGACGGATGTAATCCAGCAAGGATGTTTTACCGTGATCCACGTGACCCATGACCGTCACGACGGGCGCGCGAGGCAGAGATTCTGCCTGCTGCAGCGACACTTCATCGTCGGTGAAGGCTTCAGGATCGTCCAGCGCCGCCACAATGGCTTTGTGGCCCATTTCTTCCACCAAAATCATGGCAGTGTCTTGATCCAAAGGCTGATTGATGGTGACCATCTGGCCCAATTTCATCAGGTGTTTGATCACCTCGGATGCCTTGACTGCCATCTTGTGAGCCAGTTCAGCCACGGTGATGGTTTCAGGGACGTGAACTTCTAACACGCGAGCCTCGACGGGAGCTGCCTGATGTGACTGGTCGTCACGATCACGGTCATTGCTGCCCCGACGGCCGCGCGGGCCACCGCGCCAGTTGCTGCTGCGACCGGCCCCGGCACCGGTATCACCGCGTGTCGGAATGCCTTTCTTCTTGGCAGGGTCCCCAGCCCAACTGCTGGACAATTTGGCTGACTTGACTTCTTTGCCAGCTCCTGCACCTGCAGCAGCTGTTGTTCCACCAACTGCACCTGCAGCAGGTTTTGCGGGGGCACTGTTGGCAGGTTTGTGCAAGGTACCCTTGATACCTGCTTTGACAGCTTCAGGCGCCGGCTTGGGTTCTTCCACCTTTTTCGGTGGTAATTTTTTACCTGGCTGCGACATCATCATCCGGATGGCGGCCGCTTCGGCTTCTGCCTTGCGCCGGCGTTCGGTCAAATCAACGGCGCGTGCCTGTTCTTCGGCTGCGCGCGATTTGGATTCCGCCGCAGCCTTTTCCTTGGCCTGTAACTGTGATTGCTGTTCTGCTGCGGCCTTGTCCACCGCCTGCGCCAATTCCGCGGCTTTGGCAACGTGTGCGTCATTGGCATACTGAGCCGCCGAAGTCGACTCTGGCGCCGCCTGTTGAGCAAGGGCATGAGCTTGTTGCTGTTCCGCCAGTGCCTTGGCAGCTTGGGCGGCAGCTACTTCTGCTGCTTCATGCGCCGCAGCTTCTTGTGCCTCGCGCTGACGTCGACGTTCGACCAGTTCCTCTTCTTGTCGGCGAATCAGTTCGGCCTGGCGACGTGCGTCTTCCTCGCGCCGAGCCAATTCGGCATGATCGATCACGGACGTGGCCTCCACCGCTGATTCTGGCTCGTGAGTCTGAGCAGAGACGACCGCGTCTTGCCCCTCATCACGGCGAACAAAAGTACGCTTCTTTCGCACTTCCACCTGAATCGTGCGAGCCTTGCCGGTGGCGTCTGCCTGCTTGATTTCAGTCGTGGATTTCTTGACCAGCGTAATTTTTTTACGTTCTAGGGACGCAGTACCGTGCGCGGTCTGCAGGTAACCCAACAGACGCTGTTTATCAGCCTCTGAGAGGGTATCAGACGAGGCTGATTTAGCCACGCCTGCCGACTTGAGTTGCTCTAGCAAGGTGTCGGTTGATTTTTTGAGTTCATTGGCAAACTCGGCGACGGTCATACTGGACATTTGTTGGGTAACCTTTAGCTTCGGCTGAACCAGCCCACGAAGGGCGTGATTTCAGCCTTTACTGATACTTTGTATTCATCATCTTCAAGACGCTTGGGAAGCGGATTCACCGGTAAACCAGTGGGCACGCGCTTTCATGATCAACGCCGTGGCTTCTTCATCAGATTGCCCGGTGATGTCGGTGAGCTCATCGACCGCCAGATCGGCCAGATC
>JFJP01012284.1_pt1 | contig 17187 bp, 11 predicted proteins | sample 431651 | NCBI WGS metagenome assembly JFJP01 (sample SAMN02602958, study PRJNA72255) | Microbial mat metagenome, whole genome shotgun sequencing project. | biome: fresh water; feature: sink hole; material: water; isolation source: purple microbial (photo- and chemosynthetic) mats found in... | reverse complement strand
CCCTGGCGTCCCTCTCTTATACTTGACTTCAAAATGGGATATGCGCTGCTTAAGTACGGTGTAGTCTTTATTGCAGGGGAACTCCTGGCTGTGATTTTGATGAATCTGGATTATCTGCTTGTAGGACGTTACTTGGGATCAGAAAAACTTGGGGTGTATACACTCGCTTTTCGTATGCCTGATTTGTTGATCCTTGAATTTGCCCGCACTCTGAGCAATGTATTATTCCCCATCTACTCACAAATGCGTGAGCAAACGGGCAGCATGTCGCGCGCCTTTTTCCTTGCCACACGTTATATCTCCCTGTTGACTGTCCCCATGGGGTTGGGACTGGCATTGGTTGCCGAGCCTTTCATCATCACCTTTTTTACAGACAAATGGATTGAGGCAGTTCCTGTTGTGCGTGGAATTTCGATGTATGCCATGCTTCTTTCTGTTGTCCATAATACCAGCAGTGTGTATTGGGCAGAAGGACGCCCTCAGATATTAACCTGGGTAGGGTTGGCTCGTTTGGCAATGCTCTTCCCAGCCTTATTATGGGCAGTGCTGTCTGTACAGTCTATTATCATGGTGAGTTGGATGCACGCGTTGATTGCGCTCCTGAGCGCCGCGTTAAATTTCTACATCGCGACCCGCCTAATCGGGCTGTCGCTCAAAGAAATTGGCAATGCGCTGCGTCCGGCTCTGATGGCTGGCGCTCTGATGTCTGTGGCAGTCATTATCACCATGCAGGCAACCCAAGACTTCCTTGCCCCCTGGTTATTGTTAACTGTCAGCATAGTGGTTGGTGGACTGGCTTACGTTATTAGCTTATGGTTTCTACAACGAGACATTGTTATGGCGATCAGTGAAAAATTACTTGGCGCCATGGGGAGGGATTGACAATGGCGGGCGTGGTGATGTTGGTTAATGAATTCCCCCCCCTTCCAGTCGGCGGCGCGGAGACGCAAGCCGAACGTTTATCTTCCTACTTGGCTGGACAGGGCTTGCCCGTCTGGGTGATTACTCGTCACGGGGCAGATTTGCCTTATACCGAAGAAAGGGATGGGTATCAGATTGTGCGCCCCAAAACTTTGGGAACCGGAAAAATGCGCACCCTCACTTTTATGCTGTTTGGATTAATCAAGTTGTATCAAATGCGCCACCAGTATAAAATTTTGCACGCCCACTTGGCGTTTGGTCCCGCTTTTGTTGCTGTGCTTTTGGGACATTTTCTGGGTAAACGTGTGATTGTTAAACTTGGCGGAAGCAATGCCATTGGAGATGTCAACGTCTCACTTAATACCTGGCGTGGACGTTTGCGCCTTGCTGCCATTCGTAAGTGGGCTGATGTTGTAGTTGTCCTGACGGATGTCATGCGCGAAGAGGCGCTAAGCGTCGGTATCCCAAAGGAACGTGTACGGTTATTTAATAATGGAATTGAAGCTGGCGCCTATAATTTTGACCAGTATGCCAAAGAGAAAGCCAGAGGCTTACTGGGCTTAACAGAAAAAACAGTCCTGCTTTTTGTGGGTCGGCTTGACCCGGTGAAATCCCTGTCAACAGTTTTGGATGCCATGGCGATTGCATTGAAATCCTGTCCGTCGCTTCATTTTACGGTTGTTGGAGACGGACCTGAAAAAATACACCTTGAAGATCAGGCACAGGCTCTCGGTATTAAGAAAAATGTTACCTTTACAGGAAATCAGAAAAACATCCGTCACTATTTGCAAGCAGCAGACATCTTTGTCCTGCCATCCTTTACGGAGGGAATTTCCAATGCGCTGCTTGAGGCAATGTCTGCGGGCTTGGCTTGCATGGCAACACCAGTCGGCGGAAGCAATGAAGTCTTGGAACAAGGCGCGTACGGCAAAATGGTTCCCGTTGCCGATGTTCAGGCTTGGGCAGAAGCATTGGTTGAGTTGGGAAATGATGCTTCTCAGCGCAGCCGGTTGGGCGAACTTGCCAAACAGCGAATCTTGAACGATTATGATTTCAATGTGGTTGGCGCTCATTACCTGAGTTTGTATGCTGAACTGCTGGGTAATTGACACGGTCATATCAAAACAAAAACAGATAGATTTAGCGAAACAGGTTCTTATCGTATGAGTGAAATTCATGTACTTCATTTGATTGATGGCTTGACCTTTGGCGGCGCAGAAACCCTGTTGCGTGATGTAGCGGCAGGGCTTGAAAAGCGCGGCTATCGCATTACGGTTGGATACAGCACACCGGGTCCTTTCGTGCAAGAACTGGCAAATAAAGGATTGACGTTAAAACACATCCCCCGCATGGGATTAATAGACCCCATCTTCATGCTTCGCATGGCGCGGTTGATGCGAAGCGACCCACCGCAAATTGTGCATACGCACTTGTTCAAGAGCGATTTTCATGGGCGTCTGGCGGCGCGTCTGGCTGGTGTGCCCGTGGTGGTATCCACTTTGCATAACAACGATTCTTGGGCTAATAATTGGCTGCTCGGACATATTTACGGGGCAACAGCGCGTTGGGCTGACCGCCTTATTGCTGTGTCTTCCGAGGTCAAAGCCTTTCATTTGAAAAAAACAGGCGTTCCTTCTGAAAAAGTACAGGTGATAGAAAATGGAGTTGATGTTGCTGCCTTTGCCGGTCATGAAGCCGAAGCTGGAAAGATACGACAGGAATTTGGGATTACGCCTGATGCGCCTGTCATGGGAATCATTGGGAGATTAAAGCCCCAGAAGGATTTGCCAACTTTCCTGCTTGCCGCAACTGAAATTTTGCGCGAACAGCCCGATGCGCGTTTTTTAGTGGTTGGTGACGGTCCCCTGCGTGCAGAGCTGGAAGAACTCGCAAAGCAACTTGGTTTATTGCCCTCCTTAATTTTTACCGGAATGAGAAAAGACATCCCTGCCATTCTTGCAAGTTCGAATATTCTGGTGCTTTCATCCTTATGGGAAGGATTACCTGTTATTTTGCTGGAAGGCATGGCGGCAGCCCGTCCGGTTGTCTCTACTGCTGTAGATGGAATTACCGGCGTTGCGATTCCAGACAAGACCGCCCTCCTCACCCCCCCCAGCGCCCCCGCTGAATTGGCTCAGGCTTGCTTGAAATTAATTCGCAATCCACAGTTGGCTGAAAGCATGGGGAATGCGGGACGCGAAAGAGTCTTGGAGTACTACAGCCTGGATGTCATGATTGACCATATTTCGGCGTTGTATGTTGATCTTTTGCTTTCCAAGGGGATGACCATCCCCAATTCTATTCGGACCTCCAAATTAGGGAGTTGAAGATGACGCGTCCGATTCGTTTGTTGCTTGTTTCAAAATCCACCGGTGGTGTTGCCACGTATGTTCGTTCGTTGGTTGGCGGGTTGGATCGAAATAAATTCTCGATCACGGTCGCTTGTCTTTCAGAAAATGGAGAGCAGTTTTCGGCAGAGTTGATTCAGAATTATGGCGTCCAGGCTTTTAGCCTGGCAATGAATCGCTATAAGATCAATCCTCTGACCGATGCGCGGGTCTTCCTTCAGTTGGCGCAACATATCCGACGGGAGAAGTATGATGTGATCCATGCCCATGCGTCGAAACCTGGCTTTTTGATGCGGATTGCCGCAATCGGCACGGGAATTCCTGTTATTTATTCGCCGCACAATTTTGCTTTTCATGAAGGCTCCAAGAAAATTTCAGCCTGGATGGCGGCAATGCTTGAAAGATTCGCCGCGTATTTCACCGCCAAAATTGTAGCTGTGGCACAGCATGAGCGCGACCTTGCCCTTCATTATGGCGTCGGCACTCCAGATATGTATGCCGTTATACACACAGGCATTGACCCGCGCCCGTTTAGAACCGCTGTGGATGCTTCTTCACTGAAACAATCTCTTGGTATTCCAATTCAGGCGCAGGTTGTTGGGGCAGTGGGACGTTTGGCTGTTCCCAAACTGCCATTTGATTTTGTACACGCCGCAGAGAAAATCCATAAGTTGATGCCAGATGCGCATTTCGTTTGGGTTGGATCAGGTCCACTCGAAGCCGAAGCCAGACGGTTGACATCAAGCTTGGGCTTGGATGATGTGATTCATTGGCTCGGTCAACGTTCAGATGCGCCCGCTCTTTATCAGATGTTCGATTGTTTTGTGTTGTTGTCTCAGTGGGAGGCATATCCGTATGTGATTTTGGAATCTTTTGCTTCGGGTGTCCCTGTAATTGCGACCAGTAATCTGGGCGCCCAGGAGTTGATTGAGACGGAAGTAAATGGACGGCTGGTTCCGCAAGGTGATCTTCAATCGCTGGCTGATTCTATAAAGGATTTACTGGAAAACCCAGGCAAGGCGGAACTGCTTCGGGCATCTGCAAAAAAACAGGTTGACGAGATTTACACCATGCAAAATATGCTGCTTTTATTGGAAGACATATATGTTCAAAAAGCAGTCAGTGGTAGGTGAGTTCGTTTAATCCCATTTAATTATTGGTGTTTGATGTAAGAAGGAGTGCAAAATGAAAAAGACAACTTTATTTTTTATTATCCTTATCCTTTGTCTGGCGCTGTTGCCAGTCACAACTGGTTCGGCGCGTGGAATTGCAATGCAGCCTTCGAAGGCTCCATTGATGGACGAAGATTCTTTTACCTTTGCCCAACTGCGTGAGGATGAGCTTCGTATGTTTGGACCGTTTGCAACGGAAACCATATTGTTTGGTGTGCCTGCAAATTGGAAAATTTTGGAAGGCACGCAGCTACAATTGGATATGACCGTTGCAATTCAAAGCGCTGCATCCCTGGCGGATGCCGGATTGTCAGCCTACGGTGGCGTTTTGACGGTTACGATAAATAGGAATGTCGTGGCTTCGATTCCATTAAATGAGTCTGGGGCAACCACTCATACAATCAGTATTCCAACGCATACATTACGCTCGCTTCGTGATGATGGGCGCATTGAACTGGCGTTTATATTAAGCAGCAGCGAGGCTTGTTTGATTGACCAGAAAATGGATATCGTCATTCATTCCAGCTCACGGTTTACAGTTCCGCATGAAGTTATTCCGCCTGATACCAATTTGGTTAATTTCCCACGACCGCTGTATCAGGATTCGATTTTTCTTGATGCAACCAGCATTGTGATTCCTGACCAGCCAACTGCCGCAGAGTTGCAGGCTGCTTTGACTGTTGCCGCAGGTTTGCAAGCGCGGACTGGCAACTCGATGTTAATTGATGTACTTGCCAGCAACGAGATGACAGAAGATAAATTGGCTGATAGTCATGTTATTTTGGTTGGCAATGCGGCATCCTTGCCTGCGTTGTATCAACTTATTTTGCCTTTGGGCGTGACCGATGGAAGTTTTGCAAGCGCAGGCGATGCCGGTGTATTACAAATGGTCGTTTCGCCCTGGAGTCCGGAACGGGTTGTTTTGATCGTGTCGGGCAATAATGATCAGGCTACCGTGAAAGCCGCCCAGGCGTTGACCACCGGCGTGATCCGCCCGAATAACGCTCCAAACCTGGCTTTGATCGCCAATGTTAATAGCAAGACTTATATAAACGAATCGTCTGTGGATCAAACCCTGGCTGAACTGGGCTACGATACCGTAGTCTTTGAAGGTCGGGGTGAGACGACTGAATCTTTTCAAATTTATATTCCTACCGGACAGACGGTGACTTCCGAGTCGTATTTCGAAGTATCGCTCAGTCACAGCGCCCTCCTGAATTACACACGCTCCGGGGTGTATGTAACGCTTAATGACAAACCCGTTGGAAGTATTCGCCTCAGTGATGAGACTGCGAATTTGGCAAACCAGAGAATTCGGATTCCCATTCCACCTTCTGCGATACGCTCTGGCTTGAATTATCTGGATGTGACGGTTGTTCTTGAACCGCTGGATGAGTGTGCAGATCCAAATCAGGCGGGCTTGTTTGTAACAATTTGGTCAGACTCTCGTTTGTACATGCCGTTGGCGCCAGCCCCGGTCTCTACCGTAGATGTTCCCGACTTGACGGTGTATCCTACTCCGTTTGTACAGGTTCCTGAACTTAACACCACAGCCTTTGTGTTACAGCGCGATAATTTAGAATCATGGCGCTATGCAATTCGGCTTGCCGCCGATCTGGGCGGAATTTCAGACGGCGTCATTTTTACCCCTGCCGCTTTTTATGCCGATGATGTGCCTGATTCGGCTCGCGCCACTTACAACATGCTGGTGATAGGCAATCCAAGCAAAATGAAGTTTTTGAGCGAGATCAACGATAAACTTCCAGGTCCATTCGAAAGTGGCAGTGACCTTGCAAGCGAAAAAGAATTGCAGGTCATTTATCAAATTGATCCTCAAAAACCCGCAGGATATTTGCAGTTACTTCCTTCCCCCTGGAACCCGCAAAATTTGATTGTGGCGGTGGTTGGTAATTCTGCTGAAGGAATACTTTGGGCAGCAGAAGCATTGCTTGATGAGGTTGCGCGCCCGAAGTTGCTCGGAGATTTTGCCGTAGTAACCGATGAGCAGGTAATTGCAATTGATACCCGTTTGTTTGCTTCACAGAATTCATTGATACAGCCTACAGCGACTCCCTCTGTCGTGAATGGCGAATTGGTTGAAACCCCGCAAGACAGCGGACGCTCCCGCCTGCTGCCAATTGCATTGGTCCTGACTGTTCTAATGATTTTGGTCGTGATCGGCATTGCTATGTACACAAATAGAAAAGGAAAGTAATTCTCCTCAGGTCGCAATTATGTAGCCCATCCGCTTGCTGTGGATGAAAAATACTGCATGGATACCAAGGGTGACAGTTGCTTTTTACGAGCGGCTGTCACCTGCATGTTATTTATCTGTGATGGAGTTTAGTTAATGCGAAAAGCGCTGTATATCTGTTTGCTTTTATTTGGAGTTGCCTCCTGTGCCTTGGAAAATCGAGGGGATGTGCCTGCGGGTAGTGTTACCATAACCCCAACGTCTCCCCCCGAAAAAACGCCTACGCCGATAGCTACTGCAATTCCCACTGTCCCGGAACCTCCGCTTGTTACGAACAATTATCTTTTATCCAATGAGGTTTTTCCCAACCCCGAGCGCGGATTTTCAAGCGAGGTGGATTTTGAAGACCCGGATTATTCTCAATATTATGAGGATGGGATAACCCTTGTATATGCCACGATTCGCCTCGATGATTATCTTGAAAGCGAATTGCCGCAGAAATTTTTGGATGATCTGGATGCCTGGTTTGAACTGGTGCGCGGGGGCGGGGTAAAAACCATCCTTCGATTCTCGTACAACGACGGACCCTATCCATTCCCTGAACCCGATGCTGAACTGGATCAAATCCTTTCTCACATTCAACAACTCACACCTGTTTTACAGAAGAATGCGGATGTGATTGCCTGGCTGGAAGCCGGGTTTGTGGGGGCATGGGGAGAATGGCATACTTCCACGCACGGGTTGGATGATGACCCTCAGGCAAAAAAGCAAATTCTGTCTGCCCTGCTCAGTGCTATGCCCTCCAGTCGCAGCGTATTATTGCGCTACCCCGTTGATATTACAACGAACTTTCCAACTCCTTTATCCGCAGAGACAGCCTTCAATGGGTCTGATCAGGCTCGGGTGGGATTCCATAATGATTGCTTCCTTTCCAGTGATGATGATGAGCATACATACGCCCGTGATGGAATCAATACTCAGATGGAGGAACTAAACTACCTTGCCCAGTCAACCCGATTTGTTCCTGTTGGAGGCGAGAGCTGTGCCTACAATCCGCCGCGCAGCGACTGTGAGACCGCGCTACGTGAAATGCAGATTCTACACTTCGATGAGATTGGAGATGGTTGGTATCCCGAAACACTTGCCGCCTGGGAGGAACAGGGGTGCTATGCTGAAATGGAAAGCAGGCTGGGCTATCGCCTTTCGCTTACGACTGCGACAATGAATGAAGTTGTTGCGCCAGGTGGAATTCTGAACCTGTTCGTTGAATTAAAAAATAGCGGCTTTTCACCCATCAAGAATCAACGCCCAATTTATCTGGTGCTTGATGGCGTCAGCAATTTTGAAGTTTTACTACCCGTTGATCCGCGTTCCTGGGCGCCGGGCGAGACCTCGTCTTTTCGCGTTCAACTGCGTATTCCTGCTGATGTTCCTGAAGGTAAATATGACCTTGCGTTATGGCTGCCTGATGCCTATCCGGAGTTGCAGGATAATCCGCAATATTCAATTCGATTTGCGAATGAAGATGTGTGGAATGCAGACACTGGATATAATGTTATTAAAAATATTGAAGTTGATTCGCAGGCATCTGGCAATGTTGATGCCACCGCAAAGGAATTTGTTGTTCTTCCATAAATTTATTGCTTGAGAAAAGGAAACTTTATGTCTACAAAAACAGGCGCGCTTGTTGTTTCATTGGATTTTGAATTATTGTGGGGTGTTCGTGACCTGGAACTCACCGGCAAGCGGAGGCAAATTTTGTTGACACGACAGGTTGTTTCGCGGTTGCTTGACCTGTTTCAAAAATATGATATTCATGCCACATGGGCAACGGTTGGCTTTCTTTTCTTCGAATCGCGCGACGAGCTGCTGGCTGCTTTGCCCGCATCGCTGCCTGCCTACTCGACTAAAGCTCTATCGCCCTATGATTCCTTATCGAGTGAGATTGGCGCAAATGAAAATGAAGATTTGTTGCACTATGCGCCTTCCCTAATTCGTGAAATTTTATCTGTCCCACACCAGGAATTAGCCACACACACCTTCTCTCATTACTACTGTCTGGAGGATGGTCAAACGCCATCAGACTTTGAGAGCGACCTTCAATCCGCCATTCGCGCGGGTGAAAAATATAGCCAAAAAATCGAAAGTATCGTGTTTCCAAGAAATCAATATGCCGACCCTTATTTGGACGTGTGCGCGAAACAAGGCATCCGCGCTTTTCGCGGTAATGAGACAGTGTGGTTTCGCAGGACGCAAAAAAGGGAGGTCCACCGACATTGGCTGCGTCGCCTAATGCGTTTGATGGATGCGTATGTCAACATCTCAGGCACAAATGCCTACCCGCTTCCTGTGGGCAACTCCCTGCCTGTTAATGTTCCTGCAAGCAGGTACTTGCGTTCCTATTCAAAAAGGTTTCGTATTTTTGAGCCATTGCGCTTGAATAGAATATTGTCTGCCATGACAAGCGCGGCGCAGGCTGGGCACATCTTCCACCTTTGGTGGCATCCCGAAGACTTCAGCAACAACATGGATGAGAATCTTTTATTGTTAGAAAAGATTTTGGTCAAGTTCAGTGAATTGCAGAAAATCTACGGAATGCAAAGCATGACCATGGCTGAGGTTTCACATCAGGTGCTGGATACCCACTAATCCTGCCGACTCTCGTCTTTGCTTTCTTCGCTTGTTGGTTGTTCAACAACCGGCTTTTTTAACAGCGGCTTGATTTTTTCAAGCCATAGGTAGGCAAGAACTGCCTGGGGGCTTTTGTTGTTAAATATGCGTATATTGACAAATTCCCTTTGTGAAGGCATCCACTCCTGCTTGTATGTTTCATCACCGCGCAGGAAATCTATCTCGTTATATTTTTCCTGAATACATTTTTGTACAACCTGCATGGCAAGAAGTTTCCCAATCGAGATATTGACCGGGAAGCGTGTGTCATACCCTGACCGCCAATCCTCGAATCGTCCCTCGTATCCAAACCCATATTCATAGGCAATTGGTTCATTGTTTACCGAAAGGATGTGGACATCCAGCCAGCCTTGTCTAGGCGCGGTTTGCTCAGTCAGCTCTTTGATCAATGCCTGTTCTTGTTGCGAATGATACAGCCGCGGATAATGGGCATGGCGGTTGATTTCGAGCACGGTTTGAAAGACATCCTGTGTTACTTTATTGCCGGTAAAATGCCTGATCTCGACGGGTCCAATCTCTTCTGCCAGCCGCAATGCGCGACGCAGATTGTAGCGGAATTTTCGCGCAAGGCGTTCGCTGAATTTATCCCAAGTATCTTCCAGAGCGATAAAGTAATGGATATTTTTTTCTTCACGCCATAGCAGCTTTTTATCCCTGGATTGTGCGCGCAGAACTTTATGCTCTGTTCCGCTGAACGTAAACTCATTAAGTTCGATGATATCCCACTTGCTTTTATTTTCTGCCAGGTAATTCCAGAGAAGGAGTGGCACTTCGCTGCCTTCGTCATTAAATAGAAATCCCCCCACATCGTTTTGGGGTGTTCCCATGTTCACAATGGCGCGCAATGGCACCCCTAATTTTTTTCTAGTCTCCCGCATTAACGGCGCAATTCCAATCAGTTTATTGTCGCGCCAGGCTGTGATGAGCCATAAATCTCTGTCTGCGCCATTTACTTTCCACCAGCCATACAGCCATTCCCACGTTAGAAAAGCGCTTTTTACTGGACTGTTTGCCAAAAGACAATCCCAATCTTCACGGATGTTTTCGAATGATTTGATTTCCTGTATATTTTTGATGGTTATTTTACTCATTATTGATGGTGACTGCCTTGTTTGTGTAGGATGGTTTTCTTTATCCATTGCCAGACTTTTGGAATTGCGATCAGTGCAATTCGCGCTGGAATATGGGTGGGACGAATTGCAATAATATTTAGAAATTTTCGGCTTGATGGTTTCCAGCGATCCTTGTGTTCGTATTCGCCGCGCAGAAAATCAAAGTCATGGTACCCCTGTTCAAATAATTCTTTTACCAACATGATCAGTAAAAGTTTACCAGCCGCCTGGTCAGCATAGTTTGTATCATAGCCCGTGCGCCAGTCTTCAAAACGCCCGTTGAGATTAAATCCGTATTCGTAAGCAACAGGCTTTTCGTTTAGGTATAAAATGACAATCTCAATCCAGCTACGGTCACGCATCATTTCGAATAATTCGCGATGAAAAGCGCGTTCTTTTTCGGATTGATATTTTTCGGGGAAATGCCCGTTTTTATTGATCTCAAAAAAAGTTTCAAAATGTTCCCAGCGGATGTTTGCCCCGCGAAAACATTTCAACTCCACCGTGTTTTTTTCTTTTGCATGACGCGCACATTTTTCCATGTCGCGCCGCATATTTTTTGAGAGGGATTTAAGGTAGATGTCCCATGATTCTTTAATTTCTATGTGGTGGTGAAGATTGGAGTTTATTTTTGTTATAAGACCGCTGCCTGTAAGGGCATTTGTAATAATGTGTGTGTTTGCATCTTCATCTTTATGCTCATTTAATTCAATGGCATCCCATTTATCTTGTTGAGCGAGAATATATTGACAGAATAGAGCGACAATTTCAGGGTCGCTGTTTTGTGCAATAAAATCACTTTGGTCGGTGTTGGGGGTTCCCAGAGTCTGTAACAGGCGAAAAGGCATCCCATGTTTTTTTGTCTTTGAGAGCATTAATGGAGCAACTCCAACCAGGTTGTTTTCCTGCCAGGCAGTTAACAGCCACAGGGCTTTGCCTTCCTGATTATGTTTCCACCATGCATACAACCATTCCCAAGTGAGGAATACAGTTTTTTCTGGGTAATGTTCCAGTAGGTGTTTCCAATCGTCTCGCAGTTTTTCGAATTCATTTAAATCCTTGATATGTCGTACTAAAATGTTGTTATTCATGTTTTACCTACCTTTAAAATGGGTTATTAAAGTTTTTTAAGATCACGCTTCGAATGTTTTATGTAACCGATAATGATGCCGCTTAAAGGCTCGACGGTAAAAAATATATAAATATTAAACCACAGACATTCTCTTTATTATACTCAGTAGGTTATGATTCTGGTATCCATAAGAATTGTTGATGGAATTGTAGTTGTGATCATTTTTGATTGTAATAATGTTCTTGTGCTAAATCTCACATGGCAGACAATATCCCCCAATTAGCTGATTGTAAATTTTTACGTTCAGTATTATATTGTATTCGACTTGTTCTTTTTAATGGAGAGTATATGAAAAACCATAAGAAATTAAAATTATTTACAATGGCTATAATTATTTCATTAATATCATCTTTAATTTTTACTGCAACTGCCATTGCAGATGATGCAACACCGCCGCCTGCAACAGAAGAGCCAGCCTTGCCCCCAACTGAGGAAGTAATTGAAACGCAGCAGCTGGTTGTAGAAGATATTCCCAACCCCATTTCTGAAATAGTGGAGCAGTTGCCTGAGGAAGTAATTGAAACGCAGCAGACGGTTGTAGAAGATATTCCCAACCCCATTTCTGAAATAGTGGAGCAATTGCCTGAGGACACCTCTATTGTCGTTGTTCTCAATGAGAAGGTTGAGCCACTCGCCACCCAGGCGGCGGCAAATGCCTTTGTGATAGGCGACCCCATCTGGTGTCCAGATGGCGATGATCCCACCCCTGGTCTTGGTAAATGTACAGCTACTTACTTAAATCTAAGTTCATTAATTGACGATATTAACGATGGCACAATTACACTGACTGATGATGGCACAATCTGGATAATGGGCGGCGCTGATGGTTCGCCTTTGACTTCAGATATTTCCATTGATGGAGCAGATTCTGTTTTTGCGACCTCAAACCAGTTTTCATTGACTTTCCAAGGTGGGTGGGATGGTGGCGTATTGGGTAACACCCCTGGCACTTCTAATTTCTCTGTTCCCATATCCATTACCAATTGGGTCGGGGCAGTTACGATCAATAAAATCGCCATAGATGGGCAATCATTTGTTCCCAGCTCAAGTGGTTTGGAAATTCAAACTGACGGCGATGTCTCCCTTACTGATGTTTCTTCGATTAATAATGACCTTTTTGGTTTATCTGTAGAGGCAGGCGGCGACATCGACGCTGAAAACATTGCCGCCAGTGACAATGGCACAACAGGCGCAGATTTGCTCTCTTCAGGCGGTGTTACTTTGTTGGGACTGAATAATTTTGATAATAATCTGCTGGGCGCTGGACTTGTGGTTGATGCGGCAGGTGATATTGAACTTGAAAGTATCTCCGCCAGCGGCAATGGCTTGGGCGGCGCAGACCTGACTGGCGGCGGCGATGTGATGCTCTCTGGCGCCAATACATTTGACGGCAACGGCAATACAGGGCTGGTGATTGACTCTTCTGGCGATATTGATATTGACGTTACAAGTTTATCTGCCAGCGGCAATGTTGGCGGCGGCGCAGACCTAAGCTCATCCAGCAGCACTTCCCTTCTTGGGTCGGTAGTCGTCTTTAATGATAACGCCGACGAAGGCTTGCTTATTGATTCAGGCGGCGATATTGACCTTGAAAATATTACAGCCAACCGCAACGCTGTCGGTGCTGATTTGAATTTATCCGGCAGTCTTTCGATTACTGGGGTAAATGTTTTCAACAATAACGACGAAACTGGATTGTTTGCTGACGCAGGCGGCGACATCGACGCTGAAAACATTGCCGCCAGCCAAAACGGGCGGGTTAGCGGTTATGGCAACGGCGCCGAATTCTACACATTAGGTAATTTTTTTCTAACAGGCTCCAATGTGTTTAATGACAACCATGATACAGGTTTATACGTGGATGCCGTTGGATATATTGATGCTGAGAGCGTCACAGCCAGCGGTAACATTGTCGGCAGCGGGGCTGAGTTCTTTACACTTGGCGGGTTCACCTTGTCTGGAACAAACGCCTTCAACGGCAATGGCTTGGATGGTCTTTTTGTAGATGCCGTTGGCGAAATTTCCATTGAGGATATCACCGCCAGATTTAACGGGGGCAGTGGCATTTTTATTGAAGGAGATAAAAACGCATTTATAACTTGCGGTTTATTGAAAGATAATGGCGGATACGAAATTGAGGCTGATCTGCCCGGTATGCTGACCTTGAACGGCGTGGATTTTGGCGGAAACATTGACGAGAATCTTGGCGGCGTGGATTTTGGCGGAAACATTGACGAGAATCTTGGGGTGGACGAAGACCTCCTGAATCTTGTTTCGAATGGTTGTTTCCAATATCCTGCTCGCGAATCTGATGGCGACGGCGACGGCGGCGATGCTGAGGCTGCGATAATTTTGCCTCCTCCGCCGCTTTTACCGATTAATGTTGTGAATGCCGATGATGGTCAGGTGGTTAAGCTTGATTGCAGTGTGTATCGTGGAACACAATTGGTTGCATTGAAGGGCGGGGTTTATATTCCATGCCCAATTTCTGATTCTGTCCGTTTGATAAACATGCCATCATCTGCCTTGCCTGGAGCATTACCTGATGGTCAAGTTCTGGTATCAAGTTTTTATATTGCCATTACAAAGGACGGACAGGTTTATAAACCGTTTGAAAAACCAGGTTCCATTTGGTATATAGACACATCTGCCAATATATTGGAATGGATTGATATAACCGAACAGGCAAATCCCTTTCTGAGTATCTTTTTTACCATTCCCGATGATGTGAAAAGTACCGATTTGGCAGTCTTATATTGGGATGGCTCCGCCTGGGTTGAATTATCTGACGGTCAGTATTTCGAGAATGGACGTATCACGCAGACAGGCGGTTATGTTAATAAAGATGGCTTGTTTGAAATAATTGTTAATTTTGTCGGCGCGTTTGTATTGGTACAAAAATAACCTGTTTTGCTTGCAAGGCACACACAAAATGCGCTCCCCTTGGCTAAGGGGAGCGCATTTTGTGCGCCTCACTTTTTCTACTTAAACTTGATTTTTCTGTTAGGACGTTTCTCCTTTACAGAAAGCTCAAGGATCAAAAAGCCAGATTGAGTGAGTTGCCGTAACTCTCGTATTTCAAAGGGTTGTCTGCTTTCAATGTTTTCTGCGATCTTGATCAACGCCCCTCGTATTCCGCTGGCGCGATGCGCCCAATAGGAATCGGCTGAAATTCGCTCCAGCCGAGCCAGCAGTAAGTGGATTAATTCGTTGCTGATTTCAGAGTCTGCCATTCCAAACTACTCAAATTTCCATCTCAGTTGAATTGCATCAATGGCGGTCAGCCCGTCTATACTATTGAAGGTGTGCGTTGCAAGAATCCCACCCTTAAGTGGCGGTTTGAAGACATGCTCATGCGTTTCGGCGTAATCTGTTTCGGTAAGAGTAACGATCTGATTGAAATTTAAGGCGTAGCCATAGTCAACTGAACAATCTTGTGAAGGGCGGATCAGTCTGCCATCGTGTATGAAGATTCGTCCGGCGGGGCGCGCAGAATAAACATCTTTCACAATCGGGTTAAGCGGATGGGGTGTCCATTGGTCAGAAAGCGGGGAGTCGGCGTAGTAAAGATTTAGGGTGTCCCAGCCTGACCCTCCCTCCTCTTGTATATTTGCAAACAGCCACCATTTTCCATTGGCTTCCAATAGGGTGCTGTCAAGCGCGCGGATATTATCAATAAGTGCTTTCTCGAACTCCCATTGATCGGGAAATTTTACGCAGCGATAAAGTTCCACCCTGTTATTTTGTTTTGTTTCGGGAAGCATGTAAAGTTGACCTTCGTGTTCAAAAAGAAATGGGTACGAAAGGTGATAGGGTTTTTCTAACACTACCTGATTTGAAACGACGTTCAAATCTTTATCAAGTGTTAGGCAGATAATATAGCCGCGATTTGTTGAGTAAAGCAATTCTTCAATAAACACATAATATTGATTCTCGTGCAGCCACACAAATGGGTCCGCCCAGAAACGGTCAAGGGGCGGGGCAAATGTTCGGAGGTCTGACCACGCGAGGGCTTTGTGATCCATGTCGCGCCCAAGTAAAACAGTCCATTGATCTAAAAAGAAAAAGGAACGGATCTTGTTTTTGATGCGGCTTAGGAGGCGGGGTTTCAACAGGCGAGATATAAGGTTTTTTTTCATAAGTTGACCGATAATCTGAGATGACTTCTTTTTATTTATGACACTAAGGAACACCAAGTAAAAGCCTTTCATTTATTAACCTTCGTGTACTTCGTGTCCTTTGTGTTTGAAGACCTTTTTGCAGTGGACTCATTTATGCGCCTTGATGTTTTGTGGGGGAATGTCAATTTTTTTGGATTCTATCATGAATGATATTCTCTTTTATTGTAGGATGACCTTCAAGTCTGTGCTTGAAAAATATTTTCGATACGCCGTTGTTTCGTTTAGCACGCCTTTCAATGCTGTGTATAACTCTTTCTGCAAATATTGATTTACTTCCATCTTTTCAGCGGATAGGAGCACTTCGTCTTCGTCCACGGTTACAGATATATGCCCGCCTGCCGCAAGCCATTGCAAGCCGATTTCGATGGCGCTTTCACGCGAAGCCATTGCCACGGCAAGTTTGGTCACGTTTGTTTTCCCGCCATAATTACTGAGGGTGTATTTGCATAACCCCGTTAGTCGATTTAGAAAGTCTTCAGGATTCGCCTTGAGCATAACCGAATCCGCTCTGAGCGTAGTCGAATCGCCCTCGCTGGGGGACACGGCAAAGACATATATCGTCTTCGGCTGGACGATCTCCAGCGCATTCCGCAATTCAACAGGAGATGGGGGAGTCGTGTAAATTGTGAACTCGTCAGCTTGATGCAGTTCAAAGCGTGATTTGCCTTTGGATTTGTCTGCGCCTTCAGCCCAAACCAAGGATGAAGGATGGTCGTTTTGCGTGAAGGATGAATGGAGGCGAAGGTCAATGATTTCAAGTTTCACCTTTTTGATTTCTATCGGCTTTTCTTCTACGCCTCGAAATTCTTCAAATTGAAGTGTGACCTGCTTCTGCCCGCGAAAACTGCTGGCGCGCAGCGAATAGGCTATGTCGAATTTATTGCCTTGCTGGTGTGAAGTCGAAAGAGGAGGAAGCTCCTCTCCCGCGCCGCCCCACCATAAAATACTTTGCGTCATCCCGCTTTGGTCTTCAACGGTCAAACGCAGATGTTCCTTCGTCTTCCCAAGCGACCATAAAATACTTTGCGTCATCCCGCTTTGGTCTTCAACGGTCAAACGCAGATGTTCCTTCGTCTTCCCAAGCGTTGCAGAAGATTTCAAGGTCACGCCGCGCGATGCCAATGTCAATGACGGATTTCCAGCCCCGAAAGGCGCAAGCATTTCCAGTGAATTTGCCATTTCGAGATTTATCTCATTCAGTGCAAGCCATGCGTCAATTTGTAAGGTTGGTTCTTCGCGCACAGTTTCCCCAAGTTGCTTTTCTATTGCCTTACCAAGCCCCTTGCGAAACTCTGGTAATTTGTCTGCGTCAAACGCCATACCCGCCGCCATGGGATGCCCTCCAAATCCGCGCAGGAGGTCCTTTTGCGAAGCGATGGCGTCGGTGATGTGTAGTCCTTCAATTGAACGTGCTGAGCCTCGCAATACGCCGTCTT
>JFJP01024591.1_pt1 | contig 17189 bp, 5 predicted proteins | sample 431651 | NCBI WGS metagenome assembly JFJP01 (sample SAMN02602958, study PRJNA72255) | Microbial mat metagenome, whole genome shotgun sequencing project. | biome: fresh water; feature: sink hole; material: water; isolation source: purple microbial (photo- and chemosynthetic) mats found in... | reverse complement strand
CCCCAAACCCCAAACCCCTGAGCAGCCTCTAATCCGATGCACAGAGACTCTATAGTGCTAAACCCGCGAGACAAGCAAATTTATTAGATGTTAGTCGCCTTTTTCGGTGCTCCTCGACCTGCTCCTCGTCGTCGATCTCCGGGGACTGGCTCTCCTGCGCTTCTTGGGCTTCAGGTTGCCGTGCTCGTCGACTTCCCTGCGTCAGCGAGGAGTACATCTTGCTGGTGGCCAGCATGTTCGCGCGGTTGCGGTAGTAGAACTCGTCGAAGTTCTCGCCGTCGCGGGGCTTGGCTTCTTCAATCTGCAGCTTGCAGCCGCCGAGTCTGTAGCCGTTGAGCTCGGTCATGGCTCTGTAGGCCGAGTGGATGTTGGTGTACTCGATGAAGGCGAAGTCGTCTTTGATCATGATTTCGACGATGTCTCCGAACTTGTGGAAGAGGTAGTAGAGGTCGCACTTCTTGATCGACGAGCTGAGGTGGCCCACGTAGATGCGCGGAATGGTCAGGCCGCCTGGTCACTCCCGAGTACCTTCTTCGAGCCGAGGCCGAGCTTCCTCGACGACGATGCGCGCGGAGCCGACGCACTTGCCGTTGAGCTCTTTGATGGCTTGCTGCGCAGCCTCGGGCTTGATGTACTCGACGAAGGCGAAGTCTTCTTTCATGAGGATGTCGACGATCTCGCCGTACTTCGCGAACATGTCCAGCAGCTCCTTGCGCTTGACCGAGCCGTTCAGTCGGCCGACGTAGATGCGGGGGTGATTGTTGAAGTATACCTCGTCTGTGACTGCTGACTATCGCTTACTCTTCGGCTTGGCGAACTCCGCGATGATCCGCTGGCCCGAGAAGTACTTGCCGTCCAGGTCGATGATGGCTTTCTCTGCCTCGTTGACATTGGAGTACTCCTCTGTGTCACTGTGCATTACCACGAAGGCGTACTGCTCCTTCATCAAGAAGTCCAGGATGTTGCCGTAGCTCGAGCACTCGCGGAAGAGCTCCTGTTTGGTCACTGTCCCCAGCTTGCCGATGAAGATGCGCGTCGTCGGAACCGAGCTCATCATCAATTAAGGACTATTACTCAAAGTTAAGGCGCGAACCCATCTACCCGCCGACCCCTCCGCAGACGACTCCCAATCGACTCCTGCGGTCTCGGACTGCCGAGGCTCGCCTCGCAGTGCGGATGGCCTGTCTCGTAGCGGCTGTCGGGCTTCACAGGCGAGTAGCAGGGGTTTCAATCTTATCTGGAGCTAATTACTTTACCATTTCATTAATGAACCCGAACAGGGAGCCACAGCCAGCTTCCTCTGCAGAAAACAAGCCAAGGACCGAGACAGCCGACGGCATCAAACCGAGTCTCGCACAGGCGAACAACGACAGCAGACAGCTCGGCGACGAAGAGCAGGGTGAAGGCTATCGACTGAACAACGCGGAGAAGAACAGTTCCAATACTGGTAGACCTGGCCTGACTCAGACCAGCCCGTCGGCGGCGACGACGAGGTGAACGAGAACGGCGAGCAGCCGAAGAAGTCCATGGAGAGCATGGACGACGCGAACTTGTCACCTGAAGACAAGCTGCTGCGGTGGATGCGAGAGACGATCAGCAGCCAGATGACCAGCTTCAACTCCAAGACCATGTGGGATGAGCCGCTGAAGGCGGCCTGCCGAGCTTTCCTCTTCAGCCCGTCCGAGGACCGGCTGTTCCTCTGGGTCGAGACGCTGCAGTCCGGTCCAGTGGCGGTCTACTCGAACGTCTTGGGCAAAGAAGCCTCGAAGTCTGCCGGGAACGCAGAAGACTACTTCATGTACTTCGTCAAGTTCTCCGAGAAAGTCGTCTCGCTCACCGAAGACAACGTGGATGAATTCATCGCCTACGGAGTGCTCACCTTGGGCGACCACCTCGGAGCGCTGCTCTACGAGATGAACCTGAACACCATCCCTCGCTTCATCAAAGACCGCGAGTGGCCCGAGAACATCAAGAAAGACCTCCTGGAACAGACCCACAAGTTCATGGCCAACCTCACCGAAATCGAGTCGCAGAAAAAAGGACAGACCAAGCTCTACATCCCCCAAGACAACTTCGACGAAGACCTCGGCTCGAACGACCAGAAAGACCGCAACCACAGACTCAAAGAAGTCCTCTCCCACTGGACCAAACAGATCCGCGACCTCATCAACAACCAGACCAACCAGAGCGACTCGGACAACTCCGGCCCGCTCGAAGAAATCCACAACTGGACCATGCGCAGAAACAACCTGATCAACATCAAAGAACAGCTCGAGAACCCCGAGCTCATCCGCATCCTCGAAATCCTCGACCGAGCAGACCCCAAGAACCTCAAGAACTTCAACGACCTCGTCAAGAACATCGCAGGCGGCGCGGAAGAGGCAGAGGACAACCTCAAGTACCTCCAATCCCTCAAAGAGCCCTGCGAAGAGCTCGCGAAAGCCTCGCCGACCGAGATCGTCAAGATCGTCCCCACCATCCTCAACTGCGTGCGACTCATCAAAGAGTACAGCAAGCACTACAAGACCGAAGACAAGATCTCGGGACTGCTCCGCAAGATCTCCAACGAGATCATCAACCGCTGCAAGAAGTGCATCAACCTCGACGACATGCTCACCGGGGACGTCCACAGGTGCATCGCAGACCTCCGCAACGCCATCAGCTGCGGCACCTCCTGGAGAGCCGTCTACAACTCCACCGTAGACGCCATCAGGAAGACCGGAGGCTCCTGGCAGATCAAGGCAGACTCCATCTTCACTCAAATCGAAGCCTTCGTCCAGCGCTGCAGCGACCTCATCGAGATCTGCGAAGGACAGACACAGTTCGCCAGGAAAGGCAGAGTCATCGACCTGCCGAAGTTCTCCGGGTCGAAAGGACCAGAGATCATCTCGGTGCTCGAAGAGATCAAGAACAGCTTCGGCAAGTACATCGAGCGGATCCAAGGCAGCGACAAAGAGAAGATCCTCGACATCAACTCGACCAAGTGGCACGACGACTACTCCGCCTTCAAGACCGGCGCGAAGAACCTCGAGATCATGTACCTCAACCTCATCACCTCATCCTTCGAAAACGTCAACAAGCTCAGCCAAGTCGTCGAGTACATCGAAGCCTTCGACGACCTCGCCCAAAAGAGCACCATCAAAGCCCACGTCCACAAACAAATCGGAAAGGTCAACGAAATCTTCAAGAACGAACTGCAGATCGCCGACCAAGCCTCGAAGAAGCCCTTCTCGCTGCCCTACAACCACGGCAAAGCTTCAGGAGAAGCCATCTGGGTCCGCAGTCTGCTCTACCGCATCGAGAAGCTCAAGAAGATCTACGACTCCCTCACCTTCATCAGCCCCGAGTACAAGAAAGCCATCCACGAAGAGTACGACCGCGTCGAACGCAACCTGACGCAGTACATGCGCGAGATCTTCAACAGGTTCAAGAAAGAATACGCAGACCTCTACGAAGAGAACATCCTCAGCTTCGAGAACAACCGCATCCTCATCAACTCCGACGACCACCCCGCCAAAGGCTTCAACCCCAGCGACCCCAAGACCAAGCCCGTCATGATCGAAGCCAAAGCGCTCGGCAAAGGACACATCGAAGCGAACTTCAACAAAGACCTGCTCCGCATCCTCATCGAAACAGTCGCCTTCAAAAAGCTCCTCAAAGAGAACATCGGAAACTTCGGACCCAAGACCGAAGAGTACGTCGGTCTCAAGCGAGAGGTGCTTCGCTGCATCCGAGAGTCCGTCATGATCGCCGTCAGAGACTATAACCTCGTGCACGACCTCATGGATGCAGACGAGAAGCGACTCTTCGAACAGCACCTGGCGAAGCTCGCCGAACACAAAGACAAAGGCAAGAAGTCGATCCCCTGGAACACCGTGGTCGAGATCTTCGTGAAGAAGATGAAGAGTCTCTGCAGCGAAGTCTACAACTCGCTCATGCACTTCAAGAACACCAAGATGGTTGTCCGAGAGAAGATCTCCGAGATCAGCAAGTACAACAAGTTCATCGTCTTCGACACCAAAGAACCCTTCGAGATCGACCAGTTCTGCGTCAAACAGCAGAACAACCAGAACCAGATATCCGCGAAGATCACCAACACCTTCGCAGAGATCAAATCCATGCTCGCCAACACCTTCGACGACTTCGTCGACAAGAAGACTTCCATCCACGTCGCTTGGTTCGACTACGTCCGCTCAGTCGACGCACAAATCGAAGCCGAGCTCAAGAAAGCAGTCAAGACTTCCTTCAACGACTTCATCAAAGCCATCAAAGGCGACGAAGCGAACAAGTCCAACCCAGTGCACGTCTTCAAAGTCTACATCATCCTCAGAAGCACCAAAGAAGAGTACGAACTCAACTTCGAGCCCAAGAACACAGAGCTGATCGACAAGGTCTCGGTCATCCTCAACAGATCCGTCGACGTCATCGGAAAGCTCAAGCACATCGAACTCGACCTCCTCGAGACCAGGTCTCGACGCGTCATGGAGCTGAAAGAAAAGCAAGACGAAGACAAGAAGCGCGGCCTCAAGAACGAAGACGGAGTTGAGTACAACCCCGACAACGGCTTCCTCCTCGCCACCAGAAAACAAACATCCACTTTCAAGGAAGTCGTCAGCGCCGAAGTGACGCCCATCATCAACGACATCACCACCACGCTCGGCAACCAGACCAAAAGCATGAACGATCAGATCAGTCCGTGGAAGCGAGAACACTTCAAGACCGTCTGGAGTAAAGCAAAGAAAGAATATTTCAAGCAGTTCCTCAAAGACATGCAGGCCAGCGCCTACCAGCAGCAGATCGAAGAGATCGAAAAGGTGCAGAACCAGATAAAGAACGAACAGCCGGGCTCGGACAGCATCTGCATCTACATCGACAGCTCGAAGATCAAACAAGACATCTCGCTGCTCTGTCAAGACGCTCTCAAGAACCTGCTCAACGAGATCAAGTCCTACGCGATGTCCAAACTAGACTACATCTACAACGAGTTCAACAAAGTCAACAAAGAGCTCCGAGAAGAACCCGAAGACCTCTTCAGACTCAAAGAAGCCATGGACAAACTCGACGAGTTCAACCTCAAGCGACCGAAGATCGAAACAGAGATTCCGCTCCTCGAGAACATCTTCAAGCTCCTCGACGCGAACCTCGAGTCGCTCACCGCAGAAGACACCAGGAGGAGACAAGAACTCTCCAACGCAGCTGAAGACTTCAAGAAGAAGCTCGTCGAGATGGGCCACAGAAACAGCAGACGCTTCGCAGACCTGAACAAGAACTTCAACGAGAAGATCGGCAAGCTGCAGGAAGACGTCAGAGAGAACAAAGAGAACTTCGACAAAGGCGCTCCCTTCGCCTCGGACGACAGCGGCGTCGAAGGAGCCTTCAAGAAGATATCCATCTACAAAGAGTCCACCGAAGCGTTCAGACAGAGAGTGCAAGACATGAGCTTCGGCATCGAGCTCTTCAAGACTGGCGTGCTGCGACTCGCTCCGCTGGAACAGGTCGAGCAAGAGATCGAGAACCTCAAGCTCATCTGGAACAAAAAGAAGAACTGGAACGACCGCTGGAACGTCTTGAAGATGACCAAGTTCCGCGAGATCGACACCGACGAGGTGAAGGCAGAGTGCGACCACTTCCTGCAGGACCTGGCACAGCTGCCGAAGAACATCAAAGAGTGGCCGGTGACCAAAGACCTGGTGCTGGAGATCAAGAAGATCATCGAGAACCTCCCGCTGATCACTCTGCTCCGCGAACCGTACATGATGGACCGTCACTGGGACGAGACCAAGAAACTGGTGGCCAGCCAAGAAGTCATCGACGAGAAGAGCGACACCTTCACCTTCGAGAAGTTCGTCGAGTTCGGGTTCATCTCTTTCAGCGAGAAGATCAGCGACATCGCGGAGAACGCACAAGCTCAGTACAAAGTCGAAGTCATGCTCAAGAAGATCCAGTCGGACTGGGCAGAACTCAACATCGAGCAGGTGCCGCTGGCCAGCTCTCAAGACATCTACGTGATCAAGCGCGACTCCTTCAACAACATCTCCAACAAACTCGAAGAAGACACCGTCAAGCTCGCGACTCTCAAGACCAACATCTCCGCGGTGCAGTTCGAGGCTGAGATCGAAAAGTGGGACTCGGACCTCAACCGCGTGCTCGAAACGCTGGAGACGCTCTATGCCGTGCAGCGGAAGTTCGAGTACGTCAACAACATCTTCATCAACATCCAGGCCGAACTCGGACAGCTGACCGGAGACTACTCCAACTTCAACACCATCCGCAGCGACTTCAAGATACACATGGAACGCATCCGAGACAACCCGAACGCCAAGGACAGCCTCACCGTAGACCAGTTCAAGAACAAGTTCGAAAAAATGGGTCTCGAACTCGACAAGATCCAAAGCGCTCTCCGCGACCTGCTCAAGATGAGAAGGTCCAAGTTCGCTCGCTTCTACTTCTTGTCCGACGAAGACATGTTCGAGCTGCTCGGCAACGCGAAGAACGCAGCCGTGATCAACAAGCACCTCAAGAAGATGTTCGAAGGCATCAAGTCGCTCTCTATCGAAGAGAAAGTCATCGACCGCACCATCGGAAAGGTCAGCAGCTTCCTCGACATGATCTCGCCTGAAGGAGAGAAGATCCAACTGGGCACACCCGTGGAAGTCAACGGTGACCTCATCAAGATGATGACCGACATCGAGTTCCAGATGAAAGAAACCCTCAAGGCCAAGCTCATCAACTCCTCCAAAGTCCTCGAAACCATCACCAACCCCAAGAGCAGATCCTCTGATCTCGACAACTTCATCAAAGAAACACCTGGACAGATCATACTGCTCTGCATCCAGCTCGAGTGGACCAAAGTCTGTCAGGACAACATCCGAGCCATCCAAGCGTCTCTCGATAAAGTCGAAAAAGGACAAGAAAAGGAGAACCGCGAAGCGAACAAGCAGAAGAAGGATCCGATGAAGGAGCAGTGGAAAGAGTTCAAAGCGAAGTACGAAGAGTATCTGAAGGAAATCCCGAACATCATGCTCAAGACAGACGTCTATCTGATGAAGCTGAAGATCAACGCGATGATCATCGTGATGGTCCACAACAGAGACATCATGAGCGAACTCAGCACCACCTGCAGGGCCGAGACCAACTTCGACTGGCTCAAACAGCTGCGCTACCAGTTGATCCAAAAAGACGGCAACTCCGAGAGCCTCCTGCAAGTCGCCCAGGCCAACGCGAAGTTCCTCTTCGGCTGGGAGTACCAGGGCAACAACGGCAGGCTGATCATCACGCCGCTCACAGACAGGTGCTACCTCACGCTCACCACCGCGATGAACCTCAAGAAAGGAGGCTCTCCGCAGGGCCCGGCAGGCACGGGCAAGACCGAGACGGTCAAAGACCTGGGCAAGAACATGGGCCGCTTCGTCTACATCTTCAACTGCTCGGACGGACTCGACGTGAAGTCGCTCAAGACCATGTTTGAAGGCTTCGCGAGGACTGGCTCCTGGAGCTGCTTCGACGAGTTCAACAGAATAGAGATCGAAGTATTGTCTGTCGTCGCGATCTACATCAAGAACATCCTCGACTCTCTCAGTCTGATCACCCAGGGAGAAATGGGCCACGTGAACCTCGACGACGAGAAGATCGACTTGAACATCAACTGCTCGATCTTCATCACCATGAACCCCGGATATGCAGGCAGAACTGAGCTGCCCGACAACCTCAAGGCGCTCTTCAGACCCATCTCCATGATGCTCCCCGACTTCGAGATGATCTGCTCCATCACCCTCAAGAGCGAAGGCTTCCAAACCTCTGACGACCTCGCCAAAAAGATCAAGACCCTCTACGACCTCATGATCCAAATGCTCTCCAAGCAAGGCCACTACGACTTTGGCCTCAGAGCGATCAAGTCCGTGCTCAACCTCGCAGGAAAGATCAAGAAGAAAGACAGCCAGAAGACAGGCAAGCAAGTCAAAGGCAAGGCAGACGCGGTATCCGAAGAGACGACCATCGAAGAAGAAACGCTGATCCTCATCAAAGCGATCCGAGACATGAATGACCCCAAACTCGTCGCAGAAGACATCCCGCTGTTCATGGCTCTCCTCAAAGACCTCTTCCCCAAGTTCAAGATCGAGTCCAAGAAAGACAGAGAGCTCTCGATGGAGATCCACAACATCCTCATCGAACTGAACCTCGACAACACAGACTACTGCGTCAACAAGATCATCCAGTTCTTCGACTCCAAACTGACCAGACACGGAAACATGCTCGTCGGAAAGACCTTCTCGGGCAAGTCGACCGTCCACAAAGTGCTAGCCAAAGCTCTGAGCAACCTCAGCGTGAAGAACCCCAAGAACTTCAACAAAATCCAGACCTACACCCTCAACCCCAAGTCGATCGACATGAACGAACTCTATGGCTACTTCGACCCCAGCGAAGACAAGTCTTACAACGGCGTCTTCAGCTTCCTCATGGAGACGCTCTGCAACAAGTCCGACTCTCCCGACCAGAAGTGGATCATCTTCGACGGACCCATCGACACTCGCTGGATCGAATCCATGAACTCTCTCTTGGACGACAACAAGCTGCTCACTCTCCCCGGCAACCGCATCAGTCTCAACCCCCTCGTCTCGCTCATCTTCGAAACAGAAAACCTCGACCAAGCTTCTCCAGCCACTGTCTCGAGGTGCGGCATGATCTTCATGGACGTCGAAAAGCTCAGCTACGACAGCGTCAAGCTCAGGTGGCTGCTCCAGAAAGAAAAGTCTGGCTTCGACGAAGAGAGTCTGGACACCATCGAAGATCTCTTCGACAAGTGGGTCGACCCCATCCTCGAAGCTAAGAAGAAAGGAATCCTCAAAGACGTCATCCCGATGCAAGAGAACCACCTCATCCTCAATCTGCTCAACATGCTCGACGCCTTCTGCATCAAAGAAAACGGCATCAACTTCGACTCTCGAGGCTCCGACGAGATGTTCTGGATCAAGTTCGAGCGCTGGTTCACTTACTGCGTTATCTGGTCCATCGGCTGTGTCATCCACGAAGACTCCCGGAAAGCTTTCGACACGCTCATCAGAGGCATCGAAGACATGTTCCCGCTGTCCCAGACGGTCTACGACTGCTACATCAATGTCGAGAAGAGCGAGTACCTCAAGTGGGATGACCGACTCGTGGTCTCTGCTGCGAACTACAGACCCAAAGAAGCCAACACTCCCAAGCACAAGCTGCTCGTCGAAACAGTCGAGACCATCAGAAGCAGATACCTCATCGAAAGCGACCTCAAGAACCACCTGCCGATGCTCATGATCGGAGTTACCGGCACCGGAAAGACCGCGGTCATGAACTCCTTCCTCTCCGAGCTCCCAGAAGCCGAGTTCTCCTACAGCATCATCAACCTGTCTGCACAAACCTCATCGAAGAAGCTGCAGCAGATCGTCGAGTCCAAGCTCAACACCAGCGCGAAACGCAAGTTCCGACCCCACAACGGAAAGAAAGGAGTCATCTTCATCGACGACTTCAACATGCCCAAGCCCGACGAGTTCGGCTCGCAGCCACCACTCGAGCTGATCAAGCAGTTGGTCGAGTACGGCGGCTGGTACGAAAGAACGACTCTCGAGCTCTTCGTGGAAATCGAGAAGACCGACCTGCTTTGCGCCATGGCTCCACCATCGGGAGGCAGGAACCCCATATCCAACAGACTCTCTTCGAAGTTCCACGTCGTCAACATGACCATCCCCAGCACGCTGCAGATCAAGCGCATCTACACCTCGATCCTCAACTTCACCACGCAAGGCTTCGACGGCGAAGATGTCAGAAGCCACATCGATAAAGTCGTCGACCTCATCCTCGACTGCTTCACCGCGATCAGCACCGTCGAGACCTTCAAGCCGACTCCTGCCAAGAGCCACTACCTCTTCAACCTCAGAGACATGTCCCGAATCGTCCAGGGCATGAGCATGGTCGACAAAGACTCCTGCGACTCGCAAAGCATCCTCTTGAAGCTGGTGATCCACGAACACCTGCGAGTCTACAGAGACCGCATGATCAGCAGGTCCGACAAAGACGAGCTGCGCAAGATACTGGACAACCTCCTCGGCATCCACTTCCAGACCAACTGCGCAGTGCTGCTCAAAGAAGGACAAGACGAGGTCGACCTCTCCGACGAGCTGCTCTTCGTGGACTTCATCGACGCTGGCAAAGCCTACACCGAAGCGAAGATCAAAGAAGTGCTCAAGATCGTCATCGACAAGCAGACCGAGTACAACCGCAGAAGCAAGACGCCCATCGACGTGGTCTTCTTCAACGACGCACTCAAGAACATGTGCAGGATTCACAGGATCCTCCGCATGTCCAACGGTCACGCGCTGCTCATCGGAGAAGGAGGCTCCGGCCGCCACTCGCTCTCTCGCATGGCCTCCTACCTCGCCGAGTTCAGTGAGTACCAGATCAGGATCACCAAGAACTACACACCCAAACACTTCCAGGCAGACATCCAAGGTCTCTTCGCCAACATCATCAACAAGAACCAGTCCTACACCTTCATCTTCAGCGACAACGAGATCAGCTCCGAGGGCATCATCGAAGACGTCAACAACATCCTCAACCTCGGAGAGATCCCCAACCTCTACCAGAAGAAGGACGGCAAAGACGACTTCCAGCCGATCCGTGACAAGCTGCGCGACAAACACAAGAGAGAAACAGACGAAAAGATCTACGACAACTTCATCACGAAGATACAGCAGTCGCTCCACATCGCCTTCTGCATGAGTCAGTCAGGCAGCAGTCTCAGAAACAACGCTCGAAAGTACCCAGGCCTCATCAACAACACCACTCAAATCTGGTTCAACGACTGGCCCAACGAAGCGCTTCGACAAGTCGCCACTCACTATCTCACTAACTTCATCGAAGTCGAGCTGCCTCCACCAGAGCCGAAAGCAGAAGGAGAGGAAGAGCAGGAAGAAGAAGAAGAGGACAACGGATCCGAAGACGAAGAGATCAAAGCCGAACGCAAGCGACTGAAGAAGCTCGAGAAGGAGAACGCATTAAAAGAAGAGCTCAAGAAAGAGAAGCTCGCCAGCATGTCGACTTACTTCGCGAACGTGCACACGCAGGTCAAAGACTTCTCGACCCTGATGATGGAAGAGCTCCGAAGACCCTACTTCGTCACTCCCAAGTCTTTCATCGACTTCGTCCGCGAGTACATGCTCTTCGCCAAGAAGAAGAAGTACCAGATCGTCTCCCAACTGCAGACCTACTCCATCGGCCTCAACAAGCTCGAGCAAGCCTCCATCGACGCAAAGAAGATCAGCGAAGAGATCTACCGCAAGAACGAAGAACAGAAGAACTACAAGAAGAAGCTCGACGAGATCGCAAAGAAGCTCGGCAACGAAGAGAAGATCGTGAAGAACGAAGTCGAGAAGCTGCGCATCAAGAACGAAGACATCGACGCTCAGAAGCGACACGCAGAGAAGCTCGAGTACGAGTGCAAAGAGAAACTCGCCCTGGTCCAGCCCATCCTCGACGAAGCCAACGAGAAAGTGAAAGAGCTGGAGACCAAAAAGGCAGAGTTCGCAGAAGTCAAGGCACTGGCCACCAAGAAAGTCTCCTACGTCATGCTTGTCCTCAAGCCGATCATGATCCTCATGGGAGAGAGTCCCACCGAAGACAGCATCATCAAGAATCTAGCCAACAACTTCGTCCAGCGCCTCGTCAAGACTGAACGAGAGACTCTCGTCAAAGACAGACAGCGGTTCGACAAGTTCGAAGACCTCACCAAAGGCATCCCGACCGACCTCAGCAACCAGAACCAAGCCGCAGAGACGCTCAGGAAGTACGTCGCTGCAGTCGGCTCCTACATCAAGGCACTCAAAGCAGTCATGCCCACCCTCGAGCAGATCGAAAAGCTCAAGCAGATGCTCAGCAACCTGAACAAAGAAAGAACAGACCTCGAGTACAAGGTCGACGTCGCGAAAGAGAGACTGGCAAAGATGATGGAGGAGAGGAAGCAGATGGACAGAGACTTGGAAGAGGTCGAGAAGGTGCTCCAGATCCTCGAACAGCGCCACGAACGAGCAGACGACCTGGTCAAAGGCCTGAGCAACAGCAAAGACTCATGGACGAGAAGCAGAGACAACCTCATCGTCGAAGAGAAGAAGGTCGAAGGCAACGTGCTGCTCTCCGTCGCATTCCTCAACTACTTCGGACCTTTCCCCACCGAGTACCGAGAGAAGCTCAACAAGATCCTCATCAACGAAGTGGTCAAGTCCAAGATATCTTTCTCGCCCGAGTGGGAGTTCGTCAAGTACATCGGAGACCAAGTTGAAGTGCTGGACTGGTCCTTCAAAGGCCTGCCCTCAGACCAGTACTCCAAAGAGAACGGAGTCATCGTGATGAACACCGTCAGGTGGCCGCTGATGATCGACCCCCAGAACCAAGCGAACCTCTGGATCAAGAACCATCTGGGCGAGAAGTGCTTCAAAACCGACCCCATGAACCCCAAACTCATCACCGGAGTCAAGACCGCCATCAAAGAAGGCATAGCAGTGCTCATCGAAAACATCGACGAACAGATCGACCCAGCCCTCGAACCAGCCCTCACCAAACAGATCAAGATGTTCGACGGCAAAGAGATCATGGTCTTCGGCGACGACGACATTCCATACAACCGCGACTTCAGACTCTACCTCACCACCCGACTCTCGAACCCGACCTACAAAGCAGAAGTCTCCACGAAGGTCTCGCTGGTGAACTTCACGGTCAAAGAGAAGGGCCTCGAAGAGCAGCTGCTGGAAGAGCTGATCAAGATCATGAACAAGAAGCTCGAAGACACCAGGATCGAGTCGATCCAAACCATCTCTGCCTGCGACAAGCAGCTGAAAGAACAAGAGCGGCTGATTCTGACGATGCTGCAGGAGAGCAAGATCGACATGGTCGACGACATCAACTTGATCGAGACGCTCAAGAGTTCTCGAGAGATCGAAGAGAAGATGGTCCAGTCCATCACCACCAGCAACCAGAGTCTGGAGAAGAACAGAATGGCTCGAGACAACTACAGACCGCTCGGCTACGTGGGATCCATCCTCTACTTCACCATCTACAACCTCAACAAGATCGACCACATGTACCAGTTCTCGCTCGAGTCTTTCATCGAGCTCTTCCGCACCATCGTCACCGAGAAGAAAGAAGACAAAGCCTTCGGCGGTGCTTCCGAAGTCATCAAAGAAAAGATCGAAGCCATCGACGACGGCCTGCGCAAGGCGGTCTACGACTTCACCTGCAGAGCCATCTTCGAGAAAGACAAGCTGCTCCTCAGTCTGCAGATGTGCGTCAACCTCTCCGAGTACGACGAGCGCAACAAGAAAGACAAAGGCGAAGACGACGACAAGAAGACCAAGGGCAAGAAGAGCAAGAAGAAGAAAGAAGAAGAGCCCAAGGAAGGCGACGAAGAGAACAAAGAGGGCCAGAAAGAACTCGACTACTTCAAGAACTTCTTCAAGGCGGAGTACAACTTCTTCCTCAAGGGCGGCATCGTGCTCAACAGAGACAACCAGATGAGCAACCCAGACCCTTCATGGATCACCACGCAGATGTGGGACAACATCACTGAGATGGGCAACTTGCCGAACTTCCAGGGCATCGCTGGCTCCTTCACCAACACCAACAAAGACTGGAAACGCTACTACGCCTCCGAACAGCCCGAGACCGAACCGCTGCCCTCCGACTGGAGCTCGAACATCAAAGGCTTCTCGCTGCTCGTCCTCCTGCGCGCCATCCGACCCGACAGAATCCCCTTCGCAGCCACCACCTTCGTCAAGAACACGCTCTCCGAAAAGTTCGTGAACCCTCCGTCCTTCAACATCGAAGAGATCTACAAGACCACCTCGAAGAACACCCCATGTCTCTTCATCCTCTCCCCAGGAGCAGACCCTCTCAACTACCTCGAAAACCTCGCGAAGGAAAGGAAGGCCGGAGACATCGTGCAGGTTTCGCTGGGCCAGAAGCAGACCGCGAGAGCCAAAGAGAAGATCAAGAACGGAAGAACTGCTGGCCAGTGGGTCTTCCTCGCCAACGTGCACCTCTCGATCGACTTCCTCAAAGACCTGGAAGCCATCATCGAAGATATCCGCAACAACAAGATCGACGGCAGAGAACCCAGGACCGGCGGCAAGCAGGCCGAGAAGCTCCACGAGAACTTCCGACTCTTCATGACCGCGAACCCCTCCAAGAACTTCCCCATCTCGATCCTCCAGAAGTGCACCAAGATCACCACCGAGCCGCCCAAAGGCATCAAGGCGAACATGCTGAAGCTCTACAACAACCTCGTGAAAGACGTCTTCGAAAAAGAAGACTGCAAAGAGATCAAGAAGTACAGCCAGATGCTCTTCGGACTCGCCTGGTTCCACTCGCTCGTCATCGAGAGGAAGAAGTTCCGCACCCTTGGCTGGAACGTCATGTACGACTTCAACGACAGCGACTTCCTCTTCTCCGACAAACTCATCCGCACCATGGTCGACGTCCCCATGCCTCGAGGCTCCCCGCAGTCCGTCCAGTGGGACGCCATCAAGTTCATCATCGCAGAGATCAACTACGGCGGCAGAGTGACGGACTCCTGGGACCGCCGACTGATCAACCGCTACGCAGAAGAGATCTTCACCGAAGAGATCTTCGACTCCTCCAAGCCCTTCGTGCTGAGCAACTACAAAGTCGACACCGAGTACAAGCTGCCCAAAGAGATCATCGACGAGACTGCCGTCAAGCCGCTCATGGGCGAACTCGCGGTGCTCCGGGAAAGCAACATCAAGCTCATCTGCAGCGAGTACATCGAGACCTTCCCCAGCACAGAGATCCCCGGCGTCTTCGGCAGCCACGGCAACGCAGAGGTCACCTCGCAGAAGATGGAGACCGCCATCCTCCTCGACTCGCTGCTCAGTCTCCAGCCGAGAGACGCAGGTGCTTCGGGCAAGTCTCGCGAAGAAGCCATCATCAACCTGCTCGAGGAACGCATGAAGGCGCTGCCCGAAGAAATAAACTACTTCGAAGCGAGGGCGAAGTACCCGCCGACCGAAGAAGACCCTCTGCGCAACGTGCTGCTGCAAGAGATCGCTCGGTACAACAAAGTGCTCTCCGTCGTCCGAGACACCTTCGTCGAGCTGCTCGCCGGTCTCCGCGGACAGACGCTCATCTCGGAGCTCGTGGAGGTGGTGCTCATCAACATCGGCGACAACAAGGTGCCCGAGAAGTTCAAGACCGAGTACCTCAGCACCAAGCCCTTCAACTCCTGGCTCGACGACCTCGGCAACCGCGTCGAGATGTTCCGGACCTGGGTGCTCAAAGGCCCTCCGCTCGTCTTCAAGCTGGGCTACTTCACCTTCCCCACAGGCTTCACCACCGCGCTCAAACAGAAGTCTGCCCGCACGAACAAAGTCGCCATCGACGAGCTCAAGTGGGAGTTCACCGCCATCAAGTCCGACGTGCAGCAGCCGCCGAGAGAAGGCGCCTACATCTCCGACATCTACCTCGAAGGCGCCAGGTGGACTCCGGACGACTTCATCGACGACGAGATCAGCATGAGTCTCTACTGCCCCCTCCCCGTCATCTTCATGAAGCCCGTGCAGAAGCCAGCCCGTGCGAAGAACATCTCGTACTACAGATCGCCGGTCTACTACTACCCCATCAGAGAAGGCACCAGAGAAAACCCCAGCTACCTCTTCGAGATGACTCTGCCCATGAACCCCGAGCTGCAGGAAGCCTTCTTCATCAAGCGAGGCACCGCCTGTCTGCTCAACCTCGGAGACTAGCTTAACTAATTCATCTGCAAACCGCTGCTCGATGCATCGGTGCCTCTCCTCACTGGCCTCACATCGATCGACGGCATCGAGGTGAAGTCGACCGACTCCGAGGAGTGAGTGATCAGGCGTAGGCTGTTCGGTCGAGTAAGAGTTACGAGTGTTACGAGACAGAGTCTCCTCCTAACTAATACTCAGTGCTACGATACATGAAGAAGAAATGTAAAAAGTAGTTTCTTGGGTTAGTTTGTGTTTCAGTTGGTTGTTGAGATTATAGCTGCTCGACCGAAAGATACAAACCCCAGTCGCTAATTAGTTGGAGACCGTCACTCGCGAGCGGCCTGAAGCAAGAAGACCAAGATATGGTTTTTCGGAGGGTCGACTGGTTCAGTTTAGGTGTCGGTGTCAATATTAGTGCATGGATGGGAGGGAGGAAGTATCGCGTTCCTTCAAGCAAGCACGAACGACGACGATACGATAGCCGCGCACTCCAATAAGCAAACCCGCACCTAACATGAGCTGCGGAGTATCAGAGAGAACTGAGGGACCTCGATACCCGGAGGGCGTACGATACTAGCTTGAAAAAAGACATGAGAAGCAAAAAAGTCATCGTCGAGTTCGTTCTTGAGTCGTAATTATTAATTAGCTCCTCGCTGCAGTTCTCTCGTCGCTGCTGTCCGGTGACTCGATCAGCAGTCTGCAGCTGCGATCGATCGATGCTCACCACCACTTGCGGTGCAGTCATCTGCTGATCGATCGAGAGCGAGGAAGGCGTCTACAAGAGAGATGTCTCGTTGCATCATCAGCGTGTTCGATTCATCCGATGTTTATTTCATTCGAAGAAGCTGATGTTGTTTCGTGATCAGCAGCAATCTGCGAGTTGTCTGCAGTCGATCAGATCGCCAGCCATCGCCTGCACACTCGAGAGACACGAGATAGCTCTGGTGGCACTGATGTCTAACCACACCTACACCAGTCGATCATCAGCTGCTTCATCAGCTGTCGTTCTGGACGCCTCGGTCTCCTGTCTTCTTTCCCCTGCATCGACAGCTGCTCTCGACCGCTCTATCTCTCGCAGCAGTCGATCGCGGCAAAACCGTTCATGTCAAATTCGCTCATTATTTTATAAAGATTATTTCCCGTGTGATAAACTACAGCGCACGTACCTGCCCAAAAGTTGAAAATAATCTAAATCTTTAAGGTCAGTCCCGCAGTCGAAAAGGATGATCTACAGCAGTCATTGCTCATGCCGGTTTCAGCAGTGCAGAGCAGTCCGTGGTGCGCAGGGGTGTCTCAGACCGCAGTCGAGGAGGGACAGGAGAGAGGAGCTGCTGATGGATGTATAACTTATTTGTATACAGATTTTATATCCGATATATTTGCCGGGGTTTGGGGTTTGGGGTTTGGGGTTTGGGGTTT
>JFJP01039548.1_pt1 | contig 17190 bp, 15 predicted proteins | sample 431651 | NCBI WGS metagenome assembly JFJP01 (sample SAMN02602958, study PRJNA72255) | Microbial mat metagenome, whole genome shotgun sequencing project. | biome: fresh water; feature: sink hole; material: water; isolation source: purple microbial (photo- and chemosynthetic) mats found in... | reverse complement strand
GCTGGCAATTCAGATATGATAATGCTTTAGTTGATGGTCTGAAAACATCAACCGGTCAAAAAGTTTTTGGAGTTGGTATTCGGGCTTGTCTAGATGCAGTTAAAGATGATTTTAACAATGCAAAACATGCAGGATTAGCTTGTGCAATAAAAAATTCGGGTGTAGGAAACGGAATGATTGATGAATCGAAAGTAATTGTTGAAATAGTATCTGAAAACCATATTCGTCTGCAACACGGATGGACAGAAATGGGTCAAGGAGTGCATAATATGGCTTTACAAACCTTGTGTGAAGAAATATCAGTTTCTCCTGAAATTATTGAAGTTATTGTTGATACCGAAGCCCAAATTAAAACAGGAATGACTACATCGTCACGTGCCACAGCATTAGTTGGATTGGCCGTAATAAATGCTGCTAAAGCAATTAAAGAAGATTTAAAAACCAAATCATTAAAAGATCTTACAGGCAAATCATATAAAGGACAGTTTGTTTGCGACTGGACAACAAAACCTGGTAGCGATGTTGATGAACAAATTACACACTACTCCTACGGATATGCTGCACAAGTGTGTATTCTAGATGAAAAAGGAAATATCTCAAAAATGATTGCTGCTCATGATGGCGGAAAAATTATGAATCCTATGTTATTCGAAGGTCAGGTTCAAGGTGGTGTTCATATGGGATTAGGATATGCTTTAACCGAAGATTTACCTATGAAAGATGGCTACCTTGTAAGTGACAAAATGCGCGATTTACAAATTCTAAGAGCACACGAAACACCTGAAATTGTTGTTAAAATGGTTGAAGTAAAAGATCCTATTGGTCCTTACGGAGCAAAAGGAATTGGTGAAATTGGTCTTGTTCCAACTGCTGCTGCTGTTGCAAACGCATTTTATCAATTTGATGGAATAAAAAGAACTAAATTACCATTAAAAAGAAAATAGTTTCTAGTTTATCATTTCATTTTAACTTTAAACTTTTATCTTTCAACTTTAAACTTTCTTATCATGTCTATACTACTTAAAAACGCAACGTACATCGATTGGAAAACCCTTGAGTTTAAAACCTCCCATATTCTGGTTGATGAAGGATTAAACGGAAAAATTCATTTTCTGGATAATATTGATCAACAAAAAGGAATAGAAACTATCGACTGCAAAGGTAAATATGTAACTAAATCGTTTGCTGTTGGTCATCATCATGCCTATTCGGCTCTTTCGAGAGGTATGGGAGCTCCAAAAAAGAATCCTGAAAATTTTTATGAGGTTTTAAAGTACATCTGGTGGACTCTTGACAAATGTCTGGATCGTGAAATGATTGAATATAGTGCTCTTGTAACAGCAATAGCATGTGCTAAAGCAGGATCAACCTTTATTATTGATCATCATGCCTCACCATTTGCTGTTTACGACTCCTTAGATATTATGGCCAAAGCGTTTGAAAAAGTAGGTGTTTCGCATCTTTTATGTTATGAAATTTCTGACCGTGATGGTGCTGATATTGCTGAGCAGGGATTAAATGTTACCGATACATATCTTCAAAATCATCAAGGATTAGTTGGTTTACATGCATCATTTACAGTTGGAAATGATACACTTCAAAAAGCAGTTGAACTGATGAATCTTTTTAAATCAGGAATTCATGTTCATGTTGCCGAAGATTTTTATGATCAGCAGCATTCTCTTAAAACATATAATAAAAGAGTTGTAGAAAGATTAAATGATTTTGGAATTCTTAATTCTCCAAAGACAATTCTTGTCCATTGCCTGCATATAAATGATAATGAGCGGGAACTTATTAAAAATTCCACTTGTTGGATTGCACAAAATACAGAAAGTAATCTTAACAACAATGTAGGTTATTTTAAAAGCATTGGACTAGGCGATAGAATTATGCTGGGTACAGATGGAATGCACAGCAATATGCTGCAAAGTGCAAAATCTGCCTTTTTCTTCGGACAAGGATTTGACAATATTCAATACTCAGAGACATACCGTCGATTTCGTAATGTTCATAGATATATTGAAAGTAATCAGTTTACAGGTGATGGTGATAATAATTTGGTTATTCTTGACTACGATACACCAACAGAAATAAATCAGAATAACTTTCTGGGACATTTTATTTTTGGGATCAATTCAAATCATATTTCTCATGTAATTTCAAAAGGAAAGCTGATTGTTAAAGACAGGCAAATACTAACTGTTAATGAAGAAGAAATTCTAAAAACATCTCGTGAATTAGCAAGCAAGCTTTGGAAAAAAATGCAAAATAGTTAAAAGTTGCAAGTTATAAGTTCAAAGTTTTTAAAAGTAATTTTTTGGTTTACACATTTAACTTATAACTTTGAACCTTTAACTTTCAACTAAAATCATATGGAAATAAATATTCTGCAATGGGTTGGTTATGCTGCCTCAATCATCATAGCTCTATCTATGACAATGAACTCCATTGTTAAATTCAGATGGGTTAACCTTGCCGGGGCAATTACTTTTTCTACATATGGCTTTTTAATTGGAGCATATCCGGTAGGTATTTTAAATGGATTTATCGTTTTTGTTGATATTTATTATCTTACCATAATTTATACCAAAAAAGAAATCTTCGAGATTTTGGAAGTAAGGCCTGAAAATAGGTATTTAATTCGTTTCTTAAAGTTCCATGACTCAGAAATTCAAAAATTTTTTCCAGGATTTGAATACAAACCAGAAATGAATACTGTCAGTTTTTTTATTCATAGAAATATGGCCGTTGCCGGATTATTTCTGGCACACAAGCACGAGGATGGTGTTCTAAAAGTTGGACTTGATTATGTTGTACCTGAGTATCGTGATTTTAAAAATGCGAAATTTGTTTATCACCGTTTGAGTAATCGTTTTATTGAAGCTGGTTTTAAAAAAGTAATCACAAAAAGCGGAAGCAAACAACACACCAAATACCTAAAAAAGCTTGGATTTGTTGAAGATAAAGATGGATGCTATGTAAAAATATTTGAAACAAATTAAGGGAAATAGGACAAAAGTTAGTATTCAATTGTGATTCAATAATCCCAAATTTAGCTTGGGGTTGATCGAACAAAATCATAAGTGTCTAAATTAATAATCTAATAATGGGCTAAAGCCCAATCAGTTATTGACTTAAATAACCCCAGCCTTAAGGCTGGGGTTATAAATCGAAAGTGTCTGAAGGACTTTAGTCCTATCTTATTTGTTGGACACTTATAAAAAAAACAAGTATGGGCTATAGCCCTTTATTAATTATACCTGATTTTTATGAATATCTTAATTCAAAATGGTACAATTGTCAGATCAGATAAAACTTTTGTCGCAGATATTTTTATTTCTGATGGTAAAATTTCACAGATTGGAAATTCATTAAACATTCAGGAAAGAATCGATAAAACCATTGATGCCAAAGGATTTTATATTTTCCCTGGAGGAATTGATCCTCATGTTCATATGTTTCTTCCAACTCCTGCAGGCTATTCTTCCGATAATTTTGAATCGGGAAGCAATGCTGCACTTTTTGGCGGCACTACTACCCTACTCGATTTCGTAACACCGAAAAAAGGTCAATCGCTTTTCGATGCATTAAAACAGAGAATGGCAGAAGCAGAAAACTCATTGTGTGATTATTCGTTTCATGTAAGCCCAATCGAATGGACACAAAAAACTGAAAAAGAAATCAATGAATGTATAAAAGCTGGAATAACATCTTTCAAAGTTTACATGGCATATAAAGGAGCTGTTGGTTTGGAAGATGATGATCTTAAAAAAGTATTAAAAGCGGTTGGAAAAGCAGGTGGATTGGTAACAATACATTGTGAGTTAGGCGATGAAATTGATATTTTACGCGATAAGTTTGTTTCTGAAGGAAAAACAGAACCAATCTATCATGCTTTATCCAGACCTGTTGAACTTGAAGCAAAAGCTGTTCAACGAGTTCTAGGTTTTGCAAAAGAAGCCAACTGTGCAATTTATATCGTACATGTTTCTTCTAAACAATCTCTAGATATTATTGCTAAAGCACAACAATCTGGACAAAAAGTATTTGCAGAAACCTGCCCACATTATTTATTGCTTGATGATTCAGAGTACAAAGGAACTTTTATGGATACTGTAAAGTTTGTTTTAAGTCCGCCATTGCGTAAAAAAGAAGATCAAGATGCCTTATGGAAAAATATTCAAACGGGCTTTATTTCAACAGTTGGAACAGATCATTGCCCGTTTAATTTAAGTCAAAAATCGGTGGGAATAAATGACTTCAGAAAAATACCAAACGGTGCTGGTGGTGTTGAGCATAGAATGACGTTGCTTTATACATATGGAATATTAGAAAATAAAATTAACTGGAATCAATTTGTAGATATTACATCGACACAAGCTGCAAAGATTTTTGGTTTATACCCAAAAAAAGGAGAAATTTCAGTTGGTTCCGATGCCGATTTGGTAATATGGAATCTGGAAAAAGAAAATACAATCTCGGTAAGAAATCATAAACAAAATTGTGATTTAGAGATTTACGAAGGATTTAAAATCAGAGGAGCTCCGGAATTTGTTATTAAAGGTGGAAATTTAAATCCTGATATTAAACAAGGGAAATTCTTAAAAAGAAAAATATAGATTTCAGATTGTTTATGTCATTCTGAACGTAGTGAAGAATGACATACTAAAATACTATATTTTTCAAAAAAAAAGCAGGTTAAAAACCTACTCTTTTTGTGTTCCTTTTCAGAATATTCTGTAAAACCTCGGATGGTTTTTCAAATTTCGTTGTAAACATCATTGCTGCAATAATGTAAGGCTTAAATCCTGCTTCAAGATAAGTTTTGATTCTATATTGCTCAAACACTTGTCCGTTAACCTCTCCTTCTTTACAAGAAACTCCGCTAATATCTGCAGGTAAGCAATGCATATACAAGGCATCCTGGTTTTTGGTCAGTTTCTTTTTGGCTTCGTTATACTCCCAGTTTTTGAATTTTGCATTATTGGCCAAACAGGTTTGCTCCAATGCTTTTAATCCTTCTTTATCTGCAGCCTGTAATAATTTGGTTCGTTGTTGCATAATATGAAATGGAGCCCAGCTTTTTGGATAAACAATATCAGCATCTTTCATGGCATCTTCCATTGAATGACTGATATTGAATGTTCCACCACTTTGTTTTGCATTGTTTTTAGCTATTTCAACTATTTCTGGAATCAGTCCATAACCTTCAGGATATGCTAGTTCGATATTCATTCCATAGCGAGACATTAAAGCAATAATTCCTTGTGGAACAGAAAGAGGTTTTCCGTAGCTTGGTGAATAAGCCCAGCTCATTACAATTTTTTTACCTTTTAGGTTTTCCAACGAACCAAATTGGTTTTGTAGATGCATTAAATCGGCCATTGATTGGGTTGGATGGTCCATATCGCATTGTAAGTTTACAATTCCCGGACGACTTGGAAGTACACCTTTTGCAAATCCTTCATCTAAAGCCTCACCCACTTCGCGCATATATTTATTTCCTTCTCCAAGAAACATATCATCACGAATACCAATAAAATCGGATAAAAATGAAATCATGTTTGCAGTCTCGCGAACAGTTTCGCCATGAGCAATCTGCGATTTTTGTTCATCTAAATCCTGAACAGCTAAGCCAAGCAAATTGCTTGCTGATGCAAATGAGAAACGTGTACGTGTTGAGTTATCACGGAAATTCGAAATAGCCAAACCTGAATCAAAAACTCTAGGAGAAATATTATTATCTCTCATTTCTTTCAGTATCTCAGCAACTTCAAGAACACCCTTTAAATCATCCTGACTCTTTTCCCATGTTAAAAGGAAATCTTTTTTATACAAATCAGTTTTTAACTGCCCCAATTTTTGAATTTTATCTTGTAAACTCATATACATTTATTTTATCTATTTCTGATTAACCTTTGTACTCTATTGAGAATGATCCAATTTTTTGTGATTTTTTTTGGAATAAGGGAATATTGGAATAATGATTTATTTGTCCTTCCAATTTTCCATTATTCCATTCTTCCTTTTTTTTATTTTACATTCATTGAAAACAAACTATTGAAAAAAGCTTGTAATCGCTGACTGCTCCACATCTACTAAATTTCGTATGCAAATGCAGCATAAAATGCAGATGCAGCAACCAAATCGCTTATCGGAACTTTTTCATCAGGGGCATGGGCAAGCACTTCATTTCCCGGACCAAAACCAATAGTTGGTATTCCGTATGTTCCGCAGGTCATAACGCCATTCGTTGAGAAAGTCCATTTATCAATTTTTGGTTGTTTATCAAACAGGTTTGTAAAAGAACGAACACCAGCCTGAACAATTTCATGTTTCTCTTCAATTTTCCATGTAGGATAATATTTCTCCATTCCATATTCAAGACCTGTATATGCTTTTTCTTTATAATCCAGCACTTCAACTTTGGCATTCATTCCCTTAATAAGTTCCTGAATCTCGGCTACAGCAGATTCTTTGGTTTCGCCCCATGTTAATCGACGATCCAAGTGTATTCGTGCATAATCAGAAACTGCACATAATGAAGGTGTACCTGAAATAATTTCTGAGATAGTAACGCTTCCCTTTCCTAAAAACTCATCGTACTTAAGTCGTTCGTTTAGTTTTTCAATTTCAAGAGCTGTTTTTGATGCCATATAAATTGCGTTTTTGCCACGCTCGGGTGCTGATCCATGTGATGAAATACCATAGAAATGAACATGAATTTCCATTCTCCCTCTGTGTCCTCTATATATGTTCAAGTTAGTTGGTTCAGTGCTGATTACAAAATCAGGTCTGATATTATCTTCTTCAACAATGTATTTCCAGCATAAGCCATCGCAATCTTCTTCCATTACACTACCAACAAAATAAATGGTAAGGTCTTTGTCGAATCCTAATTCTTTCAATATTCTACCCGATGTAACAAATGCAGCAGGACCACCTTCCTGGTCAACTGAACCACGACCATGAACAAAACCATCTTTAATTTCACCACTTAAGGGATTAAAAGACCAGTTATCCAAGTTTCCCATATCTACAGTATCCATATGGCCATCAATAGCCAGAATTTTCTTTCCTTTTCCAATGCGTCCAATAACATTTCCCAAATCATCAATCCAAACCTTATCAAACCCAGCTTCTTCCATTTGTCGTTTAAGCTCGAGTTGAACTTCTTTTTCCTGTTTACTTAAGGATTTTATTTTTACTAGCTTTGATAGATTTTCAGCAGTATAATTCCTATACTTTTCGGCTAATTCATTTATTTTTTTGTAAATATCACTCATACGAATTGTTATGTTAAATTTCAATTGTTAAAATTATGTTTTTTATTAATTACTTAGCAAATACAGAATAGAATTATAGACCTTGGGTAAAAAATTAGAATTATTCTATATCATGACAATACTTTGCAGAATTATTTTCTGTTCAACCCTTAAAAATACGGAGATCAACCCTTAATCTTTCTATTATTCAGAAAAGAGCTTACTAAAAATTAAAAAATCATATAATTCATTGTATTTTTGAAACTAATGTAAACCAAAAATAATTTCATTATGGAAATCTGGAAGTTTATTAATAACGAATTATCCAATAATAACAGGTTAATCCTATTAATTGTAGTTGAAGTTAAAGGAAGCAGTCCGGGAAAAGTAGGTTTTAAGATGGCTGTATCTGAATCAGGTGCAATTAATGGTTCTATAGGTGGTGGAGTAATGGAGTATAATATGGTTGAGCTAGCCCGCAAAGAACTTAAGAATGAAATTACCAAATCATTTATAAAAAGACAAGTGCATAATCCTGATGCTGAAACTGATAAATCAGGTCTAATTTGCTCTGGTGAACAGACCCATGCATTTATTTCGTTGAATAAATCACATTTTGAAATCATTCAGCGCATTGCTACTTGTAATGATTCAGGAAACAAAGGTGTTTTAAGTATTTCTGAATCTCAAATTAGTTTTACTGAAAACCAAACCATTGATAAGAATATCATGTATCATTTTGAAGATGAAAACCAATGGCAATATACCGAACAGATTGGTTTGAAAAATACATTGTATATTTTTGGCGGCGGACACGTAAGCGTTCCATTAAGTGAGGTTGCACGAATGCTCAACTTTAGAGTAGAAGTCTATGATAATCGCCAAGAACTTTCAACTATGGAAGAAAATCAATTTGCTCATACAAAAACCTTTGTCGATTATAAGAATATTGCTCATTATGTAACCGAGAGCATTAATAGCTTTGCAGTAATTATGACAGCTGGTCATAAAGCAGACGAAATTGTTCTTAAACAACTTGTAACAAAAAAGCTGAAATACCTTGGAATGATTGGTAGCAAAAACAAAACAAAAGCCATTTATGAGAATTTATTAAACGAAGGTATAAAACAGGAAGATCTTAATAAAGTAGATGCTCCAATTGGATTATCTATAAACAGCCAAACTCCTGCAGAAATTGCCATTAGCATTGCAGCAAAAATTATTCAAATAATTAATTCACAGTAATTATACTATTTCATTTAGATTTTGGATATTTTATACACACAAAGATTTAGGAATTAAAACGTTAAAATCCATTCCCAATGAATATAATTTAAGACTAACAAAATAGAATTTTTCTTTTCAAAGCTGAAAGTACTCGACTTGACTTTAGTCGATAAATAAGCTAACTTGTATTTTCGGTTCTTTCTCCAAAATTCTATTTAATGAATAAAGAAATAGAGATAATAAAAAGAATTCTTAAAATACTTCCCAAAAGCGAGTTTTTGCAAAATAATTTCTTTGAATCTGACGCTGAAATCCTTAACTATAATAACAAAAAGCTATTATTCTCACTTGATGAATTTTCGACGGAAGATTTTTTTAGTGATAGGTTTCCGTATGATTTGGGTAGAAATGTAACAATTGCAACAATTAGTGATATTTTGGCTAGTGGTGGAAAGCCTTTATTCTATGCTCACAGCTTAACAATTGACAACGATAAATGGGATCGTAATTTTATTGATGCATTTTCTGAAGGTATTGCTAGTGTTCTAAAAGAAACAAATACAGGTTTTATTGGCGGAGATTTAGGAAAATCAAATAATTGGAAATATACTGGAGTAGTTATTGGTGAAGCGGAAAATCCAATTACAAGAATTGGAGCAACAGAAGGTGACTTAATATACATGACAGGTAAGATTGGTGCTGGAAATATTGAAGCAACAAAAAAGCTTATCTTAAGTAATAATTCAACTGAAATGAATTTAACACTCCCAAATCTTAAACTAAAGCTAAGAGATAAAGAATCCGGGTTTATTAACAAATATGCTACTTCTTGTATTGATTCAAGCGATGGTGTCTTAAGTGCCGTGAATACATTAGCAGATTTGAATGATGTTGGTTTCACAATTAATAAACTGCCTTATTTGGAGGAAGGTATCAAATTGTGTGAATTAATATCGAAACCAAAATGTTTGCTTTTCATGGGAGAATGTGGAGAATACGAACTTGTATTTACAATTAAAAACGAGCATAAGGATTCATTTATCCAGGAAGCAAACAACAACCAACTCTCTTTTACACAAATCGGTGTTATTCAGAACAAACAACAAAAGTTTTTACAAACAGATGATGATCATATAGATTTCATTAATTATGAAATAAGAGCAAGAGACTATAATAATGTTAGTGAATATGTATCTGAGCTAATAAAATATGTTGAAAACAACAGGAGATAATCGAAGAGTTGTAATTACTGGTATTGGACCTGTTTGTTCCAATGGAATTGGTATAGATGAATTCTGGAAGAATATATTATCCCATAAGTTTATTGCTGAAAGAATTCCAGAAAAATTTCAATCCTATTATAATTACAAAACTGGTTTTTACATTCCTTTTCCAATTATTGATATAGAAAATTATAGCTTTTTAGGGAAATGTTATAAGATGATGGAGGCTACAACTATTGTAGCTTTGGTTGGAACAGAACTAGCGTTAATTGATTCGGGAATTAAAGAGAATACGAATTCAGCAATTGCTCCCGAGATATTCGAAAACTCAGGAATTATAATTGGAAATGGTATTGGCAGCTTGAATACAGGATTTAGTTCGTATGTATTTCATACTTATGGTAAGATATTAAACGATTTACCAGGAGATTTCATAAAACCAAAATTCAGTAGAATGGTAATTCCTACCACAATGCCCAACTCTGCCACTGCATGGATTTCAATTCTGTATAATATAAACTCATTTAATTATACTATTAATGCCAGTTGTGCATCCGGAACTTATGCTATAGGAGAAGCATATCGAAAAATTAAGGATGGATATTCTGATATCATGATTACAGGTGGTATTGAATGTCTTAAAGATGATAGTGGCACTATAATCAGAGGTTTTGATTCACTAGGGGCTTTAACAAAATCAAAAGATGGTAGACCTATGCCATTCTCTAATGATAGAAGTGGCTTTTTGTTTAATGAAGGAGGTGGATGTATATTAATTCTTGAAGAATTAGAAAAAGCTCTTAGTCGTGGTGCTAAAATATATGCCGAAATCGAAAACTTTCAATCCAATAGCGATGCATATAATATTGTTCAGATTCAGGAATCCGGGGAACAAATCATCAGATTATTGAAAAGCGTTATTGGTACCAATAAAATAGATTACTTAAACACGCATGGAACAGGAACTGAAGTAAATGACGAAGTAGAGTGCAAAATAATTAAGGAAATTTTTGGAAACAAGGAGGATCAGCCCCTTATTAATTCAACCAAAAGTATTTTAGGGCACACTATCGGAGCAAGTGGAGCTTTCGAAGTTGCTGTAACTGCATTATCAATTAAAAAATCAAAAATCCATATTAATTTATCCGATAACAATTTTCAAGATTTGAATCTTGCTACCAAGACTTTAGACAAGGAAATAAATTATGCATTGAAAACTTCTTATGGTTTTGGTGGACATAATGCAGCCATTTTATTAAAAAAATATAAGGAATAATATAGAAATGATACATCTGGATCCAAATAAAACAAATGAAAGGAAGCAGAAAGTTTTAATAACAGGTGCTGCAGGTTTTATTGGTGGTCATATTGTCGAATATTTTTGCCATAATGATATAGATGTTACCTGTTATATCAGAAAAAGCAGCAACATATCTTATATAAATAATCTTCAAACCCATATAATTTTTGGAAGTATAACTGACGTGGATAATTTAAATAGTTCAATAAAGAATACGGACTGTGTAATTCATGTTGCAGGACTTGCAAAAGACTGGGGAAATTATGATGACTTTTATGAAACAAATGTAATAGGAACCTTAAATGTTCTGAAAGCCTGTAAAATGAATAAAATTCAAAATGTAATTATAACAGGCTCTATTTCAAGTTATGGTGAAGAAAATTCAAAAGAAATAAAAACTGAAGACCACCCATTCAATTCACACTATAAGTACTTCTTAGATTCCATTTTCCCTTCTAAAATGAATTATTATCGCGATACCAAAGCAATGGCAACAATAGAAGCCATAAAGTTTGCAAAACAAAACGAATTAAACCTTACAATTATTGAACCTGTATGGGTTTATGGCGAAAATGAATTTAATACTGGGTTTTACGAATATCTAAAATTAGCTAAAAGCAAAACGCCATTTGCATTAGGAAGTACTAAGAATAAGTTTCATGTAGTTTATGCCGGTGATTTAGCAAGAGCCTATTTTCTCGCCTTTAAAAGGAATTTACCAGGAATAAATAGAATTATAATCGGTAACAAAAAAGCTGATTATGCAAATAAAATATTTTCAATTTTTTGCAATGAACTAGGTATGAAAAAACCAAAAAATATTGCCAAGCAAATTGTTTATCCCATTGGATTTCTAATGGAACTTATTTACACTATTCTTTCAATAAAAAACCCTCCACTATTGACGAGAGGCAGAGTAAATATGTTTTATGATAATATTGAATATTCTACTCAAAAAGCTGAAGAACTGCTCGGTTTTACAAACAATTTTAGTATAGAAGCAGGTATAAAAAACACAGTGAAATGGTATAAAGAAAAAAATCTAATTTGATGTAATATGCTTAAAGTTAGAAATTATGTTGGTTTTACAAAAGAAGTAATCAACCTCAAGATTAAGTTGTACACTTTCTTACATTTTTCCGGGCAACTTGTCCGTGGGAAAATTAAACTTAGATATTATTTTAGAACACTAAAGCGATTATTATTCTTTTTATCGTATATGCGAGATAATAAGTATGCTAAAATTGGAAATCGGCTGAAAATCAACTTATATCTACCGGGATTTCCATCAAAAGCATATTACTATGCCTGTAGTAAAGTGCTCGAATTTGAGAAAAAAATGCCTTGTATTTCAGTTTTAATATCCGTTACATCAGCTTGCAAATATAAATGCCCACATTGTTATCAGATGCATGACAAAGGTAAGGATATGGATATTGATATTCTGATCAAAACTGTAAAAAAACTCCAGAATATGGGTGTTGCATTTTTTAATATAGAAGGTGGAGAACCATTTTTGGTTTTTGACCGGTTGAAAAAAGTTTGTGATGCAATAGATGATAGATCAGAGATATTAATAAATTCAACTGGTACTGGAATGACCTTTGAAAATTTATCAGAATTAAAAAAGAATAAAAATATTATAGGTATTATGTTTTCTCTGCATACAGATAAACCAGAAGATATGAATAAATTCATGGGGAATGAAAATGCATGGGAAAACCTTGAAAAGGGAATTGAACTCTGTCATAAAGTTGGTTTGGCGGTTACATTTAATACTTGTTTATTAAGGGATTCATTTTATAATGGAACATTTGAAAATATCATGGAAATAGCCAAAGGATTTAATGGTTCAATTTTACAACTAATTAAACCAAAACCCGCTGGTGGTTGGCTCGAATCAGGAGTAGAAGATTTTTCAAAAGAAGACATTGAGCATATTACTAAAAAAGTTCATACATATAATCTTGAAAAAAGTCATAAGGATTATACGTTTATCTCCCCTATGATCATTGAAGAATCTTCTAATTTTTTCGGCTGTACTGCTGGTGGAACAGAACGTTTTTATATTAATGCAAAAGGCGATCTGCAACCTTGTGAATTTATTTGAAGATCCTTGTCAAACATGGTTATGCGAAAAACATTCTCACCAAATACTTGAAATCAAGAAAAAGAATAGTCTTTCAAGTCTTCCTTTATCTCCCGAATTATCAACGCAAATATATGAGAACTGGGATCGAACTGACTTAACTGAATTTTATCAAAAATTAAAAGAAATATAATGGAAAAACCAGTAATAATCACTCTAAGCAATAATTCGACGATCAGCTTTCTTAAAGCTTATGCAAAATCCATGCGACTTTATTATTCCTTTGTTACTGGAATCGCAGGCTGGATTGGTGTTTCTTACTATCAGTTTGTTGCTACAGCAGAAGGTGCGAGAGGAACTTCCGGACTATTTAAAACCATTGAAGTTCCAACATCACCTGAGAAAAAGTTTGTAATACTTATTATTTTGTTTTTAGCCTGGGGAATAAATCAAATTATTAATGATTATTTGGGACGTAATGAAGACAAAATAAATGCACCTGACAGGCCAATGATTACAGGTGAGCTGAATCCTATAAAAGCAATTTTGCTATCGTTTTTTTTAATGATTGTAATTGCTGTAATTACCATCCTTTATCTGGAACCTATTGCATTAATTCCATTATTTATAGGTGCTTTACTCAATGTTGCTTATGAATATGCAAAGGGCTATGGAATTCTTGGCAATATAATTTTTGGTGTAATGATTAGCATGTGTGGTTTATTTGGATTTTATGCATCTGGACCTATGGAGGTATATTTTACAAAAAGCAGGATAAGTGCCTTGGTTCTCATTGCTGTACTTAACGCTCTGATGACTTATTATACCTATTTTAAAGATTATATTGGTGATAAAGCTGCAGGCAAAAAAACAGTTATTGTAAAATATGGAATAGAAAGGAATAAAATAGTTGCAATTATTATTTCATTCCTACCATCAATCTTGTTCCTTACATCATATTATGGTTTTCAGTCTTTTGAGATTGAACTCAATAATACCTTCATCATTTTAGGCGTTTTAACTATTTTCATTCAGGTATGGACAGGTTATTTGTTTTATAAAAATCCTGTTGGCGAAATGACTTATTATTCATTAGTAACAAATTTTAGAGCTTGCACCTGTGGACAGGCTGCAATAATAGCGCTTTTTAGTCCAGAATTGGGAATGATATTGTTTTTATGTTCATATGTATTTGTTGGTTTTCTTTTTAATATGCATACAAATATAAAAGCGTAAATAATCGAAACAGATGGAAATATTTGAGAAATCATATATAGGTAAATGTGAATTGAAAAATCGAATATTTCGATCTGCAACTTTCGAAGGAATGTGCAATGAAGAAGGTTTTCCTAGTGAAAACTATTTAGATTTATACAAAGAACTTTCCGGCAATAATATTGGAGGAATAATTACCGGATTTGCATTTATATCAGAAGAGGGAAAAGCTATCCAACCAGGCCAGGCTGGAATTGTAAATGAAAAATATATTGAACCTTATAGCAAAGTAACATCAATAGTACATTCTAGTGGAAGCAAAATATTCTTACAAATAGCTCATACTGGTCGTCAAACAAGAGAAAGAGACATAAAGCAAAAAATTGTTGGTGCTTCTGATAAAAGATCAATGTATTTCAGGGAAAAACCAAAAAAACTAAGTAAAGAAGAAGTTGTTGAAATTATTGAGAAATTTGGAAACGCTGCACTTTATGCAAAAAAAGCTGATTTTGATGGAATTCAGATTCATGCAGCACATGGCTATTTAATCCACCAGTTTCTTTTGCCAACAATAAACAACCGTAAAGATATTTTTAGAGTTGATCCTGAAAAAGAACTTGGACTTAAATTCCTGGATTTAATCATTGATAATATCAGAAAGAAATGTGGTCCTGAATTTCCTATTTTAATAAAAATTAGCGGCAGTGATGACTACAAAAGGAGATTTTCAGAAAAACAATTTTCTAATCTTATAGGGTTTCTTGATTTAAAAAAAGTTGATGGAATTGAAATAAGCTATGGAACAATGGATCATGCCTTAAATATTTTCAGAGGAGATATTCCCTTTGATTTGATTTTACAACACAATAAAATCTATAAAGTTGAAAGCTCTTTTGCAAAAAAACTAATGAAGATTTTTGTTTTCCCTTTTGCAACAAGAAAACTAATACCTTTCTCCCCTATGTATAATCTAAAGTATGCTGAAATTGCCAAAGGAATCACCTCTATTCCAATTATTTCGGTGGGTGGATACAGAGAAAAAAAAGAAATAGAATATGCTATTAAAAATAAAAATATCGATTACATAAGTTTATGCAGGCCGTTTATTTGCGAACCTGACTTTGTTAAGAAAATCGAAAAAAACGAAAACTATATATCTAAATGTATTAATTGCAATTATTGTGCAATTATGTGCGATTCAAAATTCATTACCAAATGTTATAAAAACAATCATGGAAATAGAATATAAGATTATAAAGATAATCAAGGAAAACACAAATTATACAGGTCAAATTGACATCAACACAAACCTTTCGACCGATATTAATATTGATTCATTTAGCAGATTGATGATAATCAACGCTATTGAAGATGAGTTTTCCATTGAGGTTGATGATGCTGACATTAAACAGTTTATAACTATAAATGATATAGTTACCATATTGAAATCAAAATACATAAACTAATGCAAAATGAGCATAAAAGAATTTTACGAACAGCACTATCTTAACGATGATCTGCTCAAGAAAACAGGTTTTAATCCTTACTATGTAAATATACAGTCTGGACTCAATGACAAGCTCATTATTGATGGAGTAAATTTTATAAACCTAGCAACAAACAATTATTTGGGCATTGCAAATGATAAAAGAATAAAGGAGGCAACGATTAACGCCATAAATAAATACGGACTTTCGCTTTGTGCTACTCCAATAGCATCAGGTGGTTCAGACCTTTATTTAAGCTTATCTCAAAAAATATCTGATTTTATTGGGCTAGAATCAAGCATCATCTATCCTTCGTGCTACCAGGCAAATATTGGGCTCTTCCCTGTAATAGCCGATAAAAATGATGTAGTTATCATCGACCAGTTTTCGCATTCGTCTTTAATAGAAGGTGTAAAATCCGTTGGATGCAAGATAAGACCCTATTTACATAACGATATAGATAGTCTTGAGAAAAACCTTAAAAACAGTACTAATTACAGTCAGATTTTTGTTATAACAGAATCAGTATTTTCAACCGAAGGCAGTATAGCTCCGTTTGCTGATATCGTTAAATTATGCGAAAAGTACGATGCAATTCCAGTAATTGACGATTCTCACGGTATAGGGGTTATTGGAAAAAATGGAAAAGGAATTTTAGAATATGCTGGAATTAAAGATTATCAAGGAATATATACTGCATCCTTAGGCAAATCAATTGCTAACTTAGGCGGAATAATTAGTGGTAAAAAGTCGTTTATCGACTATATAAAATATCATTCATCGCATCTAATTTATTCGACTGCCATAACTCCATCAATTCTTGCAGGTATTGAAAAAGCAATTTGTATTATAGAAGAAGAATTCGAAGTATTAGGAAAAAAAATGTGGAAATATCGAAATAAACTAAGAGATGCATTAATAAAACTTGAATATAACATAAAACCATCTTCTGCACCAATTACATCAATAGTTACAGGTTCTTCTGAAAACACACTGCTTTTTGCAAAAATGTTATATTCTAAAAAAATACTGGCCACACCATTCATATATCCTTCTGTTCCTGAAAACATGGGAGTTATCAGGTTAATAGCCGGAGCAAATCTTGAAGAACAAACCATAGACCGAGCCATCGAAATGTTTAAAGAAATAAAGCAAATTGGAATATGAAATATTTTTTAATCATGAATCCTGGCTCAAAAGGCGGTCAAAGTAAAAAAAAATTTAATAGAATTTTTGATGCTTTAAATGAGGCAAAAGTTGATTATGATTATAAATATACACATATACTTAAAGATGCATACAATTACTCTGTTGAAGCCAATAAAGCAAAATATGATGTCATTGTTGCAGTTGGTGGTGATGGAACAATAAGTGGTGTTTT
>JFJP01038509.1_pt1 | contig 17190 bp, 16 predicted proteins | sample 431651 | NCBI WGS metagenome assembly JFJP01 (sample SAMN02602958, study PRJNA72255) | Microbial mat metagenome, whole genome shotgun sequencing project. | biome: fresh water; feature: sink hole; material: water; isolation source: purple microbial (photo- and chemosynthetic) mats found in... | reverse complement strand
AAACTCTGTTATAACAAGTTTATGCGAGCCGGCTGCCTCTATTTCCACCCCGGGAAATAATTGAAAAAACAGCAGTGAAACAAAAAAATTATTTAAAATAATGAAAAAGAATAATTTTGAATGCATCGCAGTTAGTGCTGGCTTAGTTTACCAAAAGCTAAATATGCACTTTTTGTTTTAATATTCAAATAATTAATGGGATAGTTTTGAAACCTCTCTACTATCCTTTCTTGTACATTTTAATTTGAGCTGATATGATTCTTCATTTACTAAATTTCGGATTTGAATTTCAATTGCTTCGGCTTTTAAATTTGCCTCACTTAAGGGTAAACCAACTTTCATCTCAGGACGTTTGTGCCCGGTAGAAGTCAGCCAGGCATCTTTTATTATTGCTTGTCTTTCCTCAATTAATTTTAAAATTTCCGCACCATTTTTATTGTTAGAAATGGAACTCATAAAATCATCCTCCTTTGCAATTTGAATTTCACCCAAAAATAAAAGAACCTGCTTAGCCATAACCCAATGCCCAATTTCATTTGGATGCACACCATCTTTGGCATACATAAATGTTGAATCATACTCACGTTTATTTTCAAGGTATTTTCTCATGGGCCAATGAATGTCAATAACTTCCCAGTTTTTTGTGTATCGGCAGCTTATCAGCCAATCAGAATAAATATCGAGAACATTTGCATATTCTTTCCCTTTGCGCTCATCGAATACCGGAGGGGTAAGGTGGATTATTATCGCACCTGTTTTGATAACTTCGTTGTGAAGCCAGTTAATTCCCTCTTTGTATTTCTGAAAACGATTATCGTCAAACGATAAATAAATACCATCATTCATTCCATAACTTGCAAATACTAAATCGGGCTTAATTTGGGTTAATACCCGCTCCAATCGTTCGTGCAAATCCGGTCGGGGAAACCTTCCGCCGGCATGATTTTCTTCAGATAAACCTGATACAGTTTCGCTTGGAAGTCTACAATTAATAATCAAAAATTGCTGATTAGGATGATGAATTTTAATGTATGCTTCAATATAGGATATGTATTGTCCTGCATAAGTAATACTATTCCCGAGAAACAGTATTTTTTTAATATTTTCAGGTATCTTATATCCTGATTGAGCTTTACAATTGAATTGACCCACCAAAAGTGTTATTAGAATAATAGTAAAATGTCTCATGATTTTAATCCAATAATATTTGTTCTTAAGTATTGAATGATAGTGTATAAAATTATGATATATAATCATTTACATTTTATGACTTTTTTTCGATAATTATTTAGTCAACGAAAATAGACAAATAATCAATAAAATGAATCTGAATTAGCATATCCCCGTATCCTCATCACATACATAACAGTTCATAATAGTTACCAAATCAAATTTATAACAAAAATGGAACGATTATTTATTCACGAAACAAAGTACTCTCCTAGAATAGAATTAAACCCAGACGGTAAAATATCCATTCAGGGCCGATCGATGATTGAAGATCCGTTTACATTTTATAACCCAATATTAGCCTGGGTTCAAAATTACAACTCGAAAGTTGTCGATGTAGAAATAAAGCTTGAATATCTCAATACGAGCAGTTCAAAACAGATATTTAGCCTTCTTTTGGAGATTCAAAACAACTTCAATATTGAAAATGCCAAAATAAAATGGTATTATGAGGAGGATGATGAAGATGGCCTTGAATTGGGAAAAGATTTTGAGTCACAAGTCAAAATTCCATTCGATTTTTATGGGTATTCAGATGCAATGGCATAAAATAAAAGCCATTTATCGATTAAATATCAGTACTTTATATTCCATAAATCCTTTTTTGTAATAATACTCCAGTGCAAACCCCGCCTGGAATATGGATATGATTTTCCGGGTTGTTGAAAAAGGAGTTAGGTTTTTAATCAACTGGAGAAAATAGACTAAACAAAAACTCCACCAGGCTTTGCGCATTTTTACCAAATGTGTAAAATCAATTTCCCTTTTTGGGGCAAGTCCGGCTATATTAGCAGCGTCGGAATAGTCTTCATTACTGAACAAATCAATCATTGACCAATTCTTCAATAATAAATTAAAAAATCGGTTGTTAGGCAAACTGCCTATTCTTATATCTTCCACAATAATTAAAAGTCCACCAGGTTTGAGGGATGATGCAAGATTTTGTAAAGAAAACTTCAGATCTTTAGAATGTTTTAAAGACTCAATGGCAATTATTTGATCGAATTTTGGGGCAAACGGTTCATCATAGCTTTTAACTTCAAAAAAACACCGACTGGACAAATTTAATGCAATGGCTGCTTTTTCAGCAAGGACAATTTCGTTCTTACTCAAACTTATACCAAATCCATTTATGTTGTACAAATATGCAAAGGTAAATATGGTTTTTCCGTTACCGCAACCAGCATCTAAAAGCTGAGCACCATTTTTCAAAGGAAAGTTTATCGCCAGCCAATCATTAATATCTTCAATTCCAATATAGGGTTCATCTCGCTCAAATTGAAGCTTCTTATGCACCGCATAGGTTTTGTTCCGTTTCGAAAACCAGCTTTCGAATTTGGCTAATGTATCGTATTTTGTTCCAGTGTCCATTTATAAGATATTAACTTTGAGCTTAATGAAATCTTTTATAGTGCGGAGCCTTTTTTCTAAATGACCGATTCTACTGTTTCCTCGAATTCTGAAATAGATTTTCCCCACAATTGTGGATTGTAAGTGGCCGCTTCTGCACATAATTTTTGGTATTGGGATTCATTCTGAAGTAATTTCTTTATTGTTTCCCCAAGCGAATCTTTATCATTTACCTTAAAAAATATTCCCATTGTCGATGGTACCGTTTGAGAAATAGCTCCGCATAATGAAGCAATTACTGGAATACCATGAGAGAGGGCTTCTGTCAGAACCATTCCGTATGTTTCAAATTCCGAAGGATGAATTAGCAAATCGGAATTTACATATGCTTCCGAAAGTTCCTTACCTGAAACCGCAGAATGTAGAAATATTCTATTTGTAAGATTATTCTGGTCAATTAAATCCGAAATTTCTTTAAAATATTCAGGATCAAATTTCGGGTTTCCGTAACAATCCAACGTCCATTTCAGATGCTTGAGTTCGCTCAAAGCATTAATTAACAGAAGATATCCCTTATTTGGAGTGTAGTTAGAAACGGTTATTAATTTATGGGGAACTGGATTATATTTCGTTTTTTGTAAAAGTACCTCTACTCCAGGTATTACTATTACAATGCACAACGGCTTAACTCCCATTTCTATCAGTAAATTCCGTGTAAAAGGGCTTGTAACTATAATTAAATCGGCATATCCAAATGATTCTTTTTCAAGAATTAATATTCTGTTCTTTTGGTCTGCCGAATATCCGGTGCCCATCGATAAGGGCAAATGAATAAGGGCAATAAAAGGGTGGAAACGCTTAATTTTTTTTAACAAATCGGGAATAGCCCCAAATACAAGACTGTCGAAAATGATAACCTCGCCTTTAGGAATAGCAACCAAAGTTTCAGTACATTTTTTTTTACTTTCGGGTGATGGAAAAGGAAAATCATTGATGAGTGAATGGACTTCGACCGAATGACCATTATTGAGAAGGCCATTTACCATTCGTTTATTGTAAATATACCCTCCTGTCAGGGTATTTATATCGCCGGGAATTAAAAAATGCAATTGCATATCAATTTTTCGGATTAAGCATTTTGCAATACGGCATAGATATCGCCCGATTTTCGACCTTGATAGTTCTCAATCGCCCTAATCATCTGCTGTTCCAAATACCATTCCTTTGAAACAAATTTGAAGGTTTCGGTAAGAGACCAATTAAACCGATAATTGCCCAAAGAAGAGAGTTGTTTTATGCAAGCGATCGTTCTTGCCGAAGTGGTGGGAAAAAACTCAAACGAAAGCGCTTTCAAAGGAATTGTGAGGCCAAGTAATGCTTCTTCCTCAAACCCTTCCACATCTATTTTGCAGAACGATGGAACTCCATAGCTTTTTATTAGCTCATCAAGTGTTGTTAAATTAACCAATTGCTCCTTTTCCCACTTCAAATCTGATTGATAACTCAGCATTACATCCTTCCATTGATGCGAAAGAGTGCTTATTGTTGGATATTTCAAGGAAATCATGAATTTTGCGCTTCCTTTTTTACTTCCTATGGCATCGGTTGACAGAGAGAAATTTGGGTTTCCTGAAAATTTTCTATTTAACAATTTGCTTAATTCCGGGTTAGGTTCCACTGCCAATACCTTTGCTCCAATTTTTAACAAAGTCGATGTTCTGTTTCCGGTGTGAGCGCCAATATCAAAACAAACATCGCCGGGATGAACAAACTCCCTGTAAAACCTCGCCATTTTTAGTTGGTTAAAAGGCTTAAAGTCATAAATTATCCGACTTCGAAGTATCCCAAACCATTCAGCAAAGGAGTTCATAGCATTTCTCCTTCGTAAGAAGCCCAGGCAATATGCGATTCGCCCAAGGTAACTGCTATACTTCCGGAGAAAAAACCTTTTACCTTTTCCATTAGCTGATCGTGTAAATATTTTGCCAGAAACTCAGTAGTAGTTAATTGTCCTTTAAATACAGGCAACTCGTCCAAATTCTGATATTGCAGCGGCGCTAGTGTTTCAGACAACATTTGATGGGCCAGGCCAATATCAATCACCACATTATGGCTGTCTAACGATTTCGAATAAAAAGTAACATCTGTTACATAGGTGGCTCCGTGAAGTTTTTGGGCAGGTCCAAAAAAAGGGTCCTGAAAAGAATGGGCAATCATCATGTGACCGCGGATTTTAACGTTATACATAGCTTGTTAATAGGTGAAAGTGATACAAATATCATTTATGTTACCCTGCCTGATTGAATCAAAAATTTCCGGTGCCTGCGAAAATGGAACCTGCGTTGTTAGCAGCATATCGAATTTTGGGTTTTTTAGAAGTTCAAAAACTAGTTCCTTTCTTCTTTTGAAATCCCACCGGCTTAATTTAGAACCAGGAATCTGCGAAACTTGCGATGAGATAATCCGTTGCCTGCGGATATGAAAGTTGGTTCCCAGTTTTAATTCTACCAATCCGGTTCCGAACCAGCTCAACTCAACTATTACTCCTTCGTACCCGGTTTTATCGATGCAAAACTGAAGTCCTTCTCCTTTGGCTGACGCATTGAAGGATATATCAAATTGCTCCTCAATAGTGTCGTCCCAAAGGTTAAATCCCATGGAAGCCGCAATTTGCCTTCTATCAGTATTGGCATCGTTTACGAATACTTTAACTCCCGGAAATTGATCCAAAACAAAGGCAACAGAAGCCCCAATTATACCAAAACCGTTCACCAAAACACGATCGCCAATAGAAACTCCGCTATCCCAAACAGCATTCACAGCTGTTTCCAGTATGCTCGCAAGAACAGATCTATGCATAGGGACTTCGTCAGGAATAATGGTTACATGCTCGGGCAAAACAAAAGCATAATTCTGGTGAGGGTGCATTAGGTGAACCCGTTTGCCTATCCACTTTTTATCTCCTTCAACCACCTCACCAACTAGTGAGTAGCCATATTTTAAAGGAAATGCAAATGAGCCTACCATATTGGGGACCTGCATGGACTGCCAAAGTTCAACCGGTACCAGTCCTTTGCTTACAATTCGTTCCGTTCCGGTACTTACCAGGGAATAACTGGTTTTAATTAAAATTTTTAATGGATCAGAATTGTCGCAATCAGCAAGTACGATGTGTGTTTTTTGCGATGAACTATGCCACAATTCCTGAATTTCCATATTCTACATTTTAATAGTTAATTTCGCCCGAAAATAGCATACCGTCGCCCATTGGCTTAAAATCCCGGGACGAAAACTGAATAGAATCGTTTATATGCGTAATTTCCTGCAGCGAAAAACTGGCAATTCCCGAACCCAATATTTTCGGAGAAATAAAAAGCTGCAAAAGATCGATTGATTTTGCTGAAAGAAATGAGGATGCTGTATAGGCTCCCCCTTCAATAAACAAAGAGCATATACCCCTCTTGTAAAGTTCTTGCAAAATAATTTCGGGATTTATTTTATTTAAAACTTTGGGAATATAAATGGTCTCAATTCCATTATTATGTATGTCTTTACCAGAGGTTACAAATATCACTTTCCCCTGATTTTCGAGCAAACTTTCGAATTTACACGAGTTATTTCCAATCACAACTTTGGTGGGATTAGGTCCCTTTACCAACCGTACATTGAGCCTTGGTTTATCAGCTTCCAGGGTGTTCGATCCGATTAAAATTCCATCGAATAATGCCCGAAGCCGATGGGCATGTATAAGATTCTCTTCATTGCCAATCCATTTCGAGTGACCGTTATTTGCAGCAATCCTTCCATCGAGGGTTTGGGCAAAATGAAGAAGCGTAACAGTTCGCTTTAGGTGAAACGCTTTTATTGGGATAAAGCAAAAGGGGAGGTAGGATACTAAAAAATCTATAGTTTCCGCAGCTAACAGTTCATTTCGGGTTAAGTAAAGTGCATAATGGTCATCCATAAGAAACAGGGTAGATTTCAAGTGAAATTTCAACTCCCGTTTCAATGCTATGGCAAGAATTTTATCATCATTTGATAGCGGCGGAATTTCATTTAAAAAGAAGGTATATTCATCCTCCCGAAAGATGATTACAATAAATTCAATGTTCTGAAAATTTGATTTTACAATTTCACGCAATTCAACAATGAATGGCCACAAAATTTCTTTCGGAATATTCTTCAGAGAATTAGCCATTCAAATGGATTTGAGTAAAAATGTAAATTCCAGCATATTTGTGTCAGAAATATCTCTAAATATTAAACAACCTCCGGGCTAATTTTGTTTGATTGGAATAATTCAAATATATGTTGAAAAACAAAATAAAATTTTGGACTCTATTTGTTATACTTAACTGCCTGTTATTTTTTCCTAAATACTTACTGGAATATGAATCCAGCACCTTTTTCCCAATTTCAAATCTTTTTCAGGATTCCATTTATGGAAGTTTTAAATCGCTATTTGTCCGCTATAACTTTGACATTTTCAGAATAAGTATCGACCTGGTTCTGATTGTAATTGTCTTCTATCTGTTACGAAAACGTGTAAGTCCTAAAAAGTATGCACGATTTGCCGGAACCTATTACCTGTTTATGCTTCTTTTTATAGTGTACTATACTGTGATGGAAAAATTATTCCTGGCAAAACCTGTTCTTTACGACGATCTATATCTTTTCAAACTGGGATTTATCAATACTGTTGGAAAAAATTCTTTTATTTTCCTTCTCGAAATATTCGCTTTCCTGTTAATTGTTTGGCTGTTTATAAAGCTGTTTCAATATTTCCTGACAATGGTTTCGCAAATTCAATTTGGGAAGGGAACTAAATTTGCCCTGATCATTTTAGGCTTTTTTTATTTGATCAATACGGTCAGGTCGGGGATGACATTTGAGCCTCACCATACTTTTCAGCTTACTTTTTCTATGATTGCCGATAATGTTAAATATTCGGTGCAAGCATATAAAAACCTGCATAGGTTTGATATTGAAAAGTTGAATCACAAACTGAATTACGACCAATATCAGTTGAAGAAACAGCCAAATGTTTATTTTCTGTTTGTAGAATCGTACGGAAGAATAGTATACCAAAACGAAAAGCTTCGCCTAAACTACATTGTCACACTGGATTCTTGTCAAAATAAGCTTAACACGAATGGCTATCATTCTTATTCTGCATTCAGCACATCGCCGGTTTCGGGTGGCGGATCATGGATAAGTTATTCTTCGGTAATGTTTGGCTTTAACCTGAAAAACCAGGCTACCTATTTAAGTATGGTAAAAAATAATGAAACTGCCAGTTATAATCATATGTTCCGATGGTTTAATAAAAAAGGCTATCTCAATTACCGGCTAGTAGCGCTTCCTGATGACGAAAACCTGAAAGTTTCGTGGGACAAGTACACCAGTTTTTATGCCGTGGATGAATGGATTCGGTACAAAGATTTGAATTATCAGGGCAATAAATTTGGTTTTGGGCCCTCTCCTCCAGACCAGTATTCCTTAAATTTCGGGAACGAATACATCCGAAAAAATAGTAAAACGCCTTATACGCTCTTTTTTATCTCTCAAAATTCGCATACACCCTTTTTTAGTCCAGATTCGTTGGCTTCTGATTGGCGATCTCTAAATAATACCCGACAGAAAATTGAGCAAAAGTCTGTCTTTCTAAGAAACCCGAAATTTGAAGATTATTCGAAAGCAATTGATTACAGTTTGAAGATGTTTGCTCAGTTTATTATTTCCCAGGGAAAGGAAAATGATATCTTTATTTTAATCGGCGATCATCAACCTCCTTTTCTTACAAGGAACAAAGATGGCTTTGATACCCCTGTTCATATAATAGTCCGGGATAAAAAGTTTGGTGCAGGTTTTAGCAAATATGGCTTTACCCCGGGCATGCATATTCCCGAACATTCCATACCGCTTCGGCACGAGGGCATATATTCGATGTTTATGCGCGAATTTATCAGGAATTATGGAGCCGACACCACTCATTTGCCGGAATATCTGCCACTGGGAATTCAAACTTACGAAGATGAATAGCCTAAAAAGGTGGGATACTAATCATTGTTTTTCCATGACTGTTGTGGGAATTATATATTGGTTCTTTCCTTGGAAAATACTCTTTTTAATGGTTGTAATCCCATCATTTCTTTACCTTCTCTTCTCTGAAAAAAAAACGCTTCAGAAACTTTGGCCCATTGGTGGGTATGCCAATTGGGTAACTCTTTTAAGATTGATTGGATTGCTGCTGCTATTTACCTTGTCGGGGAGCTTGAACAATAACCAGGTCATGTGGATTCTCATAGTTTTTGTAATCCTGGATGGAGTGGATGGATTTCTTGCCCGCCATTTTCACCAGGAAACTTCAGTTGGTGCAAACTTCGACATGGAAACCGATGCACTTTATGTTTGTTTTGTATCCATCCTGCTTTTCGAAAGAGGGTTAGCAGATAGTTGGATTCTTCTGATAGGCTTTATGCGGTATTTTTATGTGTTTTTAGTGTTTAGTTCGCACATGCATTTATTGGCAGAGAAACGTACCCGATTTGGACCGACAATAGCGGTTGTTTTATTTATTGCTCTGCTCATTCCGTTTGGAGTTCCGCGAAGCATCTATTACCCATTATTGATTTTTGCATCTGTTTTGGTAATACTTTCTTTTGTCTGGTCGTTTTACTTATTAATAGGGGAGAGGCGAAAACTTTTAAATTAGTATTCAAAGACGTTTCCTTCAATTAACTTCTTCTTTTTCGCTTTGAGTAGGAATTTCTGAATTATTACTCTTTGCTTTCCAGAACATCAGTTTATTTTTAAATTTATTATAAAAACTCTTTCCTAAAATAAAGATACTGACATAAAACAAAACTTCAGCTGCAATGAATATTGCAGTGGTTATCGTAGCCTTCTGACCCTTCGGATAATCCAACCAGGGAACAACCAGCATCAATCCAAATAACACAAACGAAAGAAGCATTAATATATAGCCTATTGTTTTGACCATTTCTATAGTTTTAATGGGAACTACTATCTAATCAACAATCAGGAGTGCTTTTCGTTCAATTGATTGTTTTGATTTAGCTTTTCTTAAAATCATTCTCAAGTAACAAAATCACCGCTTAACAGTTTTATTCATGGAACAGCCATGCAATTGTGCTTAATTCTTGATAAGCTTTCTTAAAAGTTGGATTATTTGCAATATTATTATAACCCCTTTATGCATAAAGTTTAAAAAACTTGTCCTTGATAGGTAGTCGTGAATTTTTGAGGACTCCGACCTATTTGTCAAAACCTTACTAAGTTTAAAACTTAAAGTGATAATGACTAGGGAAATACCGCCAAACAAAAGCATTATAGTAATAAAAGAGTAGTTACGGTCGATAAAATATCCAAATGCCAGAGGTCCTAAAGCGGTGTTTAATAAGTGTATAGTACTGAAGTACCTACGTTTTATGCCAAGGTTCCCAGTACCACATATTTCGACCTGCATAGCTGTTTTTCCAGTACTTCCTAAACAATTGCAGTAGTAATTGTTGCCTTAGCAAAAACACATGGAGTGGAATATATTTTTGCAACAGTTATGTTGGCAGGAATTATACAGCTAGTTTACTGATTATTAAGGCTGTGTAAATTTATCTGGTTAGCTCCCCACCCGGTAATGTTTGACTATTGTAATTTCATTTCACAGTTAACACAATTTAAATGGTGGAAACCGATGGTATGTTGCAATGGACGACTGGTGCAAATTTATTTCTTATGATTGGGTTGGTGCTGCTTACCATGCTTATTATTTGGGGCTTGCCAAAGTTTACCAAGAACAATTCGAGCTTCGTTAACGGCTATTATTGTTGTGTCTGCAATTGTAATAGGGTTGAATATTGAAACCAAAACGGTAGGCGGCATAGCGTCTATTAAGGGTGGGTTTCCATCATTTCATATTCCCGATTTACCATTTAGCTTTGCCACACTGAAAATTATTTTCCGTGTGCTATTATTGTTGCATGTGTTGGGCTTATTGAGAGTTTGTTGACCCTTAATTTGATATTCTCAATGACCCGGATGAGATTATAATTGATTTCTCCGAAAGCAGTGTTATGGACATGTAGAGTTTAGAAGTGCTGAATACAGAACGCTACTTTAAGGTGGGTAAAAAATTACATTTGAAGCATTTAAGCATAGATTGTCGAAAATTGTTGGATAACGCCAATAACATTATTGAAGTAAATATAATTGAAGACCTAACTTACAAGGTGTTGGTGGATAAGATTTAAGAGGACTCAAAATGTGACAATAGCTCTAATGGCATACGATATTCGTGCTTAAGTTCAGATTTTGAAATAATCCTGGCGAATTTACCATCTATTAGCGAAGGCACTTATCATGCCTGCATTTTCATCAAAGACTTTTGTGATCCCTTCGAACAAATCGTTATGATCAAATACAACCTATGCTCACTTATAGGAATCAACAACAAATAATCTATATTTGCGCCTTACTTAAATTGGGAGTTCGCTGCTTTATGGTTACCATGAAAAAGATTTTAGTTCTCAATCGCTACTATAAAATAACAAGGTTTTATGACTTTCTGAGAAGTGCTTCGATAAAAGGGGGAGTAACATTAGGTATTGGCTTATTAATATTCATTGTACTTGATTTTTATTTAATAGATACTGATGCCATATTAAATTCGTTAGTAACAAATTATAATACGCAGTTTATTTTAACCGTATTTTTCGTATCAGAAATATTTCTGGGCTTGGTTCCTCCGGAAATATTTATTGCATGGAGTTCCAAAATGAGTAATCCTTGGGTTTACTTATTTATACTTGCCACTTTATCATATTTGGGTGGAATATGTGCCTACTTCATAGGTAAATTAATTTATTCCATATCCTCCATTAAAAATTATCTTGAGAATAAAATATCAAAGCATATTGTGAATCTGCGCAAATGGGGCGGATTTTTCGTAATTGTTGGTGCCATGTTACCGTTACCTCATTCAATAGTTAGTTTGACATGCGGCCTCATAAAGTATGAATTCAAACATTATGCTCTTTGGGCGCTATTCAGGTTTTTACGGTTTTTCATATATGCGCTTGTACTATTCAAAGTATTATAATAAGCCGATGAATTGGCAGCAAAACTAAACGTTTCTGGTACCATAATTTAGCAACTTTTAAATAAGATATCTAATAGGAAATTGGCTTCTATCAAAGTATCCGATATAAAACTACGGGTTTATTCATAATACCAAGTAAAGCGCAATATTCTTTTTATCGAATGAATTGTGCAGTGGAAAGTTAAACATCACATTATCGACCATTTCACCTTATACTGTTTTAATCCTAATTTTAGTAAATGTATCAGGATAATTTGCATTGATAAAATCAATGAGTTCTTCTCTTATTCTTGTCCTCAAATCCCAATTTTTTGACGCATCAGCGCTACTCAATAGTATCCTTATTTCTTTGTTTTGATCGGTGGTATTTGTAACCTGCACGTTCCATAACCGTCCATCCCAATCAGGATTTCCTTTAAGCATACCCGGTAAAACTGTACGAATGATTTCTACCGGAAAGCTGTAATCAACATAGATAAATATAGTTCCGGTTATATTGGCATTTGTGTGTGTCCAGTTTTGGAAAGGCTTTTCAAGAAACCATGTTACAGGCAGTATTAAGCGCCTTTCGTCCCATATTTTAACTACCACATAGGTTAAGGTTATTTCTTCAATCCTGCCCCATTCGCCTTCCACAATAACCACGTCATCGATCCGAATAGGCTGGGTTATTGCGAGTTGAATTCCAGCAAGTATCATACCAATACTTTTTTGTGCCGCAAACCCAACAATAATTCCAATGATACCGGCAGAGGTAAGTAAACTAACCCCAATGGTTCTAGCCTGTTCAAAAGTCAATAAACTTATAGCTATGGAAATGATTATAACGATCGAATTAGCAATGTTTTTAAATACTTTTAATTGCGTAAGGCTTTTGCGGGCATTTAGATTATCCACAGTGGTAATATCAAGCTTACTTTGCAGATAATATGTACCGGCTCTTATAAACTGAATGCATATCCAAGTAATTGAGAAAATGAGCAATAGTGTATTAATATGCAATAGATAAGGGAAAAAGGAAAAATCACTAAGAAATATGTGAGTGAAAATCTTTAAAAGAATCCAATACACTAGCCATAAAGAGGGGATCTTAAATAAATTTAAAATAAAATCATCAAGCCTACCTGCTGTTAGCGCTACCTTTTTCTTTAAAAATAAAAAGGTAAACCGGTATATGAAAAATACAATTACGAGTATTGCAACAAACGAAGCTGTTGCAATTATAAGTTTTATTGTTTCATTACTTAAAAAATGACTCATTAGCTTATTAATTTTGGGGAGTATTCTGTTCAGTTAATAACCAATTGTCGCAAAATAATCATGGATTCTGCAACAAACACTTTAAAGGTAAGCCTTCTATTGCCTATTAAAATACTAAAATCCAGATACTGCTTGCACTTCTGCCTTTAATTTAGATCTTCGTTATCAATTGGCTTTTTAAGGGTTAATTTGAGATAGATAAAACCTATTACTCCCGCTATAGTTGACGCGATAATAATTGAAATTTTTGAGTTATAAATTGTGTCTGGATTATCAAATGCTAAAAGTGTAATAAAAATTGACATGGTGAATCCTATACCACCCAGAAAACCTGCCCCGATAATATTTTTCCATTTCAAATCTGAAGGCAATACACAAATTCCCAAACCAACACCAATAAATGAAAATAACCAAATTCCCAGAGGTTTCCCAATTAAAAGTCCTGCAATAATACCTATACTATTTGGGTGACTTAATCCGTTTTGCCAACCATCGCCTATTACAATGCATGTGTTAGCAGCTGCAAATATGGGTAAGATAAAAAAAGCAACTGGTTTGTGCAGAAAGTGCTGCAGAATAAATGAAGGTGATTTTTCTGTCCCATCGCCAAAAGGTATGGCAAAAGCCAGCAGTACCCCGGTTATTGTTGCGTGAACACCCGAGTGTAACATAAAATACCACATTGCTATACCACCAATTAAATAAGGAATTAAGTTATGGATTTTAAATTTGTTTAAAATGAGTAACAACAAAAAGATGCCCAATGCAATAAATAGATTCACAAATGCTAAAGTAGTTGTATAGAAAACAGCAATTACTATTATTGCCCCCAAGTCGTCTATAATTGCAAGTGCTGTTAAAAATATTTTCAGAGATGCTGGCACCCGGTTTCCTAAAAGAGATAAAATACCAATTGCAAAAGCTATGTCTGTTGCCATAGGTATACCTGCTCCTGCTTGAGATTCCTTGCCAAAGTTAAACAGTAAAAATAATCCTGCTGGCACAATCATCCCACCTAATGCTCCAAAAAATGATAAAGAAGCATTTTTTATATTAGAGAGTTCGCCCCGGTATATTTCCCGCTCCAATTCCAAACCAATCAGCAAGAAAAAGATAGACATTAAGCCATCATTAATCCAATGGACAATGGTGTGTCCTCCCAAATTATAATGCCATACGTTTATATAATTGCTTCCCAGGAAAGAATTTGCAAGCACAAGCGAAGATAGGGTGGTTAAAACTAAAATCAGCCCACCAGCTTTTTCGCTGTTAATAAATTCGTTATATAACCTTGTAATCATTCTATTATTTTAAATGAATCAGTCATATCAATTTTAATATTAGGCTCTATGGTAATAAAGCTAAAACCTAATTGTAATTCCTGTCCTCATTTTTCGTTTTAAAACTCTAAAATTAGTTAATTTTAGGCTGTAATTAAAAATAAATTATTACTTAGCCTCTTTGAAACTATGGTTAACGAAATGCATTTTGAAAGATTGGTAATTGCAGCTTATCGTTTACCATTCAAATTCACTAAGTTAAAGAACGGATATAAAGCTGTACAAAATTCCGGTGGACTTGTTTCAGCGATCCTTGCCTTGTCCGAAAACTTTAACAAAATTAACAACCAGGCAGTAAACAGTAAAATAGTCTGGGCAGGCACAGTTGATAACTTAGCGGAAGACTCCTTTTCTAAAAAGTTTGAAAATGACTTTTTTGACATAATACCGGTTAATATTCCACAAAAATTAAATGACTTGTATTATGGAGGTTTTTGTAACGACCTCATTTGGCCATTATTTCATTATTTCCCTTCATATAGTGTTTTTAATAACGATTATTTTAAAGCCTATGAAGATGCTAATGTGAAATTTTGTGATGAACTTGTAAAAGTGATTAAACCAGGTGATTTCATTTGGGTGCATGACTATCAATTATTGTTGCTTCCAGAAATGATCCGTAAAAAAATACCCGATGCTACCATAGGTTTTTTCCTACATATCCCATTCCCATCCTATGAAATATTCAGGTTACTGCCCCGACCTTGGCGCGAAGCAATTATTAATGGAATGCTAGGGGCCGATTTGATTGGATTTCATACACACGATTATACACAGCATTTTATCAAATGTGTTAAGCGAACTACTGGTTTTGAGTGTCGTCAGAATATAATTTACACGTCGAATAAGCTGGTAAAAGCTGATGCTTTTCCTATAGGCATTGATTATGAGAAATTTCATTCGGCATGTTTGAATAAAAAAGTATTAAATGAGAAACGAAAAATTAAGGAACATCTTTCAGGACAAAAACTAATTTTTTCTGTTGACAGGCTCGATTATTCAAAGGGTTTATTGTTAAGGCTCAAAGGATATGAAACATTCCTCGAGAAATTTCCTAAATGGCATTCAAAGGTAGTTTTCAATATGGTTGTTATTCCTTCGAGAGACAATATTGAAAAATATAAGGATATGAAAATGGAAATTGAATCTATGATTGGACGTATTAATGGAAAATACAGCTCGTTAGCTTGGCGGCCAATTATATATCAATATAAGTCATTGACATTTAATGAATTGATTGCTTTGTACGATTTAAGTGATGTTGGTTTAATTACTCCTTTGCGCGATGGAATGAACCTGGTTGCTAAGGAATATATAGCGTGCCAAATTGAAAACAAAGGGGTTCTTATCCTCAGCGAAATGGCTGGTGCGGCTGCTGAGTTAAGCGAGGCTTTAATAATTAACCCGGCAGATAATATTGAAATGGCAGAAGCTATTTTTAATGCCCTTGAAATGAAAGCAGTAGAAAAAAATACCCGACTCGAAAGAATGCAAAATCGAATTTCGAGCTACAATGTATTCGCATGGTCATTCGATTTTTTTAATCAAACCCATGATATCAAGGAACAACAAAAGATAATGAGCGTTCGATATATTAATAAAATCATTTCAGATAAAATCGACTTGAATTACCAAAATGCCGTAAGCCGTATTCTTTTTCTCGATTATGACGGAACACTGGTATCTTTTAATAAATATCCCGAATTGGCCACAATTGACAGAAATACCTTAGAAATCATTAAAAAATTGGCCATAGATTCTAAAAATCAAATCGTTATTATCAGTGGGAGGGATAGAGAATTCCTTGAAAGACAATTCAAGCATGTTAATGTTACATTGGTGGCCGAACATGGTTATTTTATAAAAAAAGCTGGTGAAAATTGGGAAGCGACAATCACAACAGATCTGCTATGGAAAGAGGCCGTAATGCCAATTCTGATTGAATATGTCAGTCGTTGCAATGGCACATTTATCGAAGAAAAAACAGGAAGTATTGCCTGGCATTTTCGAAATGCCGATTCGGATTTTGCCCAATTGCGCCTTCATGAATTACGTGATGACCTTGCCGAAATAATACGTCATAAAACAGATTTCGAAATACTTGAGGGAAATAAAGTATTGGAAGTAAAGAGTGGCAAGTACGATAAAGGTCAGGCTGCAATTTCCTTAATGAAAGACTTACACTTTGACTTTATTCTTGCTGCCGGTGATGATAAAACTGATGAATTCCTTTTCAAAGCTATGCCAGATTTGGCTTATACCATTAGAGTAGGTTTAAGCCCATCTTTGGCAAAATACAATGTATCTAATTTTTCAAATCTCCTTATGCTTTTGAAAAGTTTTATTGATTAGACATCTATTTATTAATATTATACATAACCAATTGTCACAAAAAAAGTTATTATTCAAAGTAGCCTAAATCTATAAATCAGGCTATTATCCTAAATTAGTATTATAGCTATTCAAATATACTAATGGAAGTCAGGAGAATAGTGTAATTTTAGATTAGAAAGATATTGGAACTTCGATCGGTTGCTTATAGAACTAGCTAATTCTTAATAAAAGAATTTTCAATCAATTTCTTTAAACCTAATCCGGTTAAAAGATTTGCACTTTTTTCACTACTTTCGTTCCTCTAACCATTGACTGCTACCTGTATGAAAATGATGAAAACAAATGTATTAATTGTTCTGTGTATGATAAGTGTGTATGTTACTTCCTGTAAACAGGGAGAGGTAAAAACTGAAAAAACCGAAGATTTTAAATTTTTAACCGAGCAGTTTGCCGATTTAAAAATACTTCGCTATCAGGTACCCGGGTTCGATAGCCTGAGTTTGAAACAAAAAGAATTGCTTTATTATTTAAGTCAGGCTGCTTTAGCAGGTCGCGATA
>JFJP01027193.1_pt1 | contig 17190 bp, 24 predicted proteins | sample 431651 | NCBI WGS metagenome assembly JFJP01 (sample SAMN02602958, study PRJNA72255) | Microbial mat metagenome, whole genome shotgun sequencing project. | biome: fresh water; feature: sink hole; material: water; isolation source: purple microbial (photo- and chemosynthetic) mats found in... | reverse complement strand
CAATAAAATAAATTAGAGTCAGAATAAAGAGCTTGAACCTTTATTGAATGAATTTAATGTTATGCAAGAAAATGTGATTAAATACTCGAAAAATTTCTAGTTATTATGACAATTCAATTTATTTTAAAAACAAAAGAATAATAATATTTTTTTTTAACATCTTTAATAATTAAAAAAAATCATTTTTTAATTTAAATCATAAAATCTCAAAAATGGATATTCCATACAAACAATACATAAAAGAAATTAATGCTTTCAATGAAGTTTTGTTGAAAACTTTCAATGAAAACACATCAAATTCTGATGCATCATACGCCCAAATTTTTATAAAATTTCTTTTGGATTTTATCCATCAAAGCAACGAAACCACTATTCAAGGATTAACCCAAAATTTACAATTATTTGCTACTTCACTTACAAATTGTGTTGAAAATAATGAAATTTTAAAAGGTAAAACTAATTTAGTCTTCAAAAGCACCTGCGAAATATTTTTTGCTTATCTGAACAAAAATTATCCAAAAGAGACTGAGATCAATCTAATTAAAAAAAAACTAATAGAAATAGGTTATGATTTTTTAGAATATTTATCTCAAACATTAGATATGATTATGGGCTTTTCCAAAAGAATCATCAAAAATGGAGCAGTAAGAAATTTTTATTTTTTCTATTAAAAAATTTTTTTCAAAAAAATAGACATTCATTATCATTGGACATTCTCTCTTAATAGAGAATATTTTAATAAAAATGGCGTCAAAATCTATAAGATTTTCTGTCATAATACCAGAGACGCGTCCATCATGTGATGGATATGATATGTGTAATAGATTGGCGCAACACAATATTTCAACAAAATTAATCATTGATTCTGCACTTGCAATTTTCATTGATGAAGCAGATTTTGTATTATCTGGAGCAGAAGCTGTTGTGGAAAATGGTGGGATAATCAATGGAGTATTTCAAAATAAAATTATAAAATTTATTCAATAAATGAATATATATATTTTAGATTGGAACTTATTCATTAAGCTTGATTGCTTTTGCAAAAAAAAAACCTTTTTATGTCATGAGTGAAAGCTTTAAATTTAGCAGGATGTTTCCACTTTCTCAGAAGGATATTACTCAAGAAATTAAAAAGGAAGAAAAACTTGATATCTTCGCTGGAAAAAATATCAATGAAAATGTTATGCTGATGAATCCGTCAACTGATTACACTCCTCCGGAATTAATCACGTTGCTTGTTACAGATAAAGGAATTTTCACTCCTTCAGCTGTAAGTGATGAATTAATACAAATGTTTGGAAAATAATATTTATCACAATATTTTCACGCAAACTGAAAAAAAATCATTATGTAGTGAATTTCGGATTTTCACTAAAACTTTAAAATATTGGAATTATAAAAAATTATGAAGAAAATTAACTCAAAATTTTTTTTTTTTTTTTGACTGTTTAAAATTAAAAAATCCAACACATTTGAAATCTTGAGATTGTGTCAAGAATTAGTTTTTTCATTTTATTTTCAGAAATAAAAAGTTAGTAGTAAAAATCCTTAATGTTTTAAATCTTTCAAATTAAAAAAATATATAAAGTTTGCAAATTAAAAAAATTGAAAATTATGGAAAAAAATCATTTGGAAAAAGAAGAGAGAAAGCAATTTTTTCTGTGATAATAATTCATTTAAATTTATTTTAGATCTCTCAAGATTCCTCAAAGGAAAAGTCCTGGTTTTTTGAGAAGTATTTTTTTTTGGAAATTTCTCAGCAAATATTTTTTTGATTAGTAGGAAATTTAGTCAAAGCTAGCAGTTTTAATTGTAGTTTCACTGAAAAAATAATGAGCGAAATTCCATTTCCTTTTAAAATTCCAGATCAATTGACGAAAAAATATGAAATACTTGAAGAGATCGGAAAGGTATTATTTAAGAATATCTCTTGAATTTTTTTTTTTTAAATTATGTCAAGGGTTTTCAAGCGAAAGTTCACAAAGTTCGTGATAAAACATCTGATATTTTATATGCAGCAAAAATATACAATACCCACAATGCAGAATTAATCTATAAAGTTTTTTTTTTTTTTTTTAAAAATTTAAACATATTAAAAAAAGATTCAAAATGAAAAGGAAATTTTGAAATCATTGAGCCATGAAAATATTGTCAAATTTATTGCCTATTATTCGGATGAAAAAAAAGGAGTATTTATTATATTGACAGAGTATGTTCCTTTTATCACACTTAAATCATTCTTGAATTTATCAAATGTTGATTTGCTTCAAACTACAGATTTATTCAAAAAAATTTTGCTTTGTGTTCATTATTTGCATGAACAGAAAATTTTGCATCGGGATATAAATATAGAAAACATTTTGATTTGCCCTAAAACTCATGAATTCAAATTGGTTGATTTTGGATTGGCCTTAAATCTTCAAACCAGAACTTTTGTTTGCAATGATGAAGGAAATCTAGATTATCGTTTTAAAGACTCAGATTTTTCAATGGAAGACCCATTGAAGATTGATTATTGGGGTTTAGGACTTGTTTTATTGAGTCTTTTTTATAAAAAAACAATAACAACCAATCTGGCTATGAAGATTATTGAAATCGAAAATATAGATATTTTTAAGAATAAACCATTTTTAAATCAAAGTCTGAAAAAATTGTTGGGAATAGAGGAATTGAAAGATGGTAAAACCCCATTAGATGAGCTTGCCCAAAAATAATAAATTCCTGTACCAATTTTTTTAAATTTGCAACTATCAATTCGTTGATTTTTCAATAATTAACAAATTATAATACACTAATAATTAAAAGTACAATTGCAAAATTTTGTTTTTTATGCAATTAAACTTTTTAATTAAGAATAAATTTTTTTTTCTCTATAATGTATTAATTAAAATTTTTTTCAGTATAAAACAAAAAAATAAAATAATTTTTTTAAAATTAAAGTATGGAGTCTTTTTTTTTCTCTCCAAAAATTAAGTTAATACTTTGGTTCTGCGGTTCGAGAGAAGTTGCCAATTGGAAGAGGTCGCCGCTATAAATTCAGTGTATTGGAAAAGTTTTGGGCTGAATAAAAATAAAAAACTGACTCGATCTGAGATCTCTCCAGATAAAAAAATTCAATTTGAATTTGGTTTAATTGTAATTATTTTTTTTTTCTGTTTAATTCATTTTTTTAATTTTGAAAATTTATCCTTTTTGATGCAAAAGAACAAACAATGATCTTGGAAAAAATAACCCCCCAAACCATCCATAATGTTGAATGACCGTAGCGTCATCAACTCTAGCTCTGGCGTAATATTCTCTGGAATATAAAACCATAAGCAACCCATTTCCAAAGAACAACACAATCCAGAAGGCAATGTTCAACTGTTTTGATTTTTGATTTCTTGTGTTTCTGATCAAGATAATACCAGGTCCTGTAAAAAGAATAAAAAGCATTGGATAGAAAAAACCTATTGCCAACGTCAAAGCCCATTCATGAAAAACAGCGGATATTAAAAAGGTGGCCAATTGACAATTATTTCTTGATAATTTCCCATTCAAAAATTTCAAAAGATCCATATAAACATAATAATAGAGAAATTCATGAACCACAATATTCCATTTTCTATAATAAGTGCCGAACTCCAATGAATTCCACCAATCTTCATAGAATAAACGATCAGGAAATTGAAGGATTTCTGCCCAAAAATTGAACCAACTATGCAAAAGTCCATAAAAAAGAAGAAGGAGACAAAAAGTTCCTGGTAAAATTGATTTGAAGACTGAGATAAAAATTTCTCCTAATTTAACAGGCTTATCAGCTGTATTCGAAAATTCAGGCTTCATAAAGGTTTTAACTAAAATAAACAAATAATAAATACATAAAGCGTAGTTAAATCCGTTAAAAAGAATAAAATTGATGTTTCTATTGGCTCTTTTCGGATATTCATCTCTATAAACTAAGGTTGGGCATAATAAAAAATAAGTGTATCGTTTAATTTCCGTGGAGAAATCCGCTATTGTAATCTTTGGAATATTCAAATCTTTTTCTGTAAGACCTCGTTTCTTCGCGTCTGTAGTCAAAAAAGTTGCATATTTATTTTCAATACCATATAATAATTTATTCCTGAAATAAGAATGAACTTTGAATGAAACTCTTGTCGACTCACACAAAATTATCATTGCAGATCCAAAATTCAACACATATTTTGTGGCGATATAAGTCGAATAGAGATAAAAACCCATAAGATAAACAACATATATTGGAATCCATATCTCTTTATTGAGATTCAATTTTTTAATCATTAAAACCATTGGTATAACCAAAAAACCATAAATTATTACAATAATCCATGCTTTTATCACTTCCTCAATATTCAAAAAACACCAAAAAAAGGTATCCATGTCCACAAATGTCCCATATTCTATATAATCATGACAGACCAGATTTATCATTAAGAGAATCATGGTGGCTAATGCTATATGATATAGTGTTTTGAATTCTTTTTTGGATCGAAACAACTCAGTCAAAAGAGAATCATGATGTGAAAAAGTTTTCTCTGAAAAAAGTTTTGGTTTTAGACTAGAATCCACATTGTCCCCTCTCAAACTTATTTTCATGTTTTTTATTTCTGAAAGATTTTCGACAAATTTATCATCAAAAAGTTTAAAAGAAGAAGCAATATCTTTTTGAAGCTTTTCTCTTGCTTTCAATACCTGAGTCTCAACGCTATCAAAGATCTTGCCTTTATATTCTCTTAGTTTCTCCATCTCAAAACGCTTTTGATCCCCGTCTATAGTTTCTAAATTATCAATTGCTGACATTATCTTCCCAAGTTTTTTCTTCAAAAATAGGAGATCTTTGGATTTCGAAACATCAGACTCAGCCCCAAAAAGCTCACTGTCATCCGATTTTTTAGTATATGATTGACCTTGAGTATTATGCATTTGGCTCTTTTTAAAATAATTCTTTCTTTTTTGTTATTATAAAAGAATTCAAAACTTCAAATTTTCTGAAAATTATTGAATTTTATAAAATTTATCAGGAATTTTTTTATGATTTAAAAAACATAAGTTTTTTTATATTCTTAGTTTTAAATTTTAAAAAAGTTGAATTTAAAAATATTTTTTCTCTATTTTTATTTTTGAGCCTTTTTCTTATTAGAAACAGTTTTACTCATTCCTGAAAATTTATGTGGATCTTTTTTGCTCATATTGATTTTATTTCTGCATCCTTTGCCACCTTCCCAATGTTTTCCAGCTAAATTGACTTGCTTTGTAAGAATTTTGCCACATCTCATGCATTGATCCTTGATCGGTTGCTCATAAGAGCAATACCCACATAGCATATTTTTTGCTAATATCATCTCATGTTTTTCTTTTTCCAAATGGCAATCGTCACATGGGTCGCATTTACCACAACAAGGAAAACGGAAATATCTATAAGAATGTTTATAATGCTTGCAATTGCCATATGAAGGCAGGGGTTGTCCTAATTTGAAAGTTCCAATCTATAAAAATTTCCATTTTGAAAAAATTAAATAATTTTTTTTTTCACAAAACCTTTTTTATTTTATTTGTTTTGGACTCTTCTTTCGTTTGAGTTTTATTGCCTTTATTGAAATTTTTTTTCTGAGCTTCACTATATTCTTCAAATGTTAAGGAATAGGAAGTGTAGCAAAAAATAACTTCTTTGAAGCAGGAATTGCAATTATAATTTAATTTTGATCCTACCATATATTTTTCATAAATTTTGGCATGGCTGCATATCTCGCAAACTAATCTTAAATTCACTGTTAAAATATCTAAAATATCCCAACTATTGCTTCCTGCTTTTCCCAAGACATTGGAGCTGGAATGCATAAATGCTTTTTTCAATAAAATGATGCCTGAAGTATTGCAATTAGCACAAAGGACGTCATTATATAAATAATCAGGGAAATCTTTATGAAGAGTTAATTTTTTTTCAACTTCATCTTTGCATTTTTGGCATTTCACCAAAAAAATAACTTCTTCGAGATTTATCACACCGATTTCTTTGATGATCAATTCGTTCACTTTTATATTCAAGTTTAAAAAAACATTAAATTCATTTTCCAAAGTCAATGCTTTGGTTTCAATGATATTTTCTTCTTCATTTTCATCTTCTGAATGAATTTCATTAATTTCTTCATTATCTTTCTCATTTTCTTTTTCGTTGTCGTCTTCATCATCATCTTCTTCACTTTCTTCTTCATATTCACTAGAAGATTCTTTTTCAATCTTTTCTTCTTTTTTCGCTAATAATGCCTTTTCTCTGCATTCTTTGAATCTCTTAAGACATGATTCATGATCCTTATCAGGAACTTCATTAGCTATCATTTTCCATTTTTCATCAGCGTTTGTAATCGATCTAAATTTCAAAATTGCGTTTTCAAGTGCTGATTGTTGTTCTTGTGTCCAAAGTTCAATTGAACTTTGATTTTTTTTGTTAAAAATTTGTGAACAAATTTTATCAAAAGAATTGTCAATATTCCTCAATGTCTTAAAAATGCTTTTGGTTTCATTGAAGATCTTCTTGAAAAGAAGACAAAACGCTTTTTTAAAAAAATTGGGAATCGAATTATTTATCAAAGTGATTTTCAATGAATCATTTGCAGGGTATTCCTTCATATTTAAAATGAATTCAAACCATAAATAACCCTCTTCTATTTCGAATTCTAACTCTAAAAACTCACGTTTTATTGTGGGAGTATGTCTTATTTGAAAAGACTTGATATCAGGCTGCGTTTCTTGGTTTGTGATGATCCACATAAAACTTGATTTGTATTTTCTTTGGATTTGACAAATTTCAAGATCTTTCTCATTCTTAATCGTCTTCAAATAATCGAAATAAGAAATTTCTGTACCCCATAAATCCTTATTTTTTTCTAAAATCTCTTGGCCTAATTCAGTTTTTGAAAAGTCTAAAAAGAGTTTTTGCTTTGAAATTTCTATTTCTTGCTTATTTGTCTCAACTTGGGGTTCGGACATGTTTTTTTTGCTTTCATTTGACTTGATTATTTCTGATATTGGTAGATTTTTAATGGTTATTTGTTTTTCTTCTTTTTCATTTGAAAGATAAGCTTTTCTAATTTCTTTTTCTGATTGATGCGAGAGGTTTGAATGAATCATGTGTGAAAAATGGCAATTGGATCCATATTTGCAAAATCCATGTGTTTTAAACTCAAAGCAAACTTTTTGATTTTTCGGAGGATGGTAATTAAAGCATTTATTTTGATATTTGCAATAGCCTTGCCTGTAAAATTTGCAAATTGGCCTGTGATCAGATTTTTCCATAAATTTATTTTCTTTTTAAATTAAAATTTATGAGTATATTGGAAAACAATAGATTTTATAAGTTTATAAACAACTATAAGAGAGTTTCTAAACAGTATTTAATTTTAAATTTTCTTAATTTTCTAAAAAAATAATAATGAATGTAATATCGTCGATGGCATTTTCTTCATTCTATTTATAATTTAAAATAACTGCGATATTCCAAATTTAAAATTTTACTTTAATCCATCTTTGGCACGCTTCTTTGAGTAAATATTCACAAGCTCCTTCTAAATCGTTCTTTAAAAAAAACAGTCCCACAATGTTTGTACACTAACATAACAAAACAAACCCTTCATTATTTTTCTTTAAATAAAAATTACCTCTTCGTTTCCAAGAAATTCCCATAAACCATCTGACCCTATGACAATAAATTTGTGTTTCCCATCAATGGTGTTTTCTTTAATTTCTTAATCAAAATAAAATTAGAAAAACTTAAAAATATAATTTTATTAAAATTTCTTTCAACCAGGTTCCCAAGTAACTCCAACTGCTTTTGCTATGAGATCTCCCATAGATCGAGACATTGCAAGCCCAGGAGTATCTTCTTTCAAACGCCATACTCTTTTTGGACCTCTCATCTTTCCTGTACAATCTTGTATTGCTGAAATTCTTCCACCAGCTTTTATTATTCTTTCCGCTTCTTTGGGCAGTTCAGGTTTATGATCAATAGATAAAGGAATATTTTCCCATTTTGAAAAAAAAGAAGGAGTTCTATGCGATAAAATCGCTCGTGAATCTCCAACATTTGCGCAATAAATTTTATTGTCTTTAAAGAGAACCAATATAAAGGTTGATCCACTTAAATTCAGATTGATTGATGATTTTTCTAAGGAAGTTTCTAATAATTTGATTGAATTATAAATCGCCCTTTCAGGATTTGAATCCAAAAAAGGATTGACTCTTAACATGCCTTGAATTTTTTTTATTGAAGATAAAAATTACAAAAGGAAAATATTAAATAGAGAATGAATAATAATTATTAAATATTATATTCACTTGGAAATTCTTGCTTTATAAAATAAGAAACCAAATGTCCCAAAGTGCCATGACCATCACAAACAGCAAACAAATGATATAATGATTGTTTGAGCATAAATGAATAGGTGATAAAATTATCTTGATTGACTTTGTATGGATTATTTTGTGAAAAACCTTTTTTTGTTCGATATGAATATCTGATTGCAGAGGGCTTTATTAATTTTAAACAATTTCATAATCATATTTTTTAAATTCACATCAAAATAATCTTTATTCTGTTGTTTAAAAGATGGAGATTCATCAAAATAAAGCTTATTATCTGCTAATAATTGCCTATCAATGTTTTCTTGATGTTTAAATGATTCAAAACCCGAAGATGCTACTCTCTTATGTTGAGGACCTTCTCTGAATTTTTCAAAAAAAACATTTCAAAAAAAATTATTAAAATAAATTTCATATACAAAAATCTGTTCGAAGCTTCTAATTTCTGTTCATTCTCAGATTCAAATTGTTTAATTTTATTAGGTTCAAGAATTCCAAAATTTGCAGTTGCTCTAAGATCTAAATTAATATTTTTGTTATTTTTTTTAAAAGAGGAATAATCTTCTTCTTCTTTGTCTTTGTTTAATTTTTGACTCTCAATCAAATGTTTTAAATTTTGGTTTTTGGGGTTGTTATAACTTTCAACAGGAGCTTTCATTTGAGTAAGTTTTGGTTTGGGAGATATGTCGATATTCATTTTGATCATATTTGCTGAATTTATTTTATTTGTATAAGAAAAGGCTCCAGGTTTCATTTTCAATTGATCCACTAAACGAAAAAAAATTTAGAAATAAAAATCCTTCTTATTTACAATTTTTTTTATTTTCCATATAATCATTAATTTCATTAACGAGTTGGTGATTGGGAAAATGAGTTTGTGGAGACATTTTAATAGTTTCTTCATATCTGCTTTTCGGCATAAATTTTGTGTCACTTAAAAAACCATTAAATTCATCTTTTGGAGCTTTTTGTAAGATTGTTGGTCTAGTTGGGGTGTTATAATTCTGAAATTGATTGGGAGCTTTATTAGCATCATAAGAGTTGCCTCGATAATGTCTATATGATGATTGTGTGTATGTTGGATGAATATTATTTTCTGTTGTGGGATGATAAGGAGATTGTGGTGTGTATTTGAAAGGGTAAGCAGAATACATTGAAAAAAGAAGAAAAAGTTGTTATTTAGAAATAAAAAAATATATTAAATCAAATAAAAAATATTTTTTTAGGATTTTTTAAATTTTCTTATTTTTTGAATTTGTTTTTTTTTTAAATTTTTCTGTTGAATTAGTAAAACTTTTTATTTCTTTATCTCTCCTGCCCATCCCTTTTGGTAAGACACATTCTCGAAATTCCAAGCGTTTTTCATCATCAACTCGAAATAACTATCATCATCAATGCTCGCACTAACGTTGTTATAATATTCCATAAATTCTAATTCAGTCACGTTTTTATCTCTACCCTTTTGATCTCCTGTCTGCATAAATTATTTTTTATAAATAAAAAGTCATAATTTTATTAAAAATTACAATATTGGCATGATTTATTTCAAATGTGTCTAAAAACTCACCCAAAATCTCATCTTCTGTCCTCTTTCCACTAATTACATCAGGATGTTTAGTTCCGTTATAAACACCTATATTAAATGAATAAAAAATTTTCGATAAAAATTAAAAACCTCTCAGATCATCTAAATTCACAACTCCATTTCCACTTTTATCCAATTTTTTAAAAGCCAAAACAACCCATTTCTTTCTTGAATCACTCATATTTCCTCGAACCATTCTTAAGAACTCATCATAATCAATTTCTCCGTTTTTGTTGATATCAATGTAATTGAATAACAATCTAACATCACTCACAGGCAAATCCATTCTAAATTCATTGCAAACCTTGCTAAATTCAGGAAAACTAATGTTTTTCGAATTATCATCATCCATATTTCTAAACAATTTTCCAATTGAAAAAATTCCTCTACATCCTCTCGCCAGCAACTTATTTTTGAATTTCAGAATCAATTCTTCAGCATTGGAATTCTTTACAGCTTCTCCTGTTTGGATTTTCTGTTGGATTTGAGCCAAATTTGATGAAGTGCCTGCTGGTCCTGATTTTTTCTCAACTTCAACCTTTGCTGCAGTTTTTGGTCTTAAATTTGTTGAATAATCAGTTGGAGCGTTGGTAGTGCCGAATGGAGCATTGCTAACAGTTTTTGATTTAAATTGACCTGAAACATCTTGAGACCATCCTTTTGGGTCAATATCTTTTCGTCCTCCTGCTGGAGCATATTGCTGATATTGAGGCAAGCTTTCATAAAGTTTGAAGGCGTTGACAAGTAGAAGTTCAAAATTTTGATCATTGTCAATGTTGGCACTGATGTTGGTATAATATTCAATGAATTCTTCTCGAGTTACATTTTGATCTCTCATACCTCCTTTTAGGTTATGATGCATTTCGAAGGTTTCTAGGAATTCACCTAAAATATCATCTTCTGTTCTCTTTCCAGATTTGACATCTGGATGATTTTTCGCATTGTAAATGCCTTTGATATCATTAACCTTATTTAGTTTTAAAAAACCTTAGAATTGTGATAAATTTAAAAAGTTTTACTCTGATAACACCATCTCCATCTTTGTCTAATTTATTGAAAACAGTGTTCACAATACCTCTTCTAAATCCATTCATTTCTCCCTAACAAATGAAATTTAAAAACTAATTTTTTAAAAAGAAACTTGAATTGTGCGAATGATTTCGTCAATACTTAATGTTCCATTACCATCACGATCGAACTCCGAGAAAAGAGCCTTTAATTCACTTTCTGATAAATCCATTTTAAAATCGCGCATGGCCTTTGCGAACTCTAGAAAACTGATAGCTTTATCGTTGTCATCATCCATGATCTATTAATTTTTTCAAATATTGAGATATTTTAGATGAGGAACCTTGAATTGTCTCTGGAGTCCAATGAAACCTCTTGTTCCTCTTGTAGCTAATTTTGCTCTGACTTTTTCAACAGTGGATTCAAAATCTGTTCTGTAATTTTAATCAAAACAAAAAACAATCTATTTTTAATTATAGAGTTTAATACCCTCCTTGTGTTTGTGGTTTTTGTCCTGATGAAACTTGTTTTTGAGCTGTTGGGCCAGAGCTTTTTTTGGCACTTCTACAAATAAAAATAAAAGGTAAATCACAATTAATTTTTTTTAAAATTTACTCTTGTTTATTAGCGAAACCTTTATAATTTTTTTGCAAATTGTCACTTCCAGTATCAACCCATCCCTTTAATGCAAATAATAAAAAAATATGAAATAAATAAATATAAACCTTTTTATCCCAATTTTTGTCGGCACCTTCATTGATTCTCCAAGCATTATTGATCATAAGTTCAAAATATTCATCATTGTCAATCGAAGCACTAATGAAAGTGTAATAATCTACAAACTCCTCTTTAGTGATTTCAGCATCAACCCCCTAATTCATATCAAAAAATTATTTTCTTCAGAAATAAATTCATTTTACTGTGATTTCTGAATAAGCTTCAAAAGTGTTTAAAAACTCTCTAAAAACTTGTTCTTCAGTCTTTTTGCCAGCTTTGACGTCTGGATGAAATTTAGCGTTGTATAAACCTTTTAAATCTTCAATTGTCACACTACCAGAATTATCTTTATCAAACTTAGAAAAAGCTTGCTCAACTAATTTTTTCCTATAATTGTTGATCGGACCTCTTACTCCCAAAAGAAACTCATCATAATTGAGTGAACCATCTTTATCTTTATCAAAGAAGCTGAATACCTTTTGAATATCATTGTCAACTATTTCGATTTGAAAATCATGGATTGCCTTCTTAAACTCATTGATATCCAAATTTCTAGAGTTATTATCATCGAAAATCTGATAAAAATTTATGAAAATCAATTAATATATGATAATTTTTTGTAAAAAAAAAATAATAGAAAATAGAAAATATATAAAAGACTCTGAATTGTCTGCCTAATCCTAAAATACCATTTCCACCTCTTTCCTTTAGTTTCCTACGGAATTTCTCTACATCAGCTTCTGTGCCTTCCACAACTTTTGGTTGAGCAGTTCCAGTTCTTTTATATTTAAATTCAAGAAATTTAGATGAATAGATTTTTTAAAATTTAAAAAAAGAAAAAGAAAATAATTTTCACCTTGAAATTTCGATTCCAAACAAATTCGATACAAATTCATGATAATCTATATGGCCATCTTGATTGCTATCATAGGCGTTGAAGAGGTCTTCCAATGCCTAATATCAATGAATTTAAAAAAAGGTTCTAATAGTTTTTTTTTTACTTGTTTGTTGAGGAATTGGATACCCGCTTTTTCTATTGCTTTTGCAAATTCCTCTTTGTCAACTCCTCCTGAATTGTCAAGATCAAAAAATTTGAAATTTTTCAATAGAATGGTTTCTTCGGTCAATCGCGCAGTTGCTTTTTGCGCAAGCTTTTGTTTTAACTCTTTCTCAAACCTTGAAATTTCAGTTTATAAAATGATTTGGGGAATAAAGAAATAGAGGTGACTTGTTTTTGGTGGATGACATTCAAACTTTTTTTTTTACAAATTTTTGATTTTTATTTTTTTTTATTTGTGAATAAAATTTATTTATAAAAAATCGGATTTAAGATATTCCGTTATTTGATTTGGATTGAAACCCTTAAAAAAAAAAAACACATAAAATAATTACGTTTTTTCAAAAAAAATATGTTATCATATTTTTTTTTATTGTTTCTTTTTTTTCTATTAAAAAAAAGCATTCAAAATTTTAATTTTTTAAATTTCAAAATAATAATGAGTTTCGCTTCACACAAAAAATCTTCCTTGTATTTTAAAGAAAATTCCAGAGATAAAATCGCAATCCCCTTTGGAAAAAATCTTTTTTTTGAGTCCACCACCAAACATTCCACATTTTCGTCCCCGAAATACAATTTGTATTCAAACGATCCGATTTTAGCTCGTTTTGAAATGATAGAAACGAACTTAAATCGAGTCATTAATCAACACGAAGCTTTGTTACCATTATTAAACTCTCAAACAGATTTGCAAACATTGAATAAACATGAATTTACTGTAAATATCTTAAAAACTAAATTAAAAGAAGATGAAAAATCTTTTAAAACATTGGAATTCGATTTAAAAGATTATCAAATGAATTTTGATATTAATTTAACAAAAGTTGTTGAAACTCGTAATGAAAAAAGTGTGGAAATACAAAATCTTGAAAAAGGAATGAAAGGAACGAACAATATGATAAATGGTTTACAAAGCAATTTAAAGGATGTTGAAAGCACTGTGCTTAATTTCCAGCGACTAAGTGATGCCAAATTCAAAGATTTATCCCAATCAGTTATTGCGAAAGTGGACACCAGAACACAAAGAAATCAAGATGATGCAAAAAAAATCATCACAGAATTCGAAAATTATATTAAAAAAAGCCTCTGTAAAAAAATGGAAATTTTGAATGAAATTTTTCCTCATCCAGTAATTCTTAGATTTATATCATAAATATATGTGCCTCTAGGCTAATAATGAACAGAATAAGTCCGATTTTAATAAAGAACAAATAAGAGAAGGTTTTATTATGATTGTGAATTTCTTGTTATGTTTTATTCTAGATATAAACAACATAATATCTGCAAAGATGGAGCATTACCTCGAGAATCTCAGACTTAAATATGAAAGAGATATCAACAATTTATACAGAGTCGATAGAAATTTATTATTATTTTGTTTGAAATTTTTTTTTTTTTTTTGATTCAGGATCTAGGCACATTAAGATGTGAGATGGAACTGGTGAATGATCAAAAGAGAAAAGATAAAATTGTCAAACAATTGCAATCATTGCCTAAGGAAACAGACATTAATGAGAAAAAAATTAAAATCAATAATTTAGAACAAGATTTATTTCTAGGTTAACATTGTTCTCTAGAAAGAATTTGTAATAAATTTTAATAGAGGAACTTGATACATTTAATAAAGAGAACACACAAAGAATAATCAATGAATTGCAATTATTTGAAGAAGTTTTGCCGATTTAATAAAAATTTGTTGTGAAATTCTATGATTTTAATAGAAATTAACTATGATGGAAAAAAAATTTAAAGAGTCAGGTAATGATGAAAGTAATTTTTAAAACAAATTAAAATTAAACTGAAAAGTATTATAAAGAGGAGAATTTGAAAAATGAGATGGATTATATTGATGAGAAATTTACCTATTTGAAATATCAAGTCGACGGAACGTAAAAAAATTCATCGTTCATTTTATTTTATCAATGTTTTAAAAATTTTAATACATTGGAAAGAAAAAAAAAATATTTGCACGATATGAAAAGAATAGAAGAAAAAATGGATAAATTAAACAAAATGAGAAAGTTTCCTTGATATTTTATGTATTTTATTTAATATTTTTTAGAAATGCACTCAATGATTTGAATAGATCCTCAAAACCTTTAAAAATTTTAAGCGAAGAAGTTAAAGTTATTGAAGAATTTCCTGAAAAAGTTAAATAATTTATTTGTAAATTGATGTTTTTAATTATTTTTGAAAAGATTAAATGGCAAATGGAGTCGATCAATCAAAATTTAGATACTACTTTTCAGAAATTAAAGCAAATCGAGGAAAAAATGAATTATGAAAAATCTTTGATGAAGACATTAGATAAAACATCAGAAAATAACTAAAATTTTGGAATTTATTAGACAATAATAATAAATAATTAAAATAAAGAAAACAATTTTTTTTTTTAAAAATTAAACTAAAATTTCCAAATCGATAAACAAATTCGAACGAATAAAAACAAATTTTTTCAAATAAATATTATAATCTCTTTCTTAAATCTTTTGAGCTTCTAATGAATTTTCTGTGGTTCTTTGCGTTATAACCGACAAACCAGAATTCAGAATCTCATTTCTGAAGAAATCATTAAAATCATCCTCTTCAATTTCAAAATTGTATTTCACATTCTTATTTTCCTTCACAAATTCTTCATTTATTTTAACAATAGACTCTTTTTTTCCCTTCTCTTCAATTTTCTTATCATATAATACAAAGTTACTTTTTATTTCTATAGGTTTGAACTCTTCAATCGGTAATTCCTGTAAAGCTTTTCTATCATTATTGATTTTCCTTTCATTTCCATTCTTAATTTTCAACACATTTTCCTTTATTAATTAAAATATTCTATCATTTTTTTAAAAAAGAATACTTTTTCTGAATAATTATCATCAAGTAAATTCAGCAAATTCACCAAATCATCCTTTGAAAGGTTTTTTTGATTCGAGTCCATTAAAAAGGCATTATCAATGAATGACGTTTCCATGTTTAAATTGCAATCAATTTTTCTTTTAGGAGAATCTGAATGCAATTTCATCAAATCTCTCGCAATTTCAATCTCAGAAAATGGACTATCCTGAAATTTCTCTTTTATCAAAGAAAGAGCAAGGAATTTATCCTTTTCATCCGAGAAAAACCCTGAGAATTTTTCAAAAGAAATGTTCTGCGTTTCTTCTAATTCGGCACTGAAGCTCTTGTTTTCTTCTTTTTTATTTGAAATCGTGTTTCTCAGCTCTTCGAAATTCAATTTGAAGTTTATTTGAATTGGAGATTCTTCTTTAAGTTGAGTATTCAGGTTTTTTTTCTTGGTAGAAGAAAAAAACACCTTCGCGTTTTTTTTTTGTGAGGAATGAAGAGGTATGATTTTTTTCGATTTTGGTAAAATGAAGAATTCATTGATATTTTCTTCTATCTTCTTTGAAAAATACTTAATGAAATTCTCTTTTTCTTGTAAATCCATTTCTTTTTTTGTTGAGATTTTTTTTTCTGAATGCTTTTTCTCTAAAAGACTTTTATTTGAATCTTTTTCTAAAGGACTTTCCTTTGAAATTCTTTCCATAGGACTTTCCTTTGATATTCTTTCTAGAGGACTGAGCATTAAAATTCTTTCTAAAGGACTTTCTTTTATATCTATTGTTTTTATATTCTTATGTATAATCTCACTGGATCCCATTGAACAACTTTCTTCTGATATTTTTGGCATTTTTCTCTCAAAAGACTGTTGCGGTTGCTCTTTGATTCGATGGAGATTGTCTGATAGCTCCAATTTGTAGAGGAAATTCTCTTTGGTAATCCACGATAATGGTTTGGAAGTTATTTCTGGCAAAAAGTTCAGAGCTGCTTCTTTCCAAAAATTGTATTTTTTGCATAAATTGAGATATTCATCGACTAATTGAGTTGAAATGTTGATTTGCTTTCTAAATTGTTCATCGACGAAAATATCAATATCTCCAATCTTCACTATTTCTCTGGCTTTTTCTTCCTATAAAAGAATTAAAATAAATTAAAAAAAGGTGCTTATTTTTACCAATAATTTGATTTTCTTCAAAGGAAGCTCTTTTAAGCCATTATTTTCACATAATTTCCTTTTTTTCACATTCTCATTGTTAATTTTTGAAGAGTTTAAAGGAAAATTAATTGGAATTTCTTCTTTTAAAGTCAAACCTTGAGAATAGAAATCTCTATCAAGTCTTTGAAGCATTCTTTCTTCGAACTCCTTTAGTAATTTAACCATTTTATCAGTTGGATGGGCTTTTCTTTTTATTGAACAATTAATAGAATCTTTATTGTTTTTTTACTTTAGCAATCCTTCTAATAAAATTTTGTTGGTTGATTGAAAATCCCTTTTTTTTTCATAAACAATCGCAAATACTTCATAAAACATCGTATGGGTCATTCCGATTTCATTTTCCTTCATAAAAACAAGGATTTCCTCTGAATCGCTACAAGAGTTCGCCTATTTTTTTTTTTTTTAGATGAATTT